>Ga0265780_10003119_pt1 | contig 22011 bp, 25 predicted proteins | sample P1T30metagenome_FD_192432 | JGI IMG/M metagenome (GOLD analysis project Ga0265780, IMG submission 192432) | Plant litter microbial communities from East Loma Ridge, Irvine, California - P1 T30 | ecosystem: Environmental > Terrestrial > Plant litter > Unclassified | place: USA: California...
CGCATACATCGAACATGATCGACCTGCTTTGAGCTGTCCGAGGACAGTGCGGTGCGCTACACGTTAAGCGATGGAAGCCCGTTTGTTGTCGCCGGTTGGGACGGTAACCGGCATAAGGGTTAGGGTTCGGGCTGTGGATCAGGGCGGAAGACACTTCACTTCACATGTGACATACCTATTCCCGCCATGCATTATTGTTACGATCACGTGCCTGCACACAACACGTTCCGGCCTGGCTGGAACCCACATGTAAACAAACATATGAAAGAAATAAGACCGATACTCCATCGTCCATCAACATCCACCACGGCTCGTGCTCCCGGAAAGAAATCGATTCTCACACCGTACGGCCACAGGACTCCAGGGTATTTGTGATGTTCATTGCCGTTGAGAGTGGTATACTTGGAAAGATAAGTCCCCTTTGCCTTAGAGGACTGATTGAACGTCTTATCACACCGCAGAGATGTCCATCATCTTTTCCCCCATGGAATATGTACCTTATGCTCACTTATCAACCAAGGTACAATGGTGTCATCGGTACCGCCACTCAGCAGTGCTGGTATCGAAGGCTCTCGTACGCGACAGGGATGATTGTGCTATTGAGAAACAGCATGCTCGGGATCAGTGTCTCCGCTACAGATGAGCTGGTACCATCACAGTCTGTACATCGACAATGCTGAAAAGGAGAATCGAGATCCCGCGGAATTCGTGCTGGGCGGTGGTTTCTGGAACTCGCACGTGGTGATTATACCTGTGGTCCAAGGGTCTCTACCTCTGTTCAGGACCGCGGTCTCCATGATCAACGACAATTGGCAATTCGGACTCCGCGGGCGCCGAGTGCCAAGTTTCCGCGGGCCCGGACATTCTTATCCATCAGTGAATGAATGCTTGGTAGTCGGCTACCAACGTAATGGATTTGATGGTAACTCCTTGACAATTACTATATATGTCAAACGCCCCCTGACCATCAAATATGAACGATACAATACATCCATCAAACTCATAGACTCACCCGTTTAGTCACCTACCCTCTGATCAGCCGCCAATCTACGTTCCCCAGGACTCATATCGTTCAATCATCGGCGAGTGACTTTTGATGAGTTCTCCATTGGCCTCCGAGGCCACCACCACTGCGCTACTCTGCGATCCATCCGACCAACAACGACAAGATGAACTTTCGGAGGTCGCTCGCAGCGTCAGTAAAGCTTCATCACTCTTGGGATGTGATGTCTTGCCTTGCGACGAGGGCAGTTCACTTGATCCTTGGGGACCCAACTTTGATGTGCTACTCTGGACCAAAGCTTTCCAGAAGCTCAGAAGCGATGCTGATCCTAACCAACGTCCACGAGTCTCTGGGATAGCTTTCAAGAATCTGCGAGTCTCCGGTTCCAGTTCAGGCTCCATGTCGCAGGAAACCGTTGGCAATATGCCATGGAAACTTGTCGACTTGGCGAGAACGATGTTGGGCATCAAGCAAACCAAAGTCGACATTATCCACGAAGCAGAAGCTTTGGTCCTACCTGGAGAGATTGTGGCCGTTCTTGGACCGCCTGGGTCTGGGTGCACGACACTTTTGAAGACGATTGCCGCCGACACATACGGTTTCAACGTCGACAAAGATTCGATCGTCAACTATCATGGAATCCGTCCTGAGCAGATCGCACGAGAATACCGCGGCGACGCGGTCTACACCGCAGAGGTCGATGAGAACTTCCCCAAACTAACTGTTGGAGATACTCTGTACTTTGCCGCGCTGGCCCGGACTCCTGAAACCATCCCTGGTGGTTTCACAAAAGCACAATACGCATTGCATCTGCGTGATGTGGTGATGAAGATGTTCGGGATCTCGCACACAGTCAACACCATCGTCGGCGACAACTTTGTACGAGGAGTCAGCGGCGGTGAGCGGAAACGTGTGACCATTGCCGAGGCGGCGTTGTCTTTTGCCCCACTGCAGTGTTGGGACAACAGCACCAGAGGACTCGACAGCGCCAACGCGTTTGAGTTCTGCCGCGCATTGAAGACACAGGCGAAGTACATGGATCTCTCGTCTTTGGTCGCCATCTATCAAGCATCCCAGGATGCGTATGACGTGAGTCCATCTTTTGGCACATTGTGCAAAAAATTTCGGACGACTGACTAAGACTTCGATTGCAAACAGATCTTTGACAGAGTCATGGTCCTCTATGAAGGGCGACAAATCTTCTTCGGTCAAGCAAGCCATGCCAAAGCATACTTCGAATCTTTGGGATTCCAGTGCCCCTCGAGACAGACAACAGCAGATTTTCTGACATCCATGAGCAGCCCCACCGAGAGAGTTGTGGCACCGGGATACGAACTCAAAGTACCTCGCACGTCGGATGATTTTGCTGCTGTTTGGAAGCGCAGTTCCCACCGGCGCGATCTGATCAACGACATCGACAAGTATCTGCAAAGCCATCCGTTCGACGGAGAAGACTCAGTCCATTACTCGATTTCGCGAAAGGCAGAGCAAGCAAAGCTGCAAAGAACGAAGTCACCCTACACTCTGAACTACTTCCAGCAGATGAAACTCAACTTGTGGCGTTGCTGGCAGGCCTTCAAAGGCGATTTTGACGTGACGTTAATCCAGCTCAGCAGCAACATCTTCGAGGCATTCGTCGTGTCGAGTATATTTTATAATCTCGGACCGACTACTTCAGATCTCAGCCGGCGCGCCGTCGTACACTTTTTCGTCATCATGATGAACGCCCTCGCCAGTGTCTTGGAGATTCTTACACTCTACACCAAACGCAAGATTGTCGAGAAACACTCCCGCTACGCACTGTACCATCCCAGCGCCGAGGCATTGGCGTCTGCCGTCTTCGATCTCCCGTACAAGATGGTCAACAGCATTATCATGAACACTACGCTGTATTTCATGTGCAACCTCCGCCGAGAACCCGGCGCGTTCTTCTTCTTCTTCTTGATCAATTCCTGCACCACCCTGTCGATGTCAATGCTCTTCCGGCTCCTCGGATCGCTCACAAAGACGCTTGCCGAATCACTTGCCCCAGCTTCGATCATCCTGTTGGCTGTGGCCTTGTTCTCTGGCTTCCCTATCCCCCAGGCCTACATGCTGGGCTGGTCAAAGTGGATTCATTACCTCAATCCAGGTTGGTAGCTCCGCCTCACATTGAACTGCTGCATCAGTACTGATTGGCGTTTAGTATACTACGCATTCGAGAGCGTCATGATCAACGAATTCCACGGACAAGAATTCCCTTGCGCCGACTTCGTCCCGTCCGGTGGAGAGTACCAAGGAATCACTGCAGATGAGCAAGTTTGTTCTGCGATTGGCTCTACTCCAGGCTCGCCAGTCGTCCAAGGTTCCGTCCATATCGCAAGCTCGTACGGATTCGAACACGCACACAAGTGGCGCAATTTTGGTCTGCTTCTGGTCTTCATCGTTGGCCTACTGGCTCTCCACCTGATAGCATCAGAGCTCGTCACATCGGAGCGTTCAAAGGGCGAGATTCTGGTCCACCTGCGCGACCGTGACGCCAGAAAAGCGCGAAAGCAGCTCGACGCCGACGAGGAATCCGGATCCCCGGCTCGTCCAAACATCAGAGCAAATGGTACACCCGACGCCAAGACTGCACAGCCAAGCAAACAGACGTCTGTCTTCCACTGGGAGAATGTCTGCTTTGATGTGAAGATCAAGACCGAGACGAGGAGAATCCTGGACCATGTTGATGGATGGGTGAAGCCTGGCACTCTCACTGCCTTGATGGTAGGTCTCTCCAACCCGTCATTCTAGACTTCATGAAACTGACAAAGCATATCAAGGGATCTTCTGGAGCCGGTAAGACGACTCTGCTCGATTGTCTGGCCTCGCGTGTCTCCACCGGCGTTGTCACGGGCGACATGTTTGTCGACGGGAAACTCCGCGACAACTCGTTCCAACGTCAAACGGGATATGTGCAGCAGCAAGACCTTCACCTAGAAACGTCGACGGTCCGCGAAGCTTTGACTTTCTCGGCTCTCCTCCGCCAATCGAATGAGTATTCCCACCAGGAGAAGCTTGACTATGTAGAGACTGTCATCAGCCTACTCGAGATGGAAGACTACGAACACGCCATCGTCGGCGTTCTCGGCCAGGGGCTGAACGTGGAACAGCGCAAAAGACTTACGATTGGCGTAGAGCTGGCCGCCCGCCCTCGCTTGCTTTTGTTCCTGGACGAGCCAACATCAGGCCTCGACAGTCAAACCTCGTGGTCCATCTGCAACCTCATGAGGAAACTCACCGACAACGGCCAGGCGATTCTTTGCACCATCCATCAACCCTCGGCAATGCTCTTCCAACGTTTCGACCGCTTACTTCTCCTGGCACGAGGCGGCCGTACAGTTTACTTTGGAGACATCGGCGTTGATTCCAGGACTCTGATTGACTACCTCGTCAGGAATGGCGCACCCAAATGTGAAGAAGGCGTCAACCCAGCAGAATACATCTTGCAGGTGATCGGTGCCGCCGCCGGCTCGAAGACTGAGATCGAGTGGCCCGAGGTCTGGCAGAGAAGCCAGGAGCTCGTCGATGTCAAGACAGAGCTCAAAGCATTGAAAGTTACCCGCGTCAAAGTCGAGGTTGACCAGATGGAGCAGGAGGTTCAGAGTTCGGGAAAGGACACGGAGTTCGCCGCCTCGTTCTCCTCCCAGATGAATCAAGTGCTGAAGCGCCTGCTTCAGCAGTACTGGCGATCTCCGTCGTACATCTACTCAAAGGCCATCTTGTCTGTCGGTTCGGTAAGCAGTATCCCGGCGGACGGCCCCGTCGAGATTTATTCAGCTAACATCTCTTCCCAGGCTCTGTTCATCGGAATGTCCTATTTCTCGGCGGAGCGGACTCAGATGGGCATTCAGAATCAGCAGTTCGGCGTCTTCCTGCTTCTGATCATCTTCGGCACTGTGATCGAGCAGATGGTTCCCGTATTCGTCGCGCAAAGGTCGCTGTACGAAGCCCGAGAACGCTCTTCCAAGACTTACAGCTGGCAAGTGTTCGTGGCGTCTTGCTTGATTGTCGAGGTGATTTGGAATTCGGTAAGATTGACGCCAACTCTGTGGACAAAGACAAACAAAACGATACTTACAATTCTCACTCACAGCTCATGGGTGTCTTGTGTTTCTTCTGCTGGTACTACCCTATAGGTCTCCAGCAAAATGGAGTCATCGCCGGAAACCTTCATGGCCGTGGCGCCTGTGCGTTCCTCTTCGTCTGGATCTTCATGGTGTTCACGAGTACTTTCGGCCACATGGTCATCGCCGCCTTTGAGACTGCGGACGCCGCAGCCGCCATCAACAACGCTTTTTTCATCTTGATGTTTGCTTTTGCAGGGTAAAGTCTCCCGACCACCATTTACTTGCTACACGCTTGAGAAAAAGCAGCCGCTGACATATCCTCCCCAGCGTGATAGCAACCCCCAAAGAATTCCCCGGCTTCTGGATCTTCATGTACAGAGTCAACCCATTCCAGTACGTCACCAAAGGCCTGCTCGCCACCACCCTCGCCGGCGCGCCCGTCCACTGCGCCGACAACGAGTTCCTGCGCTTCGGCTCGCCGCCGAACGTGTCGTGCAGCGAGTACATGGCGCCTTACCTGGCGGGCAACCACGGCTACCTGTCCGAGACGGGCCCCAGCGAGCAGTGCCTCTACTGTCCGAGCGACACCGCAGACGACTTCTTGGACAAGATTGGCGCGAGCTACGGTCAGAGGTGGATGAACTTTGGGCTCATTTGGGTGTTTGTCGCTTTCAATGTGGCGGCTGCGTTTGCGCTGTACTATATTGTTAGAGTGCCGAAGAGGAAGAAGTCTGAGAAGGAGGAGGCGAAGGTGGGAATGGCCAAGAGATGAATAGGACGAGATGGGAGAGGCAGGGTAGGGCAGGGCAGGGCAGGGCAGGGCGGTGATGGTTGTGGAACTAACTCCTTAGGGTAGCTTACAGTATAAATCTCGATTTTTTGTCATCCTTAGATTTTGATTTCTTCTCTGGAATGTCGATTGCAAAATCCTGATGCGATGACTTCCAGTCAAGTGAGGCCGTCTTGTTAGCCAAAAGACTTCGGCCCCTCTTCGCAGGTCGTGCCGGTCTACCACGTCTTTCGGCTACGTGATAATCGAGATCAAAATCTCTCTATACCTCTGCTCTTCATCTCTCAAGGCCGCGACACTGAGAATCGTTTGCACTGCAATTACCGGGCTCGGCGATGAACCCTCAACTTGTGAAAAGCTACGCACTCGCCCACACCATCAGCGGTTGAACTTTTCGTACGCGCAACTCTCATTACACATCTCCTTTCTAGAGTGATCTATCCACTTCGACATCATCTGCCATTCTCTGGGTATTCGAAATACGAAAGACACTCCTCCGAAGCCCCCATAAGCGCAGTGTTCCCGTGGAACCAGTTCCTCATATAAGCGGCATGCAATTGCTCGTCCTGCCCGAACATCCCGGCGAAGTCGTTCCCAGCGGCTTCGTCACTCTGCATCGGCTCCAAGAAGCCCAGTGCCGCCAGATACTCTTCGACTTCGCTGTTCGATTGCTGCACAAGCTGCAACTGGTCTTCGGGGTTCTGCCCGCCTTCTTGTTGCGTGGGGTTTTCCGCCTTTCTCTCCACGTACAGCTCGGCGACTTTCCGGAACCGATCGCAGAAGTGGTGGAGTTTTGCGATCCCTGCGGACAGGTGCGTTGAGGCTTTGAGGCCTTCGACGAAATCACAGAGGAGGCGGAGGTCGGCGGCTGAATCCGTGGGGTTGGCGATGATGTAGCAGAATACCACCGTGAAGGGGGTGAACGGGGCGTTCAACAGGAACCAATGGCAATGCGCGGTCCACGTGCTTTCAGTGTAGCCCGCGTGCTTGAGCCAAATGTCCACCGAGAGCCACAAGGCGTGTCGCGAGGTGTCTAGTGCCGGGGAGTTTCGGTTATGTGTTGTGTCTGTTGCGTGCTGTACCAGGGCTAGCGTGCTGTAGTGTGTGATTGCGTCCGAGTGTACGAGCAAAGTCATCGACGACTTGGGGCGCCCGATCAGAAGGTCGTCTACCGAGACTTGGCTTCGAGCAACCCAGACCTCTTGCATTCGCGCGGCAAGTGTTGAAGCATGCTGGGTTCGCTGCTCGAGTGATTGGGCGAGTGCTGCTGGGCTGTACAGCTGTTCAACTACTTGGCATTGTACTCTGCCAAGTTCAATCCAGTTGTACAGGATATGGACCAGGGCCCGAGGGATGGTCCCATTGTCGGGTAGCAGAGGCACCGCGACATCGTGGTCTCTGATGGTCGGTGAGCGGCCCAGGCGGATCGAAAAGCTGGTGTCGAAGATGTAGAGTACCCAGAACAGGAACAGCTTCTGCTCTCGCACCTCAGCGCTATCCGAAAGCATCGAAGACGCCCGGTTGTAGCCCAGCGAGACTGCCAAAGACACTGCTATCGTCGTTAGATATAATGCCAAATGGGGTTTACACATGTCGACGGCCACTGCTGTCTATGCTGTGTCAGTGCTCATGAAATGAAACTGCAACAAGGCGAGATGGTGTCTTACAGCAACTACTAGCGCATTCACAGCTTTCGCACTGGGCACGAGAATGAGCGGCAGCTCGGACATCGCGGTCTCCAGCTTCGCGAGGAACATTCTCGACAAGACCGTGTAGCGGTTGGCAAGGAAAGGATCTCCAGGATCCTCGCTGTACTCCAGGCAGAGCGTGAAAAGCATACCGAAAGTAATCATTCGGTGTAAACAGTCGTCGTCGTCATCTTCGTCTGCCTCTTTGCTCAGCATCTTTGCGCATCTCTGCTTGACCTGCTTGGCTGTGGCTGTTGGGCAAAACTTGAGCAGGATGCAGTCTTTCGGATTGGTCAGCGTGTCCGTCGTCCCGCATCAAGGTCTGTTACTCACCATCAGCTCTACTCAAAATGTCGCGAAATTCGATGGGCGAAGGTTGGGGTTCATTCTCAATCGAACTCCTCCAGACTCCGAAACTCAAGTCTGCCTTGGTCGTGTGTTTAGGCGCGTTGCCTAAGGTGTCTTTTAAAGCACCCAGAGCACTCGAAAATGCCGGGTTGAAGGCTTTGCTTCCCTCGATCGCCTTGTCGACCGTTCTGCTGGCGAGGATAGAATGTGTCTCGGCCGTAGCGCCATAAGCGTCATCTGTAACGAGTTGCTCTTTCAAGAGACCGGAGGCGGCTGGTGTGCTACAGGCACTCCGCATTTTGAAGACATCCACAAAGCCCTGGTGCGAGGTGGTGGTGGTCGAGGTCGCACTCCCGAGGGCGGCTTCGATGCTGGCTAGTCGGTCTGCAATGCGATCGATCTTCTTCTCACTGCATGTCAGGCTTAGTGTACTGTACGCCAGACGGCCAAGTTGTCTGGTGAGCTTACTATTCCTTGGTTATAATCACTCTCGTCTTTGAACTCCGTTCTTTCTGCTGGCTCGTTCGACACACTTGATCACTACTTTTGCAGTTGGAACATGGAGAGCCTTTGTCGCAACGGACTTTTCTGTGCTTGCAGGCATCACACTGGGGTCTGTCAGCATCCCGTGGCTTTGTGACCGCGCTATGGCGCACAAAGGTCGATGGACTTACTGCGACTGCTCGCTGGGTGCCCGTTTGATCTTTCATAGCCACTTGACTTAGTCAAAGCAAATGCGGACCCGAGTGATTGAAAATAGTACAGCTGGCGAACGGAGCTTTGGTGCTATCGTCAAGACGAGTGTATTGGTCGACGGTGGCGCAGTATCCCACTGACCCTGAGGCAAGAATTCACCAACACTGAGAGATTGCTGTTGGCATGTATCATGTCCTGTTCTTTCGGGACCCGCGGATTCCGTATATGACCATGTTTGGTAACGAGAATGTGACACAGACGTCTGAATGTCTTGGGGGCCTTGGCCACATCCCGCGGCCACCGGGACTGTCAACAGCTGACTCTGTGTACAGCCAGACTCCGCAACAGTCAAGCTCGCGGTGGTTGACGAGAATCACTGATTGGTTGATGAGAAAATGCCTCATCAGGCCGTCAGCTTGATTGATGAGGATCTCATCAATCGACAGCCTGAGTTACCTGACAGCTTGGTGATAGCGTCCATGGTATAGACGTGGGAGTCGCCGGTGAGGGAGTTGACGGTGAGGTGTTCACACGCGTTGTCTCGACGCGTTTCTCGCAGTCATGAGTCAGCGGATCTCGGGGGTTGATGATAGCGAATTTGGCTCTCTCATTGGATGGAAGACATAGGGTTAGAGCTGGAGTAATCTTTTCCATCATTTATCTCCATCTCAACTTTTCAAACTCACCGACAATAACACCTTTTTCCCAGACACCATACTTTAACAAATCTCACCAAGCCGGTATGTCTTATGCCTTTGTTTTACAAGCTCGGCTGGCTGTAGTCCATTCATTCAAGCGCTTGATCAGTGAGGATTTGACCCAGCCCATCAATCAGGCCAAAGAATTCGACTCGATTTCTGCAGGGACTGTATATAGCATTTAAACCCATTTTACCACTGACGACGTCACCACGTAGCAGCCTGTAATATGCATTCATACTACGCGACTTCGATGGTATGATGTGGTAGTATAAGGCAGGTATCTCAAAGATGGTTTATCCGGAAATGTCGAATTCTGGTTGTTGACTATATACAAGTGGTTGTCTCCGCCAATTGACATTGGCAATCACATTAAGGAATGAAAGGCCGTCCGTAACAAGACACGACGATCCAGAGTGACGTTGGGTCGTTTCCGAAGCACCACTCATCGTACAAGGCACTGCCATCGCATCGTCTCCCGTGATGATGATGACATTCGCAAGAACGTCAGCGCTTGTCCCCGAGTCTTGCTTAGTTGCACAGAAGGCGGAAGCTGAAGTTCTGCTGCAGCGCGCCGGTGTCCGGGTTGCCCTGGCCGATGCAGCCAGAGCTGCCGCCGCTGAGAGGCCCAATTCGGCTGGCGTAGATCTGTAGGGAACCGTCAGCAATAGATTCTTGTTCCGCTCGATGTGCTTGCAACCGTCGACTTACAGCGCAGTTGCTGTCCTGGTATGTCTCGACGAAGCAGCCGTTGGAGTCGCCGTCACCTGGCTGTGCAGGGAACCATCAATCAGCATGCGAGCTTTGTGTTTTTGTTTCGTTATACGATCGGGTTCGCGACTTACGAAGATTCGCAAGGAACGGATGGGAGAGTTGTTGCAAGTGTTCTCGCCGATCAGTTGGTTGAACGACGGTCCGCCGGAGCACGAGGTGCTGTCGGCATAGCCGCTGAGGTTCACCGTCACGGCGGCGGCGAGGCTGTTGAGGGCGAGCAGCTGCGTGCGTTAGCTGTGGACTCTGATGAAGTGTCAGGAGAGCGGATGTACCCCTGTGAAAGTTGAGAAATGCATGGGTGGTAGAGAGAAGAAAGTGTTGGGATGCCTGGGGTTTAGAGGAGGGTCGCGATTGCCTTGGTTTGCTCGATGGATTTGAAGATGGCAAGTTGATAGTGTAGCAGGAGGAGAGGGATTCTTATATGTTGTCAACCTCGTCCATCTTACCTAGAGACACGTACCGACAGCTCTTCAGTGTTGCCCAGCTGGCATCGGCTAATTTCGCCGTCGACTTTGATGCTCAGATCTGGTTACTTTCCTGTATTTGCAATGCTAATGCAGTATGACTGCTAGACATGAGATCGAAGATGTACGAACGAATTCAAGAACCGACCTGCCAAGTTGGTGCAAGTGGCCAAGATCCTTTGGCTCACTCCTTCGATTCAGCATGTTTGATCTGCGTTGGAAGTAGGGTGGAATCGTGCGTTGGCCGGCCGAAGGCCCGATTTTTCCAGGCGCCGCGGAGCAAAGCGGGTATGTCGTCAATGTAGCTGCATACGCATGTGGCATCCATGTTGCTTGCCTTAGGGTTATGTTGCAAGAACACATGTTCAGTGAAAGGCTGAAAGCAAACGGTTCGGATCGTTTCGTCTTGTCGCCTATTCCCGCACCCGACTCCACCCTCACTCGCTCCCGTGCGGAGAGCCGGTACTGTATCCTTGGCAGTAACCTCAGATCCTCCAGTTCGAGATACTCACTACTGCACCAGGGTAGAATCTCGTTTATACACTTTCGCCTTGGGAATCACACTTGCCAATATAGTGCAATGCTATGGAGATCTCTCCGCGGACCCACTCGAGAGATCTCGGTAACACAGTCTTCCGCGACCACCACGCGAGTGTGTTTGTCAAATGGCGCGCTTCTTCGTAGCACGTGGTGACTACACTTAGGCAAACAAACAAGGTGGTTGACTTGGCCCTAAGAACCCTGCGAACAATCGAGAGGTTTAGATTCGACCTTTCACGCTACTACTGCGACCTCGCCTATAAGTGCAACCTTGAGGGAGTCGAAGACGACAACGATGCAAGCGTCGACGACTTCTGTTGGGGATCGATGTCTAGAATGGACCAAGGGACCCACGTCGTCTCGGCCTAGTACACGATGGTAGTGGCGACGCCAGGGAGCCACCGACCTCTAAGCAAGCAAGGTCGAAGCGCGTTGAGTTGTAGCGGGTAGGATCAGAATGTCAAAGTGACCAGGTTTCCAGAGGCATAAATGCCGACAACCCAAGCGCGATGGGAAGTACAAGACAGCCAGAGTTCTTCTCGTAGTCCCATTCAACTCAATCGTGCATCTGCTGAGCCACTCGCTACTCTCGAAATATCGTCAGATCGATATTCGCCTTCGATAATGTATACTACCACAGTCGTCATCACCGCACTGGTTGCGGCAGTCGCTGCGCAGACCTTCACCGAGTTCTCACCGGCGCAGGTGAGTCACCAGCGCCTCGCCTACCAAAAGACGAACAGCTGAACCTCCGCCTTAGAGCTCCGAGATATACAGCAAGCTGGAGACCTTGCAGGCAACACGTCCCTTCGTCATCTCAGTCCAAGACGCCGTCCGCTCCGCTTTGCCTTCGGACACGTTCCCAAACCCGGAAGTCGGACCATTCCTCCAAGAAGACTATGCATCCCTCGGGCAGGATCCCACGCCAGTTGAGTCGCTTTGATCGTAGTTGGTACACATGGACCCGAGTACTGACTGACGGATCGAAGGTTTTTACCGAGTACGCCTGGTTCCCGAGCCTTTCCAGCGACCTTCAAGCGGCGTATCGTACTCTCGAGCCGCCGGCGTTGGAGATTGAAAGGTCTATCATCAACGAGGTAGTCCCTATTACCAACGGGCCATCGTTCCCGGTGGCCACGACATTTGTGACCAGCACTTCGGCCTCAGCTAGCTGCTAAGAAGCGCGGCAAGGAGGTGTTGTTGGAGAGTCATGGTCCGTAGTCGTAGTTCTGTGCATAGACAGCAATTGAATGAATCTATTCAGCTTTTATCCCAATAGACTGCCGTGTACATTCGCAGAAATCTTCCAAGTAACCCGTGGTGAGAAATCGGCTTAAACCAACTGCGCAAGTCCAGTCCAAGAGGTCTAGTAAAGTAAACTTGCCTAAACGACCTGTCGGGCAGAAATGTGTAAAAGAGCAGACGGGGAGGGAATGCTTCCGCGCTAATGCATTGGCCCAGCGAAGGATTGCAGTTGCGCGGGCGCCGCGACTTGAACTATATAAGACCGGTCGTCGCCGTTGTCGTGTGCGTCCCGCTTTGACGAAAAAGCAAAGGACTTTTTCGTCAAGATCTCAAACATGGAGACAGCTTCGCCGCTGGAAGTGCTACAAACCCAGAAGGCAGTGAAAGTTGCCTTGACGCCTATGGGCTTGTTGTCTGAAAAAACAGAGGAACAGCACGTCCGATCAAGATCGTTGCGAGTGCTGAATCTCGGACTCTTCCGAACCGGGACTTCATCTCTGCGAGAAGCATTAGCGTTACTCGGATGTCAGCATGTTTACCATAGTAAGTCCCTGTCGTTTCCGCCAGGCGCGCACCCTCATGTACTAACACCACCGAGTGTCTTATGTCTTCGAGCAGAGACCAGAGGACAGCAAATTCTGGCTCCGCGCTTTCGATTGGAAATACCGAAACAAAGGGTCTCCAATCACCCGCAGCGAATGGGACAGCGTCCTCGGCGACTGTGACGCAGTGTCCGACTTTCCATGCGCGGCCTTCAGCGAAGAGCTCATCGCGGCCTACCCCGAAGCCAAGGTGATCCTCACCGTGCGCGACACCCCAGACGTCTGGCTGCGAAGCGCGATGCAGACGGTCTGGTACGTGCACCTGCAGTCGCCGTTTGCACCGCACAAGATTCTCGGCCAACCCATCTTCGAGCCAATGCTGCCGAGTCTCTTCCGGATGGGAAAGCGCATGTTCTCAGACGTGTTTGATGCAAACCTCCCAGAGACCGGCATCGACGTCTACAACGACCACATTCGGCGTCTCACACAGCTGTTACCGCCAGAGAGACTTCTCGTGTTCAATGTCAAGCAGGGATGGAAGCCATTGTGCGATTTCCTCGATGTGCAGGTTCCTGGACGCGTAGGCTTTCCGCGTGTGAATGAAGGACAGGCAGTCGTCGAAAAGGTACTGGCGAAGCAAGCAGTGTTGAGGAGAATGATTCGGCTTTTGTTCTGCGGCATGGCGCTAACCATAGCAGCGATGACGTTATCGCTGCTATGAGAGCCTAGCGATCAGTCGACTATTTATTTGCAACTGTGTACCTTCGTGTTGCTCTTGGCATCTTGATAATCCAAATTGGCCAGGAGAAAGTCCATTATGAATGCGACAAAGGACTGCAGTCACGATCGGAGTGTTCGCTACCTTCCAAGCTTTCAGCACTGGAGGCAATGAATAGCATGATCAGGACAGGCTCGTACGATGGTACCGCAGCAACTTAGCAGTATTTGTCCGATTTTGAAGTCGGCAAGTAAACCTCAAACCAGGCGCGAGAGGACGCCTCTCCTGAAAAGATCAAGGCTCAATCTGAACGAGCCATGCACCAAGCATGACCTAGGGCATGTCTAAATGCTGTGGCTTTTGTGTTTTGCGGTACCGGAATACTACATTGACTGTCAGCAGAGAAGAGGTGAGGCCGAACTTTTGCCAACTCCGGCCCCTGGTCAAGGACCAGTATTCGCCTTCCATCACCTCCCCAATGGCAGAGACGAGATGTCGCAGGCGTACATTGACTGAAACTGGCTCGAGACGCTAGCACCCAGATGGGATCCGTAGAGTACAAGGCTGAATGAGAACAGCGAGTACCCGCCGTCGTGAGCCAGACGACACAATACCCAAGGATCGTTCTCACTCGTCTGCGGATGACCTGAGTCCTTGAAGCCAGCAAAAGAGACGTGCCTGAGCGAGTATCGCGTATGTCTTCGCCGTCTGTCACAGATTTTGCTTTGTGATAATTGATCATGAGAGAAGTCGCGCTACGATGCCAAAGTCTTCAGCATTCTAGTCGGGAATGAGACCGAACCAGCGATTATGAGTCGTACAAGATGAGACTCGAAGCGTCAGAGGGCGAATGCGAGTAGATCAGGTAAGAGTTGATGATGAACAGATAAGACATGTAGTGTTATACTGAAGCTTTTGTCCTAGTATTCCGACGCGTCTGCCTTTCAAGCGATCGGAGTCGTCAATTGCGGGAGTGGATTGCGGCAAAGACGTGCCCTCATTGATCTTGAGCTGTAGGGTTAGGGGTGCGTAGTTGTGACTGTCCAAGCCATGCTCCGAAAAGAAAACAACAATCTCTGCTGTCTTGGCTATAATTGATGTTCCCAATAGTGATAGTCAGCTTAGGAGTAGATCCTGTAACAACTAGCTATAGCACAAGTACTAGGTACCACACCAAAGGCATACCAATACTATCAAGATAGCTTGCCTCAAGTAATTACCAGAGCGTGGCTCGTATAGGATACTCTCAGATATTTACATTCCTATACAAGCAACCCCTTCAACAAGAGTCCGCAAACCCCAAGCGATCCAAATCTGGCGCGTTGATACCTTGCCCTGTACCGGTGATCCTGACAGTATTGGCTCCATCAACGTCGAAGCCATCGAGGCGGACGCGGTAGCCTTTGAGAAGGTCTTTGTCCCAGTTGTAGCCTACCAACATGTCACATGGTCGTCAGTAGGGGTTTCACTTCGATGCACTCTTTGCAAGAAAAAGCAAGCGGTGAAAAACTTACCTGTAAGAGGGAACTCGACGGCCTGGGCAACGCCGCTATTCACGCTGATGGCCGCCTTGCGGACGTTTGGTCCCTGGTCCGCGAGATAGCCGATTTCGCAGTTAATGTAGTCGAAGAGGACGTCTTGCGTCGTGTTGCTGACCTTGATACCGGAGAGGGTGAGAGAGCCTCGGTCGCTGTAGATCGACCCGGCCTTCGCCAAGCCTGAGCAGCCTGAGCATTCTTGAACGTCTGCGCCATCTTCCAGAAGCCCGGACTCAGCTTGGATCCAAGTGATGTTCGCCGGCTCTTTGGGCAGAAGCTTGATATCGCTCAAGCGCAAAGGCAAAGAGCCGTGGGGGCTGACTTGCTGGGAGTAAGAGGTGAGGCTCTCGTTGGTCCGCCCCGACCACAAGTCCTTGACCGTCGCGGATGCGACACCGAGCGAGGCAAAGTCGATTGAGAGAGTGCGGGTGCTGTTCGACTGGTCAAGGAGAAGCACAGCGCGATCGCCGTTCTCGAGCTCACCAGCGAAAACATCGTGATCGGCCATGAACCTCTGTACAAGCTCTACGGGCAGTCCGGCGGGATCTTGGTTGATAGAAATCAGATCCTCGTTCAGAAGAATGTCGCGGGCCGCACGAGAAACAGTGCTGATATGCGTGGAGACCATGAGGGTGCTCTTGAACATCGACCAGATGGCGAAATGACTTGCTTGCTCGTCGATCGTCATGCCTGGATTGCCTACTTCCAGCATATCCATGTCAGACCACCGGCCGGGTCCCGAGAGATTCTTCGCGTTGACATGAATGGCTTGGTTCATTATGCGCATTACGTTCGGCCAGCCCTGAGCGATGTCATCCGAAACACGGTAAGAGTTTGAAAGCGGAGGGGTCCATTGAGATGGCCCTTCAAGGCCGTCGGGGGTAGAGAATGGTGTTCCCCACTGGCAGATGGCAATGCCCGGTATGCCAACATCCAGCAAGGCCCGAGTGATTGCACCGTACCGAGAGACAAAATCTGTCCTGGGGTCTTTGGGTGCGTTTTGGTCGGGCGTGATGTAGCAGTTGTCGACCTACACTCATCGTCAGTCAGAGACACTTCTCCAAGTATCTGCCGGCCGCAGCATGCACATGTGTACCTTCATGTATTCCACGTTCCAGGCAGCGAGTTGCAAAGCATCCTGCTTCTCGTAACCCAGACTACCTTGACGGGTTGCCGGCGTCTTGGTATCGCAGCTGTAGACACCTTGATTGGTGTACATGGCCCACTTGAAACCTTTCTCGATGGCATACTGGCTCAATGGGGCGATGCCATCAGGGAAGACCTCGGCGTCGTATGTAATGGACCCGTTGGGCTGCCTCTCATAGCCTTGCCAACCGCAGTCGACTTGGAAATGATTATACCCAGCTTTTAGAAAGCCCTGTGATTCGAGACCATCAATGGTCTCAGCGACGTAGCTCTGGTTTGGCGAGCAACCAACAGCGTTGTATGTGTTGAAGCCCATGACTGGACGTCTACCAAAACCGTTGTCAAGTGCGTAAGCTGCACTCGCCAAAGTGGCAAGTCTCAAGGCAAGAGCTGGCATTGTAGTAGACGTGACGAAATGATTGTGGGCAGGTTGACTGGATGTTTGAATAAAGGAGCCGGCCTCGATAGCATGTCGAGCGAGATCTTTGTTATGTACAGATACTTGTGAGTTTCTCCGTGATGTGATGCAACGCGGTCATTCATGCATGTATACAGCGTGATGTTTACCCGGATCGACAGTGGAGCCGAGGAGGGAGCGGAGAAGGTCGCAGATCTTAAACCCAGTCTGATCGAGGAACTCCAAGGGTTCCATGTTTGCAACTCCAACCTAGGTAGAACGTGAGATGTGACATCTCTGCGGTATCATAGAATGATTCTAGTGAGTTTTATTGAGGCAACAACCCATTTAGATGTATGTGAGTGAGAGACAGATTTGCCCACACACATCAGCTTCAGCGGCACCAGATGATTGTTCAGGCTTAGAGTCCTTGGGTAGCACCGTCCGAGAAACGTCCCAATCATTTTTTCAATAGAAGCATGCTTCAATCGGTACACGGAACTTGTCTGCGACGGCAGTGTTCAGAGCACACTTCGTGTTGGCCCGTTGGAGGCAAGGCTGAGAGGCCGCTATTCCTCTCATCGAGCAGCGCATGGGTGTGCTATCATGTTGCTCCTCAGTCCGACCGTGGCTGTTACATGGCCTCATCCATCTTTTCAGCTTTTTACTCCATGTCGGTCCACCAGGTGCTCAGCGCGGCATGGGCGGAGAATGGATGTTCGTTCGCGAAGGCAGAGCGGGGAGGCAGAGAGGCTCTATCACAAACTATGCAAAAATCAGCAAAAACGGTTGTCGGAAGAACACGGTACAGTCGTCGGTGACTCGAAGGCACTGGATCTTAGTGTGCTCACTGTGAGCCGTGTGCTGCGCGGGTATATGTTGTTGTCATAGGAGCTGGCCTTGTGTTCGGAACATGTCGACGCGTCGGCCTTGAGTCGTGGATTGAATTGGGTTTGAGCTGTAGGGTTAGGGTTGAACCTATCGCATCTTTTGCCCACATGCGACCATGTCATCTTCAGGAATACTGCTAACCTTCTTACATGACAATGTCGTGAAGCTCCTCAATCAATGCATGACTGAATTACACGCGAACCTGTAGGCGCCAGCCCCCAGTAGAATGGCGAATCGCTTGATCTGCTAGACATACGCTAGGTCTAGCAGGGAAAAGCTCTTGTTGCTGCCTACTACTAGCCATGTCCGACTAACAGGAAGGCAAACACCCGGGCGACAAAGATGAAGAAACAGAGCCAAAAGCAACAGCGATTTCTCTTATAAAAGGCTCATAAAGCAGAGAAGAATCCGACTTTCCTTGACGCCTCGACCAATTCAACATCTCCACGCGATGCCATCCCTCCTTGACCTATCAGCCGAGCTACAACTGCTCATCATCGAATACCTCGACACTCCAGCGGCCCCTTCCAATCCTCCAGCATCATACTTTACTGCCAGAACGAGCCGGGAAATCGCCAGCCTCAGCTCCTGTTGCCGAGCCCTCCGCAGGCTATCGGCACCGACGCTGTTCCGCAACATCTGCCTACGAAACGACGACGGCAGTGGAAAGTCGCTGCAAGCAGTTGCGAAATCTTCGTGGCTCGCTGATACCGTGCGAGAATTGAATTTTGAAGCACAGATAACCCTCGATGAAGAATGGGAGGAGCCCAATCCGCTGTCTGACCAAGATTTCCCACCTTCGGTCGAAGAGGTCTTGTCTCATCTGGATCGCTATCCCCGATTGGAATCCTTGAGCGTTCAGTTCAAGTGCGGCGAGACAGAAGCCTTGGATCAAGACGCAGTGACGTCCAACATGTACGACATCTGGGTAGATACCGCCGATCCATTTCGCGACTTTGCCGCACTCAAGCTTAAGGAAGAAAAGTGCGATTGGAAAGCCATGATGGCAAGAACTTACGATGCGATCAGCGAGAGTGAGCGTCCCAGTGCTTTGACGACTCTCGAATTGCGCAACGTGCTTCCGTCAGGCGTCTCTTCATTTACCACCGAGGCTTGGCAAGCCTTTCTCAAGACTCTAAAGGTCTTCCGACTATCTTTGCACGGTAATAATAATGGAGAGTTGGAGTTCAACGTTGCCCATGGCTATCTGGGCTTCATCGAGAACCTCGATCTGTTGTTTTCGCAGCTTGCGAGCGTCACCGAATTTCGATTTGCGGCCACCGAGAGTGGGCTGCCGGGGTTATCAGGCCATCTCCACGCCGCGTTTCCTCTGAATGTTGAGGACATGCCAATGTTGGAGGTGTTACAGCTCCGATATTGTTTCATCAACGAGAGGACCGCACGCTTTATCGCCGCCCACGTCAAGACGTTGAAACGGATAGCTTTGGAAGATTGCTACTCTGCCGCCTCCTGCCAGCTCGCCGAAGAGCACACCAGCTGGGCAACTTTCTTCGACAGCATCGCCTCCTCCCTCGAGACGGCGATCGAACCCCCACCTCTGGAATCCTTGTTCGTCTCGCCACGCAATCTTTGCCGAGACCGTGGGCTGGGCGACTCCGATGTTCCCCCCGGAAGTACGCCAATCAACGGAGACGAGCAACAGATCGAGCTCGCCCTCTCGATAGCAAAGACCACGCCCCACCGCAGACCGTTTGACTATGCTGTGTTGGATACCAAGTACGGCTTTATGTCTGAGGATGAAGAGGAGAATTTGGACGCTTTTCTTGCGGGACACGATCAAGCTGCTTTCGACAGAATTATAGCTATCATTGAACGCCGATCTAGTGGAAAGCAAGAACTCTTGTGATGTTGGCACTCGTTCTTCTTTAGACAGCAATGACGACACGGCCTCACCTCTTTCCAACTCCGGAAGCTTAGGACCAGGCACTTTCTATTACATCCCCTCACAATGCTCTATTTGACCTTGTCTCAACTTATGTCGATCACCCGAACTTATGCGATACAACAGAGAATACACGGCGCAGATCCCAGCAGAACACACGCATCCCATGCATATCTAAGCTTCGACAGTATGCCCAAACCGATCGCTCCAGACAAGCATAACTACTCGAACACTCCCGCCTCGATCTTGATGCTCTCGACAGTCCAAGTCTTACCACCATCCGCCGTCACCAGATCGCCAGAAGCGCCAGTTGTGCCCTTGGTGTCCGCATAGTCCGGATCAGCAACATCCATGACGATCATGGTGTTGATGTACTCATGGGCGGCGTAGCTGCCGCAAGCAGCAGATTGGCATTCAGTCGCTGTGCCCCAGCCTTGAGCGACACCGGAGTCTACAAATGATGTCAGCTGCGTCTAAGAGAAGATGTCATGGAGGCGAGAGTACCGGTGGAGATCCGGGAGACGACTTTGCCGTCAAGGGAGACTGTCTGGTCGTACTTCTTGGTGGAATCGTTGTACTTGTCTACAAGAAATGGCGTTAGACTTCTCAAAAGCGGCGCGTTCACCCAGGCCTTGGGAAAACCTACAATTCATCGTCACCTGAGCACCAGGTCCTGCGGAAACAGCATCGCCCATTTCTTGCTCGCCTGTTTTGTCTGTCAGCCGTTGTTTCCTCGCACCGACCTGAACCAAACCGAACGCACCTTCGAGCGTACTAGCAACAACACACCACTTCCCTTGCTCCTCTGGACATCCAGCACTGTACAAACAAAGTCATCAGCACACTTCTCATTCGGTAGGGGGAAAAAAACTCAATTCTCATCTCTCCTGAGGAATATCTCACCTGCCATCCGCGACGGAAATCGCCAAAGCCTGGATAAGGTCCCCGCCACTCGTTCCCATCCCAGGCCACAGGGCAAGATTGCCCGTCTGCGGGCTGTTGACCTTCGGCAAGACCAAGGTGGTGTTGGACTCGCGGATGAATGAGTTGCTCGCTACGGGGCCGGTGGAGAAGGCGTTACCAAACTGCCAGCCATACTCGGCGAATGCGGTCTGCGAGAGAGCCAGAGATGAGGCGAGCGCGACGGTGGCGGTCCTCATGTTTTAATAGTGTTGTAGTGGAGAATTGCGGCGTTGGCAAAGGTGAAATTCAACGGAAAACGGACTGACCAGCAGTGATGGAAAAAAAAAGGACAGAACAATAATAGAATTGAGAGCGAGCAATCTTTGGAGGTGCTGCAATTCTTGGTGCAGAACAAGGATATTTGTATACACCCAAGCGTAGGGTTCTTTGGAGGCCAAGCGCTTTGATTTTAGGGTCTGTCAAGCATTGGCAACAAGCATTGTGTTTCATCTACAAGGGAACCGAAGCGACACGACTACCGAACATGCGTTCGAACACACGGTCGATTATCAACCCTAAACCCTAAGCGTTATACACTTCTTCGAAACCTTAGTCCGATACGACTTACGAAATCGCTATTTGTGAAGATAGGGCTCTACACACACCTTTACGCATCAGTGTCCTATCGACAATTCCTGGGCACGTCAATGGAATCAACATGCCACACGAGCTCAAGTCCAACTCTCATCCAGCGGACCGATACCTCCGATTTCAGACCTGATCCTCTCTATGGTCGCCGTCACCTTCGCCGCCAAATATGTTACTGGATCCCTTTGTCGAAAACATCATTTGTCAGTCTGACCAGTCCATCGCTGCTCAGCCTCGCAATAGATGTCACCTTCAGCCTCCAGCACATGAAAGATGAGAATATGTGTTCTTGCTCATATATGGACCATGGTCGATGCGACGCCGAAACCACATGCGTGGAGGCATGTCTGCTTACTGAGATCAAGCCCTGCGGCTCTCTTTACTCCCAGCGACTTGGTCGTTCTGACAATGTTTGCTTTGCTTCCTAGGCGATCACGAACTGGCTTCATGCTGCCATCCGAAAGGCTGCTGCAAACGCCATTGCTCAATCACGGTACGATACAAGCTCCGTCGCTATCCTCTCGAGCCCTTGTGGACAGATCGATGCACTCATCACGCCACAGGATTTCCACGTCCGCCTTTCATCCATCATGTTCTTCACGCGTGTTCCTGTTTCCTAGTGATCTTGTTCTCGCCATCAAAGTCACCCTCCTCATCCACCCGATCGCCTCCTCACGCTCAATATTATCTCTTCCGACCATCCTCGCTATTCATCAGTCGACCCGCCACTGTAATCTTTATAGCTCTCCCTCTCGCTCTTAGAGTAATCGTTCTTGAGAGCTTTATCGAGCCTAACGTTGAACTTCTTCTCGCCCTTGAAAACAAAGTCCCTGAGAGCTTCGTCGAACCTGCCGTTGTTCGGTGCACGCTGCCCAAGAGCAACATAATCGATATCACCCTCAGCCTCCAACTCCGCCAACTCCTCCTCGCTCAACTCCGCAATATCATGAACCTCGTCGCCGCGGCGCCAGAGCTGCGTCTTCTGGAT
>Ga0265780_10003120_pt1 | contig 22011 bp, 11 predicted proteins | sample P1T30metagenome_FD_192432 | JGI IMG/M metagenome (GOLD analysis project Ga0265780, IMG submission 192432) | Plant litter microbial communities from East Loma Ridge, Irvine, California - P1 T30 | ecosystem: Environmental > Terrestrial > Plant litter > Unclassified | place: USA: California...
GCCCCGCGGGGATTTTAGCCTATGAGACTTCTCCGCCCGCTATTTGAGGCCGCCGTAGTGCTGCTGGTGGCGCTGGGCCTGGCGCGCTGGGCCCTCGGTATTTTCAGCAAGAAAACAACCGTTTACCGCCCCACGGTAGCCCGGCAGCTTTCACTGCTCACCTGGCCGGTGCTGGCGGTAGTGGCGGGTTTGGTGGCGGCCGGGCCGGGCCTGCTGGCCCCTACCGCCGCCGAGCGCTGGCTGGCGTGGGGCCTGCTGCTGGCCGTGCTGGCCCTAGCGGCTCCAGCCCTGCTGCTGCACCTGCGCTACTACACCCTCAATGCCGCCACCACGCTGGTTTTCGACCCCGCCCAGGGCCGCCTGCAAGTAGCCCTCGATGAGGTGCTGGCCTACGACCCCGCCCGCCAGGGCTGGCCCGGCCCCGGCCCCATCGAGTGGAGCCGCTGCCGCTGGCCCGGCGTATTCTGGCGCCGCTACGAATACCTGCGGCTGCCCCTGCCCCAAGGCGACATTATCCTGACCTCGCTCGTGTTGCCCGACACGGAGCCGCTCGTGCGCTACCTGTGTCACTTTGGCGTGGCCGTGGTAGAGCGGCGGCGCGGCTGGGCCTGGGTGTAGTGAGTTGTGAGTTAGAATATACTGGTTCAATAGACTTGTTCCCAAATTAAAAGTCTTGTAAAAACGGGTCATGCTCATCTGGCGTCCACGCAGTGAAGCATCTCTACCGCATCGTTTGAATACCAACCAAACGGTGCGGTAGAGATGCTTCACTGCGTGGACGCCAGATGAGCATGACAGACGCAAAAATTCAGTTAGCTTAATAAACTAATCTATCAACTAAAAAGCCGTTCGTCTACTTCGTAGAATTTCAGCTGGCTGATTGGCACCGCGGCGGGATGCGCCAACGCGGCCACGTAGCCCGGAGCCGCCGCAAAGCTGCTGACGGTCCAGTCGGCGATGGCATTGGGGTGGGCGGCTTGCCACTGGTGCCGGCCGTCGAGGGCGGGCACACGGGCAAAATCGGCGTCAATACCCTGCGCGGTGCCTTTCACGAAGGCCTCTTTGCGCGTCCAGAGCCGGTAGAAAGCCGCCGCCTGCACCGGGTGCTGCTCAATAAAGGTCCTTTCTGAAGCGCTGAAGCTGTAATTCAGCACCTCCTCAAAGGGAAAGGAAAGGTTTATTTTTTCGATATCGACCCCCATCGCCATTGGGCCGATGGCAATAAGCACCCAATTGCCGGAGTGCGACACGTTGTAGTGGAACTTGGGGTCCGTGGCCAGAACGGGCTTGTGGTTTTCGCCCTCCGCGAAGTGCAGCGCGGCCGGCGGCAAGCCCAAACATGCTCCCAGCAGCAGCCGCAGCGTGGCCCGCCCCACCACGAAGCGGTGGTAGTCGGCCTCGGCGTGGTAGCGCTGGGCGCGCTGCTGCTCGGCCAGCGTCAGCAACGTAAACAGATAGGGCGCGTGCGGCTGGTTTTCGGCCACCGGCACCCGGCACACTGCTACCTCGCTACGGCAGCCGGGCAGCCCAGCTGCCGGCAGCGTTTCCCAGCTAATGGCCAGTAAAGAGTAGCAAGTAAGCAGCATAGCGGAAGTAGGCAGGCAGGGCGCGGATGCCTCGTCCCGCAGCGCCCGCCCCCGTAACGCAGGGAATGTAGTAAAAGACGATGAGGGCGGCCCTGAACTATCGGCCAGTGCTTCTGGGCCACCGGGGCGCGGGCCGGCAAGCGGCGGCGAGAACGTAGACCTGGGCATCAGCAATTATCCAGCGCGGCTTGCAACACGCGGGCGCACGCCGCATCGTGAGGCGCGGCGAATAGATTGAAATGGTTGCCCGGCACTTCGTGAATCTGCACGCCGCCCTGGGCAAACTCCCGCCAACCCAGGTACTCGGGGTCGTTGAGGTGATACGTGTGCTCGGTGCAGCGGAACAGGTGCACCGCCACGGGCTGCGGGGCCAGGCGATAGTTGCGGTGCGCTATTTCCTGCGCCGCCCCCATGCGGGGCGGGTGGCCGTTTACCAGCTCAAACTGCTCGGCGCGGCTGTACTTAAAGCGGTCGAGGGTAGCGCGCCGCCACGCGTCCAGCTTTAGGCCGATAATAGCCTTCGGGTTTTTGCGGAGCAACCACAGCTTATACCCCATATTTTTGAGGTAATACAAGCCCCGCCGGTAGTGCTTCGTCAGCCAGGGGTCGTAGTAATCCGACTGGTCGGCGTAGGTATCGAACAGCCCCACAAACGTGACCGGCCGCCCGGCGGCCAGCAGCTGCCGGGCCATTTCGAAGGCAATAATGCCCCCAAACGAGTAGCCCGCCAGCGCGTAGGGGCCGTGCGGATTGGCCGCCGTGATGGCCGCCACGTAGTCGGCCGCCATTTGCTCGATGCTCTCGGCCGGCTCGTCGATGCCATTCAGGCCCCGCGCCTGCAAGCCGTACACGGGCTGGTCGGCATCCATGTAGTGCGACATCATTTTGTATAGCAGCACATTCATGCCCGCGCCGTGCACAATGTAGAGCGGCGTTTTGGTGCCATCGGGCTTGATGGGCACCAGCGAATCCCAGGTAATGAGCTCGCTGTCGGGCTGCAAGGCGGCCGCCAGCCCCTCCACCGTGGGGTGCTCAAAAAGGGTAGCCAGGGGCAGCCGCAGCCCGGTTTCCTGCTGCAAGCGCGCCATCACGCGCACCGCCACCAGCGAGTGCCCCCCGAGGTGAAAGAAGTCGTCGAAAATACCCGGCAGCTCGCCGCCCAGATACTCCTGCCACACGGTGGCCACCAGCTTCTCCATGGCGGTGCGCGGGCGGCTAGGCACGGGCTCGGCCGAGGCCAGCTGGCGCGGCGCGGCTGGCTGGGGCAGCGCCTTGCGGTCCACTTTCCCGTTGAGCGTCAGCGGAATAATATCAATAATAATAATCTCGCTGGGCACCATATAGGCGGGCAGCTCGGCCGCCAGCGCCTTTTGCCAGCGGCTGATGTGGGCCTTGCTGGGCACCTGCGTGAGGTGGGCGGCCGGCACCACGTAGGCCACCAGCCGCGCCGCGCCGCCCTGCGGCGGGTGGGCCACCACCACGGCCTCGCGCACCTCGTCGAGCGCTACCAACGCGTGCTCAATCTCGCTGGGCTCGATGCGGTAACCCCTGATTTTGACTTGCTGGTCGAGGCGGCCCAGGCACTGCAGCTCGCCCGAGGGCAGCAGCCGGGCCAGGTCGCCGGTGCGGTAGAGCAGCGCGCCGGGTTCGTCGGTGAAGGGATTGGCCGTAAACTTCTCGGCCATGTGGTCGGGGCGGTTGAGGTAGCCGCGGGCCACCCCATCGCCCCCAATGCAGAGTTCGCCCACCGCGCCCACACCCGCGGGCCGGTTGTGCTCGTCGAGCACGTACACCTGGGTATTGGCAATGGGCCGGCCCACCGATATTTCTTCCTCCACCTGCGTCACCTGCTTCACAGTCGACCAGATGGTGGTTTCGGTGGGGCCGTACATATTCCAGACGGCCTTAGTGCGGGCCAAAAGCCGGCCGGCCAGCTCCCGCGACAGCGCTTCGCCGCCACTTAAGGCAGTGAGCGGCAGCGGTTGCTGCCAGCCCGCATCCAGCATCATGCGCCAGCTCGAGGGCGTGGCTTGCAGCAGCGTAATGCGCTCATCGGCCACTAGGCGCAGCAATTCGGCACCGTCTTTGGCCGCAAAAGCATCGGCCAGCACCACGGCCGCCCCGCTCACTAGTGGCAAAAACAGCTCTAGCCCAGCAATGTCGAACGAGATGGTGGTGATGGCCAGCAGCCGGTCTTCGGGCCCGATGCCGGGCGCTTGCCGCATGCTCCACAAGAAGTTAACGGCGTTGCGGTGGCTCACTTGCACGCCTTTTGGCTTGCCCGTCGAGCCCGAGGTGTAGAGCACGTACAGCAGCTCGTGGCTACCGACCACGGTGGCGGGCTCCTGGTCGGAGTGGTGGCGGGCGCTCTCCAACGCTTCCTTTATCGAAAGCACGGTGACCGTGGTAACGAGCGCGGCCGGGGCCGATGCCAACAGAAACTTCGCCCCCGAGTCGGTGAGCATAAAGCCCAGGCGCTCGGCCGGGTACGAAGGGTCGAGCGGCACGTAGGCCGCCCCGCACTTCATGGTGGCCAGCAGCGACACCACCAGCGCTGGCGAGCGCTCGACGGCAATAGCCACCACGTCGCCGGGCTGCACGCCCTGGTGCCAGAGGTAGTTGGCCAGCTGGTTAGCCTGCCGGTTTAGCTCCTGATACGACAGCTCAGTAGCCTGAAACTTGAGGGCCAAACGCTGGGGCGTAGCGCGGGCCTGCTCGGCAATGAGCTGGTGCAGCGCCTGCTGCGCCGGGTAGGCCTGGGCAGTGGCATTGAGGGCTTCATAGGCCGCCGGCAGCGGCGTGACCGCGGCGGGGGGGGCCAAGGTGTGCAGCGGCGCGGCGGGCTGCGCAATGAGGCCACGCACCAGCGTTTCAAACGTGGCCATCCAGCGGCCGATGGTAGCGGCCTCAAACAACGTCGTGTTGTACGACCACTCTAGCACCAAATTGGCCTCGGAGCCGCTGGCATTTAGGAATAGCTCGAAGCTTTCAAACGCCCGCGGGTTGCTGGTCAACTCATAGCGCAGGCCCCGGAAATCCACGTCATTCGTCAGCCCCAAATCGATGTTAAATACTACTGGCACCAGCGGCACGCGCCCCGCCTCGCGGCTCAGGCGCAGCTTCTTCAGCAAGCTGCCGAAGGTGAGCTGCTGGTGGTCGTAGGCATCGAGCAGGGCCGTTTTGCGCTGCCGCAAATAGTCGGCGAAGCTACCGCTGGCATCGAGCTGCGTGCGCAGGGGCAGCACGTTCACGCAGTGCCCCACCAGGTGCGGCAGGCCGCTGGCTGGCTGCCCGGCTGCGGGCAGCCCCACCACCAGGTCGGCCTGCCCGGTGAGCTGATACAGCAGCACCTCAAAAGCCGCCAGTAGCGTCGTAACTAGGCTACTGCCGGCGCGGCGGCCCACTTGCTTGAGGCCGGCCACCAGCTCGGGCGCCAGCGGAAAGTCGGCGCGGGCGCTCTGGTAGGTGCGGATGGCCGGGCGCGGCCGGTCGGCGGGCAGCGTGAGCTGCGGCACGGTGCCCTGGTACTGCTTCAGCCAGAACTGTTCGACTACCTGGCTGGCGCCGTTGCGGGCAAACAGCAGCTGCTCATCGGCATAGTGGCGAAAGGGCGTGGCCTCGGCCAGCGCCGTCGGCAGCCCCAGGCAGTAGGCCGAGTAGAGCTTGCTCAGGTCTTGCAGCATAATGCCCAACGACCACCCATCGCACACAATGTGGTGCACCGTGAGCACCAACTGGTGCTCCTCGGCCCCAAACCGGCACAACGTGGCCCGCACCAATGGGCCACGCAGCAGGTCGAAGGTGCGCCGCACTTCCTGGCCCGTCAGCACGGCCAGCTGCCGCCGCTGCTCGGCGGCACTCAGGTGGCTTAGGTCTCGGCTCAGCAAGGCCGTGGGCAGCTCGCGCAGCTCGCAGCCGTACTGGCCATCGGCGCTGAATACCAGGCGCAAAGCCTCGTGGCGCTGCACCACTGCCTGCCAGGCGCGGCGCAGGGCGGGCACATCAAGCAGCCCGCTCAGGCGCAGCGTCACCGACTCGTTGTAGGCGCGGCTGGCATCGTCGCCGCCCAGCACGCAGGCGGTCCAGATTTCGGCCTGCGACTCGGTGAGGGGCACCAAAGCCAGGATTTCGGGGCCGGAAAAGGGGTCAAATACTGCTTCCTCTAGCGGGCTTTCCAGCACGCTACTTACACGCATTACCATAATTCACACGGAAGGCTAGGTTGACTTATCGCCCAGAGTTAAGTCAAAGATTAGGACGGGGGCACTAGCTATTGATTCTAAAAAGCCAAACCCCATTTATTGCTCGTTATACCTGACTTTTTTGTAGTTGAAGACCAATTATGACGAGCTTACAGAGCTTACTGGCACCTTATTTAAAGTTGACCGCAGGCTCAAGTCACGGCCAACTGCTGGTAGCCGTTAGGCTGGGCGGGGTCGGCCATAAACCAAGCCGGATTACCGAATTGGTCGCGCCCAAGCCGTGCCCCGGCTACGGGCGGGCGGCTCAGCTGCCCCGAGGTACCAGCGGCCCCGAGCAGCTCGGGGCGGGCGGGCGCCGAGGCCAAAATGGTGGCCGTAGCCGTGGCTTTAAAGAACCCAGCTACTATCAACTCCTGCACGCTTGCCAAGCAAGCGGCCGCTATTTGGCCGATTTCGGCGGCGGTGTGGGCCGTGGTGAGAAAGCACGGGAAGCCATCCCAGATGTGGATGCCGCGCTCGCGCATCAGCGTAAACAGCAGCTCGCCATAGGGCACATCGTGCTGGAATTTGATTTTCCAGAGCGACCCGTAATGCACCACACCAAAGGGCAGGCCCAGGTGCGCTAGCTCCTTATTAATGGTTTGAGCCAGGTGCTCAGTGCGGGCGTTGAGGGCCTGCTGCAAGGCCGGGCCCTGCGCTTTGAGGTACTCCAGCGAGGCTTTGGCGGCGGCGAGGGCCAGCGGGTGCCGCACGAAGGTGCCCGCAAAATAGGTCACGCCCACCTCAGGGTACGAGGCATCGCCGTACTGCCAGTGGCCGCCGTCGAGGGCGTCCATCCACTCTTCGCCGCCCGCGATTACGCCAATCGAGATGCCGCCGCCCACTACTTTGCCGTAGGTGGCGAGGTCGGCCCGAATGCCAAACAGCGCCTGCGCGCCGCCCAGGTGCATGCGAAAACCCGTAATCACCTCGTCAAAAATCAGGGCTGTGCCCGAGGCGGCCGTTACTTCGCGCACTTGTTTTAGGAAGTCGACGGGCTGGAATTCGGGCCGGCGGCTTTGCACCGGCTCGACCAGCACGGCCGCCAACTCGTGGGCCCGCTCGCGGATGATGCGCAGGCTTTCGTCGGTACCGTAGTCGAGGATGAGCATGTTCTGCACCGCCTCGGGCAGGATGCCAGGCGCGGCCGGGTACGTCTTGAGCTTCTTGGTGCCGCGCACCAGCACCTCGTCCACAATGCCGTGGTACGAGCCGCTGAAGGCCACAATCAGCGAGCGGCCCGTGACGGTGCGGGCCACGCGCATGGCCCCGAGCACGGCTTCCGAGCCGGTGTTGCAGAGGGCGGTGCGGTCATGGCAGGTGAGCTCGCTCAGCAGCTCGCAGACCTCGCCGGCCAGCGCGTGCTGCGGGCCCACTTCGTAGCCCAGCTCGATTTGGGCGTGCAGCGCGGCCTTCACAAACTCGGGCTGGTGCCCGAGCAGCGACGAGCCGAAGCCATTGAGCGCGTCGATATACTCGTTGCCATCCAGGTCCCAAAGCCGGCTGCCGGCCGACTTATTCACCACCAGCGGGTACACCAGCTCCTTGGTCAGCGGCCGGAAGCCCGACACCACGCGGGGGTCGGCCGTGTGGGCGCGGTGATGCTGGGTGTAGGCTTTGCTAGCGGCGGTTTTTTGGTTGTAGCGCCGGGTCAGGTCATCCAAAAAAGCCCGTTGGGTAGCGCTCAATTCCGTGCTTTGCCGCTCGATGCGGGCCGTGGCCCCGAAAGGCTTCTTCAGCTCCACCGCTTCTTCGGGCGTGATGTCGGTTTCCTCAGTTGGGGCTTTGGGCGCAGCTGGCGCGGCGGCCACCGGCGAGGCCGCAGCAACTGGTGCGGCCGCCAAAATTGGCTCCATGAGGCTACCTCCGGCGCTGCCTTGCAGCAGCGCCACTTGCTGCGCAATGAGGTGCAATTGCTGCGAAAGCAAGCCCAATGCTGAATTGGCGAGGGCGGACGGCGCGGCAACTGGCGCGAAAGCCGGTGCTGCAAAAACCGGCGCGGCAGCGGGTGTTACTGCCGGGGCCGCAATGGCCACGGGCACTACCGGCGCAGCCGTGAGCGCGGGCGCTTCGGCGGGCAGCTGCCGGTCGAGGTGCGCCACGAGGCGCTCCAGGGTGGCGTACTCTTCATTGAGCTGACGGAAGGTGATGGGCAGGCTGAATTCGCGCTGGAGCGTGAGCGCCACCTGCGTGAGCAGCAGCGAGTCGAAACCCAATTCCAGGAAGCTCATGTCGGGCGTAGCCCCGGCCAAATCGAGGCCGGAAGCATCTTCCAACAAAGCTTGCACGCGGTGTAACAACGTAGTTTTTCGCATGGTAATAGCGGTAGGAATAGCAAAAAGAGTGGCCGGCGCAGCCGCTGGGGCGGGGCTGGCCGCCGGGGCCAGCGCGGCTGGCCGAGGCTCGACCCAGCAGCGCTGGCGGTCGAAGGCATAGGTGGGCAGCAGCACGCGGGGGCGCGCCGGCTGGCCAGCGTAGAGGCTGGCCCAAATGGGCTCCAAGCCATGCAGCCACAGTTGGCCGAGGGTTTTGAGCACGGCGTGGCTGTCGGTGAGGCCGCCGGCCGGGGCGGGCAGGCCGGGCAGCACCGGGGCCGGGCGCAGGCTGGGCTGCTGCCGGGCTAGGGCGGCCAGCGCGTTGCCGGGGCCTACTTCCAGCAGCAGCGGGCGGGGCAGGGTGGCGAGGGTTTCGAGGGCTTCGGCAAAGCGCACGGTGCGCCGCAGGTGCTGCGTCCAGTAAGTGGGGTCGGTGGCCTGCGCATCAGTCAGCCAGGTACCGCTGACGGTGGACAGCACGGGCAGCTGCGGGCGACTAAGCGCCACGCTTTCTACCAGCGGGCCGAAGCTGCTGAGCACCGGCTCCATCATGGCCGAATGGAAGGCGTGGCTGGTGGCCAGCAGCTTATTGGGGATGGCTCGCGCGTCGAGCAGGTGGGCGAAAGTGGCAATGGTCTCATCGGGGCCGGCCACCACGCACAGGCGGGGACTATTGGTGGCTGCGAGGTCGAGGCCCGCTGGCATCAGCGCCACCACTTCGGCGGCGGGTAGACGCACCGAGAGCATGCTGCCGCGCGGCAGCTCGCTCACGAGCTTGCCGCGGGCGGCTACGAGCCGCAGCGCATCGGCCAGCGAGAACACACCTGCTAGGTGCGCCGCCACAAATTCGCCCAGGCTATGGCCGCACAAAATGCTGGGTTTTATGCCCCAACTCTGCCAGAGCCGGGCTAGCGCGTACTCGGTCACGAAGAGCGCGGGCTGGGCGTAGCGGGTGTTTTTTAGGCGCTCCTCGGCACTAGTCCGGCCGGCTTCCGCATACAGCACTTGCCGGATATCCAGCTCGCCGTCAGACAGTAGCAGCGCTGCGCACTCATCCACGGCCTGCCGGTAAGCTGGCTCGTGCTCGTAGAGGCCGCGGCCCATGCCCACGTACTGCGCGCCCTGGCCGGGGAAGAGAAACACGGTTTCGCCGGGGGCCGGGGCGGCAGCCGAAACCGACGCGGCAGGCAGGGCCAAAATAGCTTCTTCGGTGGTGCCCGCCACCACGAAGCTCCGCTGCGCGAAGGCCGGGCGCGTGGCGTGCAGCGTAGCCGCCACGTCGGCAGGCGTTTGCTGCCAGTGCTGGGCTAGCCGCTGGGCGTACTGCTGCGCGCTGCCCGCCGACCGCGCCGACCAAGTAATGAGCTGCGCGGGGCGTGCGGGGGCGGCATTTTGGGGCGCGGGCGCGGCGTATTCTTCCAGCACCACGTGCACATTGGTCCCGCCCACGCCGAATGAGCTGACGCCCGCCCGGCGCACCCCGGCCGGCTGCCAGGGCGTGAGGGCGGTATTCACAAAAAACGGGCTGGCCGCGAGGTCGAAATGCGGGTTGGGCGCGTCGAAGTGCAGCGAGGCGGGCAGCTGCTGGTGGTGCAGCGCGAGCACGGTTTTGATGAAGCCCGCCACGCCGGCCGCCGCCGTGAGGTGGCCCAAATTGCTCTTAATCGAGCCCAGCGCGCAAAACTGCCGGGCCGCCGGCTCGCCAAAGGCCAGCGCCAAACCCTCCAATTCGATGGGGTCGCCGAGGGGCGTGGCCGTGCCGTGGGCCTCCACGTAGCTGATGGTGGCGGGGTCCACGGCCGCATCGGCCAGCGCTTGGCGGATGGCGCCGGCCTGCCCTTCGGCGCTGGGTGCCGTGAAGCTGCCCTTGCCGCCGCCGTCGTTATTCGTGCCTACTCCTTTGATAATGGCGTAGATAGTATCACCGTCGCGCTGGGCGGCGTCCAGGGTTTTGAGCAACACCACGCCCGCGCCGTCGCTGAACACCGTGCCCTGGGCGCTGGCCGCGAACGGCCGGCAGTGGCCATCGGCGCTCAGCATGGCGCCCTCTTGGTAGAGGTGGCCGCTGCGCTGGGGCGCCGTGATGCTGACGCCACCCGCCAACGCGGCTTCGCACTGGCCGGCGCGCAGGCTTTGCACCGCCTGCGCAATGGCCAGCAGCGAGCTGGAGCAGGCCGCGTACACGCCTACGGCAGGGCCTTTTAGGTTGAACTGGTAGGCGGTGCGCGAAGCCAGGTAGTCCTTCTCGTTGGCCGTCATCACCTGAAACGCACCCACTTGCGCCACCAGCTCGGGGTGCGCCAACACGTTGTGCTGGTAGTAGCTATTGTTGCCGCTGCCGGCGAATACGCCCACCCGGCCGGCGTAGGCGTGCGGCAGGTGGCCGGCTTGCTCCAGCGTTTCCCAGGCTATTTCCATAAACACCCGCTGCTGCGGGTCCATGAGCTCGGCCAGGCGCGGCGTAAGGCCAAAAAAGGGCGCGTCGAACTGGTCGGCCTCGGCTACTACGCCGCGCGCCGCCACGTAGCGCGGGTCGTTTTTGAGGGAAGCCGAAATGCTGGCATCCAGCTCTTCGGCGGTGAAAAACTGAATAGTTTCGCGGCCTTCGCGCAGCACGTCCCACAGCTCGGCCACGCTGGCCGCGCCCGGAAAACGCCCGCTCATGCCGATTATGGCAATGTCGCCGTTGGCGGCAGTTGGGCGGCTTTTGGGCGCGGGCAGCGGCGCGGCGGCCGGTTGACCAGCAGCTTTGGGAGCCAGATACTGGCTGATGCCGGCCACCGTGGGCCACTGGTAGAGCTTGGTGATAGGAAGCGTGAGCTGGTGCTGCTGGTGCAGGGCGGCCACCGTTTTTTGGGCCAGCAGCGAGTTGCCGCCCAGCTCGAAGAAGTTGTCGTCGCGGCCTATTTCATTGATTTGCAATACTTCGGCCCACACCTGGGCCACCTGCTTTTCGGTGGCTGTGGCGGCGGGCCGGAAGGGCACGGCCAGCGCGGGCCGGGTGCGGGTGGGCGCGGGCAGGGCGCGGCGGTCTACCTTGCCGCTGGTGGTTTTGGGCAACTCGGCCAGCCACACGAAGGCGGCGGGCAGCATGTAGTCGGGCAGGCGCTCGGCCAGCGCCTGCCGCAGGGCCGATACCTCACGGGCGACCCCGGCCGCAGGCACCAAATAGGCCACCAGCTGGCGCTGGCCGGCCAGCTCGCGGGCCACTACCACGGCCTGGCCGACGCCGGAGAGGCTAGCCAGCGCCACTTCTACTTCGCCCAATTCAACGCGGTGGCCCCGGATTTTCACTTGGTCGTCGCGGCGGCCCAGGTACTCGATGCTGCCATCGGGCAGGCGGCGGCCGAGGTCGCCGGTGCGGTAGAGGCGTGGGCGGGCGGGGTCGGGCCAGGGTATAAATTTCTCGGCCGTGAGGGCGGGCTGGTTGAGGTAGCCTTCGGCTACGCACGCGCCGCCCAGGCCGATTTCGCCAGTTTCACCGTCGAGTGACGGCCACAGGTCTTCGTCCAGAATCACGACCAGCACATTGGCAATGGGCTGGCCGATGGTGGGCAGCGCGGGCCACGCGGCGGGCGGGCCGTCGAGGCGCAGTTGCGTCACGACGTGGCACTCGGTGGGGCCGTACTGGTTGAACAGGACGCTGCCGGGCAGCGCCGCAAAAAAGGCCACCAGCGCGGGCGTCAGCTTAAGCTGCTCGCCGGCCGTCATCACCTCGCGCAGGCCGGCGGGGTAGTACTGGGTGGCAACGGCAACCTCGGCCAGCGCCTGCAAGGCCACGAAGGGTAAGAACAAGCGGTTGACCTGCTGCTCGCCAATAAAGCGCAACAGCTGCGCCAGGTCAAGTAGCTGCTCTTCTTCTAATAGCACCAGCGTGCCGCCGGTGCCGAGCGTCGCGAAAATCTCCTGAAATGACACGTCGAAGCTCAGAGGCGCGAACTGGAGCGTGCGCGTGCCGGGGCCTGCCTCCGAATTGTCCTGCTGCCAGCGCAATAGGTTCAGCAGCGGCGCGTGGCCCATGCACACGCCTTTAGGCTCGCCAGTCGAGCCCGAGGTGTAAAGCACGTAGGCGGCGCTGCCCTGCGTGGCGGGGGCGGCAGTTTCCGGCGCTTCACTTGGCCGCACGAGCGCCAGCCTCAACCCGCTAAACAAGTCGTCTTCGGCGGCCGGGGCCACGCAGTGCGTGAGGCCTGCGCTGGCTACGAGCCGGGCCAGGCGCGGTGCCGGATACGCTGGATTGAGCGGCAAATAGGCCTTGCCGGCCTTCAGAATGGCCAATACACCCACTACCATATCCACGCCCCGCGTGGTGCTCAGGCCAATAAAAGCGGCTGCTGGTGCCTGCTGCCTGATGGCCTGACCCAACTGGGTGGCTTGCGCGTCGAGTTGCGCGTAGGTGAGCATTTCGGCCCCGGCTGCCACGGCGTGGTGCGTGGGATAGCGGCGAGCCGCCTGCTCAAAAAGCTGCTGAACTAACGCGGCTGAGTTATCATTATCCGCCATAATATACACATTAATCAAGTGCGCTAAATCCTATTTTATACACTGTATAAAACACCTTCTATCAAGCGTAAAAAGGCTCTATTTGAGCTTTTATCACCGGCTTATAAATCAAAAAATAATTTAATATTTAAAATAGCAGGACAACTTATAAACTACTCCAATAATGTAAAAATTCAGGGACATTACGCCTATACAAACTGTTAACAGTAGCTGGTAGCAAGCTACAAAAAACAATAGTAAGCGCAACTTTAAGCTATAGTACTAGTTGATTTACTATAGCATTATCAGGCTATCAAAATAGTGGTCAGACAGAAATTATGCTTGATTGGCATCAAGTCCGAGTGAAGGGCGGTACTTTTTTAAAATCTCACTCCTTCTCATTATAGTTATATAATCAACATCTTCATTCTCCAAAACTAGCACAGTTTCTACAAGCTCGGCAATAAAGCAGACCAATACATGCGAATTTTTATATAATCTGCCTAACTTATAGTTTCTCCTTTGTTTAGTTACACGAGTAGCGCCGTGTGGCTGAGCGGGCGCCTCTGACTGGCTGCTTGCCATCTTTGCGCCCCCGATAGCAGCACAAAACCTCCGGCGTGGCACGTGCCCGCCGGCGTACAGCTCCGGCTTTCTATATGACTACTCCCCTCCTGCATTTTCTTGAACAGGGCGACTCGACGGCCCGGCCGCTCGTCATTCTGCACGGCCTTTTTGGCACCCTCGACAACTGGCAAACGCTGGCCCGGCGCTGGGCCGACGAGGCGGGGCTGCGCGTGATTAGCGTGGACTTGCGCAATCACGGGCGCTCGTTTCACTCGCCCGAGCACAGCTACGCTGCCATGGCGCAAGACGTGCTGGCGCTGCTAGACCACCTGGCGCTCGACCCTACGCGCCTTACCCTGATGGGGCATAGTATGGGCGGCAAAGTGGCCATGACCCTGGCCCTGGGCTACCCCGAGCAGCTGGCCCAGCTTGTTGTGGTAGACATCGCGCCGCGCTTTTCGGACATGGAGCACCAAGACGACATCATCGCGGGCTTGCAGGCCGTGGACCTGAGCACCGTCCAGAACCGGCAGCAGGCCGAGGCGGCGCTGGCCCCGCGCATTCCGCAGCCGGGCGTGCGGCAGTTTTTGCTTAAAAACCTGTACCGGCGCGAGGACAATTCCTTTGCCTGGCGCATCAATTTGCCGGCTTTGGTCGAAAACCTGGCGGCCGTAGGGCAGGAAATCGCGGCGGCCGAACCGTTTCTGAAGCCTACGCTCTTCATCCGGGGCGGCAAGTCGGACTACATTTTGCCCGAAGACAAGCTGCACGGCATTCCGGCTTTATTCCCCAACTCGCAGGTGGCTACCGTGCCCGACGCCGGCCACTGGGTGCACGCCGAAAAGCCAGAGGATGTATTTGGGCTGGTGAAAAATTTTGTTTCAGTTATCAGTTAACAGTCATCAGCTATCAGGCACGCCAAGGCCAGATACAGAATGACAGCTGATAACTGAAAATTGATAACTGACTATGCTTTACCTCCTTCCCACCCCGCTAGCCGAGGGCACCGCGCTCCAGGTGCTGCCGCCGCAGGTGGTGGCAGCCGTGGGGCGGCTGCCCTACTTTCTGGTCGAAAACCTGCGCACCGCCCGCCGCTTCGTGAAGGAAGTAGCGCCGCACCGCGTGATTGAAGACATCCGCTTCGAGTTGATTGATAAAGACAGCACGCCCGCCCAGGTGCGGGCGGCGCTGGAGCCTTTGGTGAAGCAAAAAATCGAGGCGGGCGTGCTCTCCGAGGCCGGTTGCCCCGGCATTGCCGACCCCGGCGCAGCCTTGGCGCAGGAGGCGCACCGGCTGGGGCTAGTGGTGCGGCCGCTGGTGGGGCCGTCGAGCATCCTGCTCGCGCTCATGGGCTCGGGCCTAAATGGGCAACGGTTTGCCTTCCACGGGTACTTGCCCATTGAGAAGGGGGCGCGCATCGCGGCCATCAAAAGCCTCGAAAAGGAAGGCGCCCAGCGCGACCAGTCGCAGCTATGCATCGAGACACCCTACCGTAATGAGCAGCTATTGGCCGACCTGCTGGCGCACCTCGCGCCCGGCACCCGCCTCTGCGTGGCCGCCGACCTCACGGCGCCCACCGAGTACCTGCGCACGCTGCCCGTGGCCACGTGGCGGCAGTTGCCCGAGCTACCCAAGCTGCACAAGCGCCCGGCGGTATTTGCCTGGGGCCGGTAGGTTCGGTGAATGAGTGGCTGGAACCGTCAGGCTTCCCTGCATTCAGCCTGACGGTTCCAGCCACTCATTCACCGAAGCGCAGCGTAAACGCCGTGCGTCCGTCGTCTGCTGCTTCGAGGCGAAAGGTGAAGCCGTGAGCCAGCAGTATATCGCGCACTAGCACCAGCCCAAGGCCTTGGCCACCCGCCTTGGTACTGAAAAAAGGCGTAAACAACTGCTGGCTAACCTGCGGCGTGAGTGGCGTGCCATCATTGGTAATGGTGAGGGTTAACGGCTGGGCAGTAGTAGTCACCCACAAGTTGCCGCCAGCGGGGCCAATGGCTTCAAGGGCATTTTTAGCCACGTTGAGCAGGGCCTGGGTAAGCTGCTGCGAATCAGCTTGCACAAGGAGCGGGCTGGCGTGGGCGAGCTGCCAGTGCCAGGCTACGCCCTGGGTAGCGCTTTGGGGGCCAAAAAGCTGGCCCAGGTCGCGCAGCAGGGCGTGCAGGTCGGTGGGGTGCGGGGCGGGCGGGGGCAGGCGCACCAGCCGGGCGTAGCCGGCCACAAAGTCGGCGAGCTGGGTATTGCGGGTGATGCTGACTTCGAGCGCCTGGGCAAAATCGGGCTGGTCGGCGGCGGCCAGTTGCGGCGTATAGTACCGAAAGCTGCCCAGCAGCGAGTTTACGGCCCCGATAGAATTATTTACTTCGTGGGCTACCAGCCGGATTAGCTGCTCATACGTCTGCTTTTCCTGGGCCCTTATTTCTTCGGTCAATTCCTCCAGCACCACAAAGCGCCGCTGAAAGCCACGGTCGAGAAAGTGGGCGGCGGCGGCACGGTAGGTTTGGCCGCCGGGCAGGCGCACGGCTTGGGGCTGGCCGGCGGCCAGGGTGGCCAGCACCGGGCCCCAGGGTGCGGGCAGCGCGGCCACCGCTAGCCCCGCCAAAGCATTAGCAGGCTGGGCCAAAGCGCGGGCGGCGGCGGCATTGGCGCTGGTGATGTGGCCGTCGAAATCCAGAATCAGAATGCCGGCTGGCGAGGCTTTCACCAGCCGCTCCAGCAGCACACTTTGCTCGTGCTGGCTCACGCGCTCCTGGCGAAGGGCGTCGAGCATGCGGTTGTACACGTCGATGAGCTGGTCGAGCTCGGGCTGGCCCACGGGCGTGAACTTGAGGTTAAAATCCTGGGCCGCGAGCGCCGCCGCGCCCGCCTCAATGAGGCGCACCGGCCGGGTGAAGCCCCGGTAGAGTTGCCACGCCAGCACCAGGCTGCCGAGCAGCACCACCTCGCAGGCGATGAACAGCGGCGGGCTAGTGGTGCGGGCCTGCGCCGCCAGCGTGAGCAGCACCGCGTAGAGCGGCAGCAGGAAAAAGATGAGTTTCAGGCGAAGCGACATGTAGGGTGCGGGGCTTGCCCCCGCCCGGCGTTGTTCAGTCTTCGTCGTTAGGTTCGGACCGGAACCTAACAACACTGGGCGGGGGCAAGCCCCGCACCTACTCACTGTACGGAATCCCAAACTTATCCAACCTTCGGTACAAAGCTCCTCTACTCAGGCCCAGCGCCCGCGCCACCTGGCTCAGGTTGCCTTGGTAGTGGGCCACGCTCTGCCGTATCATCTGCTCCTCCAGGGCCTCCAGCGTCATGCTGCCGGGCGCGGGTAGTGGTGAATTGGTGGGTTGGTGAACTGGTGAAGTATTTTCCTGGGCCTGAAAGTCGGCGGGCGTGAGCTCGTCATTGGGGCTGGTGAGCACGGCGCGCTCGACCAGGTTTTTGAGCTCGCGAATGTTGCCGGGCAGCGGCTGATTTTGGAGCCAATGCGCGGCGGACATACCCATTTGCAGGCCGGGGCGCTGGTAGGTGGCGCGCAGCTGCGCCACGAAGTGGCGGGCCAGCAGCGGCACATCCTGCGGGCGCTCGCGCAGGGCGGGCAGGCGCAGCGTAATAAGGTTGAGCCGGTAAAACAGGTCTTCGCGGAAGCGGCCCTGGGCTACCAGCTCGGCCAGGTTTTTATTGGTGGCGGCCACGACGCGCAGGTCGAGGCGGCGGGGGCGGCTGTCGCCGAGCACCTCGTAGGTGCGGTCTTGCAGTACGCGCAGCAGCTTTACCTGGCTAGCCAGCTCCAACTCGCCGATTTCATCCAAAAAGATGGTGCCGCCGTTGGCCAGCTCGAAGCGGCCCACGCGGTCGGCACGGGCGTCGGTGAAGGCACCGCGCCGGTGGCCAAACATTTCGCTTTCAAATAGGGAAGCCGAAATACCGCCCAAATTGACCTTCACAAAGGGCGCATTGCGGCGGTGGCTGTTCTGGTGCAGCGCCTCGGCTATCAGCTCTTTGCCAGTGCCGCTTTCGCCTTCTATCAGCACCGAGGCATCGGTGGCGGCCACCTGGCCCACTTGGCGCAGTACGGCCAGCAGGCGGGCGTCTTCGCCCACAATATTGCCGAGGGCAAACTGCCGGTCGAGCGCCTTGCGGCCGGGCAGCGGCGCAGTTTCGGCGGGGGCTTGCAGCTGCAAGGTGGTGGCGATGGTTTGGAGCAGCGCCTCGTTTTGCCAGGGCTTGGTGACAAATTCGGCCGCGCCGGCCTTCATGCCCGCCACCGCCAGCCCGATGCTGCCCCAGCCCGTGAGCAGCACCACGGGCACCTGCGGGGCCAACGCTTTTAGCTCGGCCAGCAGGGCCAGGCCATCGGCCCCGGTGGTAGCGGCCGTGAAGTTCATATCGAGCAAAATGAGCCGGGGCGCGGCCACCCGCACGGCGGTCAGCGCCTCGGCCGGGCCGGGCACGGCTTGCGCCGGGTAGCCCGCCTGCTTCAGCAGCAGTTGCAGCGACACGCGCATGGCGAGGTCGTCGTCGATTACCAGAATCACGGATTAGCGCGGATTAAAAGGGATTTCACGGATTTTGTGGACGGACGCCTGATTGGCTCACGGATGGCGTAAAGCTAGCGCGCATTGCGGTGGGGCAACGGCCTGACATAAGCTCGCAGCCGGGCGAAGCGGGACGTACGCCCGTCCACAAAATCCGTGAAATCCCTTTTAATCCGCGCTAATCCGTGATGCTTATCGGCCGCTTACGCTGCCGCCGCTGCTGGTGCGCTTGGTGAGTTGGGGCGAGCCTTTGTAGCTGATGCTGCCGCCGCTGCTGGCCTGGGCCACGAGGTCGTCTTTCACGGCGAGCTGTATCGAGCTGCCGCTGCTGGCTTCGGCGCGGGCGTGGTCGGTTTGGAGGTCGGCGGCGTTGGCGCTGGCGCCGCTGCTGCTTTGGATGTCGAGGGTGGTGGCGCGGCCGCTGAGGTCGGCGGTGCTGCCGCTGCTCTGGCGCACGGTGAGGGTGGTGGTGGCGAGGTCGGCCTTCACCGCCGCCCCCGACGAAACATCGAGCTGAAACGTAGCCGCGTCGAAGTCGCCCGCCGTGCGCACCGACGAGCCACTGCTCGCCGTGAGGGCCGTGAGCTCATCGGCCGTGACGGTGGCGCGCAAATGCTTGTTGCGACGCAGCATACCGTTGCGGTCATCCTCGTTGCGGTAGCGCAGCGTCAGCACGCCGTTCTTCACGATAGTTTCGATGCGGTCGCGCAGCTCGGGCGTGTCAGCGCTCACCTCCACGCGCTGGCTGTGGCCGGCGGTGAGGGCCAGCTCGATACCGGTGCCCACGCTGATGGCGTGGAAAGCGGGCACGGAGCGCACCTGGGCGCTTTGGGCGTGGGCGCCGGTGAGGGTGGCAAGGCAAAAAAGGGCGGGCAGCAGCAGGTTTTTCATGACGAAAAGCAGAGGGAGTGAAAGGTCGTTTTTAGGGGGATTGGGTGCGTTTGCGGTGGGTACCGGGGCTACTAGCGGTTCGTTACAACCACTCAAAAAATAATGTTTTTAGGCACCGACTGTGGTAGTCGGCCCGCTTTTGCCTGTGAGGCTGTTCAGTGTTTCTTGGTTTTCTGGTAACCCGTCATGCTCATCTGGCGTCCGCGAAGCGGAGCGCAGTCGAAGCATCTCTGCCGCCTCATCGAACGGCCCAGCTAAGGCGATAGAGATGCTTCGACTGCGCTCCGCTTCGCGGACGCCAGATGAGCATGACGGGTTAGATGGATTTTTAGTAAACCCTGAACGGACTTAATAGCAAGCGGGGGCCAACCTCCGCTTTCGCACCTCAATAGGCCAAAATGGCGGCTTCGAGGGTGTATTCCGAGCATCCGACCTTCAAAATAGACTTGGCGAGGCAGCAAATACAGGGTCAAAGGCTCGATTTTGGGCCAGTAAGGTAGTAAACAGAGCCAGCGAAGGAGCAAATAGTCTGGCAGAGGCCCAAAATAGGCCTTCGGCGGCCCGATTAAGTGGGTCGGACCCACTTAATCGGGGGTCAAACCCTCGATTTATTCCTCGCGTAGCGCCACGGCGGGCTGAATGCGGGCCGCCAGCTGGCTCGGGTACAGCGCGCAAATAGCCGCCAGCAGATATAACCCCGCCGCCGCCAGCAGCATGGCCGTGAAGTATACGCTGGCCTTGATACTGAACACGCCCAGCAGCGGAAACTGCGCCGCTACCAGCAGCCCCAGCACCAGCCCGAAGGTGGTGAGCACCAAAAGCTCGCCCAGCACCTGCCCGCTGATGGCCCCCGCCGTAGCCCCCAGCGCCCGGCGCACGCCCAACTCGGCCCGGCGCTGGTTGATGGTTTGCCAGAGCACGCCAAACAGGCCCAGCGCCACGTTCAGGATGAGAAAGCCGCAGACCAGCCCCAGCGCCACCAGCGGTGTGAGCGTGCGCTTGAGCTGGGCGGCGCGCTGCTCGGGCAGCGTGGTGATGCTCACATTCCAGCCCTTGGCGGTGGCCAGGATGCCGGTGCTCATGCGGCGCTCTAGCTCGGCGCCAGCGCCGGGGCGCACCCGCAGCAGCAGCGTCGAGGCTTCGTTGAGGGTAGTGTCCTGGGGATTTACGCGCAGGAAAATGGCCGGGCGGGGCTCCTCCAGGTCGCCATCGGCCCGAAACTGCTCGACCAGGCCCACTATCCGAAAAATCTCGTCATTGCGGTCCACCACCTGCCCCAGCGGCGACTGCCCCGGAAAAAGCTGCTCGGCCAGGGCGCGGCTGAGCACGGCCGGGCGCAGGGCCGCACCGTCGTCGCGCTTATCAAACCAGCGGCCGGCCACCAGGGGCAGCTCAAGTACCTCACGCAGCGGGTCTTCTACCGAGTGGCCGCTGGCATGCTCCACGACAATCTTCTCGTCTTGCGTGCTCACCGGCGAGCCGTTGGAGCTGCCCGAAAAGGGAGTATTGAACGAAGTGCGGCTCACGGCTACCACCTCCGGCAGGGCCCGTAGCTGGGTCATTACTTGGCGCACGGTGGCCAGGCGGCCGGCCTCGGGCAGGGAGCCGGGGTCGAGGTCCAGGCGCCACACCTGCTCGTAGCCGAAGCCCAGCGGCGTGCGGTAGTTCTGCTGGTTATACACCAGCATACTCCCCACCACAAACAGCACCACGAAGGCCAGAAACACTTCGGTGATAAGCAGAAAATTGGCCCGGCGGCGGTTCCAAATCAAGGTAAACAGGTGGCGTATCATGCGGCAGTGCTTTCGCCCTTGAGGGCTTTAATGGCTTGAAGCTTTGACATTTTGTAGGCCGGGTACACGCCCGACAGGATTCCGAAAAACAGGATGGCCAGCACCGCGCCTAAGAACACGCGGCCATTGAGCCCGAACTCGGTGTAGGCAATGAGGCCGCTGGTATTGAGCAGGTGCAGCACGCCCGCCGCCAGGGCCAAGCCCAGCAGGCCGCCCAGCAGCGTTAGAAATAAATTCTCAATCAAAAACTGCCGCACCAGCGCCCCGCTCGTGGCCCCAAACGCCTTGCGCACCCCAATCTCGGAGCTGCGCTCGCGGATGCGGCTGCTGTTGATATTGATTAGGCTCAGGGCCGGCAGCAGCATAAAGAGCAGCCCCAGCCCGGTGCCCAGCTGCGCAAAGCGGGCCACGCCGGGGTCGGGGCCGTCTTTTCCCATAAAATCACGCACGTGGGTGGCCAGCAGCGAGCCAGCGTAGAGGCGCACCTCGGTGCACCACTTGTACACATCGGTGGGCAGCGGGGCGCGGGCCACGGCCTGGGCAAACTCCTGCTGCACGGCGGGCACATCCTGGGGCGTGCGGGCCAGCAAGATGGCCATGCACGAGCCCATGTACTCGGCGTTGTGAATGTCTTGGGTGCTGGTCGTGATGGGCAGCCAGACGTCGGCGTAGGTTAGGTCGCGCGTGGCGGGCACATCGCGCACCACGCCCACCACTTGGTAGCGAATTTCGTCGGTGACGAGCGTGCGCCCGAGTATCCCGCGGTCGGCGCCAAAATACCGGCGGGCGGTGGTTTCGTTGAGCACGGCTACGTGGGCCGCGTCGCGCACCTCGCTGGCCGAGTAGGGCCGCCCCTCCACAAAGTCGAAGTCGAGCACCTGCCAGAATTCGGCGTCGGTGTATTTCTGGTCGAGCTTGAGCTTCTGGTTGCCCACGTAGGCCACGGCCGTACCGGTACTGGTACTGATAGACACCTTTTCGGGCGTGCGCAACGGCCGGATGTGATGCTCCAGAAACGAGTAGCTGGCGCTGGACTGGTTTTCGGTTTTTGGCCCCCAGATGTACATAGAGTGGGCAAACAGTAGCCGGTCGGTTCGCTTTTCAGGCATTTGAGGCCCCACTGCGAAGTCGAACAGGGCATACACAACCAGCAAAATCATCAGCGTGAAGCTGATGCCGAACAGGCTGATGGCGGTAAAGAACTTGCGCCGCAGCAAGACCTTCCAGGCGATTTTAAGATAAGAAAAAAGCATAAAATTTTCAGAAGTAAAATGTATTGGCCGTCATGCTGAGCGCAGCGCAGCATCTCACGCGGTGCAGTAATCAACTGCGCTTAGCAACGAAGCGGCAGAGATGCTTCGACTCCGCTGCGCTCCGCTCAGCATGACAGATTTATGCCACCTGCCGGCCGTCAAAAAACCGGATGAGCCGCTGCGTTTTCAGCGCCTGCTGCTCGTCGTGGGTCACCATGACCAGCGTGGTGCCCTGGTCGCGATTCAGGCCCAGCAGCAGGTCCATTATTTCCTCGCCCATCACCGAGTCGAGGTTGCCGGTGGGCTCGTCGGCCAGGATAATTTCGGGCTCGCCGGCCAGGGCGCGGGCGATGGCCACGCGCT
>Ga0265780_10003121_pt1 | contig 22010 bp, 17 predicted proteins | sample P1T30metagenome_FD_192432 | JGI IMG/M metagenome (GOLD analysis project Ga0265780, IMG submission 192432) | Plant litter microbial communities from East Loma Ridge, Irvine, California - P1 T30 | ecosystem: Environmental > Terrestrial > Plant litter > Unclassified | place: USA: California...
GCCCTATATCAAGCGCCGCGCCGCCGAACTAGGGTTTATGGCTTGCGGTATTTCCAAGGCTGAGTTCTTGGAAGACGAAGCGCCGCGCCTCGAAAACTGGCTCAAAAAGGGCATGCACGGCAAGATGACGTGGATGGAAAACCACTTCGACAAGCGCCTCGACCCGCGCCTGCTCGTGGATGGCGCTAAGTCGGTGATTTCGCTGCTGCTCAACTACTACCCGCCGGTCGAAGCGCAGCAACCCGATGATACGCTGAAAATCAGTAAGTACGCTTATGGGCGCGATTACCATTTCGTCATTAAGGACAAGCTCAAAACGCTGCTAGCCGATATGCAAGCCAACATTGGCGAGGTGGGCGGACGTTGTTTTGTAGACTCGGCCCCGGTGCTCGATAAGGCGTGGGCCAAAAAGAGCGGTTTGGGCTGGGTCGGTAAAAATTCCAACCTCATCACGCCGGGCGCAGGCTCGTTCTACTTCATCGCCGAGTTGATAGTAGATGTGGAGTTGGAGTACGACGGGGCCATCCGCGACTACTGCGGCACTTGCACTAAGTGCGTCGATGCCTGTCCCACCGACGCCATTACCGAGCCTTACGTGGTAGATGGCAGCAAGTGCATCAGCTATTTCACCATCGAGTTGAAAGACCAGCTTATCCCGCAAAATGTGGCTGGGCAGTTCGGTAACTGGGTATTCGGCTGCGACATCTGTCAGGATGTGTGTCCTTGGAATCGCTTTTCTAAGCCCACGCAGGAAAGCCAGTTTCAGCCCCCTTCGGGGCTGAAAGAATTGACTACCAGCGACTGGCAAGATATTACCCACGAAGTTTTTCAGGCGTTGTTCAAACAGTCGCCCCTCAAGCGCACTGGCTACGAGGGGCTGAAGCGCAACATTCGGTTTGTAACGGGCCAGCCGCAACTGGAGGACTGAGACTTAGGCTACTGGGGCGTGCTGGGCAAATATGCGGTTCATCACCGTCCAGTAAAGGCGGGCAAACTGCTCGTAGCACCACGCTTTGAAATCGGGCAGCTCCGTTTCCGAGACGTGGCGGAGGGCCTTGCGCAACTCTTTTTCAAAGAGGGCTTTGCTGAAGCTTACTTTGAGCAGAATCGTTTTTATGTAGTCTAACATGGGGTGGGAGGAAATGGAAGAATAGGATACTGTATGCGGCCACTCTATACGAAAAAACAGCATTTTTGGCTACGTCGCGGTGCTTTCTGCACCGGATTTCAAATAAGCTTTATCGTATAGGCAAAGCGGCAAGTAGAGGGTATAAATATACTGCTATTTTTGGTAGCGCCCTGAGTGCTAAGCTAGCAGCCGAGGTGTAGGCCTGTACAACGCATTAATTCATAATCGGGCAAAGCGAAAAATAAATTTCAATAGCTGAGTGCAGAATAGAAGCCACAAAAAAAGGCGACCCGTATGGGTCGCCTTTTTTTGTGGCTTCTATTCTGCACTAGTTGAAATAGGTGCCGCTAACTGAGAAGTTGTTGGCAATGGAGGCTACCGTAGTTACATCCAAACCCTCGTCGAAAGCCTCGGAGAAGGCAGCGGCGGGAAAGTTTGCGAAGGTTGAGCTAGTTGAAGCCGACAGTGCAACCCCAGCACTTGCGGTGCTGTCACCCTGCGTAACGTTGCTTTCGGCCCGGAAATACACACCAGCGGCAGGCCCTTGGTTAGTGCCGGCACCATAAGTAGCCGCACCAGTGTCGATACCCGAACCATACACGTTGGCTGCCGTGGCGCGGGTGGTAACCGGCGTGGTGCTGTCGGTGCCCGATACCCAGCTCTTAGGAGCCAAGGAATAAGGAGCTACCGGCACACCTTGCATAACACTGGTAGCCGAGCCGTTGGCGGCTGCGCGGCGGATGGCCCGGATGTGCGACGCGTGACGAGCTTCTACGGAGTGAATATTGAGAGCTGCCGTAAGAACCGTTTTATTGGCCATTACATTGGTCAGCGGGGCAGCACCTTTGTAAGCCCGCACACCAGTATCTTCAAGAGCTTGCGCTAGTGCCAGATAAGTGGTGGCATCGGCAGGGTTGAACGCCCCTTTGGCCGTGAAGTCGAAGGTAGCCAAGGTAGGTGCCGTGATGGCAGCCGTACCAAGTACGCCGCGTAGAAAGCTCACGTGATTGGTTTCGTCCGTGCCGATGAGAGCCAGCGCATCGCGGGTGGTGCTGCTGAAGCCCGACGTAACGAGCGTGCGCTGCTGGTAGAAGAACATCTCCAGGTACTCTAGCTTCAGCGCGAAGTTCAGAACATCGTTGGCGGCAAGGCCAGCTGGCGTCTGGCCATAGGCCTTGTTAAAGATGGCACCCACTGCCAGTGGAATAGCGGCAGCAGTAAGCTTCTGCCCCAGACCGCTCATGTGCTTGAAAATAGAACGGCGGGAGTCGAGGCGGTCGTATACCTCGGGGTCAACTTTCTCTATCTCGGAGAGGATTTGAAAGAAATTCATGATAGCTGTTGCGTAGGAATGAAGAAAAAACCGAGATAGGCTAGGTTAGCGAATACCCGAAACATCGAGCTTAGAACCGTCAGCCAGGTAGGTGTTAGCAATAGCCACTACTTCGCTTGGCGTCTTGGATTTCTCCAGGCTGCTACCAGCCTTGCCCACGTTGTTGGTGGCTAAGCTGCTATTGTTGTCCGAAGTGAGTGAAACTACATCGTTGGCTACGAACGAATTCTCCAAGAGCAGGTCGCGGATGATTGCTGCATGGCGAGCTTCTACCGATACGATTTTGCCGGCGAGGTACAAATAGCCGGGCGAGCTGATGTATTGGCCTGCACCGTTATAAGCAGATACACCCAAGTCTTCAAAAGCTTTGGCTGCAGTCAAGACGCTATTCTTGCTGCTGAACGTGCCAGAGGGATATACGGTCTGTAACGCCTTAATTGGAGTAGCCCCAGCACCAGTAATTGCCGCCTTGAAGAAGTCGCGGTGAATAACCTCGTGGTAGTAGAGGTCATCCAAAATCAGCTTTTCGGCACTGCCGGCTGCTAGGCCCATGTAGTACGAACCCGTGCGCACTTGCGTGTAAAAGTCGGCTTCAAGTTGCTCTAAGGCATAGGCATAGTTGAGCACGCCTACGTCGCCCATGCCCACATTCACCATGCCAGGCGAGTTGTTATCGTCTTTGCCGCAGCCAGCCAGTACGAGTGCGGTGGCACCGGCCGTGGCGCCCGCATACATGAAAAACGAGCGCCGCTTAATGGGCGTGTACAATGGACGGTCCAGGTCGGCCGCAGTCGGCTCAGCGCCAGTAGGGAGATTGTGGGACATGATAAAAAGAAAAAAAGAAAGAGAAGAAATTGAACTGCAAACTGAATGTTTCTACTAGCAAAAACCTGCTGCCTGCCGCGTCGATGACTTTCAGACCCCTGTACGTTAGGGATATTTGGAAAGATACGCTAGAGGTAAAAATAAGTTAAAAATTATTTTTACTTAAACGTGTTATTGTATTATGCCGAGGAGCGGACACCTCTGCGAACTGGCAGCCGTACCAACTCCCAAGAGCGCAATAAACCGGTATTGTTGGGCTTCGGGTCGACTTACGTAGGATGCCGACCGAATGGATTATGGCGGGGCTTATTAAACCAGGCCCAGTTCAGCTTGCCAACTTCCAATATGCCCAAAAAGCGCAAGCAAGCAGTACGTTAGCTCGGCGTAATATTTTTTTGAAATGCTTCATTAAAGCGTCATTTAACCAATGGCTAGCTCGTAATGCACGCAAAAAAGCCGGCAGCCTCTCACTGAGGCTGCCGGCTAAAGCTGAACTGAATCTTAAGGGCGGTTACGCGAACAACCTTTTATTCAGGGGTTATAAAACGAGGCCCGATGTTGTTGCCATTTATTTGCATCGCGCGGTGCATTACGGGTTGGGGAGCGCCGTATGCTTGCGCCTTATCGTTCTTGAGTTCGTCTAACGAAGATGCAAACGGGTATCGCCACCCCAACTCGTACAGCAATCTGCTTAGAACGTTTGCTGGAATAAGCCCTTGGCTTTGCCAGCCGTGGAGGTAAAGTTGAGGGCAATGGTTTGGACGGTATTTGGGTCGAGCGGCTCATCAAACGCTTCCGACACGGCCGCCGCCGTGTAGGCGGGGTTTATGGTGGTGAGGTCAACGGTGGCCTGCGTTACATTGCTGTCGGCCGGGTAGCTAGTGGCGGGGTTGCCGGCATTGTACACCGCAGCGGCCGGCTTGGGATTGCTGCTACTAGGCGCGGTAGGGCCGCCATTGTCTACCAAGTTAATCCAGCTTTTGGGAGCATTATCATAGGGTGCGGTCGCGGCCGCCGTAGCTGAGCCCAGCGCGTTGGCGGCAATGGCGCGGCGCACAGTCCGGAAGTGCGAGTTGTGGCGGGCTTCTACCGAATGAATGTTGAGCGCCGCTTCCAGAATGTCTTTGGTGGCCGTAGTGTTCAGCGTGGGCGCACCGCCTTTGTAGGCGCGCTGGCCAACATCGGAAAACGCCTGGCCGGCGGCAAAAAACAGCGCGCCGTTGGCATTGCCTGCGCCATTGGGCACGAGGGCCGTAGCCATTGGCCCGGTGCCGGTGCCGCCGCCGCCCGAGTAGTCAAAGTCCGTAACGAGGTAGGAGGGGGCACTCGAGCCCAAAACCCCCCGCAGGGCATTAATGTGGCCAGCTTCGTCGTTGCGGATGGTGGTAACGCCATCCGTTTCCGAGCCTGGAATTAGCCCCGATACACCTAGCGCGGTGTTGTAAAAGTGGAACTCCAGGTACTCCAACTGCAAGGCCAGCGTGAGCACCTTCTGCACGTCGGAAGGCAGCGTAGTTTGGCCATAGGCACGGTTAAAAAATGAGGCCAAAATAGCGGGTACGGCCGCTGCGGTTACCTTTTGGCCGGCATTGCCCAGGTATTTAAATACGCGGCGACGCGGATTGATGCGGTCCAGAAACTCCGGGTCGGCCTGCTCTAGGTCGGAAACTAGTTTGAAAAGATTCATGATGCTAGAAATACAGTTGAGGGAAAAAGGGCGCAGGCGAGCTTAGGAGAAGCTGTTGGCCGACAGTTTAGAGTCGCTGGCCAGGAAGTTGTTGACGGACCGGAGTATTTCCTGCGGCTTCTTTGAGCGCTCAGCGCCCGCTACCGGGTTGCCGTTGCTGCCGGCTGGCGTGAGGCTGGGGGTGCCGTCGCCGGTATAAGCCGTGGTGGTATTGGCGGGCAGGTTGGGCGAGAAGGTATTCACTACATCGCTGCTAACGAAGCTGTTGTAGGTAATCATGTCGCGGATGAGCGCCGCGTGGCGGGCTTCCACCGACACGATTTTGCCCGCTAGCCCCAGAAACGTGTTGTTGGTGAGGTAGCGGCCGGCCCCGTTGTACGCCGCCACGCCGGTGTCCTCAAACGTGCGGGCCGCCGTGAGTATGCCGTTGAGGCTAGCGAAATCGATACCCGAGAAGTCGGTTCTCAGGTCCTTGAGGGGCGTGATATTGTTGTCGGTAAGCGCCCGTTTTAAAAAGTCGCGGTGGATGGCTTCGTGCAGCGCCAGGTCGTCAAACACCTGTTTTATCGCGGCGGGCGTGCCTGCGGCATTGTAATAGGCGCTAGTGCGGACCTGGGCATAAAAGGCGGCTTCGAGCTGCTCTAGGGCATAAGCATAGTTCAGAATGCCGCCGTCGCCCGAGCCCACGTCGAGCAGCGAAGGGTTGTTATCGTCGTCGTCGCTGCAGCCGGCCAGTAGTAGTGCCGTAGCGCCGGCCGTAGCCCCCGCGTACATAAAAAACGAGCGCCGCTTGATGGGCGTGTACAGCGGCTGGTCGGGGCCAGCCGCTTGCGGCTGCGAACCAGTAGAAAGATTGTGAGACATAAAAGAAAACAGGGAAAGAGTGAAGGCGCTGTCCGCTCAGAAAATCAGCATTTTCCGAGGCGGGTAAGCGCAGATTCTACGCAGTACCCGCAGGCAGGATTTTAGCAGAATATGCTTATAGCTAAGTATTTGCGCGGCAGCCAAAGGGCAAATGCTTGTCGCCTAACTGATTATTATCTTGCTGCCTAGCGCAGCGTATAGCGGAGGCCGCCGCCGTGGGCACCGCCTGCCTGCCCTGCTGAGCCACTAGCCGGAATTACGTGTTTTCTGAGTGGGTTTTAAGGGTTTTTTGGGAGTGAATAGGTGTTTTTTGGTAGGAGATGGCTCAGTCGTTAGCCGTAGGGCATGGCCAATAGCCGCGCCAAAAAGCAGCATTACCCGCCTGCCTTGCCGAACTTTGGGATTCGTAGTAGCTTTTGGTTTGAAAAACACGTTGGCAGCGCGTCCCTTCTTTTGCTTGAGTTGGCTGGCGGCCTGGCTGCTGGTGCTGGGCCTCAGCTTGGCCCCGGTGTGGGCGCAGAAGCCCGCGCCTACACCGGCGGCCGAGCTGGTGCCAGGCCCGGCCGTAGTGCCGCTCACGGCCACTTACTCGCTGGGCGTGCGGCTGCGGGGCGGGGCCATCACGAGCCACTCCGAGTTTCCCGAGATAGAAGGCTTCCGCAAAACCGACCTCGTCACGAGTACCGCCACGCGCCTGGTGGCCGGCCGCCGCAGCGTGGCCGAGCTCACGCTGACCCAGCGCTACGCGCCCTACGGCGAGGGCACGTACCAGGTGCCTGCCTTCGACCTCACCGTGAATGGCCAGGTGCTGCACAGCCCCGGCGGCCGGGTGCGGGTGGCGGCGGCCCCGGCCAGCGCCCCGCTCGATGAGGCCCAAGTAGGCGCGGGACAGGGTATTGGCTCGCTCGACCAGCTGCTGGGCCCGCCCAAGCCCAAGTACTTCTACGAGCCCGCCGACCATGCCTCGCTGGTGCTGGAGGCCGACCGCGAGCGGGTGTACGTGGGCGAAGGCGTGCGCGTGAGCCTGTACCTGTACGTGCAGCCTGCCGACCAGGCGGTGCTCAATTTCTATAATTTTGCCGAGCAACTGCCCGCGCTGGTGCAGCAGCTGCGCCAGCCCACCACCTGGGAAGTGCCCGCCGCCGAAAGCGCCGTGGTGCCCGATACTGTGCGCCGAGAGGGGGCCACGTACCTGCGTTTTCGGCTGGCCCAAAATACCTATTATCCGCTTACGGCGCAGGCCTTGCAGTTCCCGGCCTTGTCGCTGACCATGACCAAGTTTAAGCTCCTCAAAAACCCGCAGCCGGGTGAGGATAATAGGCTGGCCATCTACAAAACCTACTCGGCGCCCGCTTTGCGGGTGGCCGTGCGCCCGCTGCCCGCCCGGCCCGGCGCGCCGGCCGGTACCGTGCCCGTGGGCCACTACGTGCTGCGCGAAGGCATCAGCCGGACGCAGTTTCGCACGGGTGAGGCATTTGTTTATACGTTTGGGATAGAAGGAGTTGGCAACGCGGCCGCGCTGGTGCTGCCCGCCCCGCGCACTACGCCGCAACTAGAGGTGTATGGTCCCGATATCAAAGAGGATAAGCTGCCCGATGGCACGCCACGCAAAAGCTTCCGCTACCGGCTGGTGCCGCACCAGCCCGGCGTGCTGCGGCTGGATAGCCTGTTTCAGCTCGCGTTTTTTGACCCGACCACGGCCCGCTACGACACCCTCCGCTCCGAATTACGGCCCGTGGTAAGTGGCCAAGCCAAGCCCATGGCGGCCGCTAACCCCATCGACGACCCCTACTATGGCCCCGCGCTGGCCTCGGCCGACAGCCGTGTGCAGCCGCTGGATGTGTACCGCCAGGTGCGCCGCTACGCAGGCTGGCTCGTGGGCGGGCTGCTGGTAGTAGCTGCCGTGGGCTGGTGGCGCAGCAGCTAATGTCAGTTATCAGTCATCAATTAGCAATCATCAGCTCGTTGAGCTGCTGCTGGTAGTAAATGACTGATAGAATGATAATTGATGACTGATAATTGATAATTGAAAACATGAATTCTTTCGGAACCGTTTTTCGCATCACCACCTTCGGCGAGTCGCACGGGGTGGGTATTGGGGTAATCATTGACGGGTGCCCGGCGGGCGTGCCGCTCGACGTAGCCGAGATTCAGGCGGCGCTCGACCGGCGCCGGCCGGGGCAGTCGGACCTGACGACGCCGCGCAAGGAGGCTGATACCGTGCTGGTGCAGTCGGGCACGTTTGAGGGCTACACCACGGGCACGCCCATCAGCCTGTTTATTGCCAATGCCGACCAGCGCTCGGACGACTACTCGCACATTGCGCACGCCTACCGCCCCAGCCACGCCGACTACACCTACGATGTGAAATACGGCCGCCGCGACTACCGCGGCGGGGGCCGTAGCTCAGCCCGCGAAACGGCCGCCCGCGTGGCCGCTGGCGCCGTGGCCGCCCGGCTGCTCGCGCATTTCGGCGTCGAGGTCAAAGCCTACGTGTCAGCCGTGGGCGAGGTAGAACTCATCGAAAGCTACGAAAACCTAGACCTGAGCCTCATAGACAGCAACGCCGTTCGCTGCCCCGAGCCCACGGCCGCTGCCCTTATGGAAGAGCGCATTCGGGCGGCGCAGGCCGCACACGATACCGTGGGCGGCGTGATAACGGGCGTGGCCACCGGCCTGCCGCCCGGCCTCGGCGAGCCCGTGTTTGATAAGCTGCCGGCCGTCCTAGGTCATGCGTTGCTGAGTATTAATGCCGTGAAGGGCTTTGAGTTTGGCTCGGGCTTCGAAGGTACCAAGCTGCCCGGCTCGGAGCACAACGACGAATTTTACACCGACGAAGCGGGCCGCGTGCGCACTCGCACCAACCACAGCGGCGGCAGCCAGGGCGGCATTTCCAACGGCCAGGATGTGTATTTCCGCGTGGCCTTCAAGCCCGTGGCCACGCTTTTGCAGCGCCAAACTACCATCAACGACCAAGGCGAGAGCATCGAGCTGGTAGGTCGCGGCCGCCACGATGCCTGCGTGCTGCCCCGTGCCGTGCCCATCGTGGAAGCCATGACCCAACTGGTGCTGGCTGATTTACTGCTGCGAGCGCGGGCCAATAAGCTCTAAAAAGTATGTCGCGACTGCTACACCTGCTGTGTGCCGGTTGGCTACTGGCGCTAGCTGCCTGTCAGTCTGACCCGCCGTCGCAGGTTGCTCCTCCACCGATAGCCGCGCCTGTAGTGGCCAAAGTAGATACAGTCCGCCCGGAGGCCTCGCCGCCACCCTACACTGGCCCAGTCGAATTGACTGTCAAATTGCCCCGGTACCTGCGTAGCCACCGCCGCTACGTGGGTACCCTAGGCGGGCAGGAAATAGTAGTAGAACTACTGCCAGTTGATAACCCGTATCAGCTCTCAATCAGTAGCTTGTATTTCGTGCGTGACCCCCACACCGAGCTGTTTAGCGGCGCATTGGTAGGAGCAGGCAAGCAGACCAAGTCGCTTAAGCTGGAAATGTACGCTGATACTGCCACAATATCGCTGGTGCTGTTGCCGCCCTTTGGCTCACAATTGCGGGCCTTGTGGAGTGCCGGCCCAGGCACCGCGCCCCAGCCCATGATGCTGCACGAAGACTATACCGATGCCGTGCGCTACGAGGTACTAACTGCCACTGCTAAAGGGCCGCCTATACCCTCCGGCGATGAGGCCGGGTCCATCCCGTCTTACACCCGCACCTACCTCCATTTGCTCGGCTCCGATACCCTACGCCCAGGGCGGCGCCGCTTGCAAGCCCTGACGCCGCGCCGGATGCAAAAAGCCGTGCGGTACTACCTGCGCCACGAAGCCGAAGGTGGCTGTAGCGACACCGAAGAGCTGCACGTAAGTCTAAATGGGTACGACCTGCTGAGCTACCAATTGGTTTTTTATAGCTATATGTTTGGCGGAAACCACCCGGAAGCTACGGAGGACTTTCGCACCGTAGACCTGCGCACCGGCCGGCCCACCCACTGGGAAACGTGGTTTCGGGCCGACGCGGAGCCGGCCCTGCGCCAGTTGATTTATCGTCGGCTGCTGGCCACTGACGGTACAGAGGGCTTCTATTCTGGCTCGTTTGACCAGAAAACCGGCATGCAGGAACTGCCGGGACAATACGGGCTAACTCCGGCCGGCATCTTGGCGCACTACGGCGACTACGTGCTGGGTCCGCACGCACGTGGTCCTGTCAGCGTGCTATTACCCTTTGCCGAGGTGGCGCCTCTGCTAAACCAGGGCACGCTGCTGGACCGCATTCTAAAGGCGCGCGGCCTGCGAGCTGGGCGCTGATGCCTCCGCCTTAACCGACTGCCAAGCAAGAGGGGTACTTCGTTAGTACTAGGGCTATCGCTGCTACAAAGGCAAACTCAACGGGCGTTGGTTGTCTTGTTGTGAGTCAGGTTTTCAAGCCGAAGCTTAGCACTACAAGGCACCAGGGTTTATGCTACGGCCGCCACAGCCTTTTCCACGGCCACTTTAACCACCGGCTGGCGGTGCGGCTTCTTGTTCTTTTTCAAGCGATTCCACCAGATGAAGAAACCCGTGATAGGCAGCGTGGCGCACACCAGGCTAGCGATAAACGCCAGAATCTTCGTGGGCCAACCTAGGATGGCGCCCACGTGCAGGTCGTAGTTCATGCTAAGGAACTTCTCGCCGTTGGGCTTGTCGCGATAGAGTTCGGCCTTTTGGAAGGCGGCGGTGCGGGCGTCGTAGGTCAGTTGGTCGGAGCGGAAGCGGGTACTGGCGTCCTCATTCACGCGTACTGATAGCGGGTCTTTGAGGCTGGTGAGGGGCTTGGCCGATAGCGACACCGCAGCCGGGATGCGCTGAAAGGCGTCGCGCACGGCGGTATTTAGGGTTTGGTCGGCCAGGGCTTGCTCGGCGGCACCTAGGGCGGCGGGCTTGTCCTTGTTCATCCCCTTTTTGCCACCTTTTCCGCCCTTGCCACCGTGGGTCTCGGCCGTGTGGCCGGTAGCGAGGTAGGCTACGCCATTGCGCACCCAATCAAACGACCACGTAAGGCCGGTGAGGGCGATGACGAGTGCCACCAGCGTCACGTAGAAGCCCACCGTGTTGTGCAGGTCGTAGTTGAGGCGCTTGCCCGAAGCGTCCCATTTTACCTTGAAGCGCTGCTTGCGAGCGGCCTTGTTTTTGGGCCACCACAGCACGAGGCCCGATATCAGCATCAGTACAAACGTGAGGGTGCTGTAGCTCACCACCCACCGGCCGGCATCGCCGAGCAGCAGGTCCCAGTGCACGCTTTTGACGAGCTGGAAGAACTCGTACTTGTTGTCGATAATGCCCGTGACCTGCCCGGTGTAGGGGTTCACGTAGGCCGAGCGCAACACCTCGACCTGCCCACCAAAGTAGGGCTTGCCGGGCGTGCCCTTGTAGGTCATGAAGCTCCAGGCGCGGTCGGGGGCGCGGTAGGCATTAGCGTAGTAAATCTGCTGGTCCGGACCTAGGGCTTGCTGGGCTTTTTGCCACACCACGCTGTAGGGGAGGGGCTGGGCCGCCGCGCTGGGCGGCGCCACAAACACGGCATCGCGGTGCACGACCTCAAAAATCTCGCGTTGAAACACGTAGAGACACCCCGTGATACTCACGATGAACACGATGAGCCCGGATGCGAGCCCGAGCCACAGGTGCAGCTTGCCAACTAGCTTTTTGAAGGTCATGGCTTGGATTTTTTAGCTGCTAGTTTTTGGCTGTCCGCTATTAGCTTCTTTTTGGATGCGATGCTAATAGCGGACAGCCAAAAACTAGCAGTTCAGTTAAACTTAAAATGCGTATCCCACCGTGAGGCGGTAGCTGGTTGGGGCTTCAGGCTGCCAGTAGTAGTAGTTGCCGATGGCCGAGGCGGTGAGATTGGCGGCCGGGGTGGCATTGGGCACGTAGGTGCCAGCGTTGTAATTATAGCGGCCGGTGAGGTTGTTCACCAGCAGGTTCAGACTCAGATGCTCGCCTTGCCATGACACGCCGCCGTCGAGGCGGAAGTAATTGTCGGGTAGCCTTTCGCCCGCGTTGCCCAGGCCGGCGTAGCGCTCTACCTGCCACAGCATTCCACCCGAGAGGCCAAAGCCCTTGAGCGCGCCTTGCTGCAAGCGGTAGGTTAGCCAAGCGTTGCTGTTGTGCTTGGCCGTACCGCCCAGTTTGCGGCCCGCGTAGCTGTCGCGGGTGGTGGCCCCGGCTGCGTTGCGCGGGGCGTTGTCCTTAGTCACGGTGGCGTCGAGCAGCGCGTAGTTGGCCACCAGGTTTAGGCCGGGTAATAGCTCGCCAGTAAAGTCAGCTTCGATGCCCCGCGAGCGTACTTCGCCGGTTTGCACCGAGAAAGTAGCGTTAAGCGGGTCAGCTGTCAAGACGTTGGTTTTCGTAATATTAAATGCCGTAATGGTCGAGCTGAAGCGCCCTTCGAACCACTCGCGCTTGAGGCCGGCCTCGATATTGCGGCCCCGCTGCGGGTCGAAGGAATTGCCGTTGAAGTCCTGCCCGGTTTGGGGCACAATCGATTGGTCATACAGCGCATACACGGCCGTGCCGGGGGCCACAGTGGCGCTCAGGCCAAAGCGCGGGGTCACCACGTTTTTCTTGATGCGGGCCTGCACGTTGTTGTTGTTTGAGTAGCGGGCGGCCAGCGTCAGGCGCAGGCGATTATCAAAAAAGCCCAGCTCGTCCTGCACGTACACGCCGGCGTATTTGGTGAGGCCCTTGGTGGTGCCGCGCCGGTCGAGGGGGGCCGCGTCGCGCAGCGCCTCTTGGTCGAGCAGCGTAGCGGGCGGCGCGCCGTAGTAGGTAGGTGTGGTAACATCGACGGGCAAAAAACCCGCCGCGCCGAAGTCGGCCGCGTAGCTTTTATCCGACACGTCGAGCCCCACGATGATGCGGTGCTGCACCGGCCCGGTTTCAACGGTACCATTCAAAAAAGCCTGGCCCGCGAGCGTGTAGTTGTCCACGTCGTATAGAAATACCGAGCGGTTCAGTACGTTACTACCCGCGATGGGGCGGTTGGGGTTGGCCCCGTTGGTAGCCGGCACGGTAAACGAAGCGTTCGGATTGAACGAGCCCGCCCCAATCCAGGTGGAGAGGCCGCGCATGGCGTAGCGCAGGTAGGCCACCTGCCCAGTCAGCTTCCAGTTGTCGCTGAAGCGGTGCTCCACGTTGCCGAAAAGGCTGTGGTCGTTAACCCGCGACGAGCCCATTACCGGGTCGTATACTGCAAAATCCTGCGACAGGCTCTTGTAGCCGTTGGGTGAAAAGAGGTAGTTGCCGGCCGTCGAGAAATTCGAGTACTGGTACACGTACTGCACCGTGGCCGTGGTTTTGTCGTCGATGAGGTAGCGCAGGCTCGGGGCCAGCGCCACCTTGCGGTTGAAGTCGAAGCCCTGGTACGAGTCGATACTCTGGCCCATTACGTTGAGGCGGTATTGCAGCCGGTTGTCTTTGCTCAGGTGGCCGTCCACGTCGGCCGTGGCGCGGTACTGCCCAAAGCTGCCCAGCGTGAGGCCCACCGCCTTACGGTTGGTACCGGTCGGCGCTTTCAGCACCACGTTGTAGAAGCCGCCGGCCTCGGTATTGCTCACCAAAAAGCCGCCCGGGCCCTTTACAAACTCTACGCGCTCGATAAACGAGGCATCCTCGGCCAGCGGGCCAAAGTAATTGCCCGTGCTCAAGCCGTTGCGCAGCGAGCCAAAGCCCGTGTTAAAGCCCCGAATGTTGATGCGGGCATACACGTTGTTCCAGTGGCCGGGGGCCACTACGCCGCTCACGTTGCGCGCAATGCCCTCGACGGGCGTGAAAATCTGCTGGTCGGCCAGTAGCTGATTGGTCACTACCTGCACGTTTTGGGGCGCTTCGAGCAGCGGCTCGCCCAGGCGCAGCGAATTGGAGGGGTTGGGGCGGTGGTAGCGGTTGCGGGCAGCGGTTACCGACACTTCTTCCAAATCTTGCTGGGTAGCGGTGAGGGAGAAATTCTGCTCGTAAGGCCCGTTGGCCACTTCTACGCGGCGCTCCTGGGTAGCGTAGCCCACCATCCGCACGCCCAGCGTGTAGGCGCCAGGTGCCACATTGGGCAGCTGGTAATTGCCGTTGGCATCGGTGTCGGTGCCTACCGTGGTGCCGCGTAGCGCCACCGAAGCGCCCACTACTGGCTTGCCGGTAGCAGTATTCGTAATATGACCTTGGATAACAATATTTTGGGCGAAGGCAATGCTGGTGGCGAACAACAGCGGCAGGCCCAACGACAGGCGACCTAGAGAAAGCGTACTACTTGCAGACATTAACTTTTGATGAAGACGATGCTACAAAGGTAAAAGTGATTTGATGCTTGTTTGTAATTAGTCTAATTAAAAATAGGCTAAGCAGCCCTATTTAGGCTACTTTTGCATTGGTTGCCAGCGCCCTAAAAACCGGCTGGCCAACAGCGGCCGGCAAGCCGGCGCAACCTCCGCTGCCTAGTCGTTGTTATGGTCTAAATTGCCAGCCCGGCGAGCGCTGGCCCTAGGTCCTACTTTTGGGCTAAGTCGCTTGCCGCCGCTTTTTTATCAGCCTTAAATTCTTAGAAATCATGTCTGCTATTTCCATCTACGCCGAGGCGTCGCCCAACCCCGAGAGCATGAAATTCGTGCTCAACTCCACCCTGCTGCCCGACGGCGTGAGCGTGGATTACCCCACCGTAGAGGCCGCGGCTAATTCGCCCATCGCTCAGGAGCTGTTTGGCTTTGACTACGTGGGCCGGGTGTTCATTGCCCAAAACTTCGTGACCATCTCCAAAACCCAGCCCGAGTTGGGCTGGACGAGCATCATCCCTGAGCTGCGCCAGTTCATTAAGAGCTACGTAGAGGCCGGCGGTACGCTCTTCACCGTGGACCCCGCCGCCGAGCAAAAGGCCGCCCAGGCCGCCAGTGCCGGTGACCCCACCCAGCAGGATGGCTTCACGAGCCAGAAAATCATTGACCTGCTCGACAACTACGTGCGCCCCGCCGTGGAGCAAGACGGTGGCAACATCACCTTCAAAAGCTACCACGATGGCATCGTGACCGTGAACCTGCAAGGCTCGTGCTCGGGCTGCCCCTCGGCCACGGTTACCCTCAAGTCGGGTATCGAAAACCTGCTCAAGCGCATGGTGCCCGAGGTGAAAGAAGTAGTAGCCGAAGGCATTTTGGTGTAATGCCAGCATTAAGTATGCGATAAAAAGGCCGGGCATTGCCCGGCCTTTTTTTGTGTCTTTATTTACTCAGCAGTAAGCCCCACGCCCACTTGGAAGAACCCATACTTTTGCCCGCCGAACCATTAACGGCGCTCCCTGCTTACCCAACCCTGAAAGAAAGCTGGGGAGCCTTCGGCTGGCTGTTCCTTATTTCACTCGTGCTTAGTGGTGGGGCATTTGCGCTAACCGGCGGGCGAGTGGGTACGTACAGCCTAGGTCGGCTGGTGGGCACAGCCCTGGCGAGCGAGCTTGCCATTGTGGCTACCATCTGGTGGGTGCGGCGGCGAGCCGGGTCGCTGCGTTGGCCGGGCATCGCCTGGCAAGGACCTTGGGAAAAATGGCAGCTCTATGCCCTGCTGCCCGTGCTAGTGCTGGCCCAAGATGCCCTGCTATCGGTGGTGTCGCTGCTACATCTGCCGAGCCCCAACGATAAAGCTTACCAGGAAATAGCGCGCTACCCCGCGCTGATGCTTGGGTTTGGCTGCATCGCTGCACCCGTGCTGGAAGAGATTTTCTTCCGTGGCATCCTCCTAAAAGGGCTGCTGCGCAACTACCGGCCGGCGGTCGCTATCGGGCAGTCGGCGCTGCTCTTCGGCTTGATGCACATGAGCCCCGCGCAAAGCATCGCCACCGCCCTGATGGGTGCATTGTCGGGCTGGCTGTACTACCGCACGGGTTCGTTGCGACTGTGCATCGGGCTGCACATGCTCAATAATCTGCTCGCCTTCAATGGTATGCGCCACCCTAAGCTCGCGGGTTCTCACAATATTCTCGATGTTGTCAGCCCAGGCGTTTACGTGGCCTTGCTGGTAGTGGCGGCCGCTGCCCTAGGCAGCATCATCTGGTGGCTGCACCGCACCCTACCCCCCGCGCCCTCGGCTACCCCCGACGAAAACGGCGATATAGCTGTAGCGCAAATTTCGCCTTCGTATTAGTTGTGAACACGACGTAAGCCAAAGAGCCAGCTACTCTCTCATGTAGCTGGCTCTTTGGCTTACGTTAGGTGCGAAATGCTACTTCCGGTGCCGCTGTTTCACCGTAAAGTTGCGGCTCACGATGAAACCGTAATACAGGTTGCCGCTGAAAAACGTATTGTCGGTTTCGGCGATGAACTGCTTCTCGACCAAGCCCGGCGAATTGGTGACGTGCAGCTGAAAAATGTGGCCGCCCGTTTCGATGTCCACGCCCACGCCCGCCGAGTTATACTGGTGGTCGGCCGTGAAGCGGCTCAGTAAATAGTGGTATTCGGCATTGACGGAAAAGCGCTTGGTGAGCTTGTAGCGCCCGCCGCCACCGATGGCGTACACGTCGTTGTTTTCGCCCTCACGCGTCACCAGGTTGCGGTGAATGAGCGTGGGCATCACTTGAAACGAAAATTCGGGGCTGAACTTCCGGGCCAGCAGCGCCTGGTAGGTGTAGGCCGAGCGCAGGCCAAACGTGTGGTTGAGCCCATCGGCAAACTTCTGGGTCGTAACGGCGCTCGACGCCAGCAGCGTAACCGAAAAAGGCATGGCGTGCAGGCCAGTGCTCTGGCGCAGTAAGCGATACTTCAGGAAGCCATCCAGCGTCTTCTCCCGCGACGAGCGCCCAAAACCCACCTCCAGCCGGTCGGTAATAGCGTACTCCAGCGCAATGCGTACCTGCGCATTGTCGAAGCCGAACAGCGTTGAAGCGCCCGAATTGATGGTGCCGAAGTTGTGCGAGAACAAGAACACCATGGTGCCTTCACCCGGCGTTTCCACGGTGTGCCCGTTGATGAGGCGGGTGCTTTTGAAGGTCGCATCAACCAGTTGGGTCGGGGCGTCTTTTTTGGTCTCCTGCTCTAGCTGCCCCAGCAAGTCGGCCTGGGCGCGGGCGGCGGGCGTAGCCAGGCTAGCCAGCAGCAAGCCCAGCCCGGCAGTGCGGGCAATGAACGTAACTAATTGATTCATATAGAATAAATAATAACTAAATCAGGGCTTTGAAACGAGGGCTGGCGCGCTGGCATCGCATGTGAGGCTCACGCGCACGCTCACCGACTTGGCGATGTGCTCGCGCACGAGCAGCGGGATATCAATGGCGTAGTCGGCCGGCGAAATGTTGAAGTAGGCGAACACGACCAGTTGCCCATCGCGCAGCTGTAAGGTGCCCGAAACGGCTACTTTGCGCGTTACGCCGTGCAGGGTTAGCTGGCCCTCTACCTCCACATTTTGGCTGCCGGTGGGCAACTGTTTTACCACTTGAGCCGCATTGACGAGCTGGCCGGTGAAGGTGGCTTTCGGAAATTTCTCCGACTCCATGTAGTTCTCGTTGAAGTGCTCCTGCATGAGTGTGCGCTTAAACTGAAACTCGTGGATGGGTACTGCAAAGGCCAACTGGCCGGTAGATAGGTCAAAAGCGGCCGCCACTTTGCTGTTCTTCGCTTCGATATCTTCCATGATAGAGGCCGAGAAAAACGAGATGTAGCCCGTCTTCGTCAGGTATTTGCCCTGGCCCCGCGCCGCCAATGGCCCGGCTAGGCCGCCCAGCCACAGCAGCGGCCCGAGCAGCCACAGCCACGAGCGGCGGCCGCGTCGAAGAAAACCAGTCATGCAAAAGGGCAGAAAGAGGTGAGAGAATAGGAGCCCGCCGCCCGTAGGCTAGTTGTTGGGTGCGCCAGCATCGACCCAGGCTTTAATGAGGGCAATGTCGCAGTCAGCCAGTTTGTTGGCGTTGTTGGGCATGGCTACAAAGCCAGGGTCGTGGCGGATGTTGCCTACCAGATAGCTGACGTTGTTGAGGCCGTTGGCGGGGGTGGCATAGAACTTCACCTGCGTGAAGTCCTCCATATTGAGGGTGTTGCTCGTCAGCGATTTGTAATTCTGGGCGCTGTGGCACGAGTAGCAATTCTGCACCAGAATGGGTAGCACGTGCGTCTGGTAGCTCACCGTGGTGGGGAGGTTGCAGGGTACGGGCGGCTCGTAGCTATTCGTATAAGAGCAGGCGGCCGATACGCCGGCCAAGGCAATTGCCAGCCCCCAGGCCATCCCACGATAGGCAGATGATATAAGTAGGTTCTTCACGAATTAAAAATTGTATAATATCAATAAAATTTTATCTATAGAGAGCCGCTGCGCTTCTTGTTTGCAGTTGCTTAGACCTTATTAATATACAAACATACGCTATAAAACAGTATTTTATCTGCAATAAGGCAGAAGCAATAGCGTTGTATTGCAGATAAAAAATTTACTAAAAGAATAGTACTTTATTGTAGACGAGTCCCCATGTTTTTAAATAAGCTCAGCAATTACGAAAGCCGCTTAGTTTAGGATTGAGGGCCGGTTAGAATACTGGTTGTGCGCCGCTGCTCCCAATGCTTTTTGGTTGCCAAAAGCCGGCGGGCATAAAAAAAGCCCGGCCAAGCGGCCGGGCTTTTATAAGCTAATCGAGCAGTATTAAACGGTCGGGCGCAGTTTAGGCGCTTCGGTTACGTTGTTAATATCCTCGCCGGCGGCGAGGCGCTCACGCGCCTCCTGCTTGCCGTAGGTGTCGAGGATGATGGGCGTGGCAATGAACAGCGACGAGTACGTGCCGAAGATGATGCCGATAATCATGGCAAACGAGAACGAGCGCAGCGTTTCGCCCCCGAAGATGTACAGCACCAGCACCACCAGGAATACCGTGGTGAACGTAATCATGGTGCGCGAGAAGGTCGAGTTCAGGGCCGGGTTCACCACTTGGGCGAAGGTCAGCTTGGGGTCGTTGCGCAGGTACTCGCGGATACGGTCGTAGATAACCACCGTGTCGTTCATCGAGAAACCGATGATACTCAGCACGGCCGCCACGAAAATCTGGTCCATCTCGTAGTTCAGGCCAAAGGCGCGGGCGATGGGGTAGGAGGCAATAACCAGCAGCGCATCGTGGAAAAGGGCGATAACGGCGGCCATCGAATACTGCCACTTTTCGAAGCGGAACAGCACGTAGACAAAGATGCCAAGCAGCGTGAGTGCCAGCGAGAGCACCGAAGTCCGCTTGATGTCGTCGGCGATAGTAGCGCCCACTTTCGAGGTCGATTTGATAACCGGGGCATCGGCCGCGAACTTAGCCAAGCCCTGGTTTAGGGCGGCTACTACTTTTTTGTCAGCCACTTGCGTTTCGTCTTCGGAGAGGTAGCTGGTGGTGATGCGCATACGGTTAGGCTGGCCGTACTGCTTTACTTCAAGGCCTGCACCTTCAAACACCGGGCGCACGGCATCGGCCACGTCCGACGAAACTACCGCTTTGTTAAAGTCAACTACATAAGAACGACCACCCTGGAAGTCAACGCCCAGGTTGGGGCCGCCTTGCAGGTACATCAGCACGAAGCCGATTACAATGACAATGGTCGAAGCAGCGTAAGCGATTTTGCGCTTGCCCACGATATCGAAGTTGACGTTCTGGAACAGGTTGCGCGAGAGGAAGGTCGAGAACGTGATGGCGCTCGTGGTCTTGCCCTTAATGAGGGCTTCGATGATGAGGCGCGATACGTACACCGCCGACAGGAACGAGGTCAATACGCCGATACCCAGCGTTACGGCGAAGCTCTGTACCGGACCCGTGCCAAAAAAGCCCAGGATAATGGCGATGAGCATGGTCGTCACGTTCGAGTCAAAGATGGCCGAGAAAGCGCGGCTGTAGCCGGCATTTACGGCATCGTGCAGCGACAAGCCGTGGTCCAGCTCTTCGCGGATACGCTCAAAAATCAGTACGTTAGCATCTACCGACGAAGCGATTACCAGAATCAGGCCGGCGATGCCGGGCAGCGTGAGGGCCGTCTGGAACTGCGCCAGCACGCCCAAAATCAGAAACATGTTGAAGAGCAGCGCGGCATCGGCCACGAGGCCGGCGCGGCCGTAGTACACGGTCATGAAGACCATGATAATCAGCAAGCCAGCCAGCGACGAATAGAGCCCCTGGTTGATGGCTTCCTGGCCGAGCGAGGGGCCAACTACGGCTTCTTCCACAATGCGAGTCGGAGCGGGCAGTTTACCGGCTTTCAGTACCTGGGCCAAATCCTGGGCTTCTTCAATCGAGAAGCTACCCGAAATCTGGGTGTTGCCGCCCGAGATTTCGCTTTGCACCACGGGGTCCGAATACACCACGTCGTCGAGCACCACGGCCACCTGCTTGCCGATGTTGGCGGCGGTCATGCGCTGCCATTTTTTCGAGCCGCTGGGGTTCATGCTCATGCTCACCTCGGGGCGGCCGGTCTGGTCGTAGTCCATGCGGGCGTCGCTTACTACCTCGCCGGTCAGCGGGGCGGGCGTAGCGCCCGTGCGGTCTTTCTTAACAGCAATCAGCTGGATGATAGACTGCTTACCTACTTCCTTCGGCTTGGCATCGTAGAGCAGCGCCAGGTTGGGGGGGAAAGTGGCGCGGGCTTCGTCCGAGCGCAGCAGCTGGTTGAGGCGGGTCGTGTCGCGCAGGTTCACGCCCAGCATACCGCCGGGCAGTTGGGTGAGCAGGCGGCTCAGCGGGCCACCCTGCTGGGCTTTGGCCGAGTCGGTCTTGGTGGCGGCTACGGCGGGCTTTTTGGCCAGCTTGGCAGCCAGCGACGACGAGTCGCCGGCTACGGCGGCGGTGGCTTTCGACGTATCAGCGGCCGGCGTAGCAGCCGTTACCTTTTCCTTATCACTCAGCGTTTTGTCGAGTTGGCTAATGTATGGGAAGAACTCCTGGGGGCTCCACACTTCGTAGAATTCCAGCTTGGCCTGGCCTTGCAGCAGCTTGCGCACGCGCTCGGGGTTATCTACGCCGGGCAGCTCTACCTGAATGCGGCCGGTACCCTTCACGCGCTGAATGTTAGGCTGGTTTACACCGAACTTATCGACGCGCTTGCGCAGAATGTCAAACGAGCGGTCGATGGCGTCTTCCTCTTCTTTATTGATGGCCGACAGCACCTTGGAATCCGAGGTCGAGCGGTCGATTTTACGGTCCTTGTTCACCGAGTTGGCGAACAGCGGCGCCAGTGGTTTGCCAGGAGCGGTTTCTTGGTAAGCCTGGTAAAACAAGGTCGTGAAAGGCGTGCCCGAGTTGGTTTTTTGGCGCTCCTGGGCCAAGGCCAAGGCCTTGTTGAAGGCGGGCTCTTTCGAGTTGCCGGCCATGGCGCGCACGATTTCAACGGGCGAAACTTCGAGCGTTACGTGCATGCCGCCTTTGAGGTCAAGGCCGAGGCCAAGCTCGTTCTGGCGCACATCGCGGTAGGTGTAGGGGCCAAAAACGGGGGCACGCCATACCGAGTCGAGGTAGTGCTGGCGCTGGGTTTCGTTGAGTTTGCCGTTTTTGGTGGCGTAGGCCACGGCTTTATCCTGCACCTGTCGCGAGACATAGGTGAAAAACAGGAAGTACGCGCAGAGCACCGAAACCACAACGGTGAGCGCGATAATTATTCCTTTATTACGCATTTAAGTAAAGAATTGAAGAATCAGAGGTAGGAATGAAAAATAGAAAAACCGCGAACTGGGAACGAGGCCCTGAGAATCGGCCGAGCAACGCCCGCCAATTCTTCCTTCCTGGTCCCCAATTCTGCATTAAAAACTACGGAGCCTGCGGCGACAACGCCACGCTCAATAGGCGCTGGCGGCACAGCAGGGCCACAAAAGCGCGGGCCGGCTCGACGGGCGCCGCCGCTACAGCCCGGCGCACCAAGCGCGGCAGCCAGGCGCTAGGCAGCGTGTCCGGCTGCCAGCCCAACGCGAAGGCCGGGGCCACGTAGGCCCCGAGCGGCGAGGCCGCTTCCAGCACTACTTTTTGCTTGATAACCGTGGCGCGGGGGGCAGCACTCAGCTGCGACTGCGCGGGCGCGCCTACCGGGCGCAACAAGCTCACCATCCGGCCATTCAGGCCCAGCAGCAGCAGCACGGGCAGGGCCACCAGGGCCACCCGTAAGAACTGCTTGAACTGAGAAATGGAATTGTACATAGCCGGGGCAGGGCTACAAATATACCTATTTC
>Ga0265780_10003122_pt1 | contig 21993 bp, 22 predicted proteins | sample P1T30metagenome_FD_192432 | JGI IMG/M metagenome (GOLD analysis project Ga0265780, IMG submission 192432) | Plant litter microbial communities from East Loma Ridge, Irvine, California - P1 T30 | ecosystem: Environmental > Terrestrial > Plant litter > Unclassified | place: USA: California...
CGAAACTTCGTAGGCAGTAGGTTGCGGCTCCTGTGGTGGAGATGGAGTACGACTGGGCAAACAGATCTCAGTCTCCTCATCGTCATTGGCACAGAAGATTCCGTTTGTAGGTGCCAGTTGTTCTCTTGGCGGTGGAGTGTAGAACAAATCAGATGCATTCTCGTGATGCGGTTCGTGATTAGACACAAGCATTTTCGATATATCGGCACAACACTCCAGGACGTGCTGTCAGTTGACTAATGCAGCCAATGTCTTTGCAGCCTCTAGGTTGGTTTCAGAGGGAACGGGTGCGCGAAAGACTGGCACGACACTTTCTCGGGGTTTGCAGACAAATAAAGTACCGAAAGATGCTTAGGTACCGAGAAGGAAACCTATGAACGACAGATTTACGTTATCGTGTGTTGTATAACAGAGAAGATGATCGTTCAACAATTCTACAAGAACCGCGATCATATCTACAAGGTGATACATTGCTTACCTTGCGACAAGAACCATGTTATCACACCGACTCGTTGTTGAGGTTTAAGCTAGCTCGTTTGCACTCCCACTCACCAAACGGTGCTCCGGATTCAAGTTGCCATCCTTTTGGGATTCAGGACAGCAAATATACACCTCTGCTCAATACATGAGGTACTTCTTCAGCCATCTGATTGGTGGCGGTGATACAACTCGGAGACCATTGGTTCGGCGAAGTGGGCGGCCATCATAACTTCAATGATTCTGCGGTTTGAAGTGCCGAAACGAAGGAAGAGATTCATGACGACTTGGAGTTCACGAAGTGTTCCTGAGAATGCAGAAATATTTGCACGGGACGAGAAAACGGCAAAGGATGTTCTGTTCGATTTGGGAGTGCGAAGCCAGTGGCAATGGCTAACAACGAATATAAATGCTGTTGAATGCAGTGACAAGGGCTGGTGCTTTGGCAATGGATGAAGCTGTTGCTCGCATCGTGGACGAAGAAATCGCGACGCGACTTCATGCACGCGAATTTTGAGCTCACTAGGCTATACCGGGCTAGCGTAGATCCCCACCCTCTACTGTACTGCGATCAAACTCCTGCATCGATTCACGCCGCGCGTCAGCACCTTTGTCAGAATCGGCATCCTCGACGTCTATTCATGATGGGAGGCATGTCTGGGTCGGATATACCAGTGCCAGAGCCACGGCTGAGGGACTTGGCTCGGAACGCGTCGAAGTTTCTGCCAAACTTTGCTGAGGAGGACTCTTCGATCGGTGTGAAGTAAGGATGCAAAGTCCGTGGATTTGATGTTGGGTATGTGGTACGGTACTGACGCTAAAGTAGGCAACTACATGCCATCTTAGGTCCTGTACTCGATACGGCGGATCTGCCTGATCTGGCCCCAGGTCATCGAGCAGCGGCGACCAATGCGGCATGCGCGATCATCGAATTTTGCCAAGCTTCAGCATCTCCCTATGCTGGCGAAGCAATATTGGAAGATTCGATCTGGCTCCGCATGTTCAACATCTATCTTCAGAGGTCCGAGAATGCCAAGGGCAAGTCAATGAGGCAGATCCTGCTGGTGTTGACGGCTATCATCGCAAAAAGTGAAAGCCCACAAGCAGTCCAGCTGCGAAAACGATCAGCTACCACTCTACTGGAGATCATTTGCGGGCGGCAGGATCGAATCAAAGTCAAACCGGCGTTACAAGGCCTAGCTCATTTTCTTCTGCGCGATCTGGTGTCAATCGCCGAGCTCGTCGAGATCCTTGAGCAGATACCAAAACGCTCATCGGCCACAAAAGGCCTTACTGAGTCAGCACAGACCTTGTTCGTGACTTTCCTTACCTGGGTTGTACATCACGACACGGCGCTTTCAGCAGGGCATTTGGTGAAGAACTTCCTCGTCCAAGCACGGAGATCACCAAACTACACTGCCACAGCGTACCATGAAGGTGTCGCGCCACTCTGGATAGTGCCGGTCGTGCAAACTTTGGCCGACTGGCCAGATCGCATACAGGAGTTCAAGACTCACGTCTTTCCTCACTGTTTCTTGCCAAACATCGAGGAGTATATGCGAGTTTTGTCATACTTGCATTTCAGCGAGCATGTCCAAAGTGCTGGAAAGCTCCCGAAAGCCTTATGCGATTTCGAGAAGCTCGACAATCAGCTAGATTCCTCCCAAGAGTTCCGAATACTTCTCGCGGCGATAGAAGCGGGAAAAGAGTTGACGATCATACGCGACAATGGTACACACATTGGCAAATGCGACATCAAAGCCCTGCTGACCATTGTGTTTAGAATCTACGAATTCCAGCGCGGTGCAAGTCTGCGATGGAGCACTTTACCTGCCAGACACCGTCTTCGGTTCGTGGATGTCATATACCGAACCCGGCGTCAGACTTGCCGGAATGTTCTTGTCGATCTACTCGACTTCCATAACACGACCTTTGACTCGCGGCGTCCTGCAATCGCTCAAGCGCCATCTAGTACATCTCCACACCGATACAGACGTCAACTTCCGCAGCGAAGTAAACGGATACACGCAAAAGCTTTTCGATCGTCTGAGAGCCAGTACTGCTACTCTCGCTAAGAGCTCCATGAAAGCAGGCGGCATAAAGACGAGTCGTTTGCCTATGCCTAGAGCATGCTACAACCCAGCTTCCAAAAAGTCGCGGGAAGATCCTCTGATAGCGCATCTTGCTTTCATTGTCTGGTACCTTCACTTTCTGGAATGCGAACTACGCCCTACCGCCTCGTATCAGAGACGCATAACTGCCTTGCAGTCCCTCATGATAGTATTGCGCTCCGGTATCGATCCGAGTATACCGCAATCTTATCTATCCAAATCAGCACACGGACAATTGAACTGGGCACATGGTATCACAGTCGCTACTCCGCATTTGATCCGCGTTCTCACAGACCTCATATTGGACCCATTCGATGACATCCGCAACTCCGCGGTCGCAGTCTTGCAACTGTGCCTACTCAACAAATCGCTTTCAGGAAAGAATGATGTCCCTGCGCCGATAAGTCGTTTTGTCAAACGTGCAGAGAGCCTCCAGGTACGCACGGGTCGAGCTGATCAAGCCGATGGCGTGGCTCGAGCATATTCGCTGCTCATATCGGAGTCCAATGAGAGTGTTGACGCTTCGAATAGTGCAGCCGTTGCTTCAAACTACCGGATGTTTGACTATCTGACCGATCAATTAAGCAGCACAATTGATTATGCTTACAAGGAATTGGCCAAAGCTGTCAACGGACGGCCTATTCATGGTATCTTTGCTGCTCTTCGGTAAGTGGAGTCTTCAATGATAATGTGACGGTCTCATTACATGGGTTGACATGTCTAGGTACATTCTCGATTGCGATGGGTTCTATAAATCTCTCTCTAGTACATCAGACAATGCATTAAGAGCATGGAAAGACACGCACGAGAAGACTTTATCCATGATCGAGGCTTTCTGGGTCGCCGTTCAGCACATACTGTGTGCAGACGCACCCGAAGGCCTTGTACCCGAGGACATGGACGATGATTCAAGTATGGACACGAAGGAAATCTTGAGCTATTCGTGGAGGGGCTTGAAGGAGGCCAGGTAAGTATCTGTTTTTTCGCAACGACATCGACTGACCATCGTAGCGTCCTACTCCGCGTCATTATCTCGAACGCTCCCATAGGCGATGACGAGCGGAGCATTATCTCTCCTACACTGTTCGAGAGGCTGGGTCGCCTATGCTTCACTCAGCTATTAGAGCTTCGTCATCGCGGTGCATTCTCAACGGTCTCCCAGACCTTTGCCGCGTTCTGCCGTCGCTGCGTGTCTTCGGACATCAAGTCGCTTCGCGCTCTGCCAGAGATATGGTACCAAGTAAGTCTATATTGGTACTCAACTATGTCATGGCTCACGAAGGACAGGAAACTCTGCAGTCTATCCAAGCGAAAGCTGGAGCAATAACGCGAAGATCCGCTGGCATCCCTGCCCTAATGGCAAGCATTCTGGCTGCCGATCCAAGCCAGCTCTTCCCGCGTGCCATGAATGATCTTGTCGCAGAAGCGACCCTCGAAGCTCAGAGCGCAAATATCGAAGAGAGTCGTCTTCCACAAGTTCATGCGCTGAACTGCATCAAGGAGTTCTTTACGACATCGAGGCTCAATGTTGCATCGGAAGCATATATTGGACAGGGTCTTGAGCTTGCTGCAAGAACGCTGAACTCGAACATGTAAGTGTCGGCAGTCAAGAAGGCGACGCTACCCATACTTACACTATTGAAGTTGGCCGATTCGCAATTGCAGTCTCATGCTCTTCAAAGCACTTATCGAGCGACTACTGGGCAGCTCTGAATCACAAGATTGGAAAGAGCAAAATCGAGCAAAGACCTCGCGCTTCTCGTACGACGACTATCCAACTCTAGTCGGCATCCTCTCAGCTCTGCTCAATCCAGAAGGACCACTGAAGCAGTCAATCGAAGCTACGCCTGAAAGCACTTCGCCCTTCGACCTCCATGGCGCGGAAGGCGTCTTCCCTGCGCTCCAGATCTTGCGACAAGCGCGGCCACCAGAGGCCAGCCTCGAGCCTATCGTGGCGTCAGTCGAGAAGCTACTTGCAAGCCCGCATTGGCATCTACGAGATATGGCAGCTCGGACGGTAGTGGCACTACGCTCTGCAGATCAGTTGTTCGATGCAATCTTTGGCGTTTTCCGTGCTGGGTACGGGTCGCACAACCTCCAACATGGGACTTTACTGGCGGTGAAACATATGACCAGAAAGCTTCTTCACAACGCAAACGACCTCAGTAAGCCTGGCGTAATGGTTGAGAGGAAATTGCATCAAGCAAGCTAACGGCGCGCAGGCACAGTGAACTTTGCGGTTTTAATGCAAGAGCTGACCAATATTTCCGAGCAGTGGTATGTTACCAGCAGATGCCCGTTCATCCGAGCTGCCTTTCTCGACATCGTAAGCACATGTGGCGTGGCGATGCTCCGGCGCCCTGATGCTCTTTCGATCTTACCAGCTTGGCAAACTCTCGCGGAGGCTGTCTCGATTGGGCCGCAGTATGCTCTGCGTATCAAACGATCATCAAGCAGTGCGTTACTGAGACAATCTCTCGCTCAGCTATTCTTCATCGACCGAGTCATACTGCGAAATGACTGCTTGGGCCAGATGGTGAACAAGGACTACCAAACCATCGGCGACGCCTTATTGCTTTTCGCAACTAAAGACCAAGATACATGCTGCGCCGCACTCGACATACTCGGTGAAATCCTAGATCTAACTCCGTCCAACGATCTCACAATTCCACTCGACCTAGTCCTCGCACACATCCACCGCCTCCTCCCGCACGCCACCGACGCAGAAGTCCTATCAAGAGCACAAGCCGTACTCGCATCTAGCCTCACTCACCCCCATTTCAAAACATCCTTCTTCGCCCTCCTCCCAGACCACCAAGTCTTCGACACACTCACCCATCTCGGAAACCAATGCCTCACCGCCCCGCCGTCAAACACCCAATCCGCGCTACAGCTCCTAGGATCATTCCTCAACCACACCTACTCCACCTCTCCATCCCAACGCCGGGAAATACTGCACGCAACAGCACGCTACATCCGGCTCATACGCATGGCAATCGTAGATTCAAATCCCTTCGACACGCGCATCGCAGCTGCTTCATCCGTCGCCTCACTCACCCACATCTGGACTTTGAATCCCGCCTCCAAAGCTACCGGCCCACTACTCCTCGCACTATCTCTCATCTGCTACGACCTCCTAAACGACGACGACAGCGACATCCGCCACATCGCAGCACTAGCGAGTACAAAGCTCCTACGCGCACAGGGTAAACCCGGTTTAAAAGATGCAGTTCCGTTACTAACGTCCCATCGCCTCGCAAACTTCATGGCTACGTCGTTCCCTCGCTCTCGAGACTTGGTCACTGAGTCTCTACATCGCTTGACAGGTGGACTAAGCGTCCCTTTCACCGCGACACTCAAACAAGCACGTAAAGAAGATACATCCCTCTTCGCCAAAGAAAAACAAAACCTCTACGCCGACACCTCCCTCGACGCCATATCCTTCTCCCGCATCCTCCTCCACACCCCCATCCCCCATCCCCTCCTCCACACACTAACAACCTGGGTCCAATCCGCCCTAGCACACCTAACATCCACAGCCCACTCCGAGCCCGACGGCGCGCTAGGCTGGACGAGTAAAAGCGACGTGTTCGCGCTCGGCATGCGAGTTTTCAGCGCGGCGGAAGTAGTGCTGAAATGGGGTGAGGCGGGAAAGAGAGTAGATGTACTCCAGGCGCTGAGTGTGTTCCTGGACGTTGGGAGGGAGAAGGAAGTACACGGGCTGTGGCTGGGACGTGTGGAAAGGGTATTGGAGAAGGAAGTAGTGAGGATGATGAGGGGTGTTATGGGGAGTATAGCTGGGATCGAAAAGTGAAAGAGATGATGCGTATCGGATCAGACGAGATTGGAATAACGATGAAAAGTTTTCTTGACTTCATCACCAAGTACGACAGTGAAATATATGTAACTATATCCCTCACTCGTCAAACGAACACCTAACCCAACAGGGCGCCCGCCGAATAAAACCCCCCATACCAAACCCCATTGAAGCCCTCCTACCGCCTCAAAAACATATTCAGCGCCGGACTCTGCTGCATCTGCATCTGCCTACTCACACTCCCATACTTCGCCTGCCAGGCGAAAAAATACAACAACGCCGCAAGCGGCTGTCCCACCAGACAAAAACTCATCCAGAAAATCATATTACCCGCCACCTTACCAGACACGAATTTAATCTTCTGCACCTGATCCGTCACCACAATAAGCGGAATCTGCACCACCATACCCGCAAACGCGACGCCGATGATATTGTGCGTGGGCACGCCGACAAGGAGCTCGTGCAGGACGCCGGAGAACAGGAACACGATGATTTGCGCAAGCGCGGGAGGGACGCCACGGCCTACGAGGGGGCTGTAGATGTGGCGGCGCATGAAGTTTGTAACGGGCTTGTTCCATGTTGTCCAGTACGTGCGAATACTGTGCACGTTCCACCAGTCGCCGTAGAACTCGCGGTCGCCAAAGCGCATGACTTCTGCCAGGGCGTTGAGCGCGGATTGGAAGAGCGCGAAGAAGCCGCAGAGCCAGCAGAAGACGGAGATGGTGGAGAGTTTCATGACGCGCTCGGCGATGGAGGTGAAGTTCAGTGTGAGGATCTTGTCGAGGCTGTTTTGTAGTAGTGGCGCGGCGTACTGTGCGGATGCGATCCACACGACAATGCTAAGGCCTGCGACTTCGAAGAGGCGCTTGAAGACGAAGGACCAGCGGATGTGGCTTGTGCGTGGGTACACGGGCTGGTAGACGAGGGTCGGTGCCCACCAAAAGTAGCACAGGTTCTTCATGTTGATGTTGTGCGGGTACGAGCACGTCTTGTATAGCTCGGGAAGCGGGTCGGACTGCTTGGGGTGTAGGTACGCGTGGCGCAGGTCGCGATTCGTCAGGGCGTATGAGGCGCACTTGAGGAAGACGATGACGGCGTGCATTTCGCACATGGTGCCGATGCCTGGGTGGTGGATGTCGTAGTAGACGTATGTGGTTGCGATGTACAGGTTCATGGTCGCGTTGATGCTGTGAAAGGCGGCGACGATGTACCATGTGTAGTTGAAGCTGCGCAGGGCGGCCTTGTAGCTGGCTTCCGAGTCGTTGTCGGCCTCTTTGGATATTCGTGCAAAGGCTCGTTTTGCTTGCCATGCCGCGACGAACTCGATCAGGTATGTAACGAATAGGTGGGCGGGAACGAGCAGGTAGAGTAGCAGGCCGGTGATGACGTCCGACCGTCGGTAGTCGTGGCAGCTTATGCATATGAGGACGCCGTACTGCTTCGATGAGTATTGAAATTGTGCAATTGGAGTGAAAGAACATACCTTCTGCAGGTTCACGATCATCAGTCGCAGGTTGGATACGATGAGGACCAGGATCATGAGATTCCTAAAGCCGACGAAGCTGGGTGTATCATTTGAGTCCTGGCTGAGGCATGACTTGCGCGCTACTGCGTGTGTTGCGAAGACATGGCGGTACTTGGTGTCTCTACCACGCTTTGCAGAGCTATTAGTACGGGCATGACCGTTGCCGTTGGCCTGGTGCTCGGTGGTCTTCCGTTGAGTGAGGGTGGAATTTGGAGGCATATCAATGGCGGTAGCGATGGTCGAATTGGCCAATGTCGATGTTGACGTTCGTGCCATGGTGCCAATTGACCAGCCGTGAAGAAAATGGAGCGCCTTCCCAATGGTGTTTGGGTGTTCTTAGTAGTTGAGGCTCCGGCGGATGGTGAGCGTTGATTGGAATGACGATGCACGGAAGCGGCGAACTTGGGGTTACTTGGCCATGAGCATGAGCCTTGGGCGGACGAGTGACAGTAGGCGTCCCATGGCGGTTGACCGGCTGCAGCAGGCGTGGCACGAAGTCAAGTTTTGGTCGAAGGTTGTTTCTGTTGAACCGCCCCTCAGCGGAGGTAATGCAGGTCATCCCAGCGCATGCTAGGCCGTTGGTGAGGTGTGGCTCGTGGTGTGGCTGCGGGTTCGCGCCAAGGCCTGATTCGCGGAGCTCCCTTGCGCTTGCGCTTTGTCGCGACGTGCCATTCACTGGACTGAACACTGACAATTAACATCGCCAGCCTCACCTCAACTCAATCTAAGTAGTCGCAGAGTGACACTCTTCCATGCCAGCACAGTAATCAAGACGTGAGGCAGGTGCGCCCACCATGGACCGCGAATACCACCCGCGCCAGTTCGAGGATGGCCCACGGCCTCGACCCAAGCGTACGTACCAGCATCTTCTCGTTGTCAGTGTATCATAAGATGGTGGAACGATGAGGCGCAAAGATAGCATTGGTCCATTTGACCGCAATAATCGCAAACGATTAGCAACTGAAGTTTAGCCTGTACCGAGTTCTGCTTTACTTGCTTCACCTGCCGTGGTGGTGGTGTGTTCTCACACACTCATGCTAACATCTCCATAGGCGCGGTAACAGACTATGGCTCGACGACGGTACAATGGATGCGCAACCGGCGGCCGCGTTACAAGAACGTCGCCATGCCAGAGGTCGAGCGGCCGAGCGCAAGCTACGTAGTGGACATGACGCCCCCAGCAGCCCGAGTCGCCAGCGCTGCCGAGTCGATACCTGCCAAAGCCGTGCATTCGTCCCTCAACAAAGTCAAGCACCCGATTAATGTGGTCAAGTGGACGCCAGAGGGGCGGCGGCTGCTCACTGGCTCGACCAGCGGCGAGTTCACGCTGTGGAACGGCATGGGCTTCAACTTCGAGACCATCATGCAGGCCCACGAAGCCGCCATCCGCTGCGTCGAGTACACACACACCGACGACTGGCTGCTCTCGGCAGATCAGACGGGCGTAGTCAAGTACTGGCAGACGAACTTCAACAACGTCAAGGAGATACAGGCGCATCCTGAAGCGGTGCGAGGGCTCGCAATCGCGCCCACAGACTCCAAATTCGTCACGTGCGCCGACGACACGATGCTGAAGATCTGGGACTTCGCATCCAGCACGGAGGAATCAACGTTGACGGGACACGGCTGGGAGGTCAAGTCGGTAGACTGGCACCCGACCAAGGGGCTTCTAGTATCAGGGTCAAAGGATCACCAAGTCAAGTTTTGGGATCCGCGGACAGGCCGATGCCTCACCACACTGCATGGACATAAGAACCCAATATCAAAAACCATGTTCGAGCCTGTCCAAGGAAACCTGCTAGCAACGTGCGCCCGTGACCACACCGCCCGCATCTTTGACATTCGCATGATGCGCGACGTACTGCTGCTGAAGGGCCACGACAAGGATATCACCACCATGGCGTGGCACCCTTTCCACAAGAACCTGCTATCCACTGGCGCCCAGGACGGCGCTATCATACACTACCTCCTCGACGAACAGAACGCGCCCGACGATGTTCCACCATCGATATCGCCATATGACTCGGGCGACCCTCAAAATGCACCCGCGCAGACCATCTACCCCGCCCACAAGATCAGAGAAGCGCACGATTACACTGTCTGGTCAATGGACTGGCATCCTCTCGGACACATCCTCGCATCCGGCTCAAACGACCGCGTCACGCGCTTCTGGGCGCGCCCCCGGCCTGGCGACACATCCTACGTCAAAGACCGCTACCACATCGGCCAAGAAGCGGCCGAAGCGCAGGGCACATACGATGGCCGCCAAGGGCGGCGGCGAAGAGCCGAGGAGGAAGAACTCGAGGCCGAGGACGAAGCTGAGGGTCTTGTTGACCAGAAAATGCCGTCCAGGATGCCTGGTATGCCTGGCCTGCCACCGGGCCTCACGCTACCAGGTCTCAATGCACCAGAGCTACCTGGCCTTGGTGGCAATGGGGCACCGCACCCACCGTTACCGCCGCTACCAACTGGCTTCCCGATGCCTCCCGGTGCGCCTGGTATGCCTCCATTTCAAGGCATTGACCCAGCGCGCATTGCGCAACTCATCCAATCTGGCGCTCTACCGCCGCCACCAATCCCACACCACGGCGGCCCGCCACAACCAAATGCTAACGGACCTCCTCCACCTCCGTTCCCGCCTCCGCCAGGTGGGTTTCCGGGCTTTCCGCCTGGTATGCCGCCGATGCCGCCTGGTATGCAATTACCGCACGGTATGCCGCCTCTTCCTCCTGGTATGCCGATGCCGCCGGGCATGCAATTACCGCCTGGCTTTCCTGGGTTTCCGCCGCCGGGGTTTCCGAATGGGGGACCTGTGGGAGGGCAAAATGGGAGTGGGAATGAAGGGGGTGGTGGGAGGAGGAGGGCGCCGTTGCCGGATCAGGATGAGATGTTGCAGGAGGAGATGAGGCAGGGGAGATATAGGAAAGCGAGATAGAGTGGGACGAGGAGTAATGGAACGGATGAGCACATTCATCTCGATCTGAGGCAGACATGGGAGTTCGTGCAGTGGCAGAGAGAAGAGAGATCTAACCGTATACCCCTCCCCTTTCATCATCTATCTCAAGGTTTCACAATTCCTTCAACAATCCCGCATCCTCTACATCCTTCAAACACTCCACCCTCCCCCTCTCCTCCCACGTCGCCTTCCCCTCCGCAACCTCCACCCCACAACGATACAACTCATCAATAAACGCCGGCACAAACGTGCCCGGCCCCTTCACATCCTCCCTCCCCGCCGCCTCCTCCGCCGCAATCTCATAATGCAGCAGTCCCGCCATCGCCGCGTAAAGCTTATCCCCCGGACTCGCCGCCAAATACGCACTCAGCGTCGTCCCAAGCGTGCACCCACTCCCAGTAATCATACCCAGGTACGCATGCCCGTTTGAAACCGCGTACGTGCGGGTACCGTCTGATATCACGTCCGTGGCGCCGGTCATGAGCACGATGTTTCGTTCGCGCAGGGCGATGCGCTGGACTATGGATGCGCGTTGGTGGAGTGTGAAGAGCGCGGAGCCAGAGTCTACGCCGCGCTGCTGACTGTTGTCCTCGATCGTGAATCCACTCGCCCTCGCAACAGCCAAAATCTCACGCTCGTTCCCCTTGATCAAATCGAAGTATCCGTTCGCCATGAGTTCCGCGAGCGCGGCTCTGCGGACGCTCGTCGCGCCTGCGCCTACGGGGTCGAGAACGATGGGTCCGCCTGAGAGATTATATGCTGTTATGGCTTTCTTGTAATTCAACAGGCCGTCGGGTGTTACGGTGCCCATGTTTACCACGAGTGCGCCACCTAGGGCGCTTAGGTCTTGCGCTTCGGCGCCGTAGTTTGCCATGATGGGGCTTGCGCCGATGGAGAGGGCGATGTTTGCGGCGAAGTTTTGGACGACGAGGTTGGTCATGTTGTGGGATAGTGGGCTTTTGTCTCTTACGGACTTTGTGGCTTTTGTGGCTGAGGAGAGTACGTGTGCGATTTCAGAGGATGGGTTTGAGAGTTGGGAGTGTGGTGCTGTGGAGTGGGATGTGAATGGTGGCGCGGAGGTGGATAGGGTGAAGAGATGGGACGCCGCGGCTTTTGGGTCCGAGGCGCTGATTATAGCGGATACGACGGCCACGCCATCGATGGATTTAGGTACTTTGGAGGGAATGGATGGGGCGGCGAGTTGGTGTGTTATGCGTGCGAGGTTGGATGCATTGACACCGCCTATGCAGACTGTCTTGACGTTCTGTTCTGCTTCACTGCCATTGTCCAGATACTTCAAGATCTTCCGTATTCCATTGATGCCGATGATGTCTTTTGTGTTCTTTTTTGTGTTGGTTGCGTAGAGCGTGCCGATGCCTAGGTAGTTTGCTCCGCGCTCGACGGCTATGCGTGCTTCTTCGATGGAGGAGACTGTTGCGCCGATGATGGAGGCTGGACCTAAGAGTTCGCAGGCGGAAGAAATGTTCATGTCATCTTGGCCAAGGTGGACGCCTTCGCAGCCTACGGCTAGGGCGACGTCGACGCGGTCGTTGATGAGGAGGGGGATGTTGTGTGCTTTGCATTTTGCGTGGAGGGCTTTTGCTGTGGATATGAGAACGCTGGTGTCTGATGTTTTGTCGCGGTATTGAACGATTGTTACTCCTGGATATTGTCAGTTGAGATTTCGAAGGTGTTCAAAGCGTATGTCATAGCACGTGGTGACTCGATAGAAGGTACCCAATGACAAGAGTGAAAGCTACCAACCTCCTTGCAAAGCTTGCTCGACGACTTCTACAAGATCTCTAGATCCCAGGATTGGCTCTGTCGAGTCAGTCACGAGATAGAGCGAGTAGTCGACCTGGTCTTTCATGTTTGCGATTGGCTGATTCAGTACCTAGTGTGACATGGAGAGGTAGACCCCACGTTCGCAGATAAAAGTTGAGCTACGTTGAATGACGCAAAACAGACGCGTGTCGAACTCTTGTCCGGCTACTCCTGCCCAGTTTGTGTCAGTTGTAGGATGAGTGTAGAAAACTCGTGTTGATGAAGTCATGGTTCGTGGAGGTCGGGAGGAGCTGTCTATCAAACGCTACCCCACATTCGCATGGCGAACAACAGATGCCAACTTCAAGTCATTGCTTCCAGATCATAGAATCAATTGATGTGCCTATATTTTGAGTACGACAAAGAGCAGATCGTCTAGTAGCCAAGGCATACTGTGCCCTCTGTAAGCTTCATTTACTGCATAGCCAGCATGTTTCGTGCTCGTTGCACTTCAAGACGCAGCTCGGATGTTTGCCTCTTGGTCTTTAACTTACGCATATGATGGAAACATGACTGGTCGTTAGAAGTGACTAATCCACTACTGCCTCATGTTGAATTATCAGTCACGGCAGTGCCAAATAATTGAGTGTGCGGGTACTTCAGGCAGACGTTTGGGACTAGAAATCTCTGCTGATCTGCAAACCAAAGAACATTGTCCCCCGCGCTGTCTTTGCTAGTGACCAGTTTGGCAGCAAGGCAACTTGAAAGTGAATAATCTAGCAGGATTGACAGCAAGCTGTGGCTGAGTTTTCATGGCTCAGCAAACAGATGACAGGCAGCAAGGCTACTTGCAGTGCAGTCGTCGGTTTGTTCGACGTGGTGGCGCGGGGCACTTCGATTGGAGGGAAACGCTCGGCCCAGAATTCTGACTGCGACTTCCTTTAAATACTCTGGACCCTCTTCCACCCACCGCACACTCAACCTCTCGCGCCACACGCAAAATTCACCCAAACCGCCCTGCTCACCCAGTGACTGCCACTGGACGCCGCCGTACAAAGCCCACACACACGCCAAACAGCCCGCTGAGTCGCCCAAGCGACCTGCCAAACCGCCACCTCTTCCCTTGAGGACAGCGCAAGCACCAAACACGCACCACACAGCCGTCCAGACAACTGCGGTATATGTATTCGCGCCAAAGCAACTCCTTCCGAGTCGAACCTCCCCCCAAACTGCAAAGATTTCGCTGTACGCGGATACCCAGCAGTTCCATCCACTGCACCAACGGCTAACCTAGTCCTCTACGACTTCGAGTCACGCACGCACGTACGCACGCCACACACACATACACGAGACTGCATCTACTGCATGTCTCTTTCGGCCCTCGTCAACATTTTTGACCTGACCTTGCACGTTCGTCCGCTCCTCTTGCACCAGAAGTAAAATCTTCCACCAGTCCAACCCACCAACAACCGCAACCATGGCTACCATCAACATTCGCCGCGATGTCACCGACGCCTTCTACCGCTACAAGATGGAGCGTCTCCAGTCCAAGATCGAGGGCAAAGGCAACGGCATCAAGACCGTCATCGTCAACCTGAGCAGCGTTGCTCACTCCCTTGCCCGTCCTCCTGCTCACGTCATCAAATACTTTGGTTTCGAACTCGGCGCCCAGACCAACACCAATCCCAACGACGACCGCTGGATTGTCAATGGCGCCCACGACGCCAGCAAGCTGCAGGACTACCTCGACGGCTTCATCTCCAAGTTCGTTCTCTGCAAGAAGTGCAAGAACCCCGAGACAGACGTCCATATCAAGGACGGTAACATCACGCTCGACTGCAAGGCTTGCGGAAAGATCTCCGACGTTGACCCGCGCCTCAAGCTCACTGCCTTCATCCTGAAGAACGAGCCCAAGAAGGGCAAGAAGGACAAGTCGACGAAGAAGGCCGACCGCCGTGCTCGCAAGGAAGCCGAGGCTAGGGGTGAGCCCACCTCTCCGGACGGTGGCAGCCCCGGTGACAGTGCAGAGGAGAACGGCGAGGATGATGGTGACCTTGGGGTCGAGGCTGGCAGTGACGACGAGCTCACGCGCCAGATCCAAGAGGGTGCCAAGGACATCGAAGATGAGGAGGCTAAGGAGGTGGAGTGGCACATTGACACCTCTGAGGAAGCGATGCGCGCCCGTGCCCAGCAGCTTCCCGATGACTTGAAGCGAGCTCTCGTCATTGAAGGTGACGAGGACGGCGAAGGTGGTTCGGCTTACGATGTCTTCGGCAAGTGGATCATCGATACCGCCGCAGAGAAGGGCAGTGTCGATAAGCTCGACAATGTCGAAATTTTCCTCAAGGCCAAGGAGCTTGCCATCGACACCAAGCACCGCACGCTCACCGTCATCCCGCAGACCCTCTTCTCCGACAAGATCGTCAAGCAGATCGACATTCGTGCTCCCATGCTCAAGAAGCTCATCACCTCCGACAAGCACGAGAAGGCCTTCCTCGGCGGTATCGAGCGCTTTGTTGGGAACGACAAGCCCGAGCTCATTAGCCAGGTTTCTGCCATCTTGCTCAAGGTCTACGAGAACGATCTCTGCTCCGAGGAGGTACTCAAGCCCTGGTGCGCGAAGGCTAGCAAGAAGTACGTCGACATCAAGGTCAGCAAGAACGTGCGCAAGTCTGCCGAGAAGTTCAAGGAGTGGCTTGAGAATGCTGAGAGCGACGAGGAGGAGGACTCTGAGTAAGCAGTGGCACAACAGGTCATTTTAGAGATGCTCGGTTGTTGTCACTCCTTGCCCACCTTGCTTTGCTTTTCATGACTTGGTTCAGCTCGAAACGGCGTGTAGTAAACTCCCCTCCTGTCTTTACGGTACTGGTTTGTGGTGGGTGCCTAGTATTCACCGATCTTCCTACTCCACCTAGCGAATAAAAGTGCTTGCACAGCATTGAATTTATTGACTCGTAATGTGTAACAGTATTGATCGTGACCCACAAATAGCCTGCCGTCCCAGCACCAGGCTCTCGGCGCCGCTTAGCGACATTAACGGGAGAATATTTCTGCAGGGCGGGAACGTGGCAACTGCATGGTGGAGCATTTATCAGTTCACGATCTTTAGACACAATCGCCATCATTGCTTCACAAAATCAAGTTGCATACAGCCTTCGCGATACTAAACCCACCTTGACAATTCTACGCGACTACCACCCCTCCATTGCACCTTCCGTCAAATCACATTTCTAGCATTGCGCCATTTGACAACCTCGTGGGCCAGGAAAAAGAAACCTCTCGGCTCTCGCCTACTCTAGCGACAGATCTCGAGCTCCAGCTTTGCCTATCGGAGGAAAGCGCCGGAGCACATGTGGAGATCGACGAAGCTCGAACGCCAGGGCCCAGCACACTTTTTTCAACATGCGTGCAAAACGATTGGTGACAAGAACGCCAGTGGATGATCACGAGAAACACTTATAAGTGGCGGATGCCCCGCTCATCATGGACTCCACGAACTTATCTTTTGAGATTCCCGAGTCTGTAACAAGACAACCACCGTGAGCGACTTTGGAGTTTTGCGCTCACGATTGTATGCGAAAAGCTCCACCTTACGAAAATAAACCTACTATCCCACTTAATTCGACAAGTCGAACATGTCCCACATCTCAGCGCAGCCTCACCCTGCAACGGGCGTCTACGCGCCCAACAAGCACAACGACATGCACGAAGCGCAAATCGACAAAGCCGGCGCAGGCACATATGTGAGCTCTGAAAACGAGACCGCTGTGTCGCCTACCGTGGGCAACGAAGTGCTCGAGCACGATGCGCAGACGAAGGGACGGTGGTTCCAGTATGTCAAGACGAAGCAATTTTGGATTACGCTGCTTTTGGGGCAGGGTGAGTTTCTTCCAGCCGTCTTTCAATCCTGGGATATGGAAGCACTTGCTAATTCGTGGAGTTTAGTCCTCGCAATCTGCATAACCTCCACCAACACGCTCTCTTCACTCCTCTCCGCTGAGGGCACTTCCATTCCGGCGTTCCAGTCGTTTTTCAATTACGTACTTCTCAACCTCATCTACACTTCCTATACGATATACAAGTACGGCTTCAAGCGCTGGGTCCGCTTGTGCGTATTCGACGGCTGGCGTTTCTTCATACTCGCCTTCTTCGACGTCGAGGGAAATTACTTCGTCGTGCTGGCGTACCGCTACGTAAGTTCCAAAATCTTCCTTGCCAAAACCCAGAGTGGACTCTTGCTGATGACATGAACCAGACAACAATCCTCTCCGCGCAACTAATCAACTTCTGGGCCATCGTAATCGTCGTGGTAATCTCCTTCTTCTTCCTACGCGTGCGCTACCACTGGACGCAAATCATCGGCATACTACTCTGCATCGGCGGCCTAGGTGTCATCTTCGGATCCGATCAAATCACAGGCGCGAACCAGTACGGCGCCACAGACGAGGTCAAAGGCGACCTGTTCGCTTTACTCGGCGCGACGTTTTATGGCTTGAGTAATGTGTTTGAAGAGTGGCTGGTCAGTGAACGCCCGCTGTATGAAGTCGTCGGGCAGTTGGCGTTTTGGGGCATGTTCATCAACGGAACGCAAGCGGGGATATTCGACCGCTCGTCGTTCCGCAGCGCGGCGTGGAATTCGCGCGTGGGCGGGTATCTCACAGGATACACGTTCATCCTCACGCTCTTTTACTCGCTGGCGCCCGTGCTCTTCCGCATGAGCAGCGCGGCGTTCTTCAACATCTCTCTGTTGACAGGAAGTTTCTGGGGCGTGGCAATTGGCGTAAAGGTGTTTCATCTTAGTATTCACTGGATGTACCCGATTGCGTTTGTGCTTATTATCCTGGGTCAGGTTATTTATTTTACGAGGCAGACAAGCCTGAGTGAGGCGAAGAAGCCGTGGTTGGGTGATGATCAGAGTAAAGGTGTGGCGGGTGTAGGCACGGCGAGGAAGAGGGTGGAGAGGCCTGAGGCTATTGTGTGAGTGGGAGATGTGTATGGGAAGGTTGCGAGATTCAGGGCGGACCTGGTTTGACACGAGTGAGCACTAAATTATTGTGGGCGAATTTATTCTCTCATGCTCAGTCCAATAATGAGCCTCTTCCAGAAAGGTTGCCTGGTGTTTGTCATTTGCACAACGACTGGAGAAGCGGATTTGAGCATATGGTCTCGTTCAAGGACTGTGGGTGAGCCCGTGAAGTCTGTGGTATCATTACTATGCCGTCGTAGCGCATTATCTACGAAGCAAAATCATTTCCCCAAAAACACCGTCAAAATACAAGCAAAGCCCATGGTATCTATAAATAGCAAAGCTATACGCCGAAGACCTTGCTCGGGCGCCTATGCTGAACGAAGCGACGAGTAAAGACTATCAAGAAGGGAAAGCGAGTTGTGATCATGACGAAGACGAGGCCGAGTCCTCAGTGGCAGGTGATAGAGCGCGACGTGCCTGAACGGCGCTCAGCACCTCAGTGCTCGCCATCTGCTGCCACTTCTCTCGTGTGTCATGATCGGCCAAAGCATCTGCGCCAGCTTCGCCGACCTTCTCATATAGCAATCGTGAAATGTCACGATTGATCTCTGTATACTGCTCCTTCGTGACCTCCTTCTTCAGGTACATTGGCTTGAGGACCGCCGTAACCATACGTTGAAGCTCGGCTTTGGTGGAGTACGATAGCGAAGGGCGAGACGGCGACGAGTCTTTGGATCGGGATGGACTGCTGAGGCCGGCTGCGCGGTGAGGTATTGATCGGCGACCCAGTCGTTCTTCGTCAGCGGGCGAGAAGGGTGAATACGTCGGAGACAATTGGTCGTCTTGATGGACAGGCGACTTGGATCTGGAGAGGTTCAGCGGAGGCGGCGTAGCCATGCCTTGCGACTTCTGATATATCGGTGAGAGTCCAGGCGATGTTGGCGAGCATGCCCGCTCGACAATGATGCGCCGCGGCCGAGGAGCAGCAATCTCTTTCTCGCGCTCAGCAAAGCGATCTACCTCGACTTCTTGAAGCAGCGACTGCAGGAAGCCAGGTGCCGGAGAGGCTTCACTTTGGTAGGCCACTCGAGGCGACGATGCTGATGTCGGAATATTGTTGGGCGTGTGAGTGTTGCGAAGAGCGGCAGCGGACGAAGACTCGCCGTTGTCCGTGAGCAGACGCGTCCGGGGACGCTTCAGCTTGCGCTCTGGTTGCTGCACACGAGGCTCGGACTCTGCTGGCGATGCTGGGGAGTGGGTCGCCTTGCGCTTCCTGCCCCGTCGGCGGCTGGTAGTACTGCCAGTGGTGCTAGGCGCAGGATGTCCGTCATCTTGGGCAAGCTGCTCTCGAGCTTTGTCGAACTGGTTCCAGGCACGTATCTCCTCTTGCGACTCAGGATCTTTTGGCGTCTTCGGGGGCTCGCGGTGGAGCGTGCGGTTGGTAGGCCTCGAAGACCGGGTCGATCCGCGGCGGCGAGAGTGTATGTTGTCGGCAGCAACACGGAAGCGTGGCCCAGCGCCCATCTGACGCGCCAACTCGAAGCGGCGCTCCCATTCGTCATTCTCGCGCCGTAGCACTTCTGAGTGGTTCTCTGACTGTTCCTCATCTTCGAATGGGAACTCGATGTCGAACTGAAGCCGGTTCCAGACGCTCTGCCAGACGCCAACCCACTCGTCAGGACCTCTGTTGTGGCGCGGCACGCGGCTGCGACCATTGATCCAGGCAGCAGGACCTGAGGCGGCTGGCCGACGGAGTGACGCGTTGCCCACCGAGCCGTTGTCCATGCACGGCTGGCAGTACCAAGCGCCGCGCGATGGCATGCGGTCGAGGCCAGCGCAGAAAACATGACAAAGCTGCTCGCAGCTATGGCAGTACATGAGCTGAGAGGCATCGCCGAACTCTTCGCAGACCATGCATGCATCGTAGCTGCCGTCGTCTTCCTCAAGTGTGTAATCGTCTTCTTCAACGATCATAGACGGATCAATGTCGGCGACCTGCTGCTTGTCTTGCACAGCGTATTCGGAGATCTTTGGTCCTGCGACTCAGTTAGTTGATTGGCCATAGCAAGTTGTATCGACTTGTGGTGGTCATTTCAAGGTAGGGGTCGTGCAGAGGTTAAGCTGAGCTCGACTGACCATTTAGCCAGTGGTAGGCCACTACCGGGGCAGCAAAAACATCGCGATGGTAGCATCCGGTAACGACCTGGATCCGGTGATTAACATACCTCCAACGCGCGCGCTCAATTCGACCATGTTGAAGCTGGCCCGACATATGGGGCAACTATTCGCTCGCTCTACCCACGGCTTGAGGCACTCGTTGTGCAAGTCGTGGCCGCATGGTAGTAGGTGTGCGACAAAGTCGTCGTCCGTGGTGGCCTGTGACGCGGCTTTCCGGGTCTTGACGTGATGTTCGCGATCCGCATCTGCGCCATGCTCAAGCGAGTCAGTCGCAAGCAACGTTGCAGTGGCGGTAGGGCCTTCGTCGTGGGGGACGAGGTCGCCGAGGCAGACTATACAAGTCTCGGCCATTGTTGTAGTGTTGTGAGGGCAGAGGGGGGAGGATTTGGGCGACGCGATTCATAAGTTGGGGGATAAGGTGTGAAAGAGCCCCTCGTCTTATACCGTATTGTCTCGATTACAAGACCCGAGCTAAACTAGCGTATAGGCCGTGCACGCCATGTTTGAGCCAATACAAGCTGTGGCTGGTGACGGAGCCACATCTATGATCGCCAATGAGGGATTCCACGCTATTTTCGCTCCAGGTCTTATCGAAACCATACGGTTAGGTACGACACGTGGCAGGCAGTAACGACGTGATGAAAGCTTTCAAACAAAAGTAGAGCGTTGCGCGTTCGTCTTTCGAGGACTCAGGGAGCTCCGGAGTGCATGATCGATCCACTGGACCTAATCGTAGGCATCAGCTCCGCTGACTACTACCTTACCACGTGTCAAAGGCTCCCTAAGCGTACGGCCAGATGACTTGCCAGTACATTGACCGTTTGGTCCCGTGCTCGGAATGTGCAGGATGTTTCAGTACTGTCCCACTCAATACTGTTTGCTCCCTGGCAGCTCTACATTGATGGCCAAGTGGAATCGAGGCTTCTCTTTCGCATCACATAATAACACGCTGATTGCTCGACCCGTAGTCTTTGCAAAATGGAGGAGGGACTTTTTTTGTGCAGACATCGAATGGTCTCGGCCGTTCAAACCAGTCTGGTGTCGTGGAAAGAAGTACCTCTCCTGCAAAAGAGAGCCACGGGTACGAGATTGTGCGCTGTTCTGTTTCCATGACTGCTCTTACTGCACGAGCCAAAGGCGATTGTGCCAAATCGTACAAACTCGGACTGCTCGATTGTTTTGGGTGTATTCAGGATCGAGCGAAAGCAGGCGGTTCGAGGCCGGCCTGACGAGGGCAAAGATCGATTGCTTGACTGTACAGCCAGTCGCTCGGAGCAGCCATAATCTGCGGATTCACGGTTTGAGACGCTAGCCGAGCTCGCTGGGCCTCATTGTGGTAACGTGTGGTTCTTGTATTTCTATGTCTAATGCCTCGCGGTTCTGTAAGCGCCGGAGGAGCGTGTCCAGCGCGCGCTTGCGGTTTGCGCACGCAACTTTCTCGATGAAGGGAGACGAAGTCTGATACGACCTCGGAAAGACCTATCGACCTCTGGGACGTCAGCAATTCTGCTACGTGAGCGTGGTTCTGATGGATGGACTCGGGTGCCCCAAGCTGCCTGCTAGGTTGTCCACCATCGAAATCGCTCATCAGATGCGGTGAAGGAAGACCCGGTAGACACGCTTAGCTAGGCGATCGAGATTGTATGTCCTGACAAGTGATTTCCTAGTTGATTTCGACAACGTGTGGGCGGTGTGAGAGGCCTCGTTGTCGTTGCTCGCTCAAAATTACACCTGGGCTGGCGTTGCCGAGCTTTTGAGTGGACCTAGCCGTGTTCGTCGTAGACTCAATCTCACCTTTTCTCCCAGTCAGATCTGCACATGAGTGCGATTTACCACAGATATTGGGTCATCTTTACATGTTTTCAAACATATCTGGAGTGTATCCAGATGTATGGTCTTGCTCAGATTGCTGAAGACAAACCGCACTGCAAGCTGTTCGGGGTAGGCGCGCCCAACAACCTGCCCCGTCGCGCCTGCCTCGGTACGGCGATGAAGTCATCGCAAACAGATACCAAATGCAGCGCCTCGTCCGACGCTGTATCGCAATGCTGATATAAATCTTCGTCTGTTCAATATCCTCTTATTTGTTCTTAAGGCCTCACCTAGCACAGCTCAATACTCATTTCAGTCAAAATTGATTGACGACACGATGGCTCCAGGACGTCGAGAGTACGACCTCATCCTCCTCGGCGCAAC
>Ga0265780_10003123_pt1 | contig 21993 bp, 21 predicted proteins | sample P1T30metagenome_FD_192432 | JGI IMG/M metagenome (GOLD analysis project Ga0265780, IMG submission 192432) | Plant litter microbial communities from East Loma Ridge, Irvine, California - P1 T30 | ecosystem: Environmental > Terrestrial > Plant litter > Unclassified | place: USA: California...
TGTGGACGTGGATTGAGGCTGCAGCGTTCACGTGTGATCGCCCTCTAGCGCGCCGGTCCCGCCTTGGCATTCGGAACCATATCGGAAATCTTCAACGACCTCGACCTCAGAACTTCACTACCACCATTTTACATGTCAATCATATCTTCTATTGCTAGACGCTCCATAATGACGTCTCCACCCAAGGAGTCCCGCAAAGTGCTCGAAGGCATATTCGGTATGTCAATTCGCTCAAATACATCCAGCTCATCCCTAACTAACTCTACCTCAGCCATCAACAAACCACAATGGGCTTCCTCAGCAGGCGTCCTACGCGACTTACAATCAGCTTTCGCCACATCCCCCGTCTTCACACCCTGGCTCGACTCCCAGCGCCGGGAGATGATTCTCTCTGGCTCCAAGAAGAGCCACATCGAGCGCCTGAAAGTCAAATTGGGCCACGGCGGCACACTCGACCCCATGGCCACCGGCGTACTAATCATCGGCGTGGGTAAAGGAACCAAGTGTCTACAGCGATTTCTGGAGTGCACAAAGACGTATGAATGTGTAGTCCTGTTTGGTGCAGCGACGGATAGTTACGATGCGGTAGGTAAGGTCGTGAGTAAGGCGCCGTACGAGCATGTTACGAGAGATTTAGTGGAGGAGAAGTTGGAGCAATTTCGTGGGAAGATCATGCAAAAGCCCTCCGTCTTTTCTGCGCTCAAAGTCGACGGCAAGAAGATGTACGAGTACGCGCGTGAGGGCAAGGACATTCCTGAAGTTCCTGCGCGGCCTGTTGAGGTGCTTGAGCTGGAGATGGTGGAGTGGCTGGAGCCGGGGAGTCATGAGTATGCGTGGCCGAAAGAGGAGCTTGGTACAGAGGAACGAGAGGGCGCGGAGAAGTTGTTGGGTATTAGGCGGGAGGATGCGGAGAAGCATTTTGAGCTAGCGGCAAGGCGGAAGAGTAGGAAGAGGTCACGATCGCCTGAGAATGATGGCGCTGCAAGCGGCGACGAACAGCCCAAGAAGCCGCGGACAGAGAGCGAGCCAGCTATGTCGGGCGCATTGCCGGTGGAAGATGCAGCCGAAGACGCGCTGGAGAACGGAAAGCAGCCAGCGGCCGACGAACCAAGGCCAACACAAGAACAGCCCACGGAACTACCCGCACCAACAGAAGAGCAACCAGCATCAACAGTCGAAGAAGCCACCCGCATGGACACCAACAGCGACTCCGCCCAGCCTCCCACAACACACCCCAACACCACCACACTGCCCTCGACCTTATCATCTCTACCCTCCCCACCCGCCGCACGCATCCGCATGACCGTAACATCTGGCTTCTACGTGCGCTCATTCTCCCACGACCTCGGCCTAGCATGCTCCTCGCTAGGTCTCATGTCCTCACTCGTCCGCTCGCGGCAAGGCGACTACACACTCGGCGAAAACGTGCTTGAGTACAGCGATATTTGTGGCTCTAGGCCTAACCAGGACACAACTGCACCTACGCAAGACACAACCACACCAAGCCAAAACCAAGATCCAGACCAAAACGCATCACCACCGCCCCCTTCACCAACCGCGCTCAGGCCCTGGGAATCCCACCTCACCACCTCCCTCCAAGCCTTCATGGCGCAAGAAAACTGGGACCCCGAAGAAGTCGAAGACGAAGAGACGTGGCAAGCTAGGAAAGGCGAATTGATAGCAAAGAGGAAGGAAGAGGGCAGGGATGAGAGTTATAAAGGTGGGAAGAAGTGGGGTAAGGGGGGGAAGTGGGGATATGGGAAAGGGAAGGGGAATGGGTATTCGAGGGGTATGAATGGGGGTGGAGGTGGGTGGAGGGGGTGAGTGGGTGAGCGAGGGGGGGATGGGGGCTGGGGTTGGATGGGCTGATGATGATACACGAATGAGGTGGGAATTGGATAAGAACATGATTTGATGCCAATGAGGGGTTGATATATAACGCCATACCCAATGCCGACCCCGTCCCATCTCCACCTCATACCCTCGAATTCCGCCTACTCAAACTCTGCCTCACGCTCTGAAAACTGCCCCTCAGATCCATAATCGGCTCCGCCCCTTGCAGTACCCCATCCACCTCATCCCTCCGATCTTCCCTATTGATGAAAATAAACGACAAAACGACAATCGCAGCACCCACCCAGTACCAGATACTCGCATACTGCCCATCCAGTACAATTTGTCCAACGAGCGATAATGGAATCGTCAGGCTGAGTCCCACGGTGACAATCAACGGACTCGTAAGCAACATGCTATACGCCCAACAAAAATCGCTCACGAGGCTGGACGCGCTGTTGACCAGCACAATAGTGAGTATGCGCTTCGTAGGCGGCATTTCAAACGTCTCGACGCCGGTGAAATGCAGCACGAAGAAGCCAGGCCAAAGTAAGAATGTATTCCACAGTCCGACGAGGCCGAAGAACAGCGGCATGTTAACGCGCGACTCGTCCCCGATGCGCTTCTTCATGAACACAGCGTAGAAGCCGTACAGCACGGCGGATACAAAGGCCATTACGTCGCCGATTGCTAATTCACGGGGGCTCTTGTGCGGGAAGGAGCCGCGGTTCTCGTCTGTTTCGCCGGAGACGTCGACGAGGGAGATTAATATCACGCCGGCTAGGGACGCGCATACGCCACATAGTTTTGGGACAGTGAAGCGCTCGACGCGTAGCAGGGAGCCGCAGATGAGTGTCCAGATGGAGGATGTAGATGCGAGTATCGTGCTGGATGCGACGGTTGTGTATTCGAGGCATGCGGCGGCGAAGTAATTGGCCGAGAACCAGAGGATGCAGAATTCGAGGGCGAGTTTGGCGGTTGCGCGGAGCGTGAGGCCTTCGTCGTGTTGCCTAGCTGGTCCTCCCAATTCTTGGGAGTGTTGCATGCCGGAGCCTAGCAGGACTTCGGTGTCTTCGGGGCTTCCTGTGCTGCTTTTTGAGTGCTCGGATGAGGTGGATTCGTGGTCGCGGAGGAGCGTTATGCGGCCTGCGCGGCGTTGTAGGAGGTGCGTGAAGCGTGTGAGGAGTGGTTTGGGTGGGGTGGGGTGGGTTGAGCGGTCGAGCCAGAGGGAGTGCGCGAACATGGGGAGGAGGGGGATGATGAAGAATGTGGTGTTGATGTAGGTTACGAAATACGGTTTCGAGTAGGAGTCGTCTGCGAAGATGGTCTGTTGTACACGTCAGCACATACCCTTTCCAACCTCACCATCCATATTTCCACCTGTGACCAGACCCTCATATGCTCGGGACATAGGACTTGAGATATACATACACTCGCCAAAAAATTACTCGCCGTCCACAGAAACACCGTCGCCAGCAGTAATGCTATACCCACCGCATGCCTCACTTTCCCATTCCACTTGCCACCCCTCTTACTCTCGCTCCACCCACTAACCACACTCGCCGGTGAGTCTGGCGGACTGACCATGAAGTCATTCTCGGCCATGTATCGACTGCCATTCGACACGTCGCTAACGCGGGGACTGAGGGGCGTCGTTTCCTCGTCATGGTCGTCGGTTGATATTTGCGCCATGATGCGGTATGTGATGATGCTAAGAATATGTATAGGTGGTAGGTTGGTAGTGTTTCGGGTTTCAAGGCGGATGGTGTGGTTCAAGGTCGTTGGGAGGATGGCGGGCGTGGTGATGCATGGAAATGTGACGGGCGCATGGAGTATGGGTGTGCGCAAAGGAGTGTATGAATGCGCAGTAGCAGTGTGGTGTAGAGATAGAGGTGTGGGTTGCGTTGGCGCAGTACAGTCGTGTGAGATGTTCAGGGTTCGCGTCTCAGGTTACAGCATCGGCGATAAGGCTTCGCAGTGCCGCACCAGCCACGGAACGTCATCACGCGTGCGCACAGCAACGGTCACGCAGCACATTTGAGCCTCCACTTGTACCCTTAGGCAATGTTGGTGTATCGATTTATAGGCAGCTATGTAAACCAGGCACCAGACCGACACCTGTAGATGGTAGAATACAGGCAAAGAATAGGCTCCCAACACCGGGCGAACGCCATTGAAAGCAAAAGCGAAAGACTAGAAACTACTACGGCGGCGACTGCGGCGAGATGGCATACACTAGCATGCGCATCCGCTGTCGTTGCCCTTGAGGTCGATGGGGATGGTCTCGGGGAAGTCGTTGCTGAAGTCGCCCACGTCTTCTTGCGCGAGTGCTTGTCGTGCAATGACTGGAGGAAGTTAGGAAGGTGGTATTGGTAGGGAGAGTGGAACTATGTACCTTCGAACGCTTGCTCGACGTTTATGGCCTCCTTGGCGCTGGTTTCGAAGTATGGGATGCCACCTTTTGACTGGCAGAAGGCTTGGGCTCGCTTTGACGAAATCTGTGACTGTGAGTACACGCTTATTTTCGTGATGTGTGTTTGACGCACCATCCGCTTGCTCTCCTCGACATCGATCTTGTTGCCGATAACGACCTGATCACATCAGCACCAGCTTCACTCTCGACTACAACCAACATACGAATGGGAAGCTCTCAGGGTCCATTGGGCTGGCCTGCACCAAGAATTCGTCCCGCCAGCTGTCAAGCGTGTCGAAGCTCTTGGAATTATTGACGTCGTACACCAGCACGCAGCAGTCGGCGCCGCGATAGAAGGCCACGCCTAGCGACTGGAAGCGCTCCTGGCCGGCTGTGTCCCAGAGCTATTCCTTATCAGCTCTGCCTGGCTCCTGATGTGTAGGGTACCCACCTGCATCGTGACCAGCCTGTCGTCGACCAGCACTTCCTTTGTCAAAAAGTCGGCGCCTATTGTCGCCTTGTAGCTCGCGCTGAACTTCTTGTTGACCTGTAGAGGATGTGTAAGCTCGTGACGTCTCTGAGAGGATGCGCATGCTCGAAAGCGCAGGTTCATGGGTGTCGTACATATTGGTTCATCAAGCTGGTCTTGCCGACCCCACTGTCTCCAAGGATGATAACCTGCGGTTGCTCAGTATATGCCTTTACTAATCGCACGAAGCTCTAGTACCTTGAGAAGGACCTTCTTCCTTGACGCCATCGTGTCAAATGTGTTTGTGTGGTGGAAGGTGGGTGTTTGGTGGAGGCGCAAGTCCCGATGACGAGCGATAGACTGAGGGGCCTTGATGTCTCAGGCAGCAGAGGTTTGCAAGGAAGAGCTGTGACTAAGCGGTGCGGTGGAGGATGTGGTCGTTCGTGGGCGCAGCACCGCGTTTCTGGGAGCAATGGTCGAGTGAAGTGTAGGATCCTGGTTCCTGGAGCTCGTGATGTAACTGCTCGCCGCTATCAGCCTTGCGAAGCACCAGCCACCAACTGCCCGCGGCTTTCACCAACCGCAAACACGCTTGTTCGCAGAAACTGCATCACACATGCATCACGGTGCGACGACAAAGTTACGAGGGCCAAATTTGCAGGCTTCCCACAAGCTTCACGTCGTTACTGCTTTACTTGGTCACTCTGCACGGTGATCATGCGTTGTCGGAAGTCTGTGTCTAGTTTTCAAGAAAACTCCTAAGTTACGCCCTGTAGCTAACGTTAGGTATCTGTCGCTTGTAGAGTACTGGTTTCGCTTCCACCGCCTTCAAGAACGCATCGTGAAACTGGTGTAAGTAAGGTGATCTTGGGGTCCGAAGGAGCCAGAGCCGGCCAATTACGAACATTTGATAAAGGCAAGTAAAGGTAAAGGTAGTGGACCAAAGCTGCTTCCAGAAGCTTGAGCTCATACTACATGTACTTACCATTCTCTCTGTGGTCGCCTTCTTTCTCCCAGTTCCTGTGCTATCCTCAGATCCACTGGGCTTTTCAATGTTACTTCTTTATGGCTTTACGCTAAGCTGTAAGACCTAAGTGGCGACAGCTTGCAGTCGAATGCTGCTTGCTTTACTGCTTACTTTACTGCTCGCTCTTGCCTTCAGCTGCTTGCTCCTTCCCACTTGCAGACGATACTTTCCCACGATTGCTCACGTAGCTCCAATCCGAAAAGTCTTCACTCCACCTCAAGTCCAACCAGCTTCATATTCACTCTCACGAAACCCACAATGTATGCACGTCGCCTAAACAAGATAATGGAGTCATCCTCGCCGCGCCGTTCCAAGTTTGCCGTGGCTGCAGTTGTTGTCGCCTGCTCCCCACGTCTTCTACGCCTTCTGGCCCACACTTTTTGCGCCGTCATCAATCTCTCCTACGCAGCGCAGTTCAAGCTCGAATTTTGGGTCTCTCTTATTTCGGTCGCCGCGGAACCTATAGCAGTTGGTATGAAGCTGTCCATTGCTGCGTTCAAGGAGGTTGCAACGATGATGGCGACATCTGAGAACGTATCGAGCGACTAACAGATGACCAGGAGCAATTCATCCGCCAGGAGGACTACTAGCATGCCAACGCCCCAAAGGCCGAGCCTGAAGCGCAAGGCGGACGACGACGACACCGTCGGAGCCTCTCCCACCAAGAAGACCGTCGGCTTCGAAGACGACACCACGCCGGCGTTCGAGCTCTCACTGCGCGGTCGTCTCCGAGACTGCCTCGACATCGACACTTCGCTGCGAAGCGGCGAGATCGTCCAGCGCGCAAGTAAGCTTGCCCCTCCTCACCCTCACTCTCATGACCAGGCGTTAACAATCCGCAGACACACTCGACTACGTTCTTCGCAAGGACCATGGCGGCGAGAAGAACAGCATCGATCCGAGCGTCGTCAACGTCATCGTCGTTCGAGTCGAAGTGGGACCCTGGTACTGGACTTAGAGCGGCTTCTCGCTGCATGTCGTGATTTCACGCTGCGTTGTGTTGAAAGGCGATCTGGTGGAAGAGAGGAGGGAGGCGCTATCAGGATTGCGTGATGTGGTCGAGAGGTGTGCATTTACCGATTGAAGCGTGGCGAGGCTGGTGGCACGGAGAGGATGGCGGCGATGGCTGCTTTCATGGGTCACATTTCGATTTTAAAGTCTCAAAGTTCGGGTAACGCAACATGTCGTTCCGCAATATGAGTGTGGACATTGGTCTGATCATGTATGTTGAAGGCGTCTCACGTCTTGTAGTCTGGACGCTTGACAGGATTACTCCGATGCGGTTTCTGCTTGTTTGTAGGATGGCATCGCAGCCATATTCACTACTTGCGTACTCATATCTCGCATTCCTTTTCGTTCTTATGAAGTTATGTGCGTATTGAGCGTTGCACTAATATTAGTGATTGGCATCGAATATTGCGTTTTCCTCCACCTTCTCTTCTCTTTTTCGCTTTGTCAAGTAATGCGCAGCGATGACAAGCGCCTTGAGGCGATAACATCTCTTCAGGCTCAAGTTCAAGAAAAAAAAGTCGACGTTGTTGGTTGGTTGTGGCTGTGCGGCGGGGCAGTCAGGATGCCGGCTGATGACAGCTCAGCCTGTTACCTACTTCGTAGAAGTCGCGCGCTTTCTTCCCCTCCTTCTCCGCGCACAATCAGACGACGCTACGACCAACCAAACGAATCTCCTAAGCTATCGAAACATCGTGAACGATGTCCTACCAGTACGAGTCGCTCAACGATCCGTACAAGTAGATCAGGTTGGCCGTAGTTCAGCCTAGTGCTTTTGATGATCCGATAAGAATTCGTTTCCTAGTAAGTTCCTACTCCGACACCTGGATGTACGTTGCACTGGTGATATTTCTGCACCACGATTAAATACTGAGTCGTTTGACAGGACGATGAGCCAGAATACGAAGCTCTATCGTACGTATGGGGCTTGAAAGAAAATCCCTCTTTTGTCGTGGTTGATGCTACAAACCAAGAGTCGACAACCTCAGTGGTGGTCGCTGGACAGACCCAGGATTCCAACCGGAGTGAAGCTAACTTTCTGGAAACATGGCAAGACGCCAGGACTCCTGAACACCAAGCCAAAATCCAAGCTACACACAACTTGGAAATTGCATTGCGCCATCTACGCTACCCAGACAAAGCTCGAACTATCTGGATCGACGCACTGTGCATTGAACAAGGGTCGATCCAAGAACGAGATAAGCAAGTAGCCATTATGGGCATCGTATGTCTGAAAGCACAACTTGTGGTAGCATGGGTTGGCGCAGAGGATAACAACAGTGCTCAAGCTCTCGACACTATCAAGCAAATGTGTCGGTACGTCACCGTGGACTGGTACTCGGGGAAGCGAAGCCTATCCCATGACTGCCCCGAGGAGCACTTGCACTGGGACAATATAACCGTGCCCTTACCGTTCCAGAACGGAGAACTCGATCCAGTTCTAGACCTCCTCCGACGACCGAATCTCAGCAGGGTCTGGGTGAGGCAGGAAATTACGCTGGCGAGCAATGCAGTTTTGGTCTGCGGCACTGATATCGTAGACTGGAAAGTTATTCGCACGTTCTCCGCCCTGATGATCCGTAAGAGTTACTTTTCCATTGCTTTTACGCACGGTCGATGGCAAGAATTTGGCATGATACTAGGAAGCTTCTACAGACTCTGTAGATATTCTGCAGGTGGATTGACCTACAGCCGGCTTCGACGGTATTCTCACGGTGCAGAATGCGAAAATCAACGCGACAAGACTTTTGCCATTCTATTTCTGCTCTGTCCTCGACATCGGGAGATTGGGATTCAGCCAGATTACTCGAAACCCGTGGTTGAGGTATACACTGATGTGGCAGTTCGAGTCATCGCAGAGACTCGTAGTTTGGGCCTGCTCGATAGCTGTATTCTATCCTCAAGAGCACTTAGCATACCTAGCTGGCTGGGTCCCGGATTGGTCAACATCACTGCCGAGTGGTTCGGGACTGGTGGGGCATTGGAGTGCATGTGCGTGGATCTCCAGCAACAGCTCAGTGATAAGAGGAGGGAGTTGCCATGCTACTGGTGTGATCAAGCAAAGAGTAGCAGCTATCATTGGCATCATCGCACAGGCTGATGATCGGAGCGAAAAGGTTTTCGGACTTCTGCGGAGTCTCAAGGTTTCCATCAATCAGCTAGCGACTTCAACGATTATCACCCGTTCGTGGATCGAAATGCTCTGTCGGGATTGGTTTATCGGGCATTATGCCGAAAGTTTTGTTCCTCTAGACCCAAGCTGGCCTGGGCTGGAGACGTTGGTCGATGCCGTCGGCTTGGTCCTCTCAACCGACTGCGATTTGAAGACCCTTGTTCTGCAGACGGAGATGCCGTTGGAGGACTCTCTTGAGAGAGTTTCTTACACATGTAAAGATCTGGTCCTCTTTATCTGCGATGATGGTCATGCTGGTATTGCGTACCCAGGCGTAGAAGTAGGCGACACTGTCAGCGTTGTTCTAGGCTGCAGCCTCCCTGCGATCTTACGATCCTACCCCAGAGACACCTACTCGTGGGAGGTCGTGTCCGCTACAGCGGTTGCGGGACTGATGAGAGGCGGGGCAATCTATGGCGACAATTTCCCTCCACATTGGCGCGCCATTTTACGTGGCGAGGATGATCTCGATAACGCAGTGACGCGTATCGACGGTATTTAGTATGGCATGTACGATCCCGAGTCAGACACCTTGAAGATAGACCCTGCTGAGATTCTGGAAGAGATGGGCATCAAAGTGGAAAGCTAATAGAGGACTCCGCATGTCCTCGAGGTCCTACTAGAAACCTTGCGCGCAGCTGGGGTACCGCTGCAGGAGATCATTCTGATATGAGCCGGCGAAATCAGCAACAAAAAAGCAGTATTTGCCCCTCAGCGACATCGATCCAAAAGTATATCGTAGGGAGGTCATGCTCACCTCACTTCTCTACGATTACTGCCGGCTTGATCCAACTCCAATGGTCGTGAAAGAATGTACATGTAGATAGCAGGACTGGCATGGACGAGCGCACTCTGCGCGCGCGCTTCACGGTAGTGATGAGGATCGAAATTGTGCTGCAGATTGCAAATACAATCGTTTCGAAAGCACGCCATTGCTTTTTCCACGAATGCAAGATCGGGAAACCGGAATTCGAGAGCATCACATGCATCAAAGCCTGCAGAACTTCAACATGGAATCGTTGTTTCAGCGCATTTGAAAGCCTACTATTCAACCCTTCCCATGACTGCAATAGTTCTCGTATCCTAGCACCGACCTGCCATGTTCTCCACACCCCTCTTGAGTGCGATCGCCGCGTCTTTTGGATGATTCACATCATCACCTTCATCACCTCGGATCTAGATATCATCTCCAACCGTCACGCACATCGCCCACTGTCCATTTCTCGGCTTCGAAATGAGAATGATGTTGAGGTCTTGGACCCCAGGCAGCGGGTCGGACCTTCGGTGCAGCAGGAACATTATGGTGCTCACAAGCTCGGCTTTGGCGCCGCGTTCAAGCGTGGGATTGTCTTCGATGCACCAGAGTAGCTGTTAGTGATGCGTTCTGGAAACTGGGGCGCTGCTGCGTCGGAAGTTGTTGCGCATGTTTTGGATGTCCTGACGAAGGGCGGCGAGCTCCTGCTTCATGCTTGTTAAATCATCTTGGTATGTCATTCTCGATTGAAACAGAGAGAGAGAGAGAGAGTAGCGGTGTGGTCGAACGAAAAAGAGTGCGCATTTGTTTTTATGAACGGGATGCAATTTGCTCTGAAGCACAAAGCTTGTGTCAAGCTTGACCATGGCAATCTACAGCATTTGCTTGATGACACGACCACAGTCTTTGGATCGAAACAAATGCATTTGCAAAGTCGGTTGTCCAAAGAGAAGCACAAGGTTTCTTAAGGCTGTTGTGTGAATACCACCTCGCCACCAAAAATTTACACTTTTCCCAGCGACTACATACCTATGTCTATTTCGAATGACCGAGGCCCAGATTCCGCCAGCGAGAGAGCATTCAAGTGTGACTGCATCGGAAGGTAAGAGCTGCTCCCCTAGTACTCCGAGCCACCCTGCATTTGGGCATCATGTTTCTAGCTGAGGACGGTACACAATGCAGCTGATACCACCATAACCAGTGAAGACTATGTTCTCTCTACTGGATCCAAAGTAATGTTTGCAAGTTGCAACGGCTCGCCAGGTGCTTGGACAAGCTTGAGGTTTCGCCAACGAGCAAATTGCGCCGCATAGCTATGTGTGGACGTTGATGTTAGAATCTCATTCGGCTGAAAACGTCGGTCAGCGAAATGCTCATAATGGCGAAACGCATATTCTCATTCGCACGACACAAGCACATGGTCGAATGCTGCGATTGCCATCCATGTACCGGGGCTAAGTCTCAGGCAGCTGGCAACTCTTCGTAGCTATCTTAAGACTCATCTCGTAGAGCTCGCATCACCGCTGCGGTCACATCTCATGGAATGACGCACACTGGGCGTAGCAACTCCACGAGCTCAGGGAACAGGTGTTCCCAATCCTCCCAATCATACTTCTCCCCGGTACTTTCAGCACGTTTTCTCCCGGGAAAGGCGGTTGGATCTTCTCGTTCTCGTCCAATCTCCGACGCCCGCTTACGTTTGCAGCGCAGCCTGTCAGCGCGGCCGCCCTGTGTGACAGTAAGCAAGGAGGAACGTGACTGCAAAACGTCGCATTATTAAACAACATGTATCGAATCTCGGAATCGGTGTGGTTGGTGTTGACCGTCTTTTTGATAGGCTACAGTATGGCATTGGTCGAATACGGCCAACTGGGCTGACGAAGGCGTCAGAACAAGATATGTTGCCAAGATCAACGACGACTCAGCCTCCACAGCTGCGCTCTCATGTCTTCTTACAAAGGTCAGCTGAGGCATGTGATTGTGTTGCGGTGTTGGAATGAAGGATCCTTGCACCGAGAAGCTCGCTTTCAAACGGCTTGAAATGCGTCTTTCACGATCGCCCCTGGTTCGGCGTAAAATGGCGAGGCACACTCGATTGGACGGCGTATTTCTGACTTGAAATACTTCGTGCGAGGGTGTGGAAGTGTAGAAGTATAAAGTCCGGCCCAAGTGACGCTTTCTGGTCTACCATCTCATCTCACAACCTTCTCATTACCATCAAGACTCCTAACAACCAACCATGGCAGACCCAGTTCAGACGAAGAAATTCGTCCAGATTCCAACCCAGCCCATACATAATGAAGATGACTTGGGCAAGGTGAACGGCTTCGACACCAACTACATCCTCCACTGGCACCAAGCTGGCCTTCAACTCAATCGTCTCACGCACACTGTCAATGGTCCCCAGACTGGCCCCCCAATCTCCGCGAGAGCTCTGGGCATGCTACAGCTGCCAATCCACGACGTGTTCTTCGCAATTCATCCATCCACCGAGTTCGCGACCCTCTTCAAAGACTCCTTCCCGACATTCTTGACGCTCGATGCCGCAGACGAACGCTACCGTCTTCCAGCGCTCAATGGCGCCAACGACGCCTGCCAGGCGGTTGCAGGTGCAGCCATTCAAATGCTGAACAGACTGTATCTTACACCTGGCCCTCGCATCTCAGATGAGGCCCTGAGACAGCTCGTGACAGTGATCGAAGACTTCATTGCCGGCGCTCCAGGAGGCGTCGACGCTTCCGCCCGTAGCTATGCTTTCGGCACCGAAGTAGCTAACAAGCTCTTCGATTTACTCAACCACCCCGACGGAGCGAATGCGCGTGACTACATGCCCAAAGGTGGACGCTACAAGTTCGACGACGAGCCAACTCACCCTGTCGTCCTCGTGCCCGTTGACGTCAACAATCCCAACGGTCCAAAGATGGCCATCCGCCAATATCACGGCCCCTTCTACGGGAAGGAGGCGAAGCGCTTCGCCACTCAGTCTGACCACCTACTCGCCGATCCCCCTGGGCTGGGCGCCGCAAAGGACCAGCTTGTTGAGTATGACGATGCCCTCGACGACGTGATCCGCATGGGCGGCGCAACAGCCTTGAATTCCACCAAGCGCACTCCCAATCAGACTGTCGACGGTCTCTTCTGGGCCTACGATGGCTCCAACCTCATCGGCACACCGCCACGTCTTTACAACCAGATTATGCGCCGCATCGCCGTCAACTACAAGACCGAGTTGGACATCACCCACAACACCAATAACGCTGACTTCGCACGCCTCTTCGCGCTCGTCAACACCGCGCTCGCTGATGCAGGTGTCTTCTCGTGGAGGGAGAAGTGGTACCACGAGTTCTGGCGCCCACTCAGCGGTGTGCGCGAAGACGGACGACCAGACCACGGCGACCCATTCTGGCTGGGTCTTGGTGCGCCAGCGACGAACACGAATGACATTCCGTTCAAGCCGCCGTTTCCAGCCTATCCAAGCGGGCATGCGACCTTTGGCGGGGCGTCGATGCAGATGATGCGCCAGCACTACAACGGGCGCGAGGGCGTTGGGCGTTGGAACTCGAATGAGCCGGACACCATCAAGTTCACGCTGACATCTGACGAGCTCGACGGCCTCTCGCGAGACTTGCGCGGCCCGTATGATCCCACTGCCCCGATCACCGACCAGCCGGGTATTGTGCGCACGCGTGTTCCGCGCACGTTCAACAGTCTCTGGGAGGCTATTTTCGACAACGGTGTCTCACGCATCTTCCTCGGCGTGCACTGGCGCTTCGACGCCGCGGCCGCAAAGGACATTCTGATCCCTACCGAGACCAAGGATGTGTATGCCGTCGACAGGAACGGCGGCACGGTGTACCAGAATATTGAGGATATTCGCTACGAGACCAAGGGCAAGAGAGTGAAGGCTGACGGTACCCTGCAGCGCGGAGACTTCAACATTGGCGGTATACCGCTGGGCATGGATATCGCGAATGAGATCTTCAAGAACGGCATGAGACCCACGCCGTTGGATCAGCAACCCATGGTCGCGACCGCGGCTGTGAATCTGCATGAGCAGATGGTGTTGGAGGGAATGGGTGGTCAGCCGTAGGCGGTATAGGAAATCGTGTTGCATCACGTAAGCGTGCGACATTAGTTCCTTATCGAGCTTGTCATCTAGAGCTGGGTGTTATGAGCTGCTGTTTTACTGTATTACATATCATAGTCCTTCGTTTCTTACTCGTACTATTATCTTACCCTTGGCACGTCCGGTTTTCAGCTTCTCGTAAGCACGTGGTGCATCTTCAATGCTAAATATCTCATCAATAACTGGCTTGACTTTGCCCTGCGCAACAAGCTCAGCCAACTTCGTGAAGTCTCCGTAATTAGTTGCAGCCATTCCGAAAGAGAACGGGCGTTGTACACCGCCGAGCTGCGTTGGGACGAGAAAGCGGAATGCGAGATCGTATACGAATGGCAGGCTGGGCTGAGCGCCGATTTGCACGTATTTGGCGCCTGGGTTTGTGAAGGTAGGTGACTTCCAGTAGAGTGAGATGTCGGCGCCTACGTTGTCGAGGACAAAGTCGTATTTCTGGGAGCTTGCGAGGGCTGCTGCGACGTCCTGTGAGTGGTAATCGATGACTTCGTCGGCGCCAAGATCTTTGCACAGCTGGACGTTCTTCTCTACTCGCGTGTCAGCCAAACATTGACATCCGCCTTGGACTGCTCACCTGAACACGTCGTCGTAACCCAACAACCCAACGCCTTCGCAATCTGGATCGCAAACGTTCCTGTCCCGCCTGATCCGCCATTTATGAACACACGATCGCCAGCCTTTATATTGGGCGCAAGGGACTGGTACGTGACCAATCCGCATACCCCCATCGTCGCCGCAGCTTCCATACCAATACCATCAGGCAACGGTACGGTCCCAGCTCTCGATCCAATTACGTACTCTCCCAGCGTGCCAAACTGCTGCATGGGCTCCAGCTTGCCAAAGACTTTCTGCCCGATCTTCAAGTCTGGCTCTGCGCCTACTTCAACAATTGTTCCAGCAAAATCGAGTCCGGGTGTCGCGGGCTTTGGGATTGCCATGCGTCCAACGAGGGGTAGTTCCACGAGCTTGTAGTCGATCGGGTTCAGGGCGGCGGCGTGGACCTTAATGAGTGATTCGTCGGGTAAGAGCGATCGCTTGGATGTCGGAAGCGCTGCGGTCATGTTGAGCGTGAGGGCTTTTTCGAGGGTGCTGCTGCAGGACGACCATTGCCATGCTTTCATGGTGTCCGACTTAGAGTTGGAAGCGCTTTGCGACATTGGAGTTGTGGCGAAAGGGCGAAAAAGTCTTAGATCTTGTCGCATCTGGACCTGGAACGTTTTTGACCTTGCGACTGCGATATCGCAGAGCGTGCTGCCGATGTTTGTGTAGCGCGATCGGATCCCCATGTCTATCCGAAGCTGGGTATGACGACTGCTTGTGTGACGGTAGAAGAGGAATAAGGCCCGAAACTGTGTTCGAGAAGTTTGAGTGGATTAGTGCCATGAAATAGAGTTGATTGAACATTTCAATATGGTTGCGATGTGGTTGCACAGTGGCGCGCTTGAGGCCCGCCAGCACCCCATCCTTGAGCAGGTCAATGGGGCATGTTGCTGAACCGACACCCGCTCGCCGATGACAAATGGGCACCCTGACACGTTTCCCAACTCACCCTGACCCTAACCCTGGAAGAGAGAAGGAGGAGTGGTGCTCGAACGGGACCGGCTGTTCTTTGCGTGCGGACTTCCGCTCGCTGTTGCCGATCTTTGGCTCGCCTGAACAGCTGAACTCCGCAACCACCACCAAAACACCAACTTCAACATCATTTTCTAGCGCGCCAAAAGTCATCACCGGCTGGAATGGCGGGAATAGGATTCTCTCCTTCTCTATTGGCTATGCTGCGTTCCTCCATAGGGTCGTCTATCACTTCGCCTGTGTCGTTGCTTCATCCACCATCACGTTGCGCTTCAACGGGGAGTTGTCAACAACAATTTTCTCGGATTCGTCTTCCTAGTGAGCCATGCAGTAGTGCTTGATGTGAGCACGAGATGCATCATTCGCTTTGGGCGCCAGCCGAATCTCAGCCCCCAAAATATTCTCTTTACGCGCTTTCTCGTACCCAGGCTCGAACGACATGATCGCGTGGCGCAAACCCGCGAGGGACCAGACGTTGGCGGCTAGGTCCCCATTGTGTCCATGGTGGAAGCTCAGCTCTGTGAATGCGTGCCCATTGTCTTCTGTCTCTTCGCAATAGGTGAGGATGGATCTCTGTTAGAGGCGATTCAGGTGCAGCGATGCCATGGTACGCATGTTTTGAGGGCATTGTATTGACTCATGTAGAATTCTTCCTGGGTCCCTTCTCTATCAACTTATCCCCTTCGTGCCCACAACGCGTGATCGGAAGTGAAAATGGTTGTCATGGAGGTTACGAATGAAGATGGGCGTGATGCAATAGGAACCAGACTTGCAACGCTCTTAGCGCAGTCATCAATACGCTCATTTGAGTTTAGACACGACGTCGCAGGAACATGAAGGAAGAGATGTTAGAGTTGAAGGGTCATGGCCTAGATTCATCAGCGCTGTTCTACCCCCTTGCCCCCTTCTCTCATCCTCCAACCTACGGTCCGACATTCGAATTTGAGATGCGGCCATACATTTGCTGCCAACAGTTCTCAGCTCGTCACTCAACGGGTGCGCCCGGCAGGGCAGCAGCTTCGAGGGTGATACCACCGATCCCAAGCAGTGCGCTCTCGTTTTTGTCGTTCCGCTCCGTGACAATGAAATTCATGTTGGTATGCACGTAAAAGCCAACCACTTGCTCATCAAAGGGCCTGGCTAGGCTACAAGGCTGCAGGTTGAAGCGAAGTAACGTCTGGGGTTAATGTCAGCAAGGCATATCGAAGTGTCGCTACTAGGATATCTGACCTCAATTACCGCTTTGTTGAGCTCCATGGTCGCCACTCCCCTCCCGAGACACCCAAATCTCCCCGTACCAAAGCAGAGCGACACAGTCTCGGTCATGCGCACGATGCGGTTCATCTCCTTTGAACCACCATCCTTCGGCAGCCACCGCTCTGGACGATAGACGTCTGCGTCTTCGCCAAAGATCCGCTTGTCGTGCATCATGCCCCAGCTGTTCCAACCGATCTGCGTGCCGGTGGGCGCAAATTTCTCCTCTCCATCAACATCTATCATCGCACCGCCTTCTGGAACCATTTTCGCCATCAGGCCTGTCACTGGAGGATAGATGCGTAGTCCATCCTTGATGCAGGCCTGCAGGTAGGGAAGCTGGCGCGCTTCGGCGTCTTTGATCACCGGCCTGCTCACTTTACCGCTATTAATCGCATTCCGTACTTCTGCGAGTAGTCTTGTGAGCACGGGCGGCGATGTGCTAATGAAGTGTAGCGTGATGCGCAGTGCGGAAGCGGTACTGTCCGAGCCGGCTGTGATCTGGGTGAGCGTCTCGCTTTCGAGCTCGTCTTGCGTCAAGCCCCGCTTGATGAACGACCCGAGCATGTCTTCTCGCACGACCGCTTTCTTACCGAAGCGTTCTTGCACTCGATCGCGAGCGAACCCCATGACCCGTCCGAGGCCGCGCGGGTCCGAGGACTTGGGTAGTGCGCCTTTGATGAGTGGCATCTTCATGATGTTGGTGAGCTCGGTGTATACGCCGAAGACAATGATCGCCGGTAGCATCTGCATGAGGTTTGCAATGTAGCCGAATGGATCGTCGTCTTTGTCTAGGAAGCCAAATGGCTGCCCGAATGCGATCTTGGAGATGACATCGAGAGTGAAGTAAGATGTCACCCGGGACAGATCGACGGTACGAAATACGCCTTCCTCTGGCTTTGCAAGATACTTGGTTTGAAGCAGGTCGAACATCTGGAGCAGCTTGTCGTCGACATCTTGTTCCATGTGCAGGTTCTCCTTGCCAGAGTAGCCTGGCGCCATGCGATTGCGTATGTCGGCATGCTTGTGCTCGTCGACATACGAGGTGATATTGTCACGCTCGGGATGCAGCTTCAGGGCGGCATACCATGGTCCTCTGGTGAATGGAGATCGGACAGCGCTCATGCGACGGAAGAGCTCCGGGTCAGCTGTGATGAGCATGCTTGGGCCAATTCGTGCTGTTGAGCCTGCTTGAAGTCTTAGGGTTGGTCGCTTCACCTTGGTTCATGGACAGACTCACCATGTTTGTTGGTGATTTCGGTGAACCTCTTATTCATCTCGCCCGACATGCCAGCCCGTAGGAGCCATAGGCGCGACCAACCCGCTGACCAGTGTCCGCCGAAAGCTTGCAGCGATCGATATCTCTGAACTTTCTGTGCGACGAAGATAATTGCTAATGTGATGACTAGAACGAGCGCGGTAGAGAGCATTGTGGCGACACCCTATGACGTGTACTCGTGGAAGTGCAGGACGGTTGTTTGCAAGTTGAATTTGAATTACTCGTCACGCCCATGAGTCAAGCAGTGTGGAGGGCACATCCATGAATGCTTTGAAGCGAGAGAGGGGGTGGCGAACCAGCAAGACCTTGAGAATTCTCTACTGTTGCATTGAGGACGAACAAGTTGGAAGAGAGGATATAGAAATGCAATCTCGTGGTTGGTGATGACGTCTCGTTCTGCGTGGCCCGTATCTGTTAAGCCGGCTTGCTAGTACCTTGTTGTTATGGCATGCCTGCAGCCTCGCCTGCAGCCTTGCAACTCATCGCCGCTTCACCCCGCTATGTGCCATGCACCACCACCAACAACACATTAGCGTTCCGTCCTTCGCACCCTTATTAATTAGAGCTTAGCTGACGTATTCTACCACCGAGTGGGTCATCCCACAGAGTGGATCACTTTTGCTAGGATTTTGAGCCGAAACGGCGAGCCCCACCCCACGCTAACCTTATCTTACTGCCGCTGAAGATGCATCATCATCGTCTTCAGAATGCTGCATGTTATGTGAAAGTTTCTTTAAAATCAAGACGATTGCGGCAAAAATTCTCTTGATCAGCACGACGAAGCAAGACGAAGCACGCCTCTGAGGCGACAACGAGATGAGAATTCGAGGCCGTCAGCAAAACAGCCTTCACAGCTGACAAAAAGGCTAATGCTCCTCTCAATATCGTCAACTTGTTCATTCGGTAAAGATGTCCATCCCCTGTTGCATCTCCTCCACGCTCGCGAACCGCTGGAAGTCAGTTGTAGTGCAACGCGATCCAGTCATGCCCACCACTGTCAGCTTTCCCACCTCACATCGTGCTATTCTCCAACTCCTTCGCATCACTCTGTTCCCACGGATATACCTTCTCCAACGCCCTAATCCTCTTCTCATGCTCCGCACTCCTAGGCTTAATACTCGTCTTATACGGCATCGGATGGCTCACCAGCCCAGCCTGTAGTCCAACGTCAGCAATTTGTCTAAGACGCACTTCCAAATGCGAATACCACATACCTCAAACTCCGCCTTGGGCTCCACAACCCTCCCATTCCTATCCACCGGCTTCTTGACATCAAACACCGATAACGTCTGCGCAACAGTAACGAACAACGCGTTATCAGCGAGCAGTTTTCCAGGACACACACGGCGCCCGAAGCCAAACGTGTAGGTGCGCGGGTCGGGTTCTGCTTCGTGCTTGGGCGTCTCGATGAAGCGCTCTGGGCGGAATATGGACGGATCAGAGTACATAGCAGGATCATGCGTGATTCCCCAGATGTTTGTCATGATGATTGAGCCTTTAGGTATGCGGTAGCCCCTCACGAAGTCCTCTTTGATACTTGCATGCGGTATGCCCAGGGGCCCAACGGGATGCCAGCGATGGATTTCGAGCACAATGGCCCAGATATACGGCAAATTGTCGCGGTCAGAACTATTCGGCAGTCGATCACCCACTACGCGGTCGAGTTCCTCTTGTGCCTTGTTCAGGACATCCGGGAATAGCATCATAGCGAGAAAGAAAACCATGAGCGACGCCACGGTAGTGTCTGCGCCGGCCGCGTACATGGAGACGGCAGAGAACTTGTGTATATCTTGCATGTCAGGCCCGTCGCCGAAGATTTCAAGTGCTTGGGAGAGGAAAGATGTTTTGTGCTTGTTGGTGAGCATTTGTTGCTTGACGAAGGCGTAGGGCTCGTTGGTGCATTGGAGCCAGGTTGCATTCATGCGGCGGGCGGTGCGCTTGAAGCTGGTGCCTGGTAACCAGTCTGGGAGGTACTGTACTGCGATGTTCAGCGGGCGCTTGCGTCATGTTGGACCTAGACTTACGGAACGGAAGTATGTCTACCATCCATCTGCCGGGTATGAAAGCTTCCGAGAAGTCTTGCATCATCTGGCCAGCGATATCGACGAGGTGGTCTTTGCCATGTTGATTTACGCTGTAGCCGTAGGTCAATTTCAATATGACGGCGCCTGCTTCTATTTTGATGTGCTCGAACAGTTTCTCGGGAGAATCCAAGAGTTTGAGGATAAGATGCGCTGATTCTTCTTCTTGTACCACGTTGGCGACTTTCAGCGATTTGGCGCTGCCGAGAATCTTTGCCATGTTGGTTCGGTGTTTCTTCATGTCGTTCATATTGTTTTGCATGCCGACTCCCTGCGCATAACCCGCTCTTTGCTCCTCGTCAGTGCTGCACCTCGAGGTCTTCACGTACTTACAGCTTGCTAGCGAACTCGCTGTGCGGCCGGCCAGCAGTGGTGGCTGCCTTGTCCCTCAACAGCTCCAGTGCAATTTGGCCATCGTTGATGATGACGATGGTTTGCCCCAGAATCGTCAATGAACTGATGGGGCCATAGACATCCTTATGTTTTAGCCAGTGCTGATACTCGATTTCGCCAGGCTTGGGCATGTCAATCAGGTTGCCAACGAGTGGTAGTCCCTTGGGGCCCGGTGGTAATGGCCTAACATTGCTTCCCTGTCGAGCCAGGTATTTGACGAGGTACGTGATAGCAGCGCCGATGCCGATGAAGACCAGAATACTAAAGAGCGAGAAAGCCATGTTAAGTCCAATGAATAGGAGTGCGATGCTGAGTTGTTATGAAGCAGCCAGTCGAGCAGAATTTGAGCCGCACCTGGTATATAAGTGAAGTCGCCCCAGCTAAATATAGTAGTGTGTCAATATGGTCTTGTATGTCTCCTGTCTGTCTTGGGTATATGGTGTTAGTGCTGATTACCTATAGTCTGGCCTATCAAGCTGATGAGCATAGACGTGAGACTTAGGCGTTATTAGGAAGTGCTCGACAAGGGACGACTTAGTCGGCATACTATTTGAAGCTAGCATACCTCACTCAAGTCCATATAAGCTGAGCGTCTAGTGGCCTTGTACGACCGAACCCACAAAGACGAGGCGTTTCTTGTAGATGTGGCGCAACAGGTTTGGTGCGCAGTGAATGCGTCGTGACTTTCGTCCTAGCGACATACAAGTGCTCGTAGGCCGTGTGAACCGAGACCTGTATCTCCGACGTAGTATCTCCAAGTTCACAGAATATAGCTGGCATTGAACGTACAGCAAAGTAGACCCCTGGCTCGTGGGTGGTAGAGCGCGTCAAATAACAACGCAAGCAATCCATGTCCGTCTAGGACAATGGGCACTTGCTTAGAAGGTCGTGGAGCCAACAGCAAAGGGCGATTAATAATCTTCGCCTTGTGGTCGTAATCGTAAAACGCTTCTGGTGATTGGCCAAAGAACCGTTGATGCTGACTCGGTCGATTTAACTGCTCGCCTTTCCGTCCTCCTTCAGACTATGCCGAACAGGACATTGCGCCGGTCTGATGGGACCACGCAAGGCAAATGACTAGTCGGCTAGCAATTGGCTTTGTGATGCATAGCAAAGGTTGGGGCTAAAGTCCATGTAAAAATAGGCGATGTTTGTCAGCCAACCATTTACGAAGACGGAAGGCGGTCCAGCCTCGCCAATGGACTAATTCGAACTAGCACCCGTTTCCTCACCAGCCGCATCTCAATCACAACGTTACGAAGACGTTATGCTCGAATGAGATATAACGTACCTGGCAAGCGAGCCGTCCAGACAAGCGAGCCGTCCACCCCACCAACTTTCCGCACCTCTATATGCGCACAATTCAACCACGTTACAAGATGTTACATATATATTAATGTACAAAACTATGTAGCACCTATAGAATCCTTCTTGCACGTACGGGAGTTATGCCCAGCCTCTCTGCACCTTGTGCAGCGCGCTAAAGCCTGGCGGCTGAGGCCTGATCGCTCTCCACCTTGACGCTGTTCACGCTCGATCTGCTGATCAGCCTCCTCTTGAGCCAGTATATCCTCTCCCTCTCCCTTTGTTAAGGTACCGCGC
>Ga0265780_10003124_pt1 | contig 21986 bp, 20 predicted proteins | sample P1T30metagenome_FD_192432 | JGI IMG/M metagenome (GOLD analysis project Ga0265780, IMG submission 192432) | Plant litter microbial communities from East Loma Ridge, Irvine, California - P1 T30 | ecosystem: Environmental > Terrestrial > Plant litter > Unclassified | place: USA: California...
TGGTTCGGGGCTCGATATCAACGGTACGGTGGTAGATAACGACGGGAAAGAGGTGTCGGCTTTAAAATCTGAGCATCTTGGAATGGGGGCATTTATACTGCTGCCGGAGGAAGGTAAAAGTTATAAGGCAAATATTGTGTTTCCGGATGGTTCACGGAATACGTATACTCTTCCTGTTATTCAGAAAGAAGGTATAAACCTCAGGTTCACATCGGCTGATACAGCCAGGCTTACCTGGAAGATCATGGCTAATACTCCTTTTTTTGAGAAGAATAAAAACAAGGTGTTTTACCTGATAGCGAGAAGCGGAGGAGTTGTATGTTACGCCGCTCAGATGCGTTTGCAAGGCCAGGTGGTATCTGTTCCGATAGAAAAGGACAAATTGCCTCATGGAATTGTCGAGCTTACATTGCTGGCTGCGAATGGAGAACCATTAAGTGCACGTTTAAGCTTTGTTCATCGTACAGATGGTCCGGCAGTTATTTTGAAAAGCGACAGGCCCAGCTATACTACGAGGCAGAAAGTGAAGCTCAGTTTGAGCCCGCTGGTGCCGGCACAGCCTTTCGAAGGTAATCTGTCTGTAGCTGTAATTGACGAAACCAAGGTTCCTTTCGATAATGATGCAGAGGTTACTATACTCAGCAGTTTGCTGCTTTCTTCTGAACTGAAAGGATATATTGAAAAGCCGAATTATTATTTTACCGGTATAAATGATAAAAAGCTGGCAGACCTTGATCTGCTGCTTATGACACAAGGTTACCGCAGTTTCTCTTATCAGGATATACTGACAAACAAATACCCATCAGTCGTATTTCCCCCGGAACAGGGTATTACGATAAGTGGCACGCTCCGGTTAAACAACGGTATGCCTGTTTCTAAGGGTAATGTGCGTTTGATTATACCTGACAAAAGTTTTGGAGCAAGTGTGGTAACTGATACAGAAGGACGATTTGTGTTTAATAACGTAGTATTTACTGATTCTTCCAAAGTTACACTCAGCGCTGTTAATAATGTAAACTCAAAGAATATGGTATTTACGCTGGACGGCATGGCTTTTCCGTCTTTGTCGGGAAATATCAATACTGCCGACGAGGTGGTTAATATTGACAGCACGCTTAGTTTGTACCTTCAGAACAGTAAAAAACAATATTTCAGCTCCAGAATGCTCCAGGAGGTGGTGGTAAAGGCCAAAGTTATAGAGAAAAAGTCGAGCCATGCCGATTACCCGGCACTGGCGGGTCTCAGTTCTATTTCGGGAAGGGAGATCTCTGCCGACAGATTTAAAGGCTGTACAAACTTTTTACAATGTCTGCAAGGAGCTGCAATGGGTCTTACCTTTGTAGATAATGAGTTCTATATAAGCAGGGATTACATGTCTGGCAACCGCACCCCGGTTCAGATCTTCGTAAGAGATATGCCGGTAGATGTGAATTATCTGAATACCGTAAATCCCATGGACGTGGAATCCGTGGAGATCTTTTTAAAAGACGATCTTAGCGGCATAAACCGCAGGTATAATACAAACGGTGTGCTTGTTGTAAATACAAAACAGATTAAAAAACAAAGTATCTCTGCAGCGCAGCTGAGGGATTTGTTTCCTCCTGCAAATATTTTAACGTTCAGTCCGAAAGGTTATAGTAAGATAAAACAGTTTTATGTGCCTAAATATGCTGGTCCGGCTAGCAGCCTTAGTACCAGTGATCTTCGTACTACGGTTTACTGGAACCCGAACATTCAAACTGATAAAACTGGTAATGCTTCTTTCGAATTTTTTAATTCGGATGGAAAGGGTACTTACAAGGCGGTTGTTGAAGGTATTGATAAGGATGGCAAACTGGGGCGGTATATTTACCGGTATACTGTTAAATAGGTCGCATACTGGTCATAGGTCTGCCGCGACCTGCATGGGGTCTCATACCAGCCCCCTTTTATAAGCTTCTTTAATTAATCCCGCAGAATTTTTGACCTGTAATTTCTGGGTAAGGTTAAAACGATGTGTTTCTACCGTGCGGAGGCTAATGAACAGTTTGTCAGCGATTTCCTGACTGCTGAACTCTTTGGCTATGAGCTCAAGGATCTCAGTTTCTCTTCTTGTAAGAGAAGTGCCGGCTCCTTTATTTCTCCGGGCACCTATCATTTCTTCAAACAAAAGTTCCTTAAGCTGCTCGTCAATATATTTTTCGCCGCTGTTGACGGTCTCAATAGCTTTTACAAGAGTTTGCTGATCCGTATTTTTTAACAAATAGCCAGTAGCTCCGGATCGTAACATCTGTTTGATATAGTATAATTCATTATGATTGGTAAGCGCCAGAATCTGTACGGATGGATAGATTTTTTTGATAATATCGCATAATTCCAGTCCGCTGGCCCCCGGCATCTGGATGTCAAGAAGAAGAACGTCAGGAATATTCGTTTTGAGAGCGGTTAAAAGTTGCTCACCATCAGCAACCTGGAAAAGGATCCGGATGTGTTTTATCGGTTTGAGAACTGTTTCTAGCCCGTTAATTACTAATAAGTGATCATCTGCTATTCCTACACGGATCATTTTAATTTATGTTAAAAGGTTCTCTGATTCTGTATTTCTGGCCAGGGTTCTGTCTGAGAGTCCTGTCGTAGCCAGTTCAATGATTACCGAAGTGCCCTGGCCAATTTTAGAAAAGATCTCGATTTTCCCGTTCAGAGCTTCTATCCTGGAACGAAGATTTGAAATTCCTGTACCACCGTTTTTTATGTGAACCGGGTCGTAGCCTATGCCATCATCTTCTATGGTAAGTTCCAGCAGATTATACTGATCGTCAAAACTGGTTTGTACGATTGCCTTTGAGGCACGGGCATGCCTTATAATATTATTTACGCACTCTTGTATGATTCGGTAAATAAGGAGTTCATATTCAGGTTTTAGCTTTGGGAGCTTTCCCATTTCATAATATTCGGCAAACAGATCACGGTTGCTTATCCTTGCACAATAGGCGCTGATAGCTTTTTCAAGTCCCTGGTGCAGTACGATTTCCGGAGCAAGGTTGTGTGATATATTACGTACCTCGCGCGATGCCGTATCAAGCAGTGAAATGGTTTTTTCAAACGTCTCTTTATAATCCTGTCTCTGGTATTCAATATTAAGCATACTAATATGCATTCTGGCCGCCGAGAGTACACCCCCAACACCGTCATGTAATTCTTTAGCTTGTCTTGCCCTCTCTTTTTCTTCGCCGTTTAGTCTCGCATTGAGGATATCGGTTTTTTTCATGGCGGCGACAGCTTTTTGCCTGTGACGGAATATAAGATAAGTAATGAGCACTGAACAGATCAGGATAATAATAATGAGAATATACCATACAATCTGTTTGTCTTTTTGCTGCAGGGAATATTGCTGGTTTACGAGCTGCAGTTTTTGATGTGCCAAAGCCTGCTCTTTTACCGAACTTTGATATTTTACCTCAAGCTCATGTATGTTCTGCCGTGTGCCGGCATTTAAAATAGAGTCGCTAAGCGATTCATATTTTTTTCTGAGCTTAAGAGCGGCAAGCGGATCATTCAATTTTTCTTTGAGGTCTGCTCCCAGCAAGAATAGCTGCTTTAATTCATTTTTGCTGAGACATTGTTCTGCATTAGCCAGGTTCTTCTCAAAAAAGTGATTAGCTTTTTCATAGTGTCCTAGCTTAAAATGAGTATTTGCAAGTCCGAAGAAAGTGTAGATCTCATAATCAGCAGGAACTCCTGCTGTGAGCAGGCCTGCTGTTTTTTTATACCACTTAATGCTCTCGCTGTAATCTTTTTTAAGTGTATAAAGTTCAGCGATATTTAAATAAGCATCCATGAGCTGAAATGTGTTTCCGGTTTTGGTGCCTATTTCGATAAGTTGGTTAAGATGAACCAGTGCATTTTCGTAGTTTTCATTAAGCATTTCGCTTAAAGCAAGATTTACAAGCCGGTTGCCGATAAGCGTTGAATCTCCCAGTTTGACAGCTATATCATATCCTTTTTTTCCGTAATAAAAACTCTTCTTTTTATCCTTCAGATCTATAAAGATGGAGGAAAGATTACTATAAAACTTTTGCAGATTAACAGGATCATTGTTTGTTTCGGATAGTTTAAGAGCTTTTATAAAGCTATTAGCTGCCAGGGTCAGCTCACCGAGAGCATGGTACTGGCAGCCCATATTATTATACGCATTGGCTGTTTTATTTATTCTGCCAAGCTGTTTACTTAAAGCAAGCTGCTGCTTTGATATTTCGAGGGCGTCGCGATATCTCAGTTGAGTATACAAAAATCTTGCATACATACTGGTATACTCGAAAAAGCCCTCATGGTATTTTATTCTTTTCGCGGATTCTCCCGCCAGGCGGTAGTAATATTCTGCAGAATCGCGTTCATTGTTGCCCTCTTTGACGCTTGCAATGTTTAAAAGCTTGCATACACCCGATGCATCTGTTATTCCCTGACTTGCCGAATCGGGAATAATGGCTTCCTTTTGTGTAGCAAAAACCTGTAATAGACCTATTCCGGAAAGGAGTAACATGGTTATAGTCAGGAGTATTAAAAATTGTTTGATCATAGGTAACTAAGTAGAGATACGTAATTAAGGAAGTCAATGCTACTACTTATTCTATTTTTTAAGCATGTCTATAATTTAGCATAAAGAAATAAGATATAGTTTTTATGAAAAACGTTACACCTGCCAGCGAAAATTCTAGTCCTGTTAAAAAGGAAGAAATGATTTTAATGCTTTTACTCGCACTGATTATTCTGTTGCAATCGGGAATAGGTTTGGATTGGTAAGGCCGGTTTATTCCGATGGTGTAGAAAAAAAGATTATCAGCCAGGTTTGTATAGAGCTTACACAATGACCCAGCACTTTTAGATGTTCTGATACTGCCTGTTGTTTACGATTAGGAAAGCAGTAAGCACATACCCTGCTTCTACCTGAGAATATATAAAGAAACCTGCTAATCCAGTAATGTCAGGGGGCAACGGCCGGGACGAATGAATTTGTTCCCGGCCTGTTTGTTCCGGTCTCTTGCCATAGAGTAAATATTTACTTTTTCTTTTGATCTTACCCGGGTGCTTAGTTGTCCGCTGTCCGAATCTAGAAACACTCGAATTTTGATAAGCAGAGCAACGAACAAAAAGAAGTACCTCCTGCCTCTTTTACAAAAGTTGCTCAGTAAAGCCGGATTTGGCTGTACAATAAGCAAGCCTTTTACCTGTCGGCAAAACGGGATAGCGGAAGCCCGTTGAATTTATGGATTCTGTTTTTACGCTTACTTTTTTGAGAAGAGTTGGGTATCTTAACTTAAAGCCTGCCAGGATATGTCCGAAATTTCCTTCTTTAGATAATTGCTCTGCTTCGGCCAGATCGGTCTTTGCCAGGCTAACATCACCGATAAGCAATTTTACAATGCCTATATTGATAAGAGAGGTAATGGTGCCCGCAGTGTCTTTAAGTCTTCTTGCTTCGGTATTAGACTGGATATAAAACCATTTAGCCTGTGAGAATCGTTTCTGATCCTGGTAAAGGTGACCGAGGAAGTCGAAACTTCTTGCTCTTCCTTTAAAATCGTCTGCTGAGCTATAATAAGGCAGGGCATGACTTATGATATAATATTCGGCAAGTTTTGGTTTTTTCTGAATCCGTTTAATAGTAGCAATCTTAAAATAAACGGAACCAAGGCTGTCTCTTCTGCAAACATGATAGTAAGCGTTTTTTGCCAGAGCTGCATAGTTAAATGCTTCAGTATAATTAAGCTTTCTTAAATGATAATCGGCAAGATAATTGACCGTGTTACCGGCTAATACAAATTCCCCTGCTTCTTGCTGAACCTTATATAATTCCATGTAAGTTTTCTGTGCCTCATCAAACAGGCTGTTCTTTTCATGAAATTTAGCCATCATGTAAAGAGCATCTGCCCGGCCATATAAAGACGAACCTTTTTTATAAAGCTCGTCCGCTTTTAATAATTGGCTGAGAGCTTCTTTACTCCCTGTTCTAATCATTAGTTTAGCCATTTCAAGCCTGATATCTGCCTCCCAGATAATACTGCGATGTTTATTCAGGATAAGGGCGTCCCTGTAATTCTGAATAGCCTCTTTAGGATAGTCTGGCGTATTGAACGATGCATTATGTAGTAAGAGATCGAGTTTGGCGCTCACAGAATCGCGCAATCCCGCATGTGCCGTACTATCAGTATTGTAGCCGGCAAAAGAAAGCGAGTATTGGCAAACGAGAAGAAAAGTAAAAATTATAAATTTCATTAAGATGTATGAATGTTAAGTCGGGCAAAAACTATTCCACTAAGACCGGAAACCTTTGCCCGATTGATTAGCTCTGTATTGTGAAGCTTGAATAACAAATGATCAGGGCTAAATTAAATAAAAGATATTATACACCATTATTTACCTGTAATAAAAAATAGTCATCTTTGTGCTTTAACAACCTGATATGAGAACTCTTATATTGTTTTTTGCTTCCTGTATTTCAGCTGCAACATCTTTAGCGCAGACTGCGATCACTCCTGCCAGCCCGGGTGTAACTTATGGAAAAGAAATTACGGGAAATAATGCCATATCTGCAGAGATTCTCAGTGATAAATTAAAATCAGATACAGTTTATACGGGTAAAGTAGCAGGGAAAGTTACCGAAGTATGTAAAAAGAAAGGTTGTTTTATGAAAATTTCCTCTGAGGGTTCAGAACCCATTATGATTCGTTTTAAAGACTATTCATTTTTTATGCCTCAGAATATTGTAGGCAAAACAGTTGTCATAGAAGGAAAGGCTGTAACTAAGGAAACTTCAGTTGCCAGCTTAAGGCACTGGGCAAAAGATGCCGGTAAAAGTGAAGCAGAAATAGCCCGGATAACTGAACCTGCGGTAGACGTACAGATTATGGCCGATGGAGTATTGGTGATAGAATAAAGCCAGTACAAAATAATCAGCATAAACTATCTGTTTATATCACGGGGCAGCAATGCATATCTTTTCTTAAATGCAGCAGTAAAATGGTGCGGATTTTTATATCCCACTTCATGTGCAACTTCGCTGACGCTTCTTTTCTGTTCCAGCAGTAATTTGGCATGCGCCATTCTGAGCGTAAGCAGATACCCGAAAACGGTGGTTCCAAGCAGTTCTTTAAAACCTTTCTTGAGCTTAAAATCGTTTAAACCTACTTTTCGCGACAGTTCAATCAGAGAACAAGGCGTCTGAATATTCTGCTCAAGGATTTTTTTTGCAAAATAGATCTTTTCGATATCGTGACCCTTTAAATATGAAAGAGGCTGGTTTTTTGTATCAGAGATGCCAGATCGTTTTTGCTGAACTGAGAGTTTATAGAGACCAGCTTCCAGCTGCAGTACAGTTACGCTGTTATTTATGTCAAAGCTCATAGATTCCCCACCTATTTTTTCATAACATAAACTGAGTTCATCGCTGATGGTGTTTTCTATCTTCAATATTCCTTTGATAGTTTTCTCCAATATGATATTGACGCTGTCGAATGTAATTATATCAGGATAGACGTTGTCTTGTTTTTCTCCCGGTACAGCTTTTCGCACGTTTAATACGGGGACAGATGGATTTATCGTAATTATAGTTGCAGTGTGGTCATTCTGTATGATCTCAAATTTCATATACTGTGCTCTAACAGGTAATAGCCGGGGCTGTATGGCAGTATTACCTCTGGCAAAGTTGAGGTTATTTAGAATGGCTTCAAATAGTTAAGCATAAAAAAGCCCGCAAGATAAAGTGCGGGCCTTTTAAGGAGCAGTTTCCTAATACAAAGTAAATTCTACCCTTCGGTTCTGCTGTCTGCCTTCTTCAGTTTTATTAGAAGCAATTGGCTGAGTCTTACCATATCCGGTAGCTTCGATACGCGATGGATTGGCTCCCTTGCTAACCAGGAACTGTTTTATTGATTCAGCCCTGGCTTTAGAAAGGCGGAGATTGCCGTCTGCGCTACCAACATCATCAGTATGTCCGGAAAGTTTTAAGCTGAAATTCTTTTGAATCAGGAGCTCAGCTACTTTCTCCAATGCAGGTAAACTGCTTTCACGGAGTGTAGCTTTGCCAAAGTCAAATTCAAGGTTTTTAATCGCTTCGCTTACTACACGGCGGTCTTCTTCAGTAATTATGGTTGTAACATTTTTAGCTGCAGGCAGCGGACAGCCAGCGCCGTCTACTTTTACACCTTCCGGTGTGCCCTGGCATTTGTCGAAGTAGTCGGAAACACCATCTCTGTCTGCATCATTCATGAATGCATTCATTTCCTGTTTTAACGACTCTACTATGCCCGAATTTTTAGCCTTTTCGGCGGCAAGCTCATTGCTTAGTTCTTTATACTTCAGCATATAATCATACTGCATAGCTGCGACAGGATTAGATACAGCCAAACGTGGTTTAGATTTAGGGCCAAGCGCAAATTCAAATCCGATATTTGCATACGAGAATTTATCATTCTGCGGTCCGTAATAATAACCGTCAACGTCATCTGCATCAACAAAATTCATGGTATATGCGACATTCACGCTAACTACAGGAGATACATTAAACCTTAATCCCGCACCTACAGGAACAAAGAGTTTTTCCTGGTCGTCGGTAACCTGTTCACCGCCGCTTCCGGCCAGGGTTAGTGTGGTATTGTAACCGATATATCCTATTCCCGCGCTAACATATGGCTGTATAAGACTTTTACGGTTTAACCAGTTTACATTTGCAAGAGTTAGTTCGCCCTCTAAAGCGCCGGACCATTTCAGGCTTGTCTCAAATGAAGAATAAGGACTGTTAAGCGCCTGCCCGTTATCCATTAATTTTGAATTGTCACCCTTTAATTTACCGGCAAGAAAATTTGCTTTCAAAGCGAAAGAATGAAGCAGTTGTTTTTTGATATACACGCCGTAGCCAATGTCGGCTTTCCATTTCGTGAAATCATTTTTTCCGTAGAAAAGTACTGGGGAAAGAGCGCCTCCATGCACACCTGCAGACCAGGTACGGTAAGTCGCAGCCGGAGAGAAGGGAGCTGGTTCAGAGGATGATATACCCGTTGTATCCTGGCCCCTGACTGCAGAGGATAAAAATAATGCTGTTACCAGTATTGGTAAGGATAGATTAGTTTTCATAACACAATAATAAAATATGGGCGCAATGTACAGTTTGTTGTCCAATTAAAAATCACTTAAGCATTTTTGATGCAGTGTTATCTTTCTCAAGCAGAGTAATTATGTTAGATATGTTTTTGTCTTCCATAACTAACACAGGCTTTAACATTAAGCTGATGCCTATACCTGGTTTGTTTATCCTTGCCGCAATACGGTTCACGGTATTATCCATACTTGAAATATGACCAGTTTTCTCTGCTGCACTGAGGCCGGAAAGAATCACTGCATTTGCCCATGCTGTTTTTCTGGCCGTAGCTATGCTGAAGTTAAGCACGGCATCTTCACGGTTATTTGCTATTTTTTCGAGAAAGCGCAGAGGGAACCAGATAGACGAAAGCTTTTCCTGGATCTGGTTTGAAAGAGCGGAGATTACATCGTTAATCTTATTAAAATCATTTTTCAGATTCTGAATCTTACCGGGCTTACTGCATTCGGCTGCTGCTATTCCAAGATCGAGGTTTATATGGGTATTTATACCGAGTATCAGGTGCTGCAGAACGATGAGCCTTGTATTCCGGCAGGCGTCAAAGGCGGTACACCAGGAAGCCGAACAGGGGCGTTCAGAGGTGTAGGCCTGCCATGCAGATATATAACGGTTTGCGAAAATAACATCAAGCAATTCCATCCTTGCCCCATCATCAAAACTGTTATTTAAAATCCCGTTTTTAACCGCCATAGTCATTTGTTTGTACAGAACGGCAAAATATCCTATGCGGCTGTTTTGTTGTTTGCACCATCTTATAATGGTGTCCAGTTGCTCAAGCACTTCATTGATGTTGGCGGCTTGTTTCATTTCTAATTGGTTAAGCAGAGGTTCATAGTAAAAATAAGATTTATTTGAATAGAAGGCTTAACCTGCAGTAAAATTATTGCAGGAACCGCAAACAAAAAGCCCTCCCGGCGGAGAGCTTTTTGTTAAGCGTATGGTCGTATTTTTATGGTTTTGGAACAGTAGTGCCGGGAGAGGGTATTGCCCCAGATCCCGGTGCCGTTGTTGCACCGCCCGGAGAGGTCGTCAGAGTGCCGGGGCTTGTTGTTGTCGCCGGTTTGTTAAACGGAAATACTGTTGCCGGACTCTGTAACCTCGGGAGGCTGCTGTTCGTTCCCGGGCTAATAGTGCCCGGTGCGGCAATGCTGCTTGGTGGTACTGTTCCGGGAGACGTTACTGTTCCCGGGATTATAGCTGCCGGATTAACTGCCGTTCCTGGTGTAACACCTGTTGACGGCGATATGGTTGCCCGGGCAGGATCTGTGGTAACCGGATTAACGGTACCCGTTCTTGGAAGTATGATAGATCTGCCTGTTCTTCCTGAAGTATCAGAGGCCGGAAGACGCCCACTGGTCTGAGTTTGACCTGAAACCTGTTCAACTGTTATGCTGGTAAGAGCAGCGGCCAGTAATACACATATTGTTCTCATGACGTTTTTCTTTAATCAGTTTACATTCTACTGTAAGTTTAGCAATTGACGTGCCGTTGCAGTGTAAAATACGCGGCCATATGAAAAAAGCTTTTAATTTTGCAGCGGTAAAATACTTTTATTCACTTATGCTGATCATTAGAAATTTTGGAGAGTTTGATGTTTATTCGGGTAAGGACCTTGGATATTCACAATGGCATACTATCAGCCAGGAGCAGGTAAACAGTTTTGGAAAGGCTACCCTGGATGAACAGTGGATCCATACGGATCCTGTACGTGCGGAAGCTGAAAGTCCTTTTAAATGTGCTATTGTGCATGGTTATTTAACACTGTCGCTGGTACCTGGATTGCTGAAAGACATTGTGGATATTCAAAACGTGAAGATGCAGATCAACTACGGCGTAAATAATCTAAAGTTTGCTCAGGCTGTGCCGGTGAACAGTAAAGTAAGATTAAAAGTGGCACTTGCTTCAATCCTCAACCTAAGGGGTGTTACAAAAGCGACATTTGCTGTTATTATGGAAATTGAGGGCGAAAAAAAGCCGGCTTTTACCGCAGAGGCCGTATTCCTGTATCATTTTATCGATTAAGTTCTGAAGGGATATCTTCTCTGAGATACTTAGTTATTAGTGTGTGGGTTATACTGGTATACTACCTTATACGGTTCTTTTTTTAATCCTGCAGTTACCTGCCCGATGCGCAGATTTTCAACTTGTGGTGTAGGCTCACATACCGAATATCTTCTTCCCTGGTATTCGATATACTGCCCAACAGGTTTATCGAACCCGACGGCTATTGTAATATGGGTTGGATAAAGCAGTGCGACCATAGGCAGATTATAAATTTCCTTAACCAGGTAAAAGAATAATGCAGCCCTGTCGTCGCAGTCACTGAAGTCTGAAAAGAGGGTTTGTTCAGGCGACAGGCGTTTCTCTTTGCCGAAAGTTTTTTCATCGTCACCGAATAAAAAAGCGTAACGCGTAAAACGCATCAGGTAATCTATTCCTTTTTTCTGGCTCATATTCCTGGTATTGGTCTTGAGAATAGGAATCAATGATCCGTAGGTTTCCCTGCTCAGGGGAATATTGAAATAAGATTCAAAATCGACTACCGGGTAATTGGCAAAAATAGATTGTACTTCAGCGTTGAATTTTATCTTGAAATGGTAAACCTTGTGACGATAGCTGAACTGTAGTTCTTTTTCTGAGTAATTTTCCGGTTTAAAGGCCGGCATCCGCGTAACTTTATACGAAAAAGCCTTCTTCGCTTCCGGAATGCTTATATTAACAGGTTTGGGTACTTCTATCTCAAAATTGATTCTGCCGTAATCATGATAGTTAAGACACATGTACTTCTTGTTATCTATCATAAAAAAGGGTATATCGCTTATATCCTCGTCATTAAAAATATAAAAGATAACCTTATCCCTTGCTATCGCGAGCCTTGCATCATAACCTGATTTTACCAGGAAGAACCATTTATATAAAGTATATCTGAAATAATTTTCCTCTTTAGGGCTAAGCTGCTGTGCTGTTTTGCGGATAAGCTGATAGAACAGCCAGTCATTTAGCTGGTGAGCTTGTTTGTATGCATTCAGAGAATCCAGTAAAGTCTGGTAACCAGACCGGTTGGCAAGAGCATAAAAAGACCTTACAGCTTCAGCACTGGCAACACCGGGTACACTGATAGTAAAATCGCTGTTCAGTTCGAAGTTAAAAGTACCTCCATAAAATTCCATGGAAAACCGCTGTGTCTTATTTTGCCCGAAAGAAAAAGTAAGATACAGAGAGAAAAAAACGGTGCATATAAGTTTATAGAGCCCGCTCATGGCTGTTCATTTTATATATTAAATCTACGATTATTTAAAATTGTTTTAACATGGTTCAGGTCATATTTTTTTCTGATAAAAATTACACTTCAGTTGTTGATGCTTCTGATAATAATGCAGTGAATGAGATCTTTAGTTTTAACCGCAGGTTAGTTTGACTTGAAACAAACTGACGGATTTTGAATTAATTTAGTAGATTAGATAAACTAATCCACTGTAATTTTAATAAATGGAATTATCTGCTAATGGTTCTCATGCCAGGGAGATACTCGAGCTTATTGCAAAAGCTACGCATGACGTGATATGGGACTGGAACCTGGAAACCGGGGAGGTTTGGTGGAACGATAATTTCAAAACCGTTTTTGGCTACCAGGAGAGTGAGATTGGCCCGGGGCATACTTCCCGGGAAGAGCATATTCATCCTGCCGACAGGGAGAGGGTATTGAACAGTATTTACGGCGCAATAGAAAACGGGCTGGAGAACTGGTCTGCAAGATATCGTTTCAGAAGAAAAGATGGTTCTTATGCCTACATATACGACCGCGGTTATACCATACATCAAAACGGCAAGGCGGTAAGAATGACGGGGGCCATGCACGATGTGACAAAAAGGGTGCTGCTGAAGCGGAAAAGAGCAGAAAGGGAAAAACGTATGCAGCTGGCGCTCGATTCTACGGGCCTCGGCACCTGGGTGCTCGATCCTGCTACCAATATCGTAAAAACAGATGAACGAGCAAGAGAACTGTTTGGCATAACAGAATCGGATGTGTTTGAATTTGAAGGCTCAGAGCTCTATGTCCATGAAGACGACAGGGAAAGAGTACTGGATGCTATACAACAAACCATGGATCCGCTTATCCAGGCCGAATATGATGTTACCTACCGGACCATAAATACAAAATCAGTAAAGATACGATGGTTACATTGTCTTGGTCGCGCATATTTTAATAAGGAAGGTATCGCTTACCGCTTTGCAGGCACTGTGGCCGATATTACAGAAGAGAAACGAAAGGAGGCGGCATTAAAATATGCCGAAACACGTTACCAGGCCGCATTCGATAATGCATTGCTGGGAATAACAATCACAGATTTGCAGGGATATTTTATTTCGGTAAATGATGCCTATTGTAAAATAACGGGTTATAGTGCATATGAGTTGTATAAAATGAATTTCACTGCTATCGCTTATCCCGACGATATTCCTGCCAACGAGCGATTATTAAAAAAGCTTCAGCAAGATCCTGTTTCTTCGTTTGACGTAACACAGCGGTGTATACGTAAAGGAGGAGAGATCATCTGGATAAGGATGAGCCTTTCTTCTGTAAAAGATGAAACAGGCCGGCCGGAGAGTCTGATCTTTGTTTGCCAAAATATAACAGCAGAAGTCGATACGAAAGAGGAGCAGCAGCGTTTGCTGCAGCAAATGGAAGTACTTACCAATGTAATGCCGCAGATGGTATGGGTAGCAAGCTCCGAAGGCGAACGGATCTTTTTTAATCAGCGCTGGTACGACTATACAGGAATGAATTTTGAACAGTCGCGGGGCAGCGGCTGGCGAACAGCTGTACATACGGAAGACCGGGATCCGGTATTAAAGGCATGGACAACATCGCTCATAACCGGGCAGCAGTATGAAATGGAATACCGTCTGAAATCGGCTTCCGGCGAATACAGATGGTACCTTACAAGGGCTTTGCCTCTGTATAACGAACATGGCAATATCCAGGAATGGATGGGTACTTCTACAGATATTAATGATTATAAAGAACTGCAGCGACAAAAAGACGAGTTTTTAGGCATTGCAAGCCATGAGCTTAAAACTCCTGTAACAAGCATAAAAGGTTATGCTCAATATCTGGTGAGAATGTTTCATCGTAAAGGAGCAAGCAGGGAAGCTGAATTCCTGAATAAGCTCGATATGCAGGTAGACCGCATGAGTCACCTCATCGGGGATCTCCTTGATGTAACAAAGATAAATTCCGGTAAATTACAGTTCAGGGAAGATTTTGTAGATCTGAACTTTATCGTAAGAGAAGTGGCCGAGGAGTTAAGGCATCTTTCGCATGGTCATAAAATTATAATGGATATCAATTCGCCTAAGTTTATGTACTGCGACAAATACCGTATTGGCCAGGTCGTAACCAACCTGCTCACAAATGCGATTAAATATTCTCCGGATGCAGACAGTATACTGATAAAAACATGGTCTGATGAGGAGAATGTTTTTTTCTCCGTCCGCGATTATGGCATCGGAATTGCGAGCGAAAATAAAGAAAGGATCTTTGAACAGTTCTACCGTGTCAATTATCAGAAACAATATAACTTTTCAGGATTGGGTCTCGGCCTGTATATTTCCTCAGAGATCATCAAAAGGTCCGGCGGAAAGATATGGGTGGAAAGCGCAGGCAATACAGGTTCTTTGTTTTGTTTTTCGATCCCATTTGATCACCGGGAGCACACCCGTGTTTAACCAGGTATAAACTTGTAATATGTATACAAAAACTTCTTCTCTTACTCTGAGGTGGGCAAGCCTTATAGCAGTTCTTCTGAATATCCTGATCAATTATTTGAACAATGCCAGGCCATTTAGCGGCAAAACTAACGGCGACGTCTCTGCCGCTTATCCCACTCTGTTCACTCCTGCGTCTTATACTTTTTCAATATGGGGGCCTGTTTTTATTGGCCTCGTGGCATATTCAATATATCAGATACTGCCCATGCAGCTCAGGGACCGGCGTTTAGACAGAATATCCGGTGTCCTGCTTATAAGCAGTATTCTGAGCATAATATGGGTGCTGCTGTTCAGTTTTGAATTTATAACCCTTAGTACAATTGTGATTGTGGCCATGCTGATCACTTCACAGATCATGCTGTTCAGGATCCACAGGGAATTTCAGAATCCCGGAGATAAATGGATATTAAGACTGCCGTTCAGTTTATATGCAGGCTGGCTTACGGTAGCAACCGTTACCGCAGTAGCAGTCTGGTTTTACAGTTTAGGCTGGGAAGGTGATGCGCAGTCGAACGAATTATGGAGCAGTTTGCTGATCGTTTTTTCAGCCTCGGCAGCCCTTTATATAAGCTGGGCATATGGTGATTATGCCTACCCCGCGGTAGTAGTATGGGCACTTGCGGGTATATACAATGCACGTGAATCCGACCATCCCGCGGTAGCCCGGGTAGCTTTAATTACTTCTATAATCCTGGCAGTGTTGGTGGTGCTGGCAGGCAGATATCGGCGGCGGGCGATTCGTATAACTTAAAAAAACCGCTGGAAACATCCAGCGGTTTTTCCGGTATTAACATTAATTATAAATATCATGCGGCTATTTCCGGATGCAGCTGCAGAAAGGAAAGCAACCCATAATACTCCGAGTCTGCTTCCCGCCAGAGAATTTCAGCTTCAGCAAGCTGATTTTCTCTTTTGAATTCATCGCCTTTTAATGCTTTTTCTATTTTAAGGTTAAGATACAATGATTCAATTTTTATCGTTTCTTCACCTATCGCTTTTAAAATTTTTGTAGTTTCCATAATGTCCTGCTTTATTACAAACCCCCGTACTCATTTATTTCCAGGCTAAAAATAATTAGCAATGATAATGCCAGTTTTTTGATAAAGTATTCTTTATGCATCAGTTACGGTAGTGAAAGTGCAAGTGTTTTGGTTTATAGTACCACGTTTTCTAAGATCCTATCATTTATTTTGACAGATTTAAAATTAGAAATGAATTCAGTGCAGGACGTTTTCAGTTCCGCTTGCTTATCCCCGGAACTCGACAATAAATTCAGACACTTGTGGCACCTTGTGGGTAATACGCCTATGATAGAGCTGCATTACACTTATGATGGCAAACCCGGGAAAATCTATGCAAAATGCGAGCATTATAATCTAACCGGCAGTGTAAAAGACCGTATGGCCCTCTACATACTTTACCAGGCTTACAAAAACTGTATGATCAGGTCAACCGATACAATCGTAGAGGCTACCAGCGGCAATACAGGGATTGCTTTCTCAGCTATAGGTAAGGCCCTCGGCCATAACGTTAAAATCATTATGCCGAACTGGCTCAGCCGTGAGCGAATAGATATAATTACAAGCATGGGCGCCGATGTGCTGCTGGTAAGCAAAGAAGAAGGCGGTTTTCTGGGGAGTATAAAACTTTCTGAAGAAATGGTAAGAACCTACGGCAATATTTTTTTACCGAGGCAGTTTGAGAACATGTATAATGCCGAAGCTCATGAGATGACCACAGGTAGAGAGATCTGGGAACAACTGGACAGCAAGGGGCTTAAACCAGATGCTTTTGTTGCCGGGGTAGGTACAGGAGGTACGGTAATGGGAGTAGGGAATTATCTGAGGGCAATGAATCCCGGTGTTAAAGTGCATCCTCTTGAACCTGCCGAATCACCAACGCTGAGTACCGGATATAAAGTCGGCTCACACCGAATACAAGGTATCTCTGATGAGTTCATCCCATCGATCGTTAAACTATCAGAACTGGACAGTGTCATACAGGCAGGTGATGGCGATTCCATTATTATGGCTCAGAAGCTAGCACGTGAATTGGGCCTTGCTGTAGGGATCTCGTCCGGCGCAAATGTAATAGGAGCTATAAAACTCAAAGAGCAGATGGGAGAGGAGGCAATAGTTGTAACTTTGCTCAGCGATAGCAATAAGAAATATTTAAGTACAGACCTGGTGAAAGAAGAGCCGGTCAGGGATGGATATATGTCGGTAAATGTAAAATTTGACACTTATCATCCTATTTGCAGGTTAAATTCGTAGTATTGATACACAATGAAGATTAGTTTAATGAAGTTAGTTGTTTTTACAGCCCTGCTGCTGTTTACAGGAACAGGGTTGAATGCACAGATTTTAACACCCGTAAAATGGTCGTACGCTGCCAAGCGTACCAGTAAAACTGAGGCGGTCGTATTAATTAAAGCTACCATAGAAAGGGGCTGGCACCTTTACTCTCAGAATGTGAAAGAAGGCGGGCCGATCCCTACTTCGTTCAGTTTTACACCCTCTAAAACCTATTCTCTGGTAGGTAAGACTGTTGAACCAAAACCGGTAGTTAAATTTGAAAAGGTATTTAACATGAGTATCGGTTACTTTGAGAACTCGGTCGTATTTCAACAGAAAGTAGCGCTTAAAGCCGCCCAGCCCGTAGTTAAAGGAAAGCTGGAGTTTATGGTCTGCAACGATAGTAAGTGCCTTCCTCCTGAAGAAGTGAATTTTAGCATACCTGTTAAATAAAAGGGTGATCTTAAATGAAGAAGTTAAGATTTATTTATCCTCTGCTGTTGCTGTTTATCCTCTCGTTCAGGCTTTCAGCGCAGAATGCGGATACGATTTCTACGGATGATATTGAATTTACTGATATAAGCGACTCCGCTGTTTCAGATACTGCTGTAACTGATGTACCGGCTGGCGCCTCGCTATCGGCAGACAGTGGTTCAAAAGCAGCTGTTAAACCTGTGCCTGTAAAAACAGACCAGGAAGACCAGTCGCTTCTGACTATTTTCATTACAGGCTTTTTGGGCGGACTCGCTGCCTTTTTTATGCCTTGTATATTCCCGATGCTTCCCTTAACTGTCAGCTTTTTTACCAAGAGCTCATCGAATAAAAATTCGGCAGTAGGCAAAGCCCTGATCTACGGCCTCTCAATAATTGTGATCTATGTAGTGCTCGGATTGCTGGTAACGGTAATCTTCGGCTCTGATGCATTGAACGATCTCTCTACAAATGGCATTTTTAATTTTCTTTTTTTTATAATGCTGGTGGTATTTGCAGTTTCATTCCTCGGTGCATTTGAGATTACCCTTCCATCCGGATGGGTGAATGCCATGGACGCAAAGGCAGATACCCGTGGTCTTGCAGGGCTGTTTTTTATGGCAGCAACGCTGGCTTTGGTTTCGTTTAGCTGTACAGGCCCTATAATAGGTTCATTACTCGTACAGGCAGCTACAATGGGTGCCTTGCTCGGACCTGCAGTTGGTATGTTTGGCTTTTCTCTGGCTCTGGCTATTCCATTTGCATTATTTGCCATGTTCCCCTCCATGATGGCCTCCTTACCAAAATCGGGCGGATGGCTTAACAGCGTAAAAGTTGTTCTCGGCTTTCTGGAACTTGCCCTTGCTATGAAATTCCTGTCGAACGTCGACCTGGCGTATCATTGGGAATGGCTTGACAGGGAAATCTTCCTTGCTTTATGGATAGTGATTTTCGGATTAATGGGCTTGTATCTTTTAGGGAAATTTAGCCTGTCGCATGACAGTCCTGTAACTTCTCTTTCTGTCCCGAGGTTGTTTCTCGCTATTCTTACTCTTACGTTTACAGTATACATGATTCCGGGACTTTGGGGAGCACCCTTAAAAGCTATTTCCGCTTTTCTGCCTCCTCTGCAAACTCAGGACTTTGATCTGTATACGTCCGGCCTGGCAGGCGGCAATGCATCGTCTTCACAAAAAGGCAGTGCACGTAAATATTCAAACCTCTTTCATGCTCCCCTGAATCTCGACGTTTACTTCGATTATGATGAAGGTATGACGTATGCAAAGAAAATGAAAAAGCCGGTGATGATAGATTTTACCGGACACGCCTGCGTAAATTGCAGGAAAATGGAAGCATCCGTATGGCCTGATGCAGAAGTATTGAAACGCCTGCGCAATGATTATGTGCTGATACAGTTATATGTTGATGATAAAACAGAGCTTGCCGAGGATGAGAAGTATGTTTCCGGTTTCAGCGGTAAGAAGGTTGCAACCATAGGTAATAAATGGAGCGATTTTCAGGCATCGAAGTTTAATTCAAATTCTCAGCCATTTTATGTTCTGCTGAATAACGAGGAAGAGGTAATGGTAAAACCTTCAGGTGCTGATTTTGATGTGAAAAGTTATCTGCGTTATCTGGATAGCGGATTGTCGGCCTTTAAAGGAAAATAGAATAGATTTAACAGGGCGGTCTCTGGTAGCAGAGGCCGCCCTGTTTTATTAAAATCCTTACAGGTCAAATCTGATCCCTTGCGCCAGTGGCAGATCTTTACCGTAGTTAATAGTATTCGTCTGCCTGCGCATATAGGCTTTCCATGAATCAGATCCCGATTCCCTTCCGCCGCCTGTATCTTTTTCACCGCCAAAAGCTCCGCCAATCTCGGCTCCCGACGTTCCTATATTTACATTGGCAATACCGCAGTCTGAACCGGAGCCGGAAAGAAAGGTTTCCACTTCTCTCAGATTTAACGACATGATGGCCGACGAAAGTCCCTGCGATACCGAATTTTGAATGCGGATCGCCTCTTCCAGCGTTTTATAGGTAAGAATATATAAAATGGGTGCAAAAGTCTCTTCCTGTACAACCGGCAGATTTGAACTCACTTCTGCAATGCAGGGTTTTACATAACAGCCGCTTTCGAAACCAGGCCCGCTTAATACTCCGCCTTCGACAATAAATTTCCCTCCCTCAAGTTTACATCTTTCTATTGCTGCCAGGTAACTGTCTACAGCAGCAGTATCGATAAGAGGCCCCATATGTATTCCTTCTTCCAGCGGATTGCCGATCTTAAGCTGAGCGTAAGCCTTTACAAGTTTAGTCGTAAATTCTTCAGCCACAGATTCATGAATTATAAGACGGCGGGTTGTGGTACACCTTTGTCCGGCGGTGCCAACAGCACCGAACACCGAAGCTGTCAGCGCAATTTTAAGATCTGCGTCCGGTGTAATGATAATAGCATTATTGCCACCGAGTTCAAGAAGAGATCTGCCCAGTCTTTCTGCTACAGTTGCCGCAACTTTTCTGCCCATAGCGGTAGACCCTGTAGCCGATACCAGAGCAACTCTTCGGTCTTCGGCCAGGAGTTTTCCCAGGTCGGCATCTCCTGTAACCAGGCAGGAAACACCCTCCGGAACATTGTTTTTACTGAATACTGTACTGATTATCTTCTGGCAGGCAATTGCAGTTAAAGCAACTTTATGGGATGGTTTCCATACCGCCACATTCCCGCATACGAAGGCAAGCATACTATTCCATGACCATACTGCCGCCGGAAAGTTAAACGCGGTAATGATGCCGGTGATGCCCAGGGGATGGTACTGCTCGTACATACGATGCCCCGGACGTTCAGAATGCATAGTATAACCGTATATCTGCCTGGACAAGCCGCTTGCGAAATCACATATGTCAATTACTTCCTGAACTTCTCCGAGGCCCTCCTGCAGGCTTTTTCCCATCTCATAAGAAATAAGGGCGCCAAGTTCTGCCTTATACTTTCTGAACGCGTCTCCAGCCTGTCTTACGATGTCGCCGCGCTTTGGTGCAGGTATCTCTCTCCAGATTAGAAATGCAGCTTCAGCCGTCTTTATAACAGATTGATAATCTGATTCAGAGGCAATTCCGGCCGAACCAATACGTTTACCGTCTACCGGAGAGAATGAATCGATCTCCCTGCTCGTTCTAACCCAGTTTTCACCCGTGGAAATTCCAGGGTTTATTTCTTCCAGGCCAAGAACTTTTAAAAAGTCTATATTGTTCATTGTTATCAAAAATGCATTTTAAAATAGTTATTATTACAGCTTAATGTGATTTTATGAGTGATAAATATGTTCTGGATGAAATAGACAGAAACATCCTTACAGAGCTGCAGAATGATGCTGAAAAGCCCTATATCCAGATTGCCAAGTCGCTTAATATTTCAAATTCCCTTGTTCATCAGCGGGTAACCAGGCTCAAGCAGTATCATATTATCGAAACAACCCAGGTCACCCTGAGTGAAAAGGGGCTGGGGTACGAAAGCAGTGCCTTCACCGGTGTCATCTTAAAGGAGGACCCCAGCTCGAAGAATATTATCGAGGCCCTGAAAACAATACCGGAGATTGTTGAATGTTACTACATATCCGGTCAGTATACCCTGTTTCTGAAAATCGTAGCCCGTAATAATGATCATTTACGAGAGATCCTGTATGAAAAGATCGACGCAATTCCCGGGATATTAAGAACAGAAACCACGATTAATTTTGGTACTGTTTTTACCAGAAGCTGCCCCGTACCAGAACCCCGTTCGTAATAATTTAAGCTGCTGCCGTTACTTCGGCGTCGGTAATATTGCTCCTGAGCTTTTCTTCGGGAAAGTAAACATGGCGGATAAACGGGCCGGTTAAGAACGCCGCCGGATCTATATTGCTTTGAAGTATCACTCCCTTATGTTGTCCAGTCAGCAGCATTCTGGCGCATTCTGCCATAGGCGCAGCCGTGGTAGATTGAATAGCTTTCAGGGTAACATTCCCGATCTTAACAGGTTTTATTCTGAAAGCGCTTTCTATTGAACGCAGGTTCAAAGAAAGGTCAAAACCTTTAACTACTGCATAGATAACCACCAGGTCCTTGTCCATTACCGGCACAACAGATAACATTTGTTTTTCCAGAAATGTTACCTTGTCTGTTCCGGGCGGTACACTGGCCAGGATATTCTTCACCCAGTTATAATGACCGGGGTAACGCAGCGTTTTGTAATCGAGCCTTCTTGCCAGTCCGCTGAAAGCATCCGGCAGATCAGCAGCTCCTCCCGATGTATAATTCTCCTCGTATGGCACTCC
>Ga0265780_10003125_pt1 | contig 21986 bp, 22 predicted proteins | sample P1T30metagenome_FD_192432 | JGI IMG/M metagenome (GOLD analysis project Ga0265780, IMG submission 192432) | Plant litter microbial communities from East Loma Ridge, Irvine, California - P1 T30 | ecosystem: Environmental > Terrestrial > Plant litter > Unclassified | place: USA: California...
AATTTCCTGCTTTTCGACCTTACAGGTCTTCCAACGCGGAATAAAAAGGCCTCGAGCAGTTGTGTATACTATACACTGTATTACCACTTCTTCTATCTCGATTGGACGTGATTGTATGCTTGACAGATGGCGTTTTGGTCGAGTTGTCGGATTATTACTCTACCCCAACCCTAACCCTGATGGTCATTCTTGTGTGACTCTGGCCCAGTTCGATCCTCTTGGTCACGCGATAGCTTTTGTTGGAAACGGGATTGATTTCAATGTTCCCTTGGGCTGGTATATGCAATCCACGTAATCAGTCGTCTTGTCACATGGGAAACGAACGTAGCCCCGATCGAGACTGGGTCTGGCTCGTTGTTAAGTGCGTGCATGGGCGTGGCTCGGATCTACAGTTTGCGCTGTCTCCCTGCGCCGTTGAATTCATCGTCACTTTTTGTTTCTTATCCCACTTCTGTATGGGAATAGAGTTGGAGTGATGGTATGGTATGGAGTCCGTGTTCGATTATCGACATGGACTCGGACGTGGTCGTGGTCGTGGTCATCAATGGGTGAGCCGTTGCGGTCTTACAAGTGATCCGGAATGGATCGGAGAGGATCGCTGTTTGGTCCATGGTGTCCTCACACCGTGTCCTTGCAACAATTGTCGTGCTGGACAATAATCACCATGTTGATGGGCTTTAGTGCCTAGATGAACGTATGTTCACAGTCTTTTAAACAGACAGACGGACGTGAAGGCGCAATTGCAGCAGCTGGCCAGAACATTCTACCACGATGCCTGGGATCCACCTGGTAATAAGACGATCTTCCCCGAGTGGAGCCGCCCGCGTCGTTGCTGCGGGTGTGATCTTCCATGCCTCGGATGAGGACGTGCGGGTGATGATCACGTGTGTGAGTGAAGGAGAGCAGGTCGACGGCATGAGAAGACTTGCGTGTTGATGAGAAGAGGCCGACGTCTCAAGTGAGGTTGTAAAACATAATTGACCCACCTGTGTGAGGATAGCAGGTGGAGTAGTTCATTTCGGTGGTGTCGTCAGGGGCGCGCAAAAAACCAACCCACATGATGTTTGGATGATGACGGGGCATGGGGCTTGCTTCCACCTTTGGATGGGAATCTCGATCATGGTCTGGCGTGAAATCACGCTGCCCGCCTCTTCTGCCAGCTTTCGGCCTCGTCGAGCTCAAGCGAGGACTTCCCCGCGATCCGTGCCTGCGCAACGTCATCGGCCCCAAGAGACGCATCCATTGCTCTCTTTACTACCACCTCACATGCTCCTCTTCTCTTCTTCCCTCCATCACCAATCTCCATCAACCAACAACAATCTCACCAATCCAACAACTCCCCAAACAAAACCCATCAACCCTTCACAATGGCCACCCTTTCTTGTAAGTCGCCCTTGCATCCAATCCCGCGCGCGACTGATGACGGCGAGCTTCGTGTTTGTTGTCATTTATCGCAACAGCAGTACCACACGCCCTCGAGTCCATCATAGCCGACATCCATCATCGAAGCACTACTGACATCTCATCCCTCCAGACCTCCCTCCCGTTAAGCCCTCCGCTGTCGCCCTCGGCACCGTCTACAACCACGCCATCTCCCTTGCCGTCCTCGGCCCCGTCTTTGGCGACACCTACCGTCAGGCCCAGGCCGCCAACTCCAAGGAGGAGTTCTTCAAGTCCAAGGAGGCTGCCTCCGCCGCCGCTGCCTGGGGTACTTCCCTCGTCGGCTCCGCCGTCCAGTCCTACGGTGTCGGTGCCCTCATCAACGCCACCGGCACTCTCTCCTACAAGGGCGCCGCCTACCTCGGAACGTTGATCTTCTTCGCCTCCTCCGCTCCTTCTGTAAGCTGCTTCCCACACATCTCCACTCCACCCAACATCCACTAATAATCCCCCAGTTCATTGCCCAGATCACCACCGAGAAGCGCCCCATGGAGCAGGTCGCCGTCGGCGCCCTTGCCCGTGTCTTCGAGACCGTCGGTCTTTCCGTCTTCCTCACCTACTGGGGCACCCGCACCAACCCCTTCAACTAAGCTAGTCGCTTCGCTTGAGGACGGGAATGGGTTAATAAGGAACTAAACAGAACAATCGCGTCTCCAGAATGCGAGACGTTCAAACGCGGCGGTGCCAGCCTACCCGGCAGTACTGACCGTAATACTTTATGCGAGACGTGAATCTATGTATTTTAGTACTACCAGCAGCAATTGTAACTCCTTAATCACCATGTTGTCTCATTTGTACTGTGTTCCTGTTATCGTTGTCTCGCAGTGACGTCACACTATCACGTGACTTCAGACTTCGACCAATTTCCACCATCTCGAGTCAATATCTAAGACTACCGGCAGCCACAACGGACCAGATTCATTACACCCAACATACAGCATGGCAGAACCAGAAAACTCCCTCTTCGACATCGAAGTTGACGCAGACGACTACGCAGACGCAGCAGCCGAGGACAACCCCGCCGCCCCCGTCGTAGACCGCACCCACCAAAGCGAAGCAGACTTCCTCAAAGTCAAGGAATCTTACAAAGCGAGGCAAGACGGCTCTCGTGGGAGTCTGTACTCGGAGTTGCTGGAAGTTGTGCCGTCGCTTGCTGCTGGTAGCGATGCTTCAAAGGAAGATGTTAATGGTGGTGCTGAGGTGAAGAAAGTCAAACTCGACAAACGCTCTCAATTACTTCTCGGCTATGTTGTTGGTGAGCTGTGGTATGATGGGGAGTTTAAAGAAGTTGAGAGGCTTTGTGGGAGGATTGAGGAGGTTTGTGAGCTGGATGCTAGGGTTTCGCCTGGGGTTAAGAGGTGGAGGGAGAGGGCTGAGGGGAGGCTTGGGCAGGGGAGTGGAGAGAAAGTGTCGGATTGAGCTGGGATCTTCTTCTGGCCTGGCCGAATTGATGGTGGATGGAGGTCGGTGTGTGTGCGGTGGAGGTGGCGTAGCGAGTCTCAACGTACGCCTTCTCCATGAGACTATGCATATGTGCGGGAAGCTGGTGGTTTGGACTCTGGAATCTACATTCTCAACTTTGGGCAACTACTTCTGGATTTTGGAACGTCGAAACCTGTATACTGGGCTATGGAATCTGCGGCCATTGCTCTTCTGTTGATGCCCTCATATCGCCTGCACATCTGGCCGAATCCTCCGATCTGCGAATCGGCTGTGGAGCGATCGTCGTCTTGGACTTGGCTCGTTAAAGTCTTGATGCATGCAGAAGGAGCGCGACTTCGTTGAGTTTTCGAATCAATCACGAGAGCAAAACGCAATAGAGACTGGCATTTTAATGGCGACCATCCTCGAGCTTCCTCGAAGACCCGCATCTCAAGTGCAATTGGAGCACGTGATGCGACTGCTCCCTTACCAGTGCAAAACCTGCTGCATCATGAGTCGAGGTCTGATCCCGCCAACAAGTCCCTCTTCACACTGCAAGCCGACCACCTTCAACCTCAGCTCCGCGACGAAGCTCTCTATCAATTCCTGGTTCCATCCGCGAACCGAAGCTTCCACATTGTCGAACTGCATCAGCCTCGCCACATGACCTCCCTTGTCTCCCTTGCACGTAATGATGGCACTCTCGTACGAACCACACGTAGCGCTATCCTTTTCGCAGCCCACAAGCACATGTCCATTTCCGAACGACATCGAAGGCCCACCGCTGAGTATCGCCCTCCCTGGGACAAGCACGCTCATGCCCGGCCTGACCAGACTCGCCGACAAGTGCATGTAGTGCTGATCTTCGCCGGCCGCGTCGTCGAGAATAGAGGAGAAGATTTCCGTGGCTCGCAAACTGACTGTGCCCTCGGCGACATGACGCTTTGCCAGCTGATAGTACCTCTTCTCGCCTGCCACCTCCGAGTCCATGGGAATTGCTGCGCTGTGCCCGAACCTCGCATGCCGGGCGATGGGATCATGTTTCATCTTGTTCCAGAGTTGCGACGCGGTTTCGTGGTAGAAACTGGCGAGTTCCAAGCCTATGTCGTCGCGCAGCTCGGGTGGCAGGCGTGTTCCCACCACCCTGTGAGCCAGATACGATGCGTGATGCTCCAGCACTAATCTGCGTACTCCGAGCAGGAATGACTTCTGGGTCACTAGGATACCGTAGAGAGGACATGTCGTTATGCTGAGGGCCGAGGTATGGCTTTGAGGGATCGAGGATGTGGCTGGCTGGGTCGTCATGGTGGCGGTGGTTGCTGAGCTGGTGGTTTCAAGTGATGTCGAGGTTGCAATTAGGCTTTGTGTGGCGAGGACGAGGGCAATGTCGAGGGCAATGTCAAGGGCAATGTCGAGGGCAATTTCGAGGGCGAAGGTGTATGTCTCGAGTCGCGATTGTGGTTTGCGATGTTTGTGAGGCAGGGCGAGGTGGATGTAAGAGGTTTGATATCTGGTTGACAAGCCTTAAGTGGTCTTTCGGGAGCTCGCATGTTCTGCGGCGAGGTGTCGTGTTTACATTCATGCAAACGTGCGCGTTTGTCATGTGCCTCTGCAAACGTCGTTCACTGAGGTGCCGACAGCTTCTTCTTCACCGGTCGAACCTCACTTCATTCATACTCCGCTGGCCACTCATTGAATGAAACCGATCAGGCATCGATACAATTCGCCTCATCCGATTCACAGTTCCTAACGTTGTTGACGATTAATGCTTACCCGATTGCAGGAGGCTTTGTTATTGTAGCACCAAACGTGAGGTTTCGACTGGCACCAGCGACCTCCCTTATGCTAGATGACAGTACTAGGAAAGTGCTCACTCGATGGCACACCTCGTTGTTTCGGTCAGCGAGGCTCGAGGGTACCACCCTTGATGGATGGTCACTCCAGTAGGATGTCAGCATCGAGAACACGATTTATCAGTGGCCTGTGAGACAACGATGTCGCGAGGCAGCCAACAGGAGATCTAAGCCGATTACCTCTTGGACCCCACCCCACTGGTACCCGAAAGCTTTTCTCTGATGGATACCGAGCAAGCATGGTCAGCCACTAGGATGCTTTAAGGATCTGAAGTCCTAAGTATTGAAATGTGGTTGTGTTTCTTAACTTTGTAAGCACCAAAATCACATGAGCTTCTTGAACCGAGAGCGAGAGGGCAATGCTGGAAAATCCTCTCTTCCTTGTTACTCAATCCATCAACGACGCTCTGGTGCTTCACCACTCCGGATCAGGCTTTCACCCTAGAACGTAATCCGCCGAGTACTCTCCCACATCACAACACGACTCCTCCCTCCCACTCCCAATCCAAATCCTCCCCGCCATCTCCGCAAAACACCACCTCCGAAACCTCACGACAACAACCCCTCCCGCCGCCGCCACCACCACCATCCTCCCTCGTCACCATCTCCCCAAGCCCGACCTCCCTAAACATCCCTACAACCTCACTCCCAAATCCCCTTCCCCTCACCTCCACATTTCCCTTTACCTCCATCTGGCCAAGTCCCTCCACCAGCACCGCTGTCTGCCACTCGCACACCTCGCGGAAGTAATGCCAGCTTGAGATCAGGACTCTGAAACTTCTGAGGCGGACGCCTTCGTCGATTGCAAGGACGAAAGTGGAGAGTTGGGTCGCGAAGGTTGTTTGCCAGAGTTTGCGGCTGTAGGGGTTGGGGAGGGAGATGTCTAGGCGGAGGTGGCGCAGTAATTGGAAGAGAGCTGGCTTGAGGTGGAGGAGAGCGGATGGGAGGGATTTGGTTCTGGTGGTGGGTAGTGATTCGTGGCGGGAGGCAGGCGGTTGTTGGTTGGATGGTTGGGGAGGGTGTGGCGTTGTTGGGTTGGGAAGATCGATCTGGGAGCTGGTGTCAGGATTGGTGAATCTTGGAACGTGGATATGTTTGCTCGCCTTGTCCGGATGAATAAATGGATGGAAAGATCCAATCTGGACGGACTTGTTGTACTTACCGCTTCTGGATCGATGGTCCATGTGAAAGCGTTTGCTTGGTAGAACACTCGGATTGCTTCTTCTCGCAGTGCTTTGCAGACTTGTGTGATTGGGGATGTGAACACTGCTCGGCTTTCGATCGGGTGTTGGAGTCGGATGTTGCTTTTGTGGCTGAGGAGGGTTGTGAGGACTTGTTCGCGGAGCTCGTAAGGGAGGGTTAGAAGGGAGACGGGCATCGTTGCCTTTGATGGGGATGCCTCTGGGAACGCTTGTAGAGATACTTAGGACTATGCTAAGCAATGATAGCCAGACAACGGAAAAATTGAATGGAAAGAGTCGTAACACTGGGAATGATCATAATGCCATTTCCTCCGTGCGATTACCTTGTTGGTGTTTACCTACAACATTTACATCTCTTGGCTATATCTCTCTCTGGGAAACTTTTGGTATTGCATATGTATCGGACCTCGAGCCGCGGAGCTTACCGTCTACTGGAAGGGAGAAAGATGTGTCCGTAGTGTCGAGCTCTGTGTGTGTGTATTCTACTTGCCGCATGGACATGTTATCGTTGACTCAATTAGTGTGAGATGCCAGGAAGCCCAGTCGTCGACACGCATCCAACCGTGAATTCGACACTGCTAGGTTGGTTCCTTATCTATGGGCTCAGTAGTCAGAAATCCGTTCGACGCGATGACGATCCCATCCGATCGGGCTGAGATGCTGTCACTGCGACAATACCTGCATTTGATAACAACACACCGCTTTGCTCGCAGAGGTGCCCCTAGTCACCGCTATGGTTGTTGAATCGACGGGGTCGCCGCATCGCGTTTCGCGAAGTGCGGAGTGCAACAGCGCTGGGCTGCATCATGGGATGGAAAGACCGTGGGTGCGTCGAAGTCGACGATTGGACGTATTGTGCGGATCGCCGTGTGATCGAGTTTTTGCTGCATGCTGCGTGTTGCATACAGCTCAGGCCGCTGCGCTGCAGGTGTGGAGTTGGGACTTCCGGTGCTAGCGGCATGGGTATGTATATGTGAGATTGGAGTTTAATGGGGACCTGGTATAGTCTGAGTGGCTGGCACGACTGGTCTTCGAATTGCGGTGAAAGACTTTTTGGGCTGTTGATCGATGAGAGGGAACATGCTAGATCAATTGGTCGACTGCCATGTTCTCGAAAGGTTTACATTTACTCATCGGAGTATCGGCGCTGCATGTCGGCTTCCTGGGTGGGACGCTGTCGCCCATGTGCAAGAGGTCAATTTGATATAGCTGCACACCAGAATGGGGCTTTTTTAGAGCCACTGGCTGTGGTTTCTCTAAAGGATGTACAGATTGGTTGTGGTATCGACACGACGACTATGCTCCCTGGAGCTCCAGTAGTGAGCTTCACGATTTCTCATCAAGGAGACAGGCGGCAGGAGCTGAGGTAGATCTGATGAAGACAGACCATAGTAGTATGCCTGATGCGAGGACATCTCAAACCCGACATTATGGGAACGCTAACATATTTGCATTGCACGTAAAGGGGCAATAATAGCCTTCAATCGGACCTCGGACCGGAGCGGGCATGCCGTGTCGTGTGGGCCCATTTGTCTTCGATCATCCTTCGCCTCAGAGACTTATTGAACAGACAAGTTGCCAAATAAGTTACCGACATCTTTTTCTTCTAACGTGCAAGTAATAGTCCCGAGGCAGCGAAAGGCGCCCATCAGATCAAGCTGGGTCATCGCATGGTGGCGCTTGTCCTGGAACTGTGCACAGCTTCGGCTGACACCGGAGTCAAAATCGGAGTGCCCTAACAAGTATCTTGACGGAGTTGTCTTTTCCAAGCCGCGTTCCAGCTTCTACAAGCTGCATGTTCATGGTTAATGTACAGGCGGCTGAGATGCAAGTTGCCAATATTGGAGGCGGCTAGTCTGAACCGCGACAACTTTAATGTTCAGGCAAGTACCGAATACAACACGATACAGCCCGATGACCATTGGCGCATAGAAGCAACATGGAAGCGATTTCTGAAGCATCATGTGAGATATAGGATGTGTCGATAAGTATGACCCATCGAGAACCCCCACCGTGAGCAAGTCCTCCCGGAGACAACTGACCAAGTCAGTGATGAAGTTGACCGTGCCAGTACAAGTTTCTTGTTGGGGCCATGCTCGAACCTACTGCTCAACCTCTACCAAGGATGAACTGTAACCAGTTGCTGCCTGCGGTCATTGACAACAGGGCCAAGTCTGACCCTTATGGAGATTTCACGAAAGTACCGATCTTTAACAATTACGACAACGGCTACCGAGTTGTCACCAACACCTGTCTTGCGACCGCTGTCGACTATGTGGCAGCGCTTATCGATTCGGAGTTTGGCCAAAGCAAAGATCACGAATGTATCGCCTACCTGGGTTTGAGCGATCTGAGATACATCATCGTTCTACTCGCCGGGATCAAAGCCGGCTTCAAGTTATTCTTCCCAAGTCCAAGAAACAGCGAAGAAGCTCAGATTTCGTTGCTGGCAGGACTGTCATGCTCTAAACTCATCACGACTGATCCGAACCCTGCGGGTACCTCTCTCATCGAGAAGGTCATGACCGGCAAACTCACGATTCCTTCACTGGATACTCTGATCAACTTGGATCCTACTCAAGTCGCTCAGCAGCCCTACAACAAAAGCTTCGAGCAGACGAAGAACAACCCAATTTTCGTGCTCCACACCTCCGGGTCAACGGGCGTACCAAAACCATTGACGTACACCCACGAATACATCTCACGAGTATGGCATGTGCAGACCTTAAATCCACCCGAGGGCTCCACGAGTGTCGATGCGTTAGTGCGGAAGGGAAGCTACCTTGTCTCACTTCCACCTTTTCACATCGCCGGCTTCACACTCGCCATCATCTTCCCGGCGATGTACGGATGCGTTCCGGTCTATCCGATCGCTGGGATCCCGCCTACATTGAACAGTTTTCTCGACGCTTTGCGCAGTACGTCCTTTGACTGGACCTTCTTATCGCCCGTGGTCATCGATGAGATTGGCCGAGACCCCAAGATCTTGGAATATGTTGCGCAGAAGCTGGATTATTTGCTATTCTCGGGTGGGTCGGTTCCACAAGACACTGGGTCGGTTGTTGCTCGCAAGATCACCTTACTCCAGAGTCTCGGGAGTAGCGAGTGTTCAGCCATCCCGCTGATTCAGAGCAAGTCTGTTTGCAGCACGGAAGACTGGGCTTATTTGCAGTTGCATCCCGAGGCAAACGCGGAATTTCAGCATCGCTTCGACGATTGCTATGAGCTTGTGCATCTACGAAGGCGGGATGCAGACATCCATGGTCTTGGAGAGAGATTCCAGCCTGTCTTCTCTATGTTTCCCGGAACAGACTCGTTCGAAACGAAAGATCTTTTCGCGAAGCATCCGACGTCTCCTGATCTCTTCCGCCACGTTGGCAGGCTTGATGACATTATCGTCTTTCTTAACGGGGAAAAGACAAATCCCGTCACCTTCGAGACCGAGGTTGCAAAGCATTCCAAAGTTTGTGCCGCACTTCTTGTCGGTCAACAGCGTGAAGAGGCATCTTTGCTGGTAGAGCCAACCGAGTTGGACTTGTCAGAGCAAGCCAAGCGAGACCTCATCGACCAAATCTGGCCCACGATAGAGGACAGCAACAAGCGTTGCCCAAAGCATGCAAAGGTGTCGAAAGCCAGGGTCCTCGTCACTTCAAAAGATATGCCTTTCCTGAGGGCTGTCAAAGGAACCGTACAGAGGCAGGCTACGTTGAACATATACAAGAACATCATCGATCGATTTTACGCCGAGGACACTCCGTTGTCGGCGAAAACACGCGCAAGCCCGCAGCCAACCGGCGTGGACGAGGTCACCATAGCATTGCGCGAAATCGCCCAAGGCTTGAACAACAATGTGTCGTCTGACGATGTCAATTTCTTTGCAGTCGGAATCGATTCGCTTCAAGTCATTCAGTTCCGCCGGGCACTGGTCACGAGATTTCCTCTGCTGCCGATCACTGCGAGGACGATCTACTCAAATCCGACGGTCAAGTCGCTTGCAGGAGCTATTGCAAAATCTCTTGCGCAAGATTCGAATTCCCCGGCACCAGCGGACGAAGTCGCCAACATGCTTCAAACGTATCAGTCGAAGATTGATGCATTGCCGCGCCAGCAGAAAGATGGGTCAACTAAGGATAACGTATCAAACAAAGATGCGAGCAGCAGCGTCAATGAAAACAGTTCCGTAGAGACCCAGGACCTGAGCGGACCTATCTTGCTAACAGGATCAACTGGCGCGCTCGGCTCCCACATTCTCATCTTGCTACTGGAAAGTGGCTCGCGAAGGATCTTCTGCCTCAATCGGTCTGATAATTCTCGAAATCTACAGATCACTCGGAACAAAAGCCGAGGGTTGCCAACCTTGTTCCCAGACGACCGTGTCACTTTCTTCGGCGGCAACCTCGCTTTGCCTAACTTCGGACTGTCCGCCTCGGAGTTCACATACTTGCAAGAGTCAGTGACCCACGTCATCCACAGCGCATGGCCTGTCAATTTCAACAATGCTCTACAATCGTACACCGAGACACTCGACGGTGTCCTGGGTCTCGTCCGCTTTTCCCACCAAAGCGATCGGAGAGTAAAGTTGCAGTTCGTCTCGTCCATTGGCTCTGTTGCAAGATATTCTCAAGCTCCGACTGTCCCCGAGACCGTCATCCCAGACACCAAAGTTCCCTCTTCGACAGGCTACGGGCAATCCAAATACATCGCAGAGAGGATCCTCGCATATGCATCTGACAAGCTCGGTATCACAACAATCTCTGCCCGTGTGGGCCAGATCACAGGCGATGCTTCTCGCAAACGCGGCTGGAATGCACAAGAGTGGTTCCCCAGTCTGGTAATCAGCTCTTTGCACATGAGAGCTCTCCCTGATGTCCTGGGACGAGCGGACAACAACGAAAACTTGCGGTGGTTGCCGGTCGAGTCCGTGGCAAAGGTACTCCTGGAGATATCTGACTCTCGCACCAGTGCGGCAGGAACCAATAACACTTTCCACGTCCTACACCCCGAATCTAGCTCTTGGAGTACCGTTATTACTTCGGTGAAGCAAATCCTCGACCAAGTGGGGTCCGGTCCTCCACTTGAAGTGATTCCCTACCCCGAATGGCTGGCGAAATTGAAGGCCTCGAGTGATGCTACACCCGTCACTGCCAACCCGGCGGTCAAGCTACTCCCTTTCTTTGAGAATCTACTGTCGGGGGATGACTTCAAAAGCCCCTACGACCTCAGCAGGTCCTTGGCCGCTAGCAATACATTGCGAAGTCCACCGCCGTCGCTGGACAAAGAGTGCATGCGAGGTTGGATCAAAGGTTGGATCAAAGAGGCGGGCATATAAGATCGTTCGCTACCGATGCAGGAAATCTTCATGCATTCCATCTCATCTCAATCCTAGCGTTTGGGCACATCTACACCGAGATTCGAGACCAGTGCATGCTCACAAACCTTGACAATCTCAACTTTAACTCCTCTTGGTCCTCAACAATCTACCCTTTCCCAGTTTAGCAACTTCTTCTGTCGTGAGAACAGCTCCCGTGTACTGCCAGTCACCGCTATCATCGCCATCGTTTTCTTCGTTCTCCTCCCACCGCCGTTTCTTGCCTTTCTTCACTGGAGCCAGGGCTTCTTCTTCTGCCCACTCTCCAGGTTCGTAGAAATCTTTAGATGGTCGGTGGTAGTAAGCCTGGTCGCGATATTCGGTTTCGGCGCGGTGTGGGTAGGCGAAGGGGGCTGGGGTGTCTTGGACGTTGGCTGTGGGGCGGAAAGTCACGGCGCGGATGCTTTTGTTGTTGAGAGGATGAGTTGGGGAGATGGAAGTGGAGTCGAAGTTGAGGTTGAGAGGAGCGGATGTGTTCGTGCCCGTTGGTGCTGGGGTCTTGAGGATGGCGATCAGGGCTTTTGGGCGAATTGCAGGGCTCGTGAGCGTGGTCGGATCCAGGCGAGTTGTGTCGACGTTGTCAGTTGGCTCTGGTGCAGACAGAGCGGTAGTGTTATCATGTGGCGTAAACGTCCCGACTTCGAGATCGACATCATCATCATAATCATCGTCAGCCACCACTTGAGTGCGTCTCCGCTTCTTCCTGTTACTTACAGCAGCCGGAAGAGCAAGAGCAGCAGCCCTACTTTCAGCCCGTGCATTTTGGGCTTTGACCTCTCTCTCCTGAGCCTCCTCCTCCTCCTCCTCCTTCGTCAGTACATCTGGATCATGAGTCACAGCATCCATTCGAGCCGTCTCAGCCCAACGCGGTTCACCGTCATCTTCTTCACTGCACCCATCAGTCCCGTCGACTTCACACAGATAGTTTGCGAGGGCTAGCCTTGTGTGCTGCCAGGTTTTGAAGTACAAACTCCCCTCGAACTCGCCGGCTGGTGAACCGCTCTGGGCGGCTTCCAGGAAGTGAACAGCCACCGAGACGTCTTCGCGGAGTTTGCAGGGCCTACAGGGTTCGGAGCTTTGGGAAGCGGAGCTAGTGGTTGAGGATGTTGGAGAGTTGGAGAGATGTCCGCAGCCTGCTTCCGTGGGTAGTTCTGATGGGGATTCTTGCGATGAGACTGGTGATAGAATTCCGTTGTCATTTGTAGATGGCGAGGACGGCATGTTCGACTGTTGGGCGTAGGTTGTCAGGAGTGCCTGGATCTGTCAACGGTTGGGGAGATGGTGTACGGTTGTATGAACTTTGTTGTGAAGGTGCGGCCGGCGCGAGCTGTTTGTGATCCTTTCTGTCGGCACAGTAGTGTGAAGAGCGAGTGGACTGATATATGACAGCATTTTCTGTGTCTTGGTTAGCAACTGAGATGGTGAACTGTGAGGAAAGTGTCAGAGACAGCGCTACGGAGCGCTAGGGGAACGATGAGTGGAAGTTGATCGACAGGGACAAGGAAAAGAGAAGCTGTTCGCTATCTGTGACCGTAAGAGATCATGGTCTCAACAATGTGAGACGTTCCCGATGATTTCTGGTACCCAGGGTGCGTCTGCTTGCAAAATCCACCGCAGAACCATCGAGCAGCATACTAAACAACAACAAGCCAAAGCAACTCTCGCGCGACTGTCATACTGCGAGCCAGCCAAACGTGCTCAATGTCTCAGCATGTGTTCCTAAAGCACAAAATAACTCCCTCTCGCCTTCTGCAAAACAATGGCAATGTTGTTTCACTCCCGCCATGTTTTCCAACTTTGGTGCTTTGTCTTGCTCTGATATCGACGTCTCGGCTAGCCTTTGTGGCTGTCTTTGAACATTGTGTTGTGCATCTCTCGAGCACAGGATTCCACCAACATCGAGGACGTCGTTCGCCATCATTTCTCAGACTCTGGCATCATCCATTTGGAACCTTGAACACTCGAACGTTCCAGACGAGCAGAGGAAGAGACGCCTTCTTTGTAATTTCCACGAACATCCGACTGCTGAGTCTCCTCAGTCTCCTCAGTCTCCTCAGTCTTCCCATCAACGTCGAACGGATCCAATCGAGCGGAGCTGAGCTGCTGCTGTGGTGTAGAACGTCTTGTGTAAGCCGAGAAGAGGCCTTCCTGGGCATTCTCAGATGTTTCCCGCTGATCAGCGCCTAAGTGATGCTCGACCTGCTGGTTTTCGTCCTCATCATCGCTGTCGGAAAAGAAGTCGTCTTCGCCAAATGGATCAAAGCGGGCGAAATCGACAGTGTGCTGCTGTTGTTGTTGATGGAAATGTCTTGTATGAGCTGGGAAGAGGCTCTCGGGTGCGGTCTCAGACGTGTGGCACTGGTCAGTTTCCACGAGCTGCGCGGTCTGCTCTGCCTGCTTGGCCCGCTCGTCTCCAATATCATCGTCGCCAGACAAGGAGGCGTCTTCCCCGAATGGATCGAAATGAGCGAATCCGAAATCGTTCAGCTGGTGTGGGGAACATCTGGTATGCGTCAAAGGAGAGATAATCTCTTGAGCATCCTCGAAAACGTCGTCTTGGGCGGTCTCCCCTAGTTGCCCGTCATCGTTGTCAAACGGAGACTCTGTTCCGTCAAGCGCTGGAGACAGGATTCTCTCGGGAGCGTCCTCGAAGACCTCCTGCTGGCCAGTCTCCTCGAGTTGCTCGTCAACGTCGTCTTCGACTGCGCAATCCTCTCTGAAAGTCAGATCGGACTGAGCGGAGATCTTCTGCCGCTGTGAGAACCGTCTCAGAATAGCCGAGGAAGTGATGCTCTCTTGAGCATCCTCAAAGACATCGCAATGGTCGGTCTCCTCGGAGTCCTCCCTAGATTCGGTTGCGTTTTTTTCTCCGCGGATCGAACCAGATCGGGCAGAGCCCTCTTGCTGCTGTGAAGAACTTCGTCTGTTGATCATTGTCCATCCCGGAGGAGCGCCAATCGACAGCGTCCGAGATCCAATCGACAGCGATCTGACCCTTTCCTTCATTCCTTGCCCGGACTTCTTGTCGAACATTCCGAGACTCGAAAGAAAGTCAAGGGGACCATCAGTCGACACCTCATTGTCGTTTGTCCTGCCTCCAACTCCGATCTCTTTGCCAGTCGAGTCGGGCGAATGCTCAAAATCCACCACTTGCTGCCAGTACCACCCGTTCTGATCGGCGTATCTTCCAGATCTGTACGTCGACTTTCCACGTCTCAGATGAGCAAGACCCTTACCACGAGCTGTCTCTCTGGACGGATGAGGCTCTTCGTCCAAGACCTCGAGGACATGGCCTGGGATACCATCGACATACGTCGGTTTGATGTACGTACGGGGACCTTCGGCAAATCTGACGCTTTTGCGGTTCTGCTGGCGCAGTGATTCGGCTGCCTTGATTGAATCGGGTGTTCCTTGTTCGAGAGAAGGTTCGGGGCGGCTGGCGAGCGAGGGCAATAGCGCTACCCCGTGTCCGTAGGCGGTCGGGATCGTTGATTCGTCGTCGTGCGCGCGGCGGTAGAATCGCCTCTTTGGCTCAACAGTAGGCGCGTCTCGGCTGGCGAGCGAGGGTAGCAGCGGAGCTCCACGTCCGTTAACGACTGGGAACGCTGGGTCGTCATGCTCCTGGTGGTGGCGTACGGATTTCTCGTACTTCGAACGCAACTCTCTCGCGACCTTGCGATTGTGGCGGCGCTCAACTTCGGCAATCGTGAAGTTCAAGTCGTCTATGATGACATTATATCCGGTGTCCTTGAAGTAATTGCCCAACATCCACGCGCCATGGTGGTGTGTCAATAGTTTCATGAGCGCGTTGTGATTCAAGCAGCTTCTGCAAAGTGGAGTGGTCGGGTCTGATCGAGGACAGTGTCCGATCGCAATGGTGCTCCAGGCGATAACGTGGTGGCATACATTGGCCAGCACTGGGTACCAGGCTACATGTTTTTGTTAGCTGGATGCTACAACGCGTGGATGTGGCTTCCATGCTTGACTTACGACGGTCGTTGTTGGGTGGATCCATCTTGGCAACTATTGGCGCGATCAACCTGGTTGGGTTGTCGGTCGAAATGTATGCTCGTCGCGAGGTCGTGGCGTAGTTCGGCGCGATCGCTTGGCAATTTTGTCGGTCGAGAGGAGTTTTTGTCAACAAGTTTGCGTGGTGGTGTGGTGGTGTAGTGGTGTCGCAGCGTTGTGAGCGAGATTAGTGCGCGGAAGTCAGTCGTGCCAGGCAACAATATTTACTTCACTTCAAGCAGAGCCACCAAATACGTCACGTCTCCGCATGAAACGAGTCTGCCATCACTCTTCCAGTCACTTACATTGGAATATGCAAAGATCGTGTCCTCGGATCTATGTCACTTATCCAAAGTTGACGTGCCGGTGTGTTCGAGAAGGACTTTTCAGTTCTTGAATGAACTCCTACGCATACACCAGGAAGCTGAGATGGACTCCGATCAAACTTCATTGCTGTCAGCGCAAACTGCTAGAAGCAAGGCAACGGTCTTCGTCGACATGCGTTCGGACGGAGTTAGAATCTCGTATCAGCCAGGAAGAAGCTACTGCCCAAGATGACATGCCAAACCGGCCATCGCTGACATAGAGGATGCAGCATTGCACTCCAAAGTGATCCACCAGACAGTACGGCGCTGACACCCTAAGCACCCTCGCGAGCAATGCGATGTCCTCTGGCGAGAGCGCGCCGGCAATCGGTGTCGTCCTGGTCTCTGGCTGGTCCTTCTTGCGCTTTGCAGACGGCTGCTCTGGTCGGCCATCTGAACAGGGGTCCCGGAGGAGATCAAAAGCGTAGAAGGTTGACTGATTGCACACGGGGGCCGAGTAGTAATGCACGGCGAGGCACGATGTTTGTGAGAACATACCGTGTGCACGCAGGTTGTGGCGAGTCTGCACGGGACAATCATCCGATGCTCCTTCTCGATGTCTCAAGGCAATGAATAAAAGACAAAGAACTCTGCTCATTGAGCATGTCGGGCAACAGCCTCGCCGGCAGCACGGCAGCACAAAGGACTTGGACATTACTTTTGAAGGATCAGCGCAGAGACGCAACGATGAACGTCAAGGTCCATCTCGTCTTTTGATGTCGCAGACTGGCGAGCAGCCGCTCGATGAGAAATATAGGAAGACTTGAAAGAATGATAATGATGGCAAAGGATGCCAATTATCTTATGCCTGTGATGTCTCGGGTAAAGGGAGAGATACTACTTTCTCGCCGCTCAGCCATGCTGACTCAGCAATTCGGACACGATTTCCAAGTTCCGAGACAAGAAGTGAGAGGCGAACTGGTTGATCGTTTTTGGAACTCGAGAAACTTCATTGATCTAACTGTACAAAGATTATTACGTGCTTTCCAATCCTAATCTGTATATTCTATATCTCGTCCTTTGAAATTAACAACAGTTTAAAGGGAATTTCAACGATATCGCCGACGACCTCGATATCGCAGGCACCGCCCCGGATATGGAGTGCGCCAGAAGTAGATCGCGTACAAGGCCTGGGAGACTCATCCGCCGGCAGCCGAAGATGCAAGAAAAGACTCGCTAGTCAACCCAGATGAGTCTTATGATCATCATGTATCAAGCAAGGCTTTAGATCATGAACGCGATACCAGCCATGGCAGCAGCGCCGAAGAACGGCACGGCAGTGGCCATCGCGCCGCTGTCCTCGTCATCGTTGTTGTCATCGCCATCGCCTCCAGCAGCAGCAGTGGGAGTCTCGGTGATCGATTGGGTGCGCGGCGCGCTGTCGTCGTCGCCGGTGTAAGTCGCGATCGTGGTGCCGGCAGAGTTGGTGGTGTAAGCGTAGCCGCTCTCGAGGCCAATGTCGGTGGTAGTGGCGACCTGAACAATGGTGTTGGTGGGAGTGGTGCCGACGTCGCTGGTCTCGCTGATGGTCTGGCGGTTGGTGTTGACGTCGACGTCGGTCGAGGTGCTCACGTCCGGGGTCAGGACGGGCACGAGGGAGCTGGACACATCGATGTCGGTGCTGCTGACAACGTTGGTGATGACGGCGCCGTTGACGTCTGTGGTAGTGGTAGTGGCGGCGGCGTTGGCGTCAATGGTGCTGCTGCTGCAAGAGTCGCCGTCGCAGTCTGCTGCTGCCAGGGCGGCGAGGCTAAGGAAGAGAAGGTCGGTGATCTTGAACTGCATGTTGGCGGTTGATTGGTTGATTGTGGTTTGGTTGATTGGTGATGAGAGGGAGGAAGAGGAAGGATTGATTGTTTTAGAGAATTGATGATGTGAGTTGATGATGAAAACGAATGGTTAACAACAGGCAGCAGACTGGCATGTATATATGTGTTTGACGACCCGGCATCGTCTCCGCATAGTACGTAGATTCAGCATCACATCGTGTCGATTGACCTGCGGTTCGTTTAGGTTCGAGACCAATACCGCGGCGTGATGATTGACAAGCAGCCTCTCTTGTTGCAAAGCTTGACGGGCGTCACCAAAAACGTAGATTGAAGGTTGTGAAATTAGGGCGAGTCGCCTCTAGGACGTGAGATCCGCGCGAGGATTCGCCAATGGCAGTCTCCGAGCATACCAATGTTGCCGATGTTGCTGAATCGGGCCTCCGAGGAATGGATTGTCCTAGTCACAACGCCAAACCGTCAAACGCGGGTTAACCAAGTTGAGGACAAGGCACGGGTTCTGTTCGGGAGTGCATTGTGCCATGCAGGAACGGATGTCTTGCAAATCTAGAGTCCAGACCGGATATCACCGCAGCCCGATCTTCGTTTAGCGCCTCGGTCGCTTCCTTCCGACCTCGCCGACTTCCGAGGAGGCGGGAACGCAGATCGACTCCCGCTCCTCCTTACCCGTTTTGGACAGTAGACGGACTGTAGGTTGGCGCTTTTGTTCAGCGATACGTCAACCTCACGTACTAGGGAGTGCAGCCCATGGTGGTTATGCTGCGCTAGAACGAGGTCCTCGGATGCTTGCGCTCTAATGCTGGTTACGTCGCAGCGCGTCAAGCTGATCAGTCATTTTACATCAATGGAAGAAAGCGCTGCGCCGGAACACTTAGGGTTGCTGTTGTTCCGGATATCAACCTAGAAAGAATCAGTGCAAACAAATCGATGAATACGGCGAATTACGAAGTTCTTACCATAGTACGCTGACTGGCGAGTTCTTGGACGAAGGCACGGTCGTGAAAATGAGATAATCGAGATGGGGGCAAGCGTACATTGATTTCTAACTAGTCTCTGACACGGTTATCTGATCCTGACCTGGAGGAACTGGGGGGGCAATTTCCGTGATGGGGGCGTAACGGTGTAGTGTGTAGTTATGGGAAGCCTAGGGTTTCGCCGCGGGCGAGCGGACCTCCCGACGGCCAAAAGCGGGCTCTTTGTGGCAAGAGTTCCTGATACTGGCTATGTCAGGCTGTTGGAGACTGTTGGCTGAGCTGCGAGACTTGCCGTAAAGGCTTGATGTTCGCTGGGGAAGGAATCGTGCTGAATGCGTGTACAGTACCGTGCGTGCGTGCGTAGATGTGTGTGATGGTTGGAGTTTTTTAGCGGGGGCAATCGTGCGTGCTGTTTCGCGCATGGCTGAAATAAGGAAATGTAAGCTCTTAGTTCTGACCAGGACGGTAGGTGAAGACAGAAGGGCGGTAGGTAAAGACATACGAAGAGTCGTCGTTTTCGTCCTGCAGCGTCGATGGCGAGGCAGCTTCGTCGTCGTCGACCTCGACCCATCCAAGGTTAATGGGGGCCACCTTCGGCTTCTTCTCCTTCGGCTTCTCGCCGGCGCCTTGACCCTCTTCGACGGCAAACTTGACCTTCTTCCTGGCCTCCCACTTCTCCTCCCTCACCTTCTTGGCGCCAGACTCACGATCGGCCATGCGATCCTCGAAGTTCGCAACTTTCATGGCGGCTCGGGTGTAGCGTCGGGAAGCGGCCAGAGCATCGTGTGTAGGACGGGCCAGCTCTTCGTCGCGACCAGCTTCGCTTGCGCGGATCGCATCGTAAGCCCTGCTGGCGGCGTTGCGCTCAAAGCGAATCGCCGTTTCGCAGCTCCTACAAAGGAGGGTGTTGGCGGGAAGGGAGATGAAGGCTGTTGAATCGTCCTCGTCCTCTGAATCTGAACTGTCGCTGTGCGCATCCTCAGAACGACCCAGCGAGACGATGGAAGCGGAGGAGGCCGAGTATTTCACAAAGTGCTTGCATTCTGTGGCCACGGTAGAGTAGCCGTCGATCATGGCAGGGTAACTATCAAAGTACCCGTTGGGATCCAGCTCCATGATGTAGGGCTCGTGCGAATGGTCGGTTTGTTGGGGTTGAAGGATAGATGAGTTGTGCAGTTGCTGTGGCTGTAGCAGCTGCGCGGCGCGTCCTTGGGTGAGTGAGAAATCGAGGGCGAACATGACAGTACTTTTGTGCTCGCGCCTGGTTGGTGAGAGGCAGCTGTGAGTGTCGTGACAAAGGCGTTACGTGAAGCATACAAAGGTGTTTTGCATGTAATGTCACGGATAGTTCAAGCCAACAATGCATTGTTGTCGCTTTGTTACTTTGTCAAGTCGGGGTGTCGTGGACCTCAGCTTCACAAGAAGAAGTGTGTAAGTGCTGGCCTAGGCATTCTGGTCAGCTTGGAAAGCCCGCCTTCACGGAAACCCTGAGAATCAACGAGTATCACACTGACGCCGAAGTGCATCCCCAAGCCCGCCCATCGGTCTCTATTGAAGGTACCGCAATACTCCGCCCGAGTTCGTCAGTCAATTCACCTTCAGGTGCCAAGAGACGGACAAAGGGACCAGCGCATTGTTGGTGAATGCTGAGAACAAAGAGCACCACCGCCTAGGCAGACCGATCGAAGCCAGCAAAGTGAAGTGAGGTGCTACAGTTGGCGGGGCTCCTGGAGATAGACGCGTCAATGCTACGAGTTGGGAGTTATTTCGTTCAGTTGCTCCAGCGATACTTAACCGCGCACGAGAGCAACGTAGAGCTTGCATTCTCGTCGCAAGCAACATTGCTCTGGGTAGCCTTGCTGATGTGCATACATATGTACGTAGACCAAGGCTATGCAAGGATGATGGGCGAGTGAATATGCAGGAAGAGGAAGCAGGAGTCGAGTGAAGTGCGATTCGGAGGTGTGGAGAACTCGGGAGCCTCCGAGCCAATCAGGGGCGTTGCTGAATTTTGGGACAGTCACGTGATCTATTTGGTCGACGATCCAGATAGGTAGGTAGGTGATCAGTACATGTAAGCGAGATCTACATTTCTTCTTCTCAATATTAGCGATTGATAAAGCAACATCATCTGCACAAAGACCAAGCCAACCGTCAGCACCGCTCAGTAGCTAGGTAGGTGATGAGTGATCTCTGAACGCAAGCCAGAACCGCTTGACAACAACATTTGCTTACAATTAGTAACTCATACGCTCTTACATCTATCCATAACCGCGCTACTCTCTTGCGCTCTTATTCTGCTATACTCAATAGTAAGCACCCTCTACAACAACGTCTCAACGCGCCCTTCTACTCTCACAAAACAGGCAAACCGACGACCATTAGGGATCGTCTAATATCGCAAGCCGGCGAGGATCCATTACTCGTCAAAGTACTTGTCGCTGGCCGTAGCAGTTTCCTAGCTTTGGAATCCGAAGTGACTCCTATTGAAGGGAAACCCCATGCTGATAGATCGACCAACAAAAGTAAGCCCCAACGACCAAAGAATCCGCCGCTGTCAACAAAGCATGGGACCAATACCGTGACTGTACTTGGAAGAAAACCAAAAGTCACCCTTGGGCTTGAGGATAGGCGTGGTTTTGTTGCGAATGGAGCGACAACGGGGGAATTTAGCGTCATGAAAGAATCGGTACCAAGTGCTTCAAGCTACTGTACGTTGATTAATTAGCAGGTCTATAGTTTCTAGATGGAATCTTGGATACGTGAGCTGCTGTCGCACCTCGTCTTTCTTGATCTGGATGTTACCCTCCATGCTGCGCCTGATGCGTTTGGATATCAAGAAATGAATGCAGCCAGACGAATCTTTTGGTGTCTCGCCATACTCTCATGCTTTTGTTTTCGAATTACTGTTCATTCATCGTTCTCCGCTCATAGCTGGATCTCCTAGCAGAGGTGCTCCTCAGTCTTCCTCGGGCCATCGCCCACGGACGTGATGATCACGCGGCTAATGCCCTTCTTCAGCGACTCAACTGCGACCTCGTTTCCTTCGGGGACTTGCACCTCGCTCTTGATGTTCTTGCCCTCCCAGCCAGTCTTGTCGCCGAGGATGTTCTTGAAAGTACCAGCCACGCGCTCCTCATTCTCGGCCAGGAAGTAGACGACAGCGTTGGGGCCTGCGTCGAACGTGTAGCCGCAGACGACCTTGCCCGCGGCGTCGTTGATGGCGTCGCACAGCCTGACAGCCGCGCGGGAGGTGTCGTTCATGTAGAAAATCGGGGGCGCTGTGTCGAGACAAGTGGCGTGGAAGTTGTTCGAGTCTTTCATGGACAGAACAGCAAAGGCCTCGAAGTCGCGGTCGAGGATGGCCTTCTCCATGGCCTTCATGCGCTTGGGGACGACATTGTTGGCGCGCTCTTGGAACAGAGCAGAGGTAGCGACGGTGGCTTGCATACCGCTGGTGGAGGATACGTCCTTCTTCTCGGCGCTGGCTACCAGAATGCAGGCGCGCATATCAGGCCAGTGGCTGGCAGGTGCGACCTCGTAGGCCAAGCTGTCACTGCCATCGTC
>Ga0265780_10003127_pt1 | contig 21979 bp, 25 predicted proteins | sample P1T30metagenome_FD_192432 | JGI IMG/M metagenome (GOLD analysis project Ga0265780, IMG submission 192432) | Plant litter microbial communities from East Loma Ridge, Irvine, California - P1 T30 | ecosystem: Environmental > Terrestrial > Plant litter > Unclassified | place: USA: California...
CCTCTTCACCTTCTGCTTCTGATTTCGTTAGCTACAATTCCTCATCGCATGTTGACCAAGAGTAGAGAGCGAATGGTATCAGACCCGAAAGATGGTTAATTCGGCAGCATAGTCGCGACTAGCCTGGAATTGGTGGTTATGTTTTGCATCACTGTGTGGAGGGGAGTTGTTGGGGTTGGGTGAATGTAAATTTTGACTCACTTGACGGGCCTCGGAAGCAGCCTGGAGCTTGGCCTCTCGGGAAGCTTCGGTGGTCCTTCGCTTCTTGAGGAGAGTCTCTGGGACGGCGATTTGCTGTTTGGTTAGTTGATGTCCATGTGCTCCATTCGATATCCTCGTCCGACATCTCCCTTCTACTTCATGCTCGCATGCAATTCCTGTTATCCATGCATTCCACTATCCTTCTCCTGTTGTATCCTGTGACGATGTAGTGTAGTGATACTCACCTCCTGGGATGGGACGGTTGTCGATGGAGCCATTTTAATGATTGGTATAAGGTATACTGAACGAGACAGAGACAACTACTACGACTAGCAGTATAATTCAAAGTATTTTCGCCATCTTTATATAATCCCGTAAAACACCGAGTGATAAGAGATTTGAGTGTGTTTAATAGATGACACGTCATTAAAGTGCCACATCGAAACTAGTTAGTGCTACCAAATTGATTGTATCTCATTCTATCAACTATATCTTAAACGTACTTCCTGCCTTTGGCTTAAATCTGGTATACGTATACGATGGTGAGTAGTAGTGGGACAGCGAGTACACAGGAGAAGTCAACTAACACAAACAGTCTTCCGAACTAGCTGCTACCTACGCTGCCCTCATCCTCGCCGACGACGGTGTTGAGATCACCGTAAGTTGATTTCCATCAGTACAAATCCACCTCACAAGTACCGTGTGTCAACGCGGTGCTACACCTATCCATTTCTACCTTGCATATGCCAGTCGTGTGAACTGTACTGACATTCAGGGCGAGAAGATCACCACCCTCACCTCTGCCGCCAACGTCGAGGTTGAGGCTATCTGGGCTTCCCTACTCGCCAAGGCCCTCGACGGCAAGGACGTCAAGGAGCTCCTAACCAACGTCGGTGGTGGTGGTGCCCCCGCTGCCGGTGCCGCCCCCGCTGCTGCCGCCGGTGCCGCTCCCGCTGAGGAGAAGGCTGAGGAGAAGAAGGAGGAGGCCAAGGAGGAGTCTGACGACGACATGGTATGTCAACTGTGTATTCCATACGGAGCAGGGACTGATATGATAGGGCTTCGGTCTATTCGACTAATCGATTCGACCATCAGTCTTTTCGTCATCAAAAACTCTTTGGATATCTGCGCATGTATTGGACCCTCTATGCATGTTGCAGTGCCCTCTACTTTCTCAGCCCACTTTTGCCTAACCTCCTTGCTACCTATCTCCTTCTCTGGAGAGCGCCGGTATTGAATGTGTAGAAAGGTCAGCAGGGGATCAGGTGTCTGACTGACAGCGAAATTTCATCATGGCCATTCGGTGTGAGGGGTGCGCGTGCATATGATCACCTGTGCATCTGTACCGCTGTGGACCGCGTCGTTCCGCCCTTCGGTCTTTGCACATATCACCCTCTCTCGAACAGCCACACTGCTTGCTTCGCTCGCAGCTAATGCCTTGTTGCGGCTAATGCCTATCGTCAACCTAGTCGGACAGTGAAGGCTATCGTCTCGGTAGTCCCGGATCTTTCCGGTCTAACCGGGATCGCGTCACAGCACCCACTCTGCCTACTCATGTGTCTGTCGTGTTACGTAGTATACTGTCCACCTTATACAGCACAGACCAGCCAAGGTCAACTACAGTCACTGTACTCAGTCCAGCGTACCCAAGCAAGTAATCCGTCTGGACCGAGAGCTAGCCGATCATATCATCTCCAACTCAACCTCATCGCCCCCCACTCAACCTCACTCGACTCAACCACCAACCTAACCCCACAAATCATGATAGACCGCAATACCATCCCGGCCTAAGATCACCAAAATGACTCATCGTCCTACATCGCGCAAATCATCGCATCGCCTCAACTCCGCACCGTCGATGGCGTCATCCACTACCTCCCTCTCTGCCCCAGTCTCGCCAGCTGGAGGTAGTGGTATCGGACAGTCTGGGGTGAATAGGAACGATCAGATCATACATCGGATATACCTAAAGACTGTTGGAGTTCTTGTCGATGGCCGGTTGACGCATGGTCAAGGACGGGAGAATGAGAGGAGGAAAGATAAATGGGTATGTCCCCACGACAGAGCTATACTGATTACAGTTTAATATCATCATACCTGATGTTGATATACATAAATCTGATTTGCAGATCTACAAATCTATCTCAACTTGTCCTTCGGAGGGGACGATTCCTCCTCTATTAGTAGCTTTCATACTGGACACAAGCGATATACCAAGTAATCAAGCTCTACTATGGAATCGACCGTCTGGGAGATCCACGCCTGACGCTACGATGATCGGGAAGGGGAAAGGTAAAGAGAAGGAAACGAGGTCTGGGATTGTTCTTGAGAGATGGACATTTCAAGCTAGGTAAGCTTATTGACCAAGGAAGATTAGCTGACATCAGCACCGCTTCGTATTCGACCTCTGATTCTCAAACAGCTCCTCATACAGCTTATCGAATGGGCATCATCCATTTCAGAGCTCTTTATGCGCTATTGAGGATGCTGCCCGCTTACAACCTTCATCGACGATTACGGCGAGCCAATAACGGTCTGAAATTAGGTCTGAAATTATGGGCGCCTGAAGGATATCCTAATTCCGAAGCTGGCTTGCGGGAAGCGTGGGAAGTAATGGAGCAGGATTTGATCGGCTTGAATACTGGCTTGAACTCTCTCGCTTCTAGTGAGATTGAACCGGATCTCGAGAACAAGTCATATGATTTCCCACCCCTCGAGCTATTTGGGAACGAATACAACCTCTCGGTCGATTATCGACCCGAGGTCGATATTCATGTGGAAGATCTAGAAAGTGTCTTGAGCGAGAAATTCGTGGATATGGAAGAAGATTGGTTCACACCCACTGTGGCTCGTCATCGCCTCAATGAAGGATCCCTACCCAGCTCGGCATCTTCAAATCCACCTTCGAGAAGGGTAGCTACGCCCACTGCGATCCCATACTCGAATCCTGCACCTATACCCCAACGACAAGGTCCTGCGTCCATTGGCTCATTCCAGTCTGCCCAGCAGGGATTGTTACCTGGATCGCGGAATCGGCAAGCTTCGTCTCAGTCTCAGAAGGAGGGTGTATCGGAGCGGTGGGGCCAAATCGGGGAGGGACTGCCTTTTGCTACTGGAACCCAAGTACGTATTTCATCCCATGAATTATGCAGTGAGAAAGACTTATAATCAGGGACCATCACCAGGGACATCAGGTGCAGCTGTGGCTGCTCGTCGGCTTTCTGGGCACTCGATTCATCCATTCACTTCTGCTTCGCCCTCTACTTCCAATCTACGCGGCTCGCCTTCCTATGCTCAAGGCCCAAGCCCTACATTAGCTCCTCGACCGAGTATCGCTCATTCGTCCTCGATCGGACGAACTAGTTCATTCCTCTCGCAATCTGGTCGATCATTCACCCATGCCCAGCTGGCACATATGTATACCGGTTCAACTTCTCCACCAGTGACAGGCGCCATGTCTCGTGAACATCTACCCCTTGGTACTTCCCCTCAACCGCCGCTGGTCTCGCCTACCAGTTTGAGCTTTTCCAAACAACCCCTGCCCAGAATAAGCTCAGCTAGACAACCATCATATACTGGTCAATCGCCTTTTATACCCAGTTCGCTGGAACGAGATAACTCAATGCCACCTCCTTCTTCAACTGGACATGGATCTATACCGAAACGATACCCTTCCTCACTCAGCACAAGTCAGGGTCAACGTCGAGTCGGTTCATATGGCAGTAGTGGTGGAGAATCCGGTAGTGTTGGTGGTCCACATGGACATGGTCAGAGCCAGAACCTGCTGCGGAGGAGTAGTACACGCATGTCAACCGAGTCGGGCTTAAGACGTTCTCTCGAGAAAGAAGAACAGGTAAATGTACCCGATAACGATGATATACAATCTTTCCTCAAAACCCTCGATACACTCCCCCAGCCCCCCAGCTTGGCTGTTCAAGCTTCTAGAGCTCGTATTCCGTCCGCTTCCAGTTCTTTATCGAATACTTCGATACCCCAACAATCGCCTATACTGGCACAATCGACGAGGGCGCCAATAACTAGGGCACAGGTTGATGATGCTGTTAGGAGAATGACTGGGAGTTTTGCGATCACTACAAAGGCTTTAGAGGGGAGTAGTGTTATGCCACGGACGACTTCCCCTGGTTCGGGATCTGCCCCTACGAATAACAGGGCACCATCAGTGGGGCTGCTTTCTGCTTCTCGCCCTTCGACCGCGCCGAGAAGGGTCAGTCCTGCTTCATTGGCTCATGGACAGAGTGACGCAAATTCACTTGGGTCGGGATCTGTCAAGCGCAATTCACCCTTATCGGGCGCTCCATTCCAACCACCACCTCCACCCTCCGTCTCCGACCAAGCTGCCCAAACAGCATTACCGCCAAGTCCACCGCCTCTTGCGCCGACCAGATCCAGATCTGCCGCTAGGTCCCTGCCCGCCGGACCTGGTCCTGTTGCGGACCCATCAATACCACCTCACCCTCGATCCGGATTCTTATCGCCCCAACCCACCGGTTCTGGATCTCGAACCGAAGGTCGTCCTTCCTCACAGCGCCGTGGGCCTGTGCTTCTCAGAGGCGGCTTCGAGGGTAGATCCCAATCTACCACACATCAAAGATTAAGTACCTCCCCCTCCCGCTCGCCTATTCGCGATTATCCCCGACTTGGTACTGTTTCAGGATTCGCAGTTCCGAGATCTGGCTCTACGTCCACTTCAGCTGGAACAGGGGTCGTCCAGGGGGAATCTCAGGCAGAAGCGGAATTGATCGGATGGAGGAGGTATAGGTCTGAACAGAGGATTGCTAATCGGGCTGGTGCTCGGGAGACGGAGACTGAAGGAATCAGGAGACAGAGTGCAGGTGCAGGGGATATCTTAGAGGATGACACAAGTCAGGGAAAGGGGAAGGGGGGTTTGACTGCTCCCAGTAGTTTAGGACGAAGTCGGAGTCGGGATGGTGCTGAAGGCGAACTTGAGATGGATTGACCTAATGGAAATGGGCAGATAATGTGTATAGTAGACTAGGCGGTTTGATCCGCCAAGCTGTGGGACAGTGCTTGATAGAGATTTGGTTCGATTACGATAGTTTGATAACGACGGGTATGAATTAGATGACTCATGACTAATGATTGTGACGCCACCATTCACTTGACGCAAGATCGTCCGTTTCATTCGTCTTTACATCTGTTTTGTACACTACACACAATCGACGCGTACCCGGCAGCATGTCGAGCCCATCTCCTTCATCTTCGAGCTCTCGCTCTTCATCCGATCGGGAGCATGCGTCCCCAAAGGACACGAATGAACCCCGATCGACTACTCCCAGCTCATCATCATCGTCACCATCACCATCATCAACTCGACCACATCACCTCCTCCCTCCCCTTGTACCCACACCACCATCATCAAGCTCGACTCCCAATTCAAATCAAGCCGGTCCCTCCAAACCAGGCGGTCCGTTATTCGCTAATGAACTGCTCGATCCCCAATTATTAGGTCATCGTGAACCCTCTCAGCGAACTACCAACCCAGTCCCGGAGAAATGTTTAACATTCTGTTCTCAGCGTCAAGACTCTCAACCGCTCTGTAGGATGTTCTGCCTAAGGCGTAGAAGGGCAGTAATGAGTCAAAGGGAGGAACTTGATAAATTACGTTCGACATATCGCGACGAGGCGAATACGAATACGAAGGATAAAGCGGAGAGTGGGATTTGGAATCCATTCAAAGCTCTAGAGAGGAGATTTGCACCTTGGTCATTCATATATATAAAGGGTACGCCCGAGGGTGTTGTGGGGAGATATATGGAGGAATTAGAGGGAGACGATGGAAATAGAGATTTTGGGAGTGTCAGTAGGGGAGCTAGTGATTTACAAAGGAGGAAAGCAGGGGATGGGATGGAATATATCGATTGGGGTGAACACGGGTATGTCTCCCCGGCTCCGTGAGGAGTTGGGCTTCATTCCATTACAACAGAGGAGGGAGGAGCTAATGAATAGTGCCCTACTTCACCTCCCGTTGAAATCATTATTCTATCCAATAATCTCATTCCCTCAAACACTCGAACGAGTATTCGCACCTTCCTATCGCCTCTTGAACTTATATCAAAAATCATTCACAGATGGAGCTCAGACTCGTAATCTCACAAAGATCAGAGAAGAGGTAGAATCAGGAGGAGCATTGAAATTATTTGACAAGATTGGGAATCATTATCGAAAGAAAGTAGGGGAGAGGAGAGAGGAGATTGAGAAACAGATGAAGGAGAGGGAGAGGGAGAGAAAGGAAGTTGAGAGGGAATTGAAAGAGAAGGGGACTATTGTATATGACGGGACGACCGGCGCTGGGAGGGGAGGAAGTGCAAAAGAGAGAGATTCGTGAATGAGGATGGGACCTTTGAAATGGCTGTCTTCGTGTCAGAGCTTGATCGTATACTCGCATCATTGGCATATGCATTGCATGAAGTGAAGTCCATATTTGACAAGTAGCTCTGGATCTATACAAAAGCCCCGGGCAATGTTGGGCTCTCTTTTGTCTCCATCTTGTCGCCCTGCTCAGGCAGCGGTCTAGCACTCAGATAATCCCCTTCCCCCTGAATCCTCTGATCGATTGATCCCTCAACAGTAGTGGATCGATTCAGATGAGATAGATGAGTATAAGTCGAAGAATGAGATGGCGGAAGAGGGGTGATTGGCGATGGGAGTGATGCGAGTTCAGCGGGCGGGAGTGGTGTAGGGCGGGTGAAGCGGAGTACGATTTTAGGTGGTTGATTCGGTTGTGTGGGCACCGAAGCTTGAGCTTGAGCTGCATTTTGAGTGTGATTCGTACCCGGGGTCGCAGGCTGGATGTTGGTAGATGGGCGTGACAACTGAGACGGCAGATCGAATGCTGTCGAAGTGGAAGGTTCGACCTTTGACAGACTTGGCTCCGCTGTAGGGGTATCCAACTCCTCGAAATGATCAGAATGAGGAGGCGTAACGAATCTCGACGTAACAGCCTTCCTAGCAATTGGCGTACTAGGTCCTCCCCTACCCCTCGGCGTTCCAACACCCATGCCCCTACCTCTACGAGAAACAGTCGGTGGGGGAGTTACTTCCTCTTCGACTTTCCTTCTATCCCTCAATGTCATTCTACCCGATGCGGAGCTGGACATGTGTTGTGGTGTGTTAGTTGCTGATGGGGGTAATGCTACATTTTCGGGTGATATTCCGATAGTCTCGAAATGACTTAATAAAGCGTGTGTACGGATGAGGTGGGGGTGAGAATTGAATTCGGTAGGAAGAGGTGCTAAGCGACCATTGCGTTTCCGTTTTATTGATTTTTCAATCTGAATTCAGCTGAAACTTCGTGAGGGACTTACGTTGATGAGTTCAGGTTCGGACCACCATTCCCCTTTACCCCTCTCATCCAACATCCCAATGACATGACCCATTGCAGCACTCGTTAATGCTCGATCACTATATCCCCCTTCAAGCACTGAAACGATTTTACCCGAGGTATACTGATTTGCGAATGAAACGATATCTTTCGTATAGCGCGAGAAGAATGATGTCTGATCTTAGTCAGTGGTGATGATACGGATGAGGTTGGACGTACGGGAACACGCCTGTCATGCCTCTGCATTCCTTGATGCTCATGTTCACAAGCATCGAACCCGGCGCTATCGTCAACAATGCACTAAACTTCGACTAACCTGATGAGAACAATTGTCTTCTCGGGGATAGCGTTGGTTTCAATCATGAATGCCCTTGCTTTGTCGAGTAGAGCGAGGTACTTGGGGTATATGCGTTCATAGAAATCTTCTTCGGTCGTATAGGGTTGTAAATGGATATTCTCGCTTCTTGTCAGTGACATCGTATTTTCGAACGTACATGTACTGCCCATGTGCTGCTAGGCTTAATGAGGCGTCCTTGATTAGATCGAGGTCACCATCCTGTCAATCAGCCTAGTTCCTACTTGAACGCTATTGAGCGTACCTCGCAAGGGTAGCTGTACTGCTAGGTTAGCAATGACATGATGATAAGGAAAGACATACGATATCATGGACAGAGCCGTAGAATCCCTTCCATCCCTTACGTCGTTTCCCATCTTTCCCAAATGGTCCAGAATGAGGTTTCCCACCTTTTATAGCAAGGTCCTCGCCGTGTGATGCTTCATTTAGAGGCATTACTAGCGCTTGTGTCCCGTTTCCTATTGACCATTAGAGTCGGATTGCAGGTAAGCAAATTGAATGGTAGCGTACCATGGTGTAAATCAAAATCAATTATGATTGCTCGTTCAATATCGTGTTCGAGGTATGCTGATAGTCAGCTGCCGGACTACGAAACCGAGCACAAGGCGTACCATGAAGAGCGCCGACTACTACATTGTTCACGTAGCAGAATCTGACTATTAGCTCGAATCTTGATGAGTCCGAAGACTTACCCAGAAGGCAGATCCTCCCCGCAGTGATGACCTGGTGGTCTGATTGCACAAAATGCTTTATTGAACGACGACCGGTTTCGAGACTCGTCATGAGGCGGTGTTGAGGGCTCCTCTTTGACGGAGATGGGTCGATCAGGTAGGTGATCACAGACTTTATCAATAGCCTGGCAGACCGTTTGAATCTATTATCAGCCTTCCTGCCCATTTCACGAGGCAGACATCATACAGCTCCTTCGATAGCTAATATACTGCCTGGGCCAAGGTATAGGTCCCCTTGATTCAATCCCAGTCCTGAGGGGATCTCACATCCGGTATTCTTTATCGTCTCGAGAGCTTCACTAGCCCATTTATGTAGATTCTTCAAATACGTTGATGAAGGAATTGGTCCACCATCTAATAATGCCGAGTCCGGGGGCGAGTGGGCAAGTTGAAGTGCTGGGTGATGTAGCAATACTTGACCCGTAGTCTTTGGGCGTGGAGGATCGACGATGGAAAGATGTTTCGGTTGTGTAAATGACGATTGGATAGAGAGACCAGACAACAAATTCGAAAGATCGTCCGTTTCTGGATTAGACAGAGATTTGGTAATTGTCTCTTCGGCTTCTTCTAAACGAGCAACAGCAGCTGCTACTCCCAGAAGAACCGCTCTCAAGCGCTCGGGTCGTTCGAAGATATGGGAAGAATTGGGATGGCGGATATATTTATGTTGAAGACATGCTGGCTGAATGAACAGCCCTAGTGGTTCTGTCATCTTGCCATGGGTGTGCAGGCCGATATCGTTCGACGTCTCCGGAAAAGATGCTTGAAAACTGTACTATGTTTTGACGTAGCCTCTCACTGTGCTCGATATCTGTCTTGAACTTGCGGATTGCGAATCGTCGTCAAGAAGAGTGTATGGTGTTGACAAAAGTTAGACCAAACTCGGCGCGTCTTCGCGTTGTCTATCTTGACTTTACTTTCATTCCACCATTGCCCCACTTTCCTCCTACGACAGTAAGGAGGCTAGTAGTAGCTCATACGATTCGCTATTAGCATCACAGATCGCTATACGACATACGATGATTGGAGAGAAAAGGGAAGCGAGTGGATCGGAAGAACCAGCAAACGCAGAAACAGATAACATCAAACGTAGGAAACGGATAGACGTCGATGCTTCCCTAATCATCTCGGACGGGAGGTCAAAGAGGAGAAAGACCCCGACTCCTCAGCCTGAAGAAGAGACAAAAGTGAAGAAGGAGGATGATCAATTGGACCCCAAGGATGCCGAGAGAGCTACTAAGCTGGGAAAGGAGCTGTATGAGAAATTAGAAAAAGTTAAGGATAAAGAGTGAGTTCATCATCGACTGAACAATGACATTGCTGATGATATAGAGGGGAACAGTTGACTCTGCCCTTTCTCAAGCTACCTAATAAAGTGATCTTTCCGTGTCACTACAACCCGGCTAAGCTGATAATAGCGCTCCTTCCCCGATTATTACGAGACGATTAAACATCCCATGAGTCTCGAGATGGTCCAGCAGAAATTGGATGCGAAATCATACGAAACTCTCAAGGACGTAGTTGCCGATTTCGGACAGATCTTCAACAACGCCAAGAGGTGTACGTCCATTATTCTCCACGATATATTTAGCTGACTAGAAGATAACACCAAGGAGTCACTGTTGTTTCAATATGCCAAAAGATTACATGTACGTCATTCGCCCGCTAGGTCTATTACAAGGGAACTGATGGCAGAAAATCACTAGGACTTTCTACGACAATATCCTCCACCCTGGCGAAGAAGATCAAGATTCAGAGCACGATGAACCCACGGTCCAAATCCACGATCCGACAGCCATGGACATCGATGAACGGGATGGAAGCCGTGGAATTTCCGAGGCAGATGCGGAAGCTAGAAAGCAAAGGAGGGGAACGTACATGCGCGAGGGTCCTACAGTTTACAAACTCCTTAAACCGGTTATGAAAGCTATCAAGGATGCTCGATCATTAGAGTAAGTTCGCTCTTATATGGGTGGCTGACGAGTAGTGGGGCTGGAAGACAGATCTCGGGGATCTTTATGGATCTTCCCGATCGCAAGGATCTACCGGATTACTACAAGGTCATCGCAAATCCTGTTTCGCTTAGCGATATCGAGGTGAGTTTCATTGTACGGGACGATCCGCTGATGGACAGAACCGTATGTTGTCGCGCAAGTATGAGGTTTGGGAGGAGTTTTTCGCGGATGTCGATCTCATGTGCTCGAACGCGTTCACGTATAATGAAGATGATAGCGAGGTGTACAAGGATGCTCGGCAGATCAAGGTGGGCACTTTAGTATATAGCGCAAACGTTGAGCTCATGACAGAATATACTGGACTACCATCGAAAGGAGATTAGTCATCGGCTGGCTGGACCTCAGGTTTCGAAATTCAAAGTCAATTCTGCTACTCCTGCTGGATCTCATCAGACGGGACCAACTGTCGAGCCTACACCTCCATCACGCCAGACACCCGTCGCTCCTGGTCCATACCTGCCAGCTCTGCCCAAGGGAGTCGTCACGGAAGAAGTCGTCGCTTCACTCGAGCGATATCCATTATACGAGCAACAAGCCTGGGCAGCATCACTCCCACCGGTGTCGATGCAGATTTACCGACAGATCCAGGCTGGTAACGAGGCCAGACGACGTATAGCGGAAGGACAAGGTGTTGGCGCCAACACAAACAACTCTTTACCTGCTCCACCACCTCTTCCTCAGCTTGCTGAGCTCCCATCAGCAGGCCGTCCGGGTGGTGCGACCAGACGTCCACCTCCCCCATTACCGACAATCCGTTGTATAGATTTCGCCTTCACCACCTCGCCCGCATCATTAGAATCCCGCCAATCTGTCCGTTTACACAACTTGAGAGGGGTCGTCACCCACGCCGTCCTCTTAGGAGCAACGACTACCGATATAGAGTTGACAGCCTACATTACCGATCCCCCAAAGAACACCACCAACGGAGAAATCGCTCCTGGTCAATTAGAAAATATCCCAGAAGTGTCTGTACGGATAAATGGGAATCAAGGCAATTTACCCAGATTCATCTTTTCGGGTGATCAGCAGGATCGACCAGCTGGGATGAGATGGGTCGTTTCCATCCCCGCGAACAAGAGTGATAGTAAGATTGAAATTAGAGCTACGAAACCCGGGGCTTTAGCCGAGACTAGCTCGATTTACGTTTATAGGCAAATGTAGACTGAAGTAACGTGTACATGTCTCGTTTCGGGTCATATGCAATATTACATATCTGGATCTTGACTATATGTGTTCTTCTCCAGCTAAGAGGTCGTCAGCTTTGGTCAGGTGCGCTTCGCAAGAGCTCACCTCTGTTTGTAGCAGCTCGTTCACTTCTTCCATGTAATCTTTCCTGATCAACACATGCGTCTCGTCGACTGATGATCAGCGGATGATTCAAGAGACCAACAACAGGACGTACCATCACGCAGAATGAACTTGTCAGGTCCATTACGATGAGAGTCGACATGAAGTAGAATCTGCTTAGCCGCGGAGTCACTGCCTATCAGCTCTCCTCACTTACCTAGCTCCAAGAGGTGCGACCTACCAAGTCACCAGGATACCCGAAGTAACTTTGACTGAGTATGGATCTGCGAAACCAGGTGTGCTCATTGTGTCTTACTATCTGAACATGGGGAGATGGTATACAAGTGGACAACCATAGATTCCACAATTCCAGTTGATCGGGTGGTTGTGCCTTAATTCACGTGGTTATAGATAACGCTCGTAATGCATGAAATCCCGCTATGTAGAGGGCTGATCCCACCCTAGCTTCTTAAGCCTGTCTCTGCTAATTTCTATCACTGCTTGTACTCCGCGATCACACTCTGATTTCCATTCCTGACTTGAGGGTGATTTCACTTTTGAGTTGTCTGGCCATTAGCATTTCCCCTTACGCCGAGCTTCGTGGGGATGTGGAAGGGGGATACTGACTCTTGGATAGAAATGCTTCCATCTCATCTGCTATAGCTTCTCTGCTTCGGCCGTTGACGAATGTGAGGTATATCAGTCCCGGGTAGAGTTTCCTATATTCCGCATTGGCGACCTGTAGCCTGTTTTATCAGTCTCAGCGCACTGATCGACTGAGCCTGGTGAGACGCACCGCTCAAGTGTAGCTGGATCTACACGAGCAGTACCTTGTTCTTTCGCACTCAGTCCCGTGACTTTGGGAGCTCCAATCTCCGGATGACCAGATAAAAATTGCCCTTTCTTCTCATAATCCCACTCATTGACGTGTTGATCGCATAGATCGATGAAGGTCTCGTAGCTTTTAAGCGGCTCAGATTGAGCTAGGCTTCGAGAAATCGCGGGTATGAGGTGTTGGTCGAGGACATCCGAGTGGCCGAAGAGGGTATCGACTATTTCCCTAATATGATCCACTGGCGTAGACCGGTCTAAGCGAGCTGCTCTAGGATCAAATGAGAGTTCTGCCATTTTGCTTCAGCTCGTTCGGAGCCGCCGGCGACCAAGTATCGACTCGGAAACAGAGGAAGAGTAAGAATGGATTGGACTGATAACGGCTTGGCCCGGATCCGGTGTCGGCGGACGCGGACTCGGACTCGGACTGCCTCCACTTTTGACTATTTATGACGTTTGTCTGTTCAAGATTTGTACAACCCACTCGACTACAAGCAACAGCTGCTTGACTTCCGTGAGACCAATCAGGTCACTAGAGACCCTTAGATCAGAAAGAGACATAGAAACAGGGACGGATAATATAAGCCATGCCTCGACGAGTAAAGGCATCAACGAAGCAGAAGAAGATATATCTTCAAGATAAAAGAGCTGTCAAGCGAGGTGAACTAGACGCATCGGATCTGCATACAGTGACGGAGAAACCATCAAACCCGAAATCACGATTCCAAAAGTCAGTTCCCCGAGACGGTGAAGATGTCTCGAGAAGACTTCAATCGAAATTCGTAACAGTCTCGCCTGAATATCTAGAACGAACTCGAAATCTCGCACATTCCGATCCACTGATACGGCCAATCCCCCACGATTACGCTTTGTTCCCGGTAGAATTATTGGAGAGAGATAAGGAGAAGAGGCTGACATGCCCGAGTAGACCGAAGTTTCGATATGACATGACCAAGAAGGAAGTTGAGAAGAATGAGGAAGGATGGTTCAAGAAATGGATGAAGAGTACGGATGAGATTATGGATGATTGGATCGATGGAGAACCTGTAGAAGAACCGGTAATCATGAAGAGTGAGGATCAGGATGAGGTGGAGAAGAAACCGAGCTGGCCGAGAAGTGTTTCCTTGTTCGAAACGAATCTAGAGGTCTGGAGGCAGCTGTACGTCACATCACCTCTGCTCGCCTATACGTACTGACCTCAATAGGTGGAGGGTGACGGAAGTCTCATCGATCGTACTTCTCCTACTCGACTCTCGTTGTCCACCACTCCACTGTCCACCTTCTCTGAGATCATATATCCAAAACCTCAAACCTCGCAAAGAAGTAATATTGGTCTTGACGAAATCGGACCTCGTCGATCCGGAAGCTCTGCGTGGGTGGAGAACATGGTTGAAGTCATGGTGGGGTGATGAGGAAGTCCAGATTGTGGCTGTACAAAGCTACGATGTTGAGATGCTACAAGCCGGTAGGTCCTCCTTCCCGAGAGCAGACAAGCACTGACAAAGTAGACAGAAGTAGACATCGACCAGACATCCCCCAGGAATCCCTACTGGAGCTGGTAGAGGCTTTACAAACCGCCCATCGCAGATTGTCAACACCCCCAGCACGTATACGTGATGATCCTGAGAAAACAGCAAATTGGAAATCTCCCGTTCGACGAGATCTTGATTGGTCACTCCTCGTTCCGAAGGGAGCTCAGCGAGTAATTGCTAAAGAGACCAAGATAGCTGGAGAGGATGGTAATAAGGAGGTAGAGCAGGTTGGACCTGCCGATCCTTTGACTATTGGATTAGTGGGACAACCCAATGTTGGAAAGTCTTCACTCCTCAATGCTCTCCTAGGCGAGCAGAGAGTAAGAGCAAGTAAGACCCCAGGAAAGGTCAGTCGAATTATCATTTTCTCAAAGGTAATACTTATAAAAACAGACAAAACACTTTCAAACAATGTTCTGGGGATGGAAGAAAGAACTCAAGATCGTGGATTGCCCGGGACTGGTATGCCCAAGTCTTGTTGGTCTTGAGATCCAAGCTCTGACAGGAAGTAAGTCGCACTTTCCCGCATCCAGCTGACAGGCAGTCCTACCCATCGCCCAGATCCCCTCGATGCCAGCTTGTATTCACTACGCAGCGAGACTTATCCCGCTTGAGGAGATCTTTACGATACCGATACCTGATCCTGAAGAACATGATGCGTACGCTAGTAAAAAGACTTGGCGAGGAGAGCGACCTGTACAGCAGGAAGCGAAACAAGTCTGGACAGCTGGGAATATCATGGAAGGCCGAGCGCTTGAGCGAGGTTACTGTAAGCTTTACAATGGCGAAGCGCAATGACAATTCTGATTCCTTCAGTGACTGCTAAAGGTGGACGACCTGATGGTAATCGAGCTGCTAATGGGAGTAAGTTCTTCACAATCGAGCTTGTCATTATCTGATGATAGTCATGCGTTTCTTAGCCGATGGGAAAATCAGGTGGTGTTTCTTTCCACCAAATACAACAGTAGATCGAACATCCAAAGGCATCTGGCTGGGCGGTTCAGAGGAGCCACCAGAAGATAGTGATGGAGTCACGACAGCCATCGAGGATATTTCGGATGAAGGGACGGATGATGAGAGTGATCTGGATGAGCTAGTGACAATTAAGTCTAAGGCGGTGACTTTCGATGTCGCGGAGAGCTCGTCAGAGGAAGAGGAAGAGGATGAATCAGAGGATGAAGCAGGAGGCGGAGGGGCAGGAGGGTTCTTTGCGGCATTGCAGCTGGAGGATCAATCGGATGACGATGATGACGACGATGGAGATCACGACGAATCGGACAATTCAGACGATGTCGACGAGGATTAGCTAGCGACATAATATCGCTTTAAATTCATGGAACCATGACTCCAGGGGTCTCCTGGATTTCCCTTGCGGAATGATATTGGACAGAAGGATAACTTCAATGCAATGCAATACATTATGCTAATGGCAATACACAAAGACCCCTTAAATACCCTCAACAATAGCCCCAGTTCCCGCTTTCTCCGCTGCACTCCGCAGTACCTCACCTTCATTCTTTGGTCTGTTTAATGGTTTCCCACTAAGGACAGTCCTGACTTCATCTAGCGATAATGTCTCGTATTCTACTAAGGCATTTGCAATCTGTTCGTTAGTCTGAGATATGTCAAACGGGTAGGTTACTTACGGTATGTAATTCATCTTCATGTGTCTTCAAGACGGTTTCGGCACGGACAAGACCTTCTTCTACGAATCTGGGGTATTAGTGGTATCCAGAGGATGAGAGGGGAGCGTACCGTCTGATTTCGCCTTCGATCTCGTCCTTCTTCTTGCCGGACAAGTATACGGACTCATCATCCCCATGAGCAACCAGTCCGACTTTATCACTGAACCCATAACTCCTGATCATCCTCGTAGCGACATCCGTGGCTCTCTGGAGATCGCTTGAGCATCCACTTGTGACATCATCATGACCGTAAATCATTTCTTCAGCAGCACGGCCTCCGAGTGCTACATCGATCATAGCTGAGAATTCACGTCGAGTGTACGAGTCTGATATCAGTCACGCTCTCTTTTCTGTCTTGAAACGTACCTTTATCCTGTTCTGGAAGCTGGAAGGTGATACCGAGAGCTTGACCTCGGGGCATGATGGTGACTTTGTGTAGTGGCATAGCACCCTTGGTATGCAGTGCGACGAGGGCGTGACCGCCTTCATGGTAGGCAGTCATCTTTTTCGATTCTTCAGTGACATAGTGTGATTTACGTTCGGCGCCCATCAATATACGATCTGCTTCATCAGCAAATATCCCATGTATTGGTGGATTACTGACCTTTTGCCCATTCAAAGTGGTTCAGCTGGACATTTGACGATCCGTCCCTTGATGCCTTGACCGCAGCCTATCATTAGCTCCGACGACAAGCGGACACGAACGACTGACCTGATTGACGAGATTCTGTAAATCGGCTCCGCTCATTCCGGGACATCCTCTAGCGATAACACTAGCGTCAATGGCGGTGTCAACCTTCACGTCCGCCATATGGTGCTTTAGGATCTCGATCCTTCCCCTGACATCAGGTAGCCCGACAACGACTGATCGTTAGCTAAGCAATGTGTGAGATAGCCGACCCACCATGTCGGTCAAATCGTCCAGGACGGGTCAAAGCTTTATCGAGAGATTCTGGGAAATTGGTAGCGGCAATAATAATGACTCCCTCGGTTTGCTCGAATCCATCGAGCTCGACGAGAAGCTGGTTGAGAGTCTGTTTCATGTAATGCTATTCCATCAGCGTGGACACAGTAACAAGAAAAGGCAACGCACTTGATCCTTGGCACTCCTCTTGCTTCCGATCGCGTCTAGCTCATCGATGAAGATGATTGCCGGAGCCTTGGTTCGAGCAGCAGCGAAAAGTTCCCTAACACGTTTGGCTAAACTCAGCTATGCCCATGGGAAGAGATGCGACACTCACCACCGACACCGACAAACATCTCGTCGAAGCTGGATCCTGAAGCGAAAAGAAACGGGACCTCTGCTTCTCCAGCGACGGCTCGGGCCAGCATTGTCTTTCCAGTTCCAGGAGGTCCAGTCAACAAGACACCTTTTGGCAGTTTACCACCTAATGCAGAGAACTTCTCCGGGTTCTTGAGGAACATGACGATCTCTTCAAGTTCCTATCCATCAGCAACCCTCGCGCATTCCAGATTTGGTAACTCACGCCCTTGGCTTCCTCGACACCGTGGACGTCGCTGAATTTGACAACTTTGCCTTCTTCCGGTTCAAATTCTGCAGGTCCAGGTCCAGCTTTCATGAGTCCAGTGTTCTCCATGACCATCGACATAATTGTCAAGATGATAAACGCCCAGAACATCATTCCGATCAACCACCTGAAAGCGCGCATGGCGCTCATCTGTGGTGTGGAAGGTGCCATCTGTACGAAGATCGGTGCGAGAGGTGTGCCGGGTTGAGACGCTTGAGCTGCGATTGGGACCGATTCAGATGCCGTTGGAGTCGAAGTGGGTGATATAACGCCAGAAAGAACAGATGATGGACCATTCGGACTGGTAGACGTTGCAGCTGGAGTAGGACTAGGTGATTCCGCTCCGGCAGCAACGCTGCTTCCTCTTAACGTATCCCTCCTTCGTACAGCTCCGGCGATGTCCTGCATCCTCCCGATCTTCCCTAGGGCCTCCAAATACAGATTCAATGCCTCGCCCGATTCCAGTAATGCCTTGCTACCATGGGCGTCCGTCGTCATAGCCATAGCATCGTAGTACTTTGTGATTCCCAGAAATTCCCCTCCAGCCAATAAAGCTCTCAAGAGCACTAGCTGTTTCTCCAGATCCTCCGGGTCGGCGAGAGCTTCCGTCTCCAAGGCGGCGATCTGGCTCTGGAACGGTGTAAGAGGACCATCGTGATCGACCGGAGTAGTAGGTGGCGCGGGGGATGTCGATGACTTGCTGAGCGAGCTGAATATACCGGAATTCCGAGTAGTCGTAGAGAGATGGCGCAAACTAAGTGATGCTAATGTTGAAGGCTGTCGATCAGTTACCGGATGAGATGGATAAGTTTAGCTCACTCTTGATGGCGACCCATAGCTCCCAACTCTCACTGGCCTTGCTTGTCGACAAGTTCCTCTCAGTAGACCCTCTACGAGGAGATTGGCGGGCCTCAGTGCCATAGACGGGGATGATTACAGATGTATGAGATACAGGAGAAAGTTGGTGAACCGTGAACCGATGATGCAAGTGTCCATCGAATGTGGCACTTTTGAATATGCTCTAGAAGCCGAAGATGTACTGCTCTTCAGTCCCTGGCGACGTCTAACAGCTTACGGTCTTCTTTGGGCGTCTCCAGAAGCCTCCGATATGGGAGCTACTGGATCTGTCCCAGGATTCGGAATTATGCGATGCGTATACACCCCGATGTCTTCTTTAGCGCCAACATCTCCAGTCGAACGGCTCTAACGTAGCTTCTCTGCCTATTACCTACCTATTGAATTGTCTTCTTGCTTGACATCTATCGTTTAAGCATCTCAAATACTATGCAGATTGCTACAGCCTACCTGTGATAAAGGTCTAATCATAAGTTCTCTTGTCGATGATGGCGAGGGGTGATCAGGCACCGCCGGTCTCTTCCCCTCGCCAAGCCATAGCTCGCTCTCACATCTTGCCATGCATCAGACCAGCCGAATTTGGGCCGCCGGGACTCAGGAAGTCCATGAGCAAGCAACGAGTCATCGTACGGCCGGATTTGATATTCCGGGTTCCTATCATGCAGATCAGCGGGCACACAAGTAGCCTTTCATGCGTTTCCCCATGTTTCGGGATTGTCTCGGCGTGACCCACTTCTAGTGGACAGAGGCATGCAGTCGCTGAGATCCAGAGGATCCAGAGGACTCAGAGTGGTCGGCCGATCGCCGATTCGCGATCTTCAGTCCCTCGTTCCCCGATCGATGCGCCAAACAAGTTACTGAGACCATTAACAGACGCATGCGTTGAAAGTCTGAGCGCCAGTAACCTTATCTCAAGTCAACCTAAACATGAGTCACAAGGCTTCATATACCGAGTACGATCGAGACAAGACTTTCGGCATAACGGGCACTGTAGCTCGAAGTGACCAAGGAGAGGCCGGAATCGGTTCTTGACCCCTTGAATCCTTCTAGACTACCGTTCTCGGAGTAACGATCTCGTCCAGGTTGTACGTTATGCTACTAGACTACGGTCAAGCCTTCCTGGTCAGGGGCCGAGAATGAAACCAATTAATGAGTGAAGATGGGTCGTTGCCCTAGGCAGCTGATTCACATGCTATGCCTACCAAACTCAATTCACCAGCCATCCCGTAACCTAAATTCTTACCCCGCTCATGTGTCGGGGTTTTCTTCCAAGTCGGGTAAATATGTGAGTCATACCCTTGACGCCAACTCGGATTCATAGGGAAATAGCTAAAGTGACGAATCGAAGAACGCCACGATTCCGGACTCTACTGATTGAAACGCCATTTGGATTTCCCGGTTCCGGATTCTGAATCATCTCAAGGGTCTAAAGAGAGGGTAAGAAACGTAAATGTCTGGATCCGAGACTAAACACTTTATATCGTTCCTCTTGTTTGTTACTCCGTGTGGAAAACCCTGTAGATCACGTATAATGCTCACAGGGAGTAAGCAGAGGAGACTTGCATAAACAAGTTCCTGAGCAGCTGCCGAAACATCGCCTGCCAAGTGATGAACTTTAAAGTTATTATTCACATATTCCGTCACTCCGTGTATTGATCGACTTTTGATGGCGCGAACGATGGCTTGCAAGTGATCGAAAGCATAATGAAGGTGATTTTTAGTGGTGTTGTACTCAATCTATATACTCTATAACCTACATGCTCACCATCTCACCATCTATCTGACGATCCCCGCCGTTGTTTGTAGGAAAACACACACATACAATACACGTCGAGTTTTAGCGCGTCGAACCCGGGATCTGCATTACAATTAGTCTCTTGAACAAGATCTTTCTTATTCTACCGATACCGACAACTGGACTAGCTCAGTTCTTTCTTTGGATCAGAAGTGGAGGTAACTCGAACAGTTCGTAGCTCTTTGTTACTTTATCTCGCATTCGGACGAATATATAACCAGATCATATCACTGTCGAATTGGGTCCCAACCTCCTTCCGAATATATCACTTCCATTACACATTCACACCAAACAAATTCGAAGTCCGATTTCAATCATCATAACCCACTCAACGCAATCATTCATCCTCGCCCATTCTCGTCACAGCCTTCGAGCTCGATCTCACCAACAAACAACATCGCACCGTCGTAGGATCAGACTTTTTCCCTGTTGACCAGGGAGGATTCCCGTCGACTCATACCTCTCGTCAAACACCCACGACAACCATAAACTCATCAATCATCCCTAAACCTCCCCTCGACCGGCTCAATATGTCACTACCATCAAGAAACAGCTCTTACTCCACCATCCCCGACCTCCTCAATGAAAGCGACTCAGGCGCGTCACCTACTAGTCTATCATGGATTCTTAACGACGTACCGGCGTCAACCACCAGGTCCTTCTCCTTCCCCTCGACCTCATTCCCTACGCCTCCTGTGCGTCACCTATCCCCACCAACGGACTCGGAATTCGATGACGGGCTTCATACTCGGCGATCAAATTCCTCGGGGTCCGATAGGCGAGATCCGTCAGGCCAGTGGCTCACCGTACTTGGTGGCGATCCTTCCTCAGCAACCTCTCCTTTGCTAGAGCGAAAACGGCAGCGAACTTCCGACTATGTCGACTCGGTCGGAAACCGATCGTCTTCACCTACTATTCCACCTTCCCTTAGGCAAAGGGAACAGCAGAACATCTTCTCGGACCGACAAAAAGGCTACCGAAGTGTCGAACATGACCCTCCTAGTCGCCCTGCTCCACACCTTCCCATGGCGACTCTGCAGAACCCATTCTCCCTTCCATCTCTGTCCGCTCTCTACCCTTCGTACATGCCTAGTCCTAGGTCGAGTATCGGTGGTCCTTGGTCCGGGCAGATGTCTGAATCCCGTCCATCAACGACCCCAGTCGACAATCTCCGACCTAGCCTTCCGGGTCCGACACGCGCAAGTATTCCCGAGGAGGACTCACGATCCCTGATGGAGTCTCGAGGACCAGGACGAGTGACAACCATAAGCCGTGCTTCAAGGGCTTGCGACACCTGCAAGATCACCAAGACCCGATGCCAGAATGGCGGCGACACCAGTGTCGCATGTCCGCAGTGTGTCGATAAGAACCGCGCCTGCGCATACACTGGCAAGAACAAGAAAAGGGGACCTTCGCCTGGTCAGAATAGGCGTTCCCGAAAAGTCGCCTCCACCACTCCAAATCCTCAGGTAGCACCGCCCAGTATGGCGGAGCGCAGGGGTCAGTCTTTACCCGAAGTCCCTCGATTGGCTGCCCAATCAGCCTACCACCTAGCTCCCCTCCAAGCTACTAGGCTCTTGTCGACCGCCGACTATCCCGGTCAATCTCGAGGATTCGCTCCTCAGCCTCCTCCTCCTCAGCTCCCTTCTCAAACTCCGAGGTACTTCGTCTTCCCCAGTCAACCCGGTGCGGGAGCCAAATTTGACCCTCGGGCCAGTATTTCCGATGGGGGATTGACACTACCTCCTCTTAGGGCCCAGGGGTGGGCTATTCCGAGGTAATTCAGCCTGTATTAGAGTC
>Ga0265780_10003129_pt1 | contig 21961 bp, 14 predicted proteins | sample P1T30metagenome_FD_192432 | JGI IMG/M metagenome (GOLD analysis project Ga0265780, IMG submission 192432) | Plant litter microbial communities from East Loma Ridge, Irvine, California - P1 T30 | ecosystem: Environmental > Terrestrial > Plant litter > Unclassified | place: USA: California...
TGATCACGTCGCGCCGCTCCATCAGCGACTTGGTGCACGACAGGCGCATCTGCTCGATGTGCTCGTTGATCGACGAGTCCTTTTCGATGAACAGGTCGCGCTGCGGCACATAGGCTTCCGGCTGGTAGTAGTCGTAGTAGGAGACGAAGTACTCGACCGCGTTCTGCGGGAAGAATTCGCGGAACTCCGCATACAGCTGGGCCGCGAGGGTCTTGTTCGGGGCAAACACGATCGCCGGACGGCCGGCCTGGGCAATCACGTTCGCCATCGTGTAGGTCTTGCCCGAGCCCGTCACGCCGAGCAGGGTCTGGTACATCAGGCCGTCGTCGATGCCTTCGAGCAGTCCCTTGATCGCGGTCGGCTGGTCGCCGGCGGGAGGGAAGGGCTGGTGCAGCTTGAACGGGGAGTCTGGGAAAGTGATAACGCTGGGCTCGGGAGAATTTGCGACCGATAAATCTGCCATTGGATCAGACCTTTGCTAGAATGAGAATCCGCCTGCGGCCTAGCATGACTCTTGGCCGCTGTCTATACAACCGCTGCGAACCCAGCCGACAAACTCAGTTTATCACGATGAATTCCACAGCTCCTGCAAGCATCTTCGGCGCCATCGCCATGGCCCCGCGCGACCCCATCCTGGGCATTACCGAGGCCTTCAATGCAGATACCAATCCGGCCAAGATCAACCTCGGCGTCGGCGTCTACTACGATGACAACGGAAAGGTGCCTCTGCTGGATTGCGTACGCAAGGCCGAAGCAAAATTGATGGAGCAACCGGCCCCGCGCACCTATCTGCCGATCGAAGGCCTGGGTGCGTACGACAAGGCTGTGCAAGAACTCGTATTTGGGGCCGACAGCCCGGTAATTCAAGAGAAACGTGCGATTACCGTGCAAGCCCTGGGCGGCACCGGCGCGCTCAAGATCGGCGCCGATTTCCTCAAGCGCTTCGCGCCGGGTTCGGATGTCTACATCAGCGACCCGAGCTGGGAAAACCACCGCGCCCTGTTCGAGACCGCCGGCTTCACCGTCAACAACTATGCCTACTACGACGCGGCCACCCACGGCGTCAATTTCGAGGGCATGCTGGCCGCGCTGAAAGCGATGCCGGAAGGCGCGATCGTCGTGCTGCACGCCTGCTGCCACAACCCGACCGGCGCCGACCTCACCGCCGAGCAATGGGGCCAGGTGATTTCCGCCGTCACTGAAGGCGGCCTGATCCCGTTCCTGGACATGGCTTACCAGGGCTTCGGCTCGGGCATCGCGGAAGATGGCGCCGTGGTGCGCCGCTTCACCGAAGCCGGCGGTCCGCTGCTGGTGTCGAACTCGTTCTCGAAATCGTTCTCGCTGTACGGCGAGCGCGTCGGCGCGCTGTCCGTGGTGGCCTCGTCGTCGGAAGAGGCGGCCCGCCTGCTGTCGCAACTGAAGCGCATCGTGCGCACCAACTACTCGAACCCGCCGACCCACGGCGGCAAGGTCGTGGCCACCGTGCTGTCGACGCCGGAACTGCGCCAGACCTGGGAAGACGAGCTGGCCGGCATGCGCGTGCGCATCAAGGAAATGCGCGAAGAACTGGTGAAGAAGCTGGCCGAGAAAGCACCGGGCAAGGACTTCGATTTCGTGCGCAAGCAGGTCGGCATGTTCTCCTACTCGGGCCTCTCCAAGCAGCAGGTGGAGTCGCTGCGCGCCGAATCGATCTACGCCGTGGACACCGGCCGCATCTGCGTGGCCGCGCTGAACTCGAAAAACATCGATCGCGTCGTTGACGCCATCGCGAAAGTTCTCTAAACTCTTGGCTCTTCCGGTTTGGCAATGGCTGAGCTGGAAGACGATTCCCTGATAGCTCAGTTGGTAGAGCGACGGACTGTTAATCCGCAGGTCCCTGGTTCGAGTCCAGGTCGGGGAGCCAGAATTACCAGCCTCGGCAAGGCATGCACGATTGATAATTTGATCTGTGCAAGTCGCGATGGGGCAGCTATAATAGCAACATCTTTTCCCTGATAGCTCAGTTGGTAGAGCGACGGACTGTTAATCCGCAGGTCCCTGGTTCGAGTCCAGGTCGGGGAGCCAGAATTTGGAAGGGGCATCGAGAAATCGGTGCCCCTTTTTCGTTTCCTCGCCGCGCATCGCACGTGAGGCATCGCGCGTGACGCGTGACGAGTAGGATGGGCAGCTTTGCTGTCCACCCTATGGGCTACTTGCGGGATACGGGCTTTACCTTGGATGCGGCCTCCAGCGCGCGCTGGCGTGCGGTGTCCACATCATCCGCGATTGCCAGCGCCACGCCCATGCGACGCCGCGCGAACGACTCCGGCTTGCCGAACAAGCGAATATCCGACCCCGGCACGCGCAGCGCCTCCGCCACGCCTTCGAAGGCGATGCCCGCTTCGTCCAGCTGTCCATAAATCACCGCCGACGCACCCGGCGAGCGCAGCGCCACATTCACCGGCAAGCCCAGAATCGCCTTCGCGTGCAGTTCGAATTCGCTCTGGTCCTGCGTCGCCATGGTGACCATGCCGGTATCGTGCGGGCGCGGCGACACCTCCGAGAACCACACCATGTCGCCCTTGACGAACAGCTCCACGCCGAACACGCCCTGGCCGCCCAGGTTGGCCGTCACGCGTTCTGCGATGTGGCGCGCATTCGCCAGCGCGCCGGGCGTCATCGGCTGCGGCTGCCAGGATTCGACGTAGTCGCCATGCACCTGCTTGTGGCCGATCGGTTCGCAGAACCGGGTTTCCACCTGCCCGCCGGCGCCCACCGCGCGCACGGTGAGCAGCGTGATTTCGTAGTCGAAGTCGATGAAGCCCTCGACGATCACGCGGCCCGCGTCCACGCGCCCGCCCGCCGCGGCGGCATGCCAGGCGGTCTCCACGTCGGCCGCGCCGTCCAGCTTCGACTGGCCCTTGCCCGACGAGGACATCACCGGTTTCACGATGCACGGAAAACCGATCTCGGCGCAGGCGGCGCGCAGCTCGTCCAGGCTGCCGGCGAAGCGGTAGGGCGAGGTCGCCAGGCCGAGTTCCTCGGCGGCCAGGCGGCGGATGCCTTCGCGGTTCATGGTCAAGAGGGCTGCGCGCGCGGTCGGGATGCAGCTGATCTTGCCGGCCGCTTCCAGTTCGGCCAGCCTGGCCGTGGCGATGGCCTCGATCTCGGGCACGATCAGGGCCGGCTGTTCGCGCTCGATCAGCGCGGCCAGCGCCTCGCCGTCGGTCATGTCGATGACGTGGGCGCGGTGCGCGACCTGGTGGCCCGGCGCGTCCGGATAGCGGTCGACCGCGATCACTTCGACGCCGAGGCGCTGCAGCGAGATGATCACTTCCTTGCCGAGTTCGCCGGAGCCGAGCAGCATGACTTTGGTGGCGGAAGGGGAGAGGGGCGTGCCCAGGGTGCGTGGGGTGGTCATGGGGTGGAAAGAATGGTGGAGAAGAGCGGCGACTATAGCAAAGCGCGGCACCGGGCGCACGGCGGCGTGATCACTTGGCATCCTTGGATTTCCTGCTATAATATTGCCTCAATTCCCTGATAGCTCAGTTGGTAGAGCGACGGACTGTTAATCCGCAGGTCCCTGGTTCGAGTCCAGGTCGGGGAGCCAGCATTCCGAAAGGCCGCGTGTGAACGCGGCCTTTTTCGTTTCCGGGTCTTTCATCATGTCTCTACTCGCCGGCACCGACGCCGATTGCATCGCCCGCCACGCCGCCTTCGCCGACGAGGCGCGCTGGCTGCATCCGGCCCAGCAGGCGCTTATCCACGAGCGCGACTGGCTGCGCATGCTGGTGCCGCGTGCGGTCGGCGGCGTGGAGCTGCCCTTGCCCGAGGTCGTGCGGCTGGAAGAGGCGATCGCCCGCATCGACGGCAGCATGGGCTGGACCGTCACCCTGTGCGCCGGCGCCGGCTGGTTCGCCGGCTTCCTCGACCCGCAACTGGCGCGCGCGATCATGGCAACCGAGTCCGTCTGCCTGGCCGGCAGCGGCGCCCCGACCGGCGTGGCCGAGCGCGAAGGCGAGGGCTGGCGCATCGACGGCCTGTGGGACTACGCCAGCGGCGCACCGATGGCCACCCACTTCACTTTCAATGCCCTGCTGCGCGAACACGGCCAGCCGCTGCTCGACGCCCAGGGCCAGCCGCGCATCCAGGCGTTCGTGGTGCCGGCGGCGCTGGTCGGTATCGTGCCGAACTGGCGCACGCTCGGCCTGCGCGCCACCGCTTCGCACGCCTACAAGATCGAACGGCAATGGGTGCATGCGCGCCACGGCTTCCTGATCGATCCGGCCTGTGCGTCCGCGCCGGGGCCGCTGTACCGCTTCCCCTTCCTGGCCTTCGCCTTCGTCACGCTGGCGGCCAATGTGGCGGGGATGGGCGCGCACTTCATCGACCTGGCGCGCGAATCGCTTGGGCACCGCCGCAAGCGCTTCGGCGATGGCGAGGCGCTGATCGGCGTGCCGGCCGTGCGCGCCGCGCTGGACGGCGCCGCGGCCGGCCTGGCAAGCGCGCGCGCCGAGGTGCTTGCGATGCTCGATGCGAGCTGGGCCCAGGTGGCCGCGGGTGGCCAGCTGGCCGACGCCGATGCCGAACGGCTGCAGGCCTTGTCGCTGGCCTGGGTGAACGCGGCGCGGCGCGCGGTGGACAGCCTGTATCCGTATTGCGGCCTGTACGCGGCGCGCGAGGACAGTCCCATCAACCGGGTCTGGCGCGATTTCCATACCGCCTCGCAGCACGCGCTGCTGACGCCATAGGCGCCATCGGCGCGCGCGGGTGCGCACCACTGGTCAAAATGGAAACCAGCGGCTATAATTCGGCCTCAATTCCCTGATAGCTCAGTTGGTAGAGCGACGGACTGTTAATCCGCAGGTCCCTGGTTCGAGTCCAGGTCGGGGAGCCAGGACATTCAAAGGGCTACGCACTTGCGTAGCCCTTTGTCGTTTCCGGCCGGGAAATGATGCCCCGGTGGAGCGTATGCCCGTACGAAAAAAACGCCGCTTCCATACCACACTCCCGCCGCGCTCAGCGGACCGGGCTTCCCTGCAGCCGGATGCTGCCCTGCGGCGCAAGACCCCGAATCGCTTCCGTTTCCGCTTTTCCCGCACCAAGACGGGGCCGCCGCATCGCATTGCACCATTTTTTTTCGACTATGCGCACCAAGAAAATCAGCGTCGAAAAATTTTCTAACAAAGAAAACAAATAGTTTATTTTTCTGATTGTGTAATTCTTAAGAAACAATATACTAGTTAGAAAAATGGTGGTCCGCGGTTCCCTCACAGGAGTGTATCCATGTTACGAAGCGTTAAGCAGCTGTCGAATACCCGGAACAACGACCTCGCGCCAGGTCGCCCGCTCTCACGGGAACTACCGCGCCCAACACTGATCTCGCTGGCGGTCGCCTCGATCGTCGCGCTGGCCAGCGCCCAGGCCGCGGCCCAGGCGGACCTGCCGGCGCAGCAGGCGGCGCAGGCGCCGGCCACGCCGGTGCCGTTCGTGGACGCGCGCACGGAAGTCGTCACCGTGACCGCCACGCGGCGCCGCGAACCGCTGCGCGACGTGCCGCTGCGGGTCGAGACCCTCGACGCCGGCAGCCTGGAACGCGCCGGCTCGGTGTCGCTCGACGATTACGTCGGCACGCTGCCCGGCGTGACCGTCTCCTCCGACGGCGGACCGGGACGCGGCCAGGTGAATATCCGCGGCGTCTCGGTCGGCACCGCCACCGCGCCGACCGTCGGCACCTACATCGACGATGTCGCCTTCGGCTCCAGCACCGGCTTCGTCGGCGAGGCGGTGGCGGCGCTCGACATGGCGCTGCTCGACCTGCACCACATCGAACTGCTGCGCGGTCCGCAAGGCACGTTGTACGGCGCCGGCGCGATGGGCGGCCTGCTCAAGTACGTGACCAACGATCCGGATCCCAGCCACTTCTCGGGCCGCGCCGGCGTCACGCTGCGCGGTACCCGCAACGGCGCGCTGGGCCACATCGAGAACGCGGTGCTGAACGTGCCGCTGAGCGAAGGCGTGGCGGCGGTGCGCGTGGCCGCCTTCAATGACCACGACGGCGGCTACATGGATGCCGTCGGCCGCGCGCCGGGCGACCACGTCAACGAGGGCGACACCCGCGGCGCGCGTGTCTCGGTGCTGCTCGATCCGAGCAAGGAATTCCGCGTGCGCCTCACCGGCACGCACCAGGAAATCAAGCGCGACGGCACCAACGACCTGCAGTACGACGTCGCCACCGGCCAGCCGATGTATGGCGACCTGGCGCACCGCCTGTACACGCCGGAACCCTACAAGATCAAGACCAGCGTGATCTCCGCCGACCTCGAATACGACCTCGGCTGGGCGCGCCTGAACGTGATCGGTTCGGGCCAGCGCTTCACCGCCAACACGGTGCTGGACGCGATGGACATCGTCGGCTCGCCGGACTTCGCCTTCGCCCAGCTCGACAACGACACGGTGCTGCGCAAGCGTACCGGGGAAGTGCGCCTGACCTCGGCGCGCGGCGTGGTCGAATGGCTGGTCGGCTACTACCACAACAAGGAAACCGGCCAGCGCAACCAGCGCCTGTGGGCCCAGGTCGCGGCCGACAATTCGGAGCTGACCCTGGTGCGCGTCGACCAGCCTTCGCGCTATACCGAGAACGCGGTCTACGGCGACGTGACCTGGAATCCGACCGATGCCTGGTCCTTCACCGTCGGCGCCCGCGTGGCGCGCAACCGCCAGGTGTACGGCACCGTCACCAACGGCGTGGCCGACTTCGAGGCGCCGTCCAACGACGATTCCAAGACCTACCTGGCGACCGCGCGCTATTCGATCGACAAGACCAGCAGCGTGTATTTCCGCGCCGCCAGCGGCTATCGCCCGGGCGGACCGAACCCGCCCGCCATCGACCAGAACGGCCAGCTGATTCCCGGGGCGCCGCTCAGCTTCGGCTCGGACAAGCTGTGGAGCTATGAACTCGGCTACAAGGCCGACCTGCTCGACAAGCGCCTGTTCCTGGAGGCCGCGCTGTTCGACATCCGCTGGGACAAGCTGCAGCAGCCGGTGGCGATCGGCGCCACCACGCTCACCACCAATGCCGGCAAGGCCGAATCGAAGGGCCTGGAGCTGGCGCTGCGCTACAAGCTCGACGAGCACTGGAGCATGGACGGCAGCCTGGCCTGGACCGACGCCAAGCTGACCGAGGACGCGCCCGCGCTGGGCCCGTCCGGCTCGCGCCTGCCGAACACCGCGCGCGTCTCCACCACGCTGAGCGCACGCTATGCGGCCGACGTCGCCGGCAGGCCGGCCTATGCCGGCGTGACCGTGCGCCGCGTGGGCCAGCGCAACGCCGGTTTCGACGGCGTGGGCAGCTCGGTGCCGAACTATAACCTGGCCGGCTACACCCTGTTCGACCTGCAGGCCGGCGTCGACATCGACGCCTGGGAAGTCGGCGCCTATGTGCGCAACCTGGGCGACAAGCGCGCGCTGGCCGGCGCCGACACCGCGCTGACGGCCTTCGGCGGCCCGCTGCGCGCGACCCCGGTGCAGCCGCGCACCGTCGGCATCAGCCTGGCGAGGGCCTTCTGATGCCGGGCCTCACGCTGCGCAAGTGGCTCGGGCTGGTCCCGGCGGGCGCCGCCGCGCTGGCGCTGTGCGCGGCCGTCGCCCAGCCGGCGCGGGCGCAGGCGCCCCAGGCCCTGCCGCAGACCGCGCCCGTGGCGCCGGCGCCCGGCCCGGCAGCGCCGGCGGCCACGCCGACCGCCGCGCCCGCGCTGACCGCCGCCGACGTCGAGACCTGGCTGGACGGCATGGTGCCGAGCGCCCTGCGCATGGCGCTCGTGCCGGGCGCGGTGGTGGTGCTGGTCAAGGACGGCAAGCCGCTGCTGCAGAAGGGCTACGGCTACGCCGACTGGGACAAGTCGCTGGCGGTCGATCCGGCGCGCACCCTGTTCCGTCCGGGCTCGATTTCCAAGCTGTTCACCTGGACCGCGGTGATGCAGCTGGTCGAGCAGGGCAAGCTCGATCTGGACGCCGACGTCAACCGCTACCTCGACTTCCAGGTCCCGGCGCGCAATGGCAAGGCCATGACCCTGCGCCACATCATGACCCACACCACCGGCCTCGAAGAGACGGCGCGCGACCTGATCACCTACAGCGACACGACGCCCGACAACGGCCGCGTGCTCAAGGGCTACATCCCGCCCTACCTGTACGACCCCGGCACCACGCAGGGTTATTCCAACTGGGCCACCGGGCTGGCCGGCTACATCGTCGCGCGTACCAGCGGCCAAAGCTTCGACGAGTACATCGAGCAGCACATCTTCACGCCGCTCGGCATGAAGGATTCGACCTTCCGCCAGCCGCTGCCAGCCGCCCTGCGCGGCCAGATGTCACAGGGTTACACCAGCCTGGAAGAGGCGCCCAAGGGCTTCGAGATCGTCAGCATGGCGCCGGCCGGCAGCCTGTCCTCGACCGGCGCCGACATGGCGCGCTTCATGCTCGCCTACCTGGGGCAGGGGGAGCTGGACGGCGCGCGCATCCTGAAACCCGAGACGGTCAAGCTGATGCACACCCGGATCACGCGCGGCCTGCCCGACCTGAACGGCATCGGCCTGGGCTTCTACCAGCAGGACATCAACGGCCACCGCGCCTTTGGCCACGGCGGCGACACGATCCTGTTCCACTCCGACCTGATCCTGCTGGTCGACGACGGCATCGGCCTGTACGTGTCGGTGAACTCGCCCGGCCGCGAGGACCAGGGCAAGTGGCTGCGCGAGCGCCTGTACCACGGCTTCGCCGACCGCTACCTGCCCGACACGCGCGCGCCGCTCGTCTCCACCGTCGATCCGGCCAGCGCCGACGCGCACGCCAAACTGCTGGCCGGCGCCTACCGCAACTCGCGGCGCGAGGATTCGACCTTCTTCTCGGTGCTGCAGCTCATCAGCCCCCTGCGCATCCAGGCCATCGAGAACGGCCGCGTGGCGCTCGTGCTGGGCGGCGAGCGCAGCGTGTTCCGCGAAATCCGGCCCTTCCTGTGGCAGGAGGAGCACGGCAAGCGCCGCCTGCAGGCCATCGTCAAGGACGGCAAGGTCGTGCGCGTCGGTATCGAACCCTATGTGTTCGCCTTCGTGTTCGAGCCGGTGCCCTTCGCGTCCAGCGACACCGTGCTGGCGCTGCTGGCGGGCGCGCTGCTGGTGGCCCTGGGCACCGCGCTCCTGTGGCCGGTGGCCGCGCTGCTGCGGCGCCGCCATAAGGTCCCGGCGCCCGCCGCGTCGACGCGCTGGGTGCGCCTGGCCAGTTGCGCGGCGCTGCTGGCGGTGGGCCTGTGGACCGCGACCGTCGCCGTGATGAGCAACGACGGCAACGTCAGGCTGCTGCTGCCGCTGTCCCAGGCGATGAGCTTCCTGGCCTTCGTCGGCGGCCTGCTGGCGGCGCTGTGGCATGCGCGCACGGCCTGGCGCGGCGGCGCGCGCGCGGGCAGGGCCCTGGCGCTGCTGTGGGTGGCATCCTTCGCGGTACTCGTGGCGGTGGGGCTGATGCACCACCTGTTGAGCTTCAACCAGTATTACTGAGCCGGGTCTCACGCGGCAAGCTACCGAAGGACCATTCGATGAAAGTGCGCATGCATCCCGTATTCCTCACTTCCGCGGCCCTGCTGGCCTGCGCCGCGCTGGCGCTGCCGGCGGCGGCGGCGGAGCCGCAGCAGGCGCCGGCCACGCCGGCGCTGACCCCGGCGCTCGACAAGAACCCGCGCGACAAGGCCGCGGCCAGCCTGCGCAAGGACCGCGCGCCCGCTGCGCCGCTGCCCGACGCGCCGCGGGCGCCGGGCTCGGACGGCGTGCCCGAAGGCGGCAGCCATCCGCTCGACGCCGCCGATCTCGGCGCCTGGCTCGACGGCCGGGTGCCGTATTCGCTCAAGGCAGGCGACATCGCCGGCATGGTCATCAGCGTGGTCAAGGACGGCAAGGTGCTGCTGCAGAAGGGCTATGGCGTGGCCGACGTGGCCGCGCGCGTGCCGGCGGATCCTGCCTCCACCCTGATGCGTATCGGTTCTACCTCGAAGCTGTTCACCTGGACCGCGGTGATGCAGCTGGTCCAGCAGGGCAAGCTCGACCTCGACCGCAACGTCAACGACTACATCGACTTCAAGATCGCCGAACCCTATGGCAAGCCGGTCACCCTGCGCCACCTGATGAACCACCGCGCCGGTTTCGAGGAGGGCCTGAAGGACCTGCTGGCCTACGATCCGCAGCACAATCAGTCGAACGAGCGCTACCTGAAGGACCACCCGCGTCCGATGCTGTTCCCGCCGGGCGACGTGCCGGCGTATTCGAACTACGGCGTCGCGCTGGCCGGCTACATCGTGCAGCGCGTCTCGGGCGAACCCTTCGACGACTACGTCGCGCGCCACATCTTCCGCCCGCTCGGCATGCAGCACTCGAGCTTCGTCCAGCCGCTGCCGGCCGGCTTCCCGGGCACGCCGTCGAAGGGCTACCGCGGCGCCAGCGAGCCGCCGTCGGAATTCGAACTCGTCATCACCAGCCCGGCCGGCAGCGTCAGCACCACCGCCGCCGACATGAGCCGCTTCATGCTGGCCCATTTGCAGCAGGGCAGCCTGGACGGCTATGCCATGCTCGACGCGGCCACCACCGCGCGCATGCACGGTGCGACGGAAACCGCGCCGCCAGGCTTCGCGCGCATGGCGCACGGCTTCTTCCTGGCCACCCAGAACGGCCGCACGGTGATCGGCCACGGCGGCGACACCGTGGTATTCCACACCGAGCTGAACATGCTGCCGCAGGAAGGCGTAGGCATCTTCTTCAGCTACAACAGCCGCGGCAAGGACGGCGCCGTCTACCAGGCGCGCAAGGAACTGTTCGACGGTTTCATGGACCGCTACTTCCCGCCCGCCCCGGCCACGGAGCAGCCGGCGCTGCCCTCGGCCAAGGCCGACGCCCAAGTCATCGCCGGCCGTTACGAAAGCTCGCGCCGGGTCGAGCATGGCTTCCTGAGCGCGCTCTACCTGCTGTCGCAGACCGTGATCGAGGCCACGCCGGAAGGCACGATCAAGGCGCCCGAGCCCTTCGGCGGCGTGGCCGAGTATCGCGAGGTCGGGCCGCAGTTGTGGCGCAAGATCGGCGCTACCCAGACCCTGCTGCTTACCGAGGTGAATGGCGTCAAGACCGTGGTCGACAGCGAGAATCCGGTGTCGGTCCTGCAGCAAGCCCCCTTCCTGCGTTCGGCGCCGCTGAACCTGACGGTGCTGACCCTGTCGGTGCTGGTGCTGCTCGCCACACTCGTCCTGTGGCCGGTCGGCGCGGTGCTGCGCCGCGCCGAGCGCGCCACCAGCGGCGTCTCGCCCGCGCAGCGGCGCCTGCGCAAGGTGCAGCGCCTGGCGGTGGCGGTGGCGGTGGCCTGGCTGTTCGTCTGGTTCCTGATGATCAAGCCGCTGCTGAATACCGAGCTGGCGCTGTACAGCAGCGCCAACGATTTCCTGATCGGCGCGGTGCAGGCGAGCGGCCTGCTGGCGGTGGCCGCGGCGGTGGCGGGCGTGTGGGTGGCCTGGCGCATGTTGCGCACCGACGCCTCGCGCCTGGCGCGCATCTGGAGCGTGCTGGTCGCGCTGGCCCTGGTCGGCCTGGTATGGATCGGCGTGGTCGGCCAGCTGATGGCCTGGAACCTGAACTACTGACGCGGCGGCCGCCATGGACGATACCCTCTCCGCCGATGCCGGCATCGCCCGCGCGGCGCCGCGCGGCCCCGGACGTGGCGCCGCGATCGGCCTGATCGCGCTGGCGCTGTTCACCGGCACCGCCGCGCGCTATGTGCTCAGTCCCATGCAGGAACTGGTGAAGGCCGACCTGGGCCTGGGCGACAACCAGGTCGCGCTGCTGCAGGGTATGGCGCTGGCGCTGCCGGCGGCGCTGCTGTCGATCGTGGCCGGGCGCCTGGTCGACCGCAGCAACCGCAGCCGCCTGCTGGTGTGCCTGGCGCTGCTGTGCACGGCCGGCAGCGTGCTCGGCGCACTGGCCCGGGATTTTCCCACCGCCTTCGTCGCGCGCATGATGGTGGGCGCGGCCGTGGCGGCGGCGCAGCCGGCGGCCCTGTCGCTGGTGGCCGACCTGACCCGGCCCGAGGTGCGCGGCCGCATGGTCACCCTGCTGTCGCTCGGCCAGGCGCTCGGCAGCACCATGGCCTTCGTGCTGGCCGGCGCGCTGCTGGCCTGGCTGCCGGCGGCGCTGCCGCCAGGCGCCCTGGCCGCGCTGGCGCCCTGGCGCCTGGTGCAGCTGGCCTTCGCCGCGGTGGTGCTGGCCTCGGCCTTCGCGCTGCTGCTGATGCGCGAGCCGGCGCGCCGCGAGGGCGGGGCGGACGGCGACGGCAAGCTGGGCGAAGCGCTGCGCGCGCTGTGGGGCTACCGCCGCTTCCTGCTGCCGCTGGCCGGCGGCATGGTCACCATCGGCATGGCCGACGCCGCCGCCGCGATCTGGGCGGTGCCCATCCTGACCCGCAACTTCCACCAGGCGCCGGCCGATTTCGGCACCTGGATGGGCATGCTCAACCTGGGTTCGGGCGTGATCGGCGCGGTGCTGGGCGGGGTCTCGGCCGACCTCGGACAAAGGAAATGGGGCCACGGCGGCGCCCTGTCCGGCGCGGTGATCGGGGCCGTGCTGTCGATTCCCGCCGCCCTGTTTGCCGTGGTGCCGGGGGTGTGGTGGTTCGCCGGCCTGCTGGCGCTGCTGCTGACCTGCGGCGCCTGCGCCAACATCGCGGCCACCTCGGCCATCATGGTGGTGCTGCCGAACCGCCTGCGCGGCACTTGCCTGAGCCTGCTGGTCGCGGCCATCGCCCTGGTCGCCTTCGGCATCGCGCCGCTGCTGGTCAGCCTCAGCGCGCACGCCACGGCCGGCGGCACCGACCTGACCGTGCCGCTCGCCTGGGTCGGCGTGATTACCAGCATCCTCGCCAGCGCCGCCTTCGTGCATGCCATGCGCGCGGCGCGCCATCTCACCGACACGGAGCCGACATGAACCGATCTTCCACCATCGCCGCACTCGATGCGCTGTTCGAGCCGGCCAACCGCAGCGACGCTCCCGGCCTGGTGGTCGGCGTGGCGCTGGGCGGCGAGACCCTGTACCGGCGCGGCTTCGGCCTGGCCAGCATCGAGCACGGCCTGTCCAACACGCCGTGGACGCGCATGCGCATCGGCTCCACCAGCAAGCACATCGCCAGCCTGGCCGCGCTGTTGCTGGCCGAGGAAGGCAAGCTCGATCTCGACGCCGGCGTGCGCCGCTACCTGCCGGAGCTGCCCGAAGGCGCGCACGAGCCGACGCTGCGCCAGTTCATGCAGCACACCGGCGGCATGCGCGACAGCCTCGACGTCGGCTTCCTGGTGGCCGGACTGGCGATCCCGCCCAAGGGCGAGGCGCTGGCCGTGCAAGTGCGCCAGCGCGACGTGAACTTCGCGCCGGGCGACAAGCAGATCTACAACAACGGCGGCTACCACATGCTCTCGATCGCCATCGAGCGCGCCGCCGGCATGCCCTTCGAGCAGTTCCTGCAGGAGCGCATCTTCGCGCCGCTGGGCATGGGCGACACGCGCTCGGTGCCGAGCGACTTCGCCATCCATCCCGGCATGGCGACCATGCACGTGGCCCAGCCCGACGGCTCCTGGCGGCGCGGCATCTTCCCCAGCGAGGAAGTGCGCGGCGAAGGCGCGGTGGTCTCGACCGTCGACGACATGCTGCGCTGGCTGGCCCACCTGCGCGGGCCGCACACCGTCGGCAGCGAAGACAGCTGGGCGCAGCTGCTGCGGCCGGCGCGCCTGAACGACGGCGGCGGCGGCAGCTACGCGCTGGGCCTGATGGTGGAAGACTACCGCGGCGTGCAGGTGCTGCACCACGGCGGCACGGTCATCGGCGGCACCTGCCAGATGCTGACGGCGCCGGCGCATGCGCTCGACATCATCGTCATCGCCAACGGCGCCAAGGTCGTCGTGGGCGAACTGGCCAACAAGGTACTCGAGGCGGTGCTGGGCGAGGAGGCCTTTGCGCGGCCGGCGCCGGCCATGGCCGAATGCGCGGCCTACCGGCCGCTGCTCGGCGCCCTCTACGCTTCAGCCTCGGCCGACATGGTGCTGGGCTTCGGCGACGCCGGCGGCAAGCTGGGGCTCATCGTCCACAATTCTCCGCCGATTCCGGCGCGTCTCGACGGGCCGGCGCTGGTGCTGGATTTCAGCCGCGTCGTGTGCGGACCGTACCGGGTGGAGATCGGGCCGCTGGAACAGGGCGCCGCGCCGCCCGCGACCCTTTTGTTGCAGGACGGCGCCACCGTGCAGGAGCTGGTTCGCCTGCCCGCGGGCGAGGTCTCGACCGTGGCGGCCGGCGCCGCCCTGGTCGGGCATTACCGCGCGCCCGACCTGAACGCCGTGGCCGAGATTGTCATCGACGGCGAGGCGCTGCTGCTGCGGATCCAGGGCGCGGCGGTGCCGAACGTGCTGACCCTGAGCGCGTATTCCCCGGATGTATTCGGCTGGAAGTTCGGCGGCGAGCTGGCCGCGCTGGGAGGCACCCTGCACGTCGAGCGCCGTGCGGGCAAGGTGAGCGGCCTGCGCCTGAACACCCTGCGCACCCGCCACATGCAGCTGCAGCGCCTCGACGACTGATCATCCTTTTCCGGAGCCGCCATGAAATTCTTCATCGCCAGCCTGGTCACCGAGACCAATACCTTCGCAGCTTCCCCCACGGGCCTGGGCGGCTTCGAGGAATACGGCGTCCACCACGGCGACGCCAGCAGCCGCGATCCGCAGGCCACCGGCGCCTTCATGCTTTATTTGCGCGAGCTGATGGAAGCCGACGGCCATCAGGTAGCCGAGAGCCTGTGCACCTTCGCCCAGCCCGCCGGCCGCACCCTGCGCCATGTGTACGAAGCCTTCCGCGACGAGATCGTGGCCGACCTGCGCGCCGCCATGCCGGTCGATGCGGTGCAACTGCTGCTGCACGGCGCCATGGCCGCCGAGGGCCACGACGATTGCGAAGGCGACCTGACGGCGCACTTGCGCGCCGTGGTCGGGCCGGACGTGCCGATCGGGCTGGAGCTCGACCTGCACTGCCATTTCACGGAGCTGATGCAGCGCTCGGCCGACGTCATCGTCGCCTTCAAGGAGTATCCGCACATCGACGAGAAGGAGCGCGGGCAGGAGCTGTACCGCATCCTGGTCGAGACCGCGGCCGGACGGGTGCGGCCGGTCACCGCCGTATTCGACTGCAGGATGGTCGGCCTGTGGCACACCACGCGCGAGCCCATGAAAAGCTTCGTCGCGCGCATGCAGGCGCTCGAAGCCGAGCCGCGCGTGCTGTCGGTCTCGCTGGGTCACGGCTTCCCCTGGGGCGACGTGCCGGAGGCGGGCGCCAAGCTGTGGGTGGTCACGGACGGCGACGCCGCTCTGGCGCACAGCCTGGCCGAACGCCTCGGGCGCGAGTTCTGGGAACTGCGCGAAGCCACCCGGGCGACGGCGATGGGCATCGATGAAGCACTCGACATCGGGCCGGGCGCAGGCCCGGTCGTGCTGGCCGATATCGCCGACAACCCGGGCGGCGGCGCGCCCGGCGACAGCACCTTCATCCTGCGCCGCCTGGTCGAGCTGGGCGTGGCCGACGTCGCGCTGGGTGCGCTGTGGGACCTGGGCGCCGTCCATATCTGCAAGAGCGCCGGCGTGGGCGCGCAGCTGGACCTGCGCATCGGCGGCAAGTGCGGGCCGACCTCCGGCATGCCGGTCGACCTGCGCGTGACCGTGCGCGCCGTCATGGAAGACCATACGCAGAACGCACTGGGCGTGCGCGAGCGCCTGGGCACCTGCGTCTGGATCGAGGGGCCGAACCGGCTGCACATCCTGCTGTCGTCGGTGCGCACCCAGACCTACGGCACCGACGCCTTCACCGGCATCGGCATCACGCTCGAGGACAAGGCCTTCGTGGTGGTGAAATCGACCCAGCATTTCTACGCCACCTTCGCGCCGCTGGCGCGCGAGGTGCGCTACGTGACCACGCCGGGCACCATGAACCTGGATTTCGGCGCCATTCCCTACCGTTTGCGTTCGCTCGACTTCTGGCCGCGGGTGGAAGATCCGCATGCGGCCTGAGCAAGCCTGGCCGGAAAATTTAGCGTTCTGGAAAGGTGTCCTGTCAAGTTTTCAATCTTTGCAATTCCCACTATAATAAACGCTCTCATGAAGGATGCGTATGGCCACTCGAAGAGCGAATAACACGGCACCCGACAGGGATGCCAATCTGGGCGAGTCGCTGCGGAGGATCCGGAAAGAGCGCGGCATGACGCTGATCGAAGCCGGCGAGCGCAGCGGCATGCCGATGTCCACCATCTCCAAGATCGAAAACAACAAGATGTCGCTCAGCTACGACAAGCTGCTGCGCATCTGCGCCGCCCTCGACGTCGATATCTCCGAGCTGTTCAGCGGGAATACGGCAGTCGAAAAGCCGCCCGCGCCGCCATCGAGCGGACGGCGCAGCGTCAACCGGCGCGGCACCGGCTATGCGATCAATACGCCCAACTACTCGCACCTGTACCCGGCCGCGGACCTGCTGAACAAGCGCTCGGTGCCGATCATCGCCGAGATCCATGCCCGCTCGCTGGCCGAATTCGGTGAACTGATCCGCCATCCGGGCGAGGAGTTCGCCATCGTCCTGGAAGGCACGGTCGACCTGTTCACCGACCTGTACGCGCCGCTGCGGCTCGAGACCGGCGACTCGATCTACTTCGACAGCGGCATGGCGCACGCCTACATCGCGGTGGGCGAGGACACTTGCCGGGTACTGTCGGTCTGCACTTCGGACGAGGCCAACGACGAAGAGATGTTCGCCTCGCTGATCGACAGTGGCGCCTCCGCGGCGCCGGCGCCACCAGCGCCGCCCGCGCGCCCTGCGCGCAAGAAGGCCGCCAGGAAGTAGGCTTCAGCCGCGGAAGGCCGTCACCTCGATCTCGACATCGACGTCGAAGGCCAGGCGCGCGCCTACGGTCGAACGGGCCGGCAGATGGGGCGCCTTGAAATACTCGCGGTATACCTCGTTGAAGTCCGCAAACAGGGCCAGGTCGGACAGCCACACCGTCACTCTCACCACATGCGTCAGGTCCAGGCCCGCCTGCGCCAGCGTCGCCTCGATCCGGTCGAGCACATTCCTGGTCTGGCCGGCGATCGGCCCCTGCATCGGCCTGCCATCCTGGTCCAGCGGAATCTGGCCCGACAGGAAGACGAAGCCGCCGGCTTCGACCGCCTTGGAGAAGGGGAAGGGGAGGTCGCTCGGGGTACGCACGATGTTCGGCATGAGAATCCTTCAGGTGGTGCGGACGGCTGCCGCGTGAAAATTTTCTGATTCTGAAATAATAATCGATTATCGATCGGGTTCCGCAGCCTGTCAAACGCCATTCGGCGCCGCCGATTTCTTGCAAAAACTGCTTGCGCGGCGCTCGCCGCTCGCATATCTTTCAAGCTTAGAAGATTTTTCTTATTCCGAAAATCATTGCCGCTTCCGGCAGCGTGTGGCGGCTTCCGTACCGCACAACAAGGCCCAGCCCCGGGCAGAAGGTGAGCAATGGATCGTATGAGTCATGAGACGGCGGATTTCATCGTGATCGGCGCGGGCATCGGCGGCGCATCGACCGCCTACTGGCTGTCGCGCCAGGCCCGCGTCATCATCCTGGAGCGGGAAACCCAGCCGGGCTACCACAGCACCGGCCGTTCGGCGGCGCTGTTCATGGAAAGCTACGGACCCGAGCAGGTGCGCGCGCTCAGCCGGGCCAGCATCGACTTCTTCAACGCTCCGCCCGAGGGCTTCTGCGATCATCCGCTGCTGACGCCGCGCGGCGCCTTCATGTTTGCCGCCCCCGGCCAGGAAGCCGAGCTGGCCGCGCACGAGGCCGCGGTGCGCGCGACCTCGTCGGCGTTCGAGCGCATGGACGCGCAACAGGCGCTGGAATTCCTGCCGGTGCTGCGCCCCGGCTACGTGATCGGCGGCGTGCTGGAAAAGGATGCGGCCGACATCGATGTCGACGCGCTGCTGCAGGGCTTCCTGCGCGGCACCCGCCAGCGCGGCGGACGCACCGTGTACGACGCCGGGGTCACGTCCATGCGGCGCGTCGACGGCGTGTGGGAAGTGGAGACGGCGCAGGGCAGCTATCGGGCGCCGGTGGTGGTGAATGCGGCCGGCGCCTGGGCCGATGCGATCGCCGTGCTGGCCGGGGCCGATCCGGTCGGGCTGGTGCCCAAGCGCCGCTCGGCCTTCATCTTCGCGCCGCCGGAGGGCATGCCCTGCGCGCACTGGCCGCTGTTCCTGGACGTGCAGCAGTCCTTCTACATCAAGCCGGACGCCGGCATGCTGCTCGGTTCCCCCTGCAATGCCGATCCGGCGCCGCCGCACGACGTGCAGGCCGAAGAACTCGACATCGCCATCGCCATCGACAACATCGAGCGCTTCACCACCCTGACCATCCGCCGTCCCAGCCATGTGTGGGCCGGCTTGCGCAGCTTCGTCGCCGACGGCGAACTGGTGGGCGGCCACGACCCCAGGCTGCCCGGCTTCTTCTGGGCCGCCGCCCAGGGCGGCTACGGCATCCAGACCGCGCCCGCCGCCGGCCGCTATTTCGCGGCGAGCCTGCTGGGAGAAGGCGCCGGCGAGCAGCTGTCCTCGTTCGGCTTCGACCCCGCGCGCATCAGCCCCGCCCGATTCCAGCCCTGAACCCGCCCGCCATGCACATCTTCCTTGCCGCGCTTGCGCACGAGACCAACAGCTTTTCCCCGATTCCGACGACCATGCGCGCGTTCGAGGACGGCATCCTGTACCGCCCCGGCGACAGCGCCGCGGCGCTGGCCCAGGCCCTCGATTTTCCCGGCGTCGGCTTCATGCGCGACGTGGCGCACGCGCATGGCGACGAAGTCACGCTCGGCCTGTGCGCCTGGGCCCAGCCGGGCGGTCCGGTGGCGCGCCAGGCCTACGAATCGCTGCGCGACGAACTGCTGGCCCAGCTGATGGCCGCGCGCGGCGTCGATGCCGTGGTGCTGGTGCTGCACGGCGCCATGATCGCCCACGGCTACCAGGATTGCGAAGGCGATCTGCTGGCGCGCGTGCGCGAACTGGTCGGCCCTGGCGTGCCGGTCGGCGTGCTGCTCGACCTGCACGGCAACCTGACTCCGCGCATGACCGGCAGCGGCGCCGTGCTGGTCTCCTGCAAGGAATACCCGCATACCGACTACCTGGAACGTACCCGCGAACTGCATGCGATCCTGGCCGCGATGGTGCGCGGCGGCTGCCGGCCGGGCGTGGTCACGCGGCGCGTGCCGATGCTGGGCCTGTTCGGCACCGGAGAAGCGCCGATGCGCGCCTTCCTCGACCAGGTCCAGGCCTTCGAGGCCGCGCCGGGCATCCTGTCGATCTCGGTAATGCACGGCTTTCCCTGGTCCGATACCGAATTCACTTCGGCGGCGGTGATGGTGTTCTTCGATAACGTTCAAGGCGCCGAAGCGCTGGCCGGCGAGCTTGCCGCATTGCTGGCGCAGAAGTTCTTCGACTTGCGCACCCTGGGCAAGCGCTCGATGCTGTCGGTGGACGCCGCGCTGGACGCCTGCCTGGACCCCGCCGCCGCCGGCCTGTTCGTGCTGGCCGACGGCTCGGACAACCCCGGCGGCGGCGCGGCCTGCGACAGCACTTTCATCCTGCACGCACTGCTCGCGCGCGGCGCGCAGGACGTGGCGCTCGGCATGCTCTGGGATCCGCTGGCGGTGCAACTGGCGCAGGATGCCGGCGTCGGCGCCGAACTGGCGCTGCGCGTCGGCGGCAAGGTCGGCCCGGCCTCCGGCGAGCCGGTCGACCTGCGCGCCACCGTCACCGCGGTACGCAGCGACGCGCGCCAGCACGGCCTGGCCGGGCAGTACACCGAAGCCCTGGGCGAAGCGGTGGCGATCCGCGCCGGCGGCATCGACATCGTGCTGAACACGCGGCGCCAGCAGGTGTTTTCTCCCGAGTGCTTCACCGAGCTGGGCATCGACCTCTCGAGCAAGCGCCTGGTGGTGGTGAAGTCGACCCGGCATTTCCGCGCCTGCTTCGACGCCATCGCCGCCACGACCCTGTTCTGCGATGCGCCCGGGGCCCTGAACAGCGAACTGGCGCGCCTGCCCTACGCACGGTTGCGCCGGCCCATCTGGCCGCTGGACGCGATCGGCGAAGCGGGAGACGAGCATGCATAAGGAGCCCACCTGGTTCGGCCAGCCGCGCGGCCTGACGATCCTGTTCCTGACCGAGATGTGGGAGAAGTTCTCCTTCTTCGGCATGCGCGCGCTGCAGATCTACTACATGACCAAGGCGCTGAACCTGCCGCATGCGACCGCGTCGATGATCTTCGGCGCCTACGCTGCCGGGGTCTACCTGACGCCGATCTTCGGCGGCCTGATCGCCGACCGCTGGCTGGGCCGCAAGCGCGCGGTGGTCATCGGCGGCCTGTTGATGGCGGTCGGCCATTTCATGATGGCTTTCGAGCCGATGTTCTATGCCGCGATGGTCGTCATCGCCTGCGGCAACGGCCTGTTCCTGCCGAACCTGCCGAGCCAGATTCCGCTGCTGTATCCGAAGGGCGACGCGCGCATCGATTCCGCCTTCAGCGTGTACTACGTGGGCGTGAACCTGGGCGCCTTCCTCGCGCCGCTGATCTGCGGCACCCTGGGCGAGCTGTATGGCTGGCACTACGGTTTCGGCGCGGCCGGCATCGGCATGTGCCTGGGCCTGGTCATCTATATCTCGGGCGGCAAGTACCTGCCCGCCGATACGCCTGCGGCGTCGCGCGCCGAGCGCGCGGTCGTGCAGCCCGATGAGCGCGGCGGCAGCATCGCGCTGCTGTTCGCCGTGGCCTGCGCGGTGATCCTGTTCCGCACCGCCTACGAGCAGAACGGCAATACGGTGGCGGTCTGGATGGATGCCAGCATGGACCGGCAAGCCTTCGGGATGGCGATTCCGGCCACCTGGTTCCAGTCGCTCAATCCGATGTTCGTGTTCCTGATCAGTCCCCTGCTGGTGCGCGCCTGGAACGCCAGGGCGGCGCGCGGCATGGCCCCGCCCTCGCTCGACCGCATGGCGCTGGGCGCTTTCGGCGTGGGGGCGGCCTATGTGCTGCTGGCCGGCCTGATCGCGCTGGGCGTGGGCGGCGCGGGCGGCGTCGGCTGGCTGTGGGTGGTGCTGTTCTTCGCCGTGTTCACGCTGGCCGAGCTGTACATCCTGCCCGTCGGCCTGGGCCTGTTCGCCAGCATGGCGCCCAAGCGCTTCGGCGCCACCACCATCGCGGCATGGTTCCTGTGCTCCTTCGCCGGCAACCTGGCGGCCGGCGCCATCGGCTCCACCTGGAGCAGCATGAGGCCGCAAGCCTTCTTCCTGATGATGGCGGCCATTTGCGCCCTGTCCGGCACGGCGCTGTTCCTGATCCGCAAGACCTATGGCGCGCATGGCGGATCTGCCGCGCTCCCCCGGCCCGGCCGCCACGACGGCGCGGTGCGGGAAACGATGGACCCGTGAGCCTTCCATGCTGGCCGTCCGCAACGCCGTGATGGAAGACCTGGGCGCGATCTTCGCGCTCGCCGGCGGCATCGGCGCCGGCATGACGACCCTCAAGCCCGACCTGGCGGCGCTGGAACGGCGCCTGCAAACGGTCGAGGCGTCCTTCGCCGGCACCGCCGATCCGGCCGACGCCGACTACCTGTTCGTGCTCGAAGACCTGGCCGCGGGCCGGGTCTGCGGCGTATCGGCGATCAAGGCCGCGGTGGGACTGCGCGAACCCTTCTACAACTACCGCATCAGCACCTCGGTGCATGCGCGCGCGGATGCCGGGATGGTGAACCGCGTGCAGTCGCTGCACCTGACGCACGACCTGTCGGGGGCCGCCGAACTGTGTTCGCTGTACCTGCATCCGGACTACCGCCACGGCGCGAACGGCAAGCTGTTGTCGAAGG
>Ga0265780_10003130_pt1 | contig 21955 bp, 15 predicted proteins | sample P1T30metagenome_FD_192432 | JGI IMG/M metagenome (GOLD analysis project Ga0265780, IMG submission 192432) | Plant litter microbial communities from East Loma Ridge, Irvine, California - P1 T30 | ecosystem: Environmental > Terrestrial > Plant litter > Unclassified | place: USA: California...
GTCCCGACAAGTAGAGCCAGAAGCGCAAGTTCACGCACCTGTCGCATCTCCCCGGCGCTGAACTCTATCAGCGAATATGGCGGCGAGAACGAAGCCGCCGATCAGTCCTACGTGCTCGAAGAACGCATTCGTCGCCATGAAGCGATCCGGACCCGCCGGCATCGTCCAGAAGGCATTGGCCGTGATCGCCGCGAACAGCGTGAAGACCCCGAGCATCCCCGCGCCGAGCCAGACGAGTCGACCAGACAGGATCAGCACCGGACCGATCACCTCGACCGCTATTGTCAGACCGGCCCAGAGTTCCGGCGGGTGCATCCCGAAATGAGCCTGCTCAGCCACCGCGGCGGACCAGTCCGTGGCTTTTACGACGCCACCGAGCAGGTACGCGCCGATGAGCGCCAGACGGGCGAGCAACCACGTCATCGGATGACGCAGAATGGCGGCGACCAGCCGGGGCGTACCCGTCGTCTTCATCTCACTTGTTCACGGAGGAGTGCACTTCCGCGATATAGCCGCCCGGGAACCGCACCATCGCCGACTGCCCGTCGCCCGCGGAATGCGGTGGAACGAGCGTCTCGACGCCGGCCGCTACGGCTTTGGCAAGCGTCGCCTGAAGGTCTGGCACGGCGTAGCCTGTCACATCGTGGCCATATGGCCACGGCAACTGCCCGTCGGAGACCACGATCAGCATGTCGCCGTAGCCGGAAGTCACCCGAATGCGCCGATATGTCTTACCCGGTTCGCCGATCTCGGCACCATCGGCTGCTCGCTGATCACTCGTCACCCGCGCCTTGGCGTAGCCGCTCCAGCTTTTGAGGAAGGCGTCGGCGGCGTCGGAGGTGAGGTAGACGCGGTTCTCGGGGATGGTCGCGAGCGTGGGATAGTTCGGCTTCGCCGTATGCCAGTAAAGCTGCATGTTCACACCGCCTGGCCATTGCACAACGGAGTCCCGGCCGATCGGGTCGGGGAAGGTGGCGATCAACCGCGATGCGCCGTGATGGACGGCGGAGGTCACCGCCGCATCCAGATCGGTCACGAGATATCCGGTGCGTTCATGACCGAACGGGTACGGTATCGGCGTCAGAAAGCCGAAGACGGATACCGTGCCCGCAGGCGAGAGTATGAGCTGCGATTTGGTTTTGCTGGAGGTGGGAGTGACCTGGAACTGTCCCTGCTTCGAGGTTGTGCCGCCGAACGTCGAGACGAAGCTCGAGACGAACGTGTCGAACTGATCCTGCGGTACGTAGACATGTGCCGTGTCGTACTGTGGACCGACGGCATAGCTCGCCGCCTCCGGTTTCGCTGGAGCCGCCCGCCGTGCGAACACGGCGGTCGGCCCGAGGGCGGCGCTCAGCATGAGAGTGGCGGCGAAGATCGAAGCGCGTTTCATCAGTGTTCTCCTGTGAAGGATTTTTAGACGGCCCAGCAGCCGCAGCCGAGGGATCCCCAGAAACTCTGGACGTTGCGCGCCGGTACGTCGGCACCGAGAGCGGCGGCGTGATCATGGCCATGAACGCCGCAAGCGGTTGCGCAGCCACAAGCGCTCGCGAGCTTCGCAGAGGCTTCCGGTCCGCGGTGATAACCGCCGAAGGTCGCGACGGGCGACCAGTCGGGCATCGGTCTGGGCATGGCCGGCGAGAGCGGCGCGTAGTCCCCTTCGCCGAACACTACCTTGCCCCCGAGCAGCGTCAGGACGGATCGAAGGTGCGGGATGTCGCTTTCGGGAACCGAGAAGTAGTCGCCGGACAGGACGGCGAGGTCGGCTAGCTGACCCGCCTTGATCTGTCCCTTCTTGCCGACCTCGCTCGAAAACCATGTGTTCTCGTAGGTCCACATCGCTAGAGCCTTTTCGCGGCTGACGCGGTTCGCGCCAGGATACAGACCGAGCCCTCCCACCGTCCTGCCGGTGACCAGCCAGTTGAGCGACACCCAGGGATTGTAGCTGGCGACGCGTGTCGCGTCGGTGCCGGCACCCACGTGCAGACCTGCCGCCAGCATCTTCGCGATCGGCGGTGTACGTTCCGCCGCTCTCGCGCCGTACCGCTCGACGAAGTACTCGCCCTGATACGCCATACGGTGCTGCACGGCGACGCCGCCCCCGAGCGCAGCGATCCGATCGATGTTGCGGTCGCTGATCGTCTCTGCGTGATCGAAGAACCAGTTGATTCCGTCGAAGGGGATATCCTTCGCGACCTTCTCGTACACGTTGAGGGCGCGGTCGATCGTCTGGTCATAGGTGGCGTGCAGGCGCCACGGCCACTTGTTCTCCGCCAGCAGGCGGATGACGGGCTCCAGGTCACCCTCCATGCTGGGCGGCATGTCGGGACGCTCTACGCGGAAATCCTCGAAATCGGCGGCAGAATACACCAGCATCTCGCCGGCGCCGTTGTGGCGGTAGGTGTCATCGCCCTGACCCGGTTTGACCTGTCCCACCCAGCCCGTGAAGTCGGTAAGCTCGTCCTTGGGCTTCTGCGTGAACAGGTTGTAGCTGATGCGCAGCGTCAGCTGTCCATCCTCGTGGAGCTTCTCGATGATGTTGTAGTCTTCGGGGTAGTTCTGAAATCCGCCGCCTGCGTCGATCACACCGGTGACGCCCAGGGAGTTCATCTCCCTCATGAAGTGCCGCGTCGAATTGAGCTGGTATTCGGGCGGGAGCTTTGGCCCCTTGGCTAGGGTCGAGTACAATATCGTCGCATTCGGCTGTGCGAGGAGGAGGCCGGTGGGATTGCCGGAGGCGTCGCGAACGATCTCGCCGCCCGGTGGGTTCGGCGTGTCCTTTGTATAGCCGACCACCCGCAGCGCGGTGGCATTGAGCAGTGCGCGGTCGTAGAGATGGAGGATGAACACCGGAGTGTCCGGGGCAACGGCGTTCAGTTCATCGATCGTGGGCAGCCTCTTCTCGGCGAACTGGTGTTCGGTGAAGCCGCCGACGACCCTCACCCACTGCGGCGCCGGCGTGTTATCGACCTGCCGCTTCAGCATCGCCATGGCGTCGGAAAGCGTCGGAACTCCGTCCCAGCGCAGCTCCATGTTGTAGTTCAGGCCGCCCCGGATGACATGCATGTGGCTGTCGATCAGGCCGGGGATGATCCGCCGCCCCCGAGCGTCGATGACCTCCGCCTTCGGAGCGGCGTCGCGGACGTCCTGCTCGCTCCCCACCGCAAGGAACTTCCCATCGCGAATGGCGACGGCCTGTGCCTGAGGATTCTCCCGGTCGAGGGTCGTGATTTTCGCGTTGATGAGGATCAGATCGGTCATCGGTCCAACTCTTGTTTGAGTGACTGCGGCCAGCGGGCCGATGGCGCGCGACAGATCGAAGTCGCGGCCTTGGCTGCGGGATCGACGGAGGTTGGAGCTACGCCTCGGTTTCCGCCTGCGGGTCGCCGGGCAGGCGTCCGAGCACCGGCTCCGCGCATGCGGTGGATACCGCGCTGACCACAGGCTGACCGCCAGCGATGCGCTTTGCCACGGGGATGATCTGCTCGCCGAGCAGCATGCCCAGCAGTCCGAGGAGCGCGATGACTGGCGGGGCGGGCGACTTCACGCTCAGGAGGCTGTAGACGATACCGACCAGCAGGCCGGCGCCGAGAGAAAGGATGTAGGGCTTCATCGCGAGCTTCCTCGATGCGGAAGGCGCCAGCCTCGCTCGAAGTCGAGGAAGGCGGTTTCAAAGTGAAGATCGGAGGGGCGACGCTGCACGCCCGCCCCTCTGTCCGGGCTAGGCGTGAGCGCCTTCGGAGGCGCCGAACATTGTCTTCGCGTAAGTGACGCCGAGGCCGTACGCTCCGCCCCACTTCCGGGCGATATCGGTCGTCGAGACGTAGGTCTCCGTGCGAGACCAGTCGCGTTGCAGCTCGAGGAGATACTGGAGCGAGGTCATGGGCTTGGCGCCGAGCTGGATCATGCGCTGCACCGCTCGCTCGTGCGCCTCAGTGGAGACGTCCCCGCAGGCGTCGGCGATGAAGTAGCAGTCGAAACCCTGATCGATCGCAGACGCGACCGGGCCTACGATACATACACTGGTCCACAGCCCCGCGAAGACGATCCGCTCCTTGCCGATCCGGTTGACCTCCTCGATCACCGCAGCATCCTCCCAGGTGTTCATGCTGGTGCGGTCCAGCATCTTCTGGCCTGCGAACGCGTCGGTGATCTCGTCGAACATGGGACCTGAGAAGCTCTTCTCGGCGACAGTCGTGAGAATGGTGGTGACACCGAACGATTTGGCGGCACGGCTTACGAGCGCGGCATTGTTGCGAAGTAGCTCTGCGGAGATCGACTTCGTGGCGAAGGCCATCTGCGATTGGAAGTCTATGAGGATCAGCGTGTGATCCGCAGGAGAGATAAGTGATTTGCCAGGCGTTGGAGTTGCGTTGATCATCGATGGCTCCTTGTCTTTTAGAGATTACATGCCAGCCAAACGGCATATGTATCTGGCTAAAATGCGAGGCAGTCTCAAAGGTACCTCGCGCAAGTTCAATCAGTATGGCGGTGAATGGGTTGTCTGTTCCGTTCGCCCGGTATCGCGTGTTGGCGATCCGGCAGGTACTATACGGACGTATGAAGTCTGGTAGGGACCGCTTCCGGAAGCGGTCGGGTTTGAAGACCCGAGGGATGGTCCGATCGTGTCGGGCGCTTGACGGTGTGAAGGGCCGATCCAGGATGGCCGTTAACGATTGATGATAGGGCCGCTGGCGTCGTTTCCCGGAAGCTTGAAGCGCCCTTGGTATTCAGCCAGACGTTTTCCAACCGCCTCCGAGCGCTTTGAACAGACTGATCAGCAGGTCGAGCCGTTGCGTTGCCGCGGCCGCCGCCGCCGCTCGTGCGTCCACAAGCGTTTGCTCGGCGACGAGAACGTCAAGCCTGCTGATGGCGCCGGCATCGAACTGCTTGCCTGCGAGATCAAAGGCGGTTTGTGCCGAGGCCGAGGCTTGGCCGAGTTCGCGCTCGCGCTCGTTGGCGGCCTCGTACCTGGCCAGGGCCTGCTCCACCTCCTTCAGGGCGGTGAGGACCGTGCCGTCATAGTCTGCGAGAGCCGCCCGATCCTGTGCGCGCGCGGCATGGATGCGGGCGCGCGCGACACCGAGGTTGGGGAACGACCACGTGATGAACGGACCCAGGCCGAAACTGGTGGCGGGCCGTGAGCCAAGACCCACCACTTCGGGCGCGGCCGTCGTCACCGATCCCAGCAGCGTGATGCGCGGGAACAAGTCGGCTTGCGCCACTCCGATCCTGGCGGTTGCGGCCGCTATCTTCCGCTCCGCCCTTCTGATGTCCGGACGTCTTCTCAACAGCTCTCCGCCGTCTCCCACGGGAACTGGTTCTCGCAGCCGGGGCAGGTCTCGACATTGCTCGACGCCGGGCGGTATCTCTCCTGGCGTACCGCCGAGCAGCGCGGAAAGTGCAAAGATCGCGGCGCGGCGCTCCCCCTGCAGCACGGGCAGCGTCGCGCGCGCGCGGGCGAGCACCGTGTTCGCTCCTGCGACGTAATACGCCGTCGTCGCTCCTGCTTCGAAGCGGGAGCCGGCAATCACGTTCTGCTGACGCGCGATGTCTATCGACGTGGACGCGACCTCGATCTGCTGGGATATCGCGCAGATCGCCATATAAGCCCTACTGGTCTCGGCGGCGACCAGAAGTCGTACCGCGTCGCGGTCTGCTTGCACTGTGTCCATGTCGGCGCGCGCTGCCTGTTGCGAACGTCTGACTCGTCCGAACAGGTCCACCTCGTAGGCCAGCTCGAAGCCGCCCGAATTCAACCACCCGTCATCCGCCTTTCGTCCCAAGGCATCGGCGATCTGGGTCTGCGCTACCGTGCGGCCATAGGTGGTACCCACGTTCTCCGTTGTCGCAGGCAGTCGCGCGTTGCGTACCGCCTGGAACGACGCGCGGGCGGCATCGAGGTTGGCCTCCGCCACTCGAATGTCCGCGTTGGCCCTCAGGGCCTGCTCGACGAGCCGGGTAAGCGTCTGGTCCTTGAACAGATTCCACCAGTCATCGGGAGTGGATGTGTCCGAGGCTCCAGCCGGCAAGAAGGGAAGCTTTTCAAGAGCCGCGGTCGGAACCGCCGGCTTCCGGTACTCCGGTCCCACGACGCATCCGCTCAGGGCGCAGGCGGCCGCAAACGAGAGAAGCCGACGTTTCATCGGAACCATCCCCGTCGGTTGCGCTGATACGACGCAGGTCCGTCGGGAGCACGATCCATGCACACGAGTATGATCAGCATCGCACAGGCGGCAGCGGCTATCGCAGTGAACGCGTCGATGAACGATTGTAGTTGAGCGGCTTGCCGCACCGTGCCCGAGAGCATGGCGGCCGCCCTCTGCTGTGTCAGACCGCCCGATTGGGAGACGAGAAGCCCGGCATACTCCTGGAGCCTATGGAGGACGTCATGATCGCCGGCGATCACGTGTTCCCCCAGACGGCTGGACGCATGCTGCTCGCGAACGCGCACGAGGTACATCGTCATGGCGAGGCCCATCTCTCCCCCCATGAGGCGTGACGATTGCACCATCGCGCCAAACGTCAGCGCGGTCTTCGGCTGCAGATGCTGCACCGAAGTGAACACCACGCCGCTGAGCGCCAGGCTCTGACCCAAGGCTTGCAGGAGCTGTGTCGGCAGGAACTGCTCGGGGCCCCAGTCCGGCGTGATGCTGTGCGCGACGATCCAGCATGCGACGCCAATGCACACCAGTCCCGCACAGGCGACCCAGCGTGAGTCGGTTCGGCGCAGCAGGAAGGCTGCTGCCGGTGCGGTGATCAACTGCGGCAAGGCTATCCAGATGAGTGCCTGACCCACTTCCAGGCTGCGGAAGCCGCGTACCGAGATGAGAAACTGAGGGATGAGGAACGCGGTCGACAGTACGGTCAGTCTGAGGACGAAAACGTTCAGCAGCAGGACCGGCAAGGGCCGCTTGAACGCGCCGCTCGGCGCGAACCATCGGCTTGGCACCAGCATTAGGTGCAAAACCGACGTCAGCAGCAGAATGGAGCCGGACGCCATAAGGCCCACCACGATACTCGACGAGAACCAGTCCAAACGGTTGCCCTGATCGAACGCTGCGAAGATCAGGGCGAGTCCCATCGCTGCGGATGAGACGCCCAGGAGATGCGGCTTGGCAAGTCGCGCCGGCAGCGGTTCTCGGGGAAGTCCGAAGTGTAGGCACGCTATCATCGCGAACGCCAAGGGCACGTTCTGCCAGAAGATGAAGCGCCAATCGAGATGGTCGATGTACCACGCCTCCAGGGATGCGGAGATGTTCAACGAGAGTTCCAGGTTCAGCGCGTAGACGGCGATGCCGTAAGCCCAGAAGCGGGGCGGCAGCGTACGAAGCACGATGGGCAGTGTGAGCGGAATGAAGGTCCCCGATCCCACGCCGGAAAGGAACTGAATCAAAAGCAGCGGCGCAAGGCTCGTGGCGAATGGGAGGCAGACCGAGGCCAACGCGAACAGTGATGCGCCCCAAAGCAGAACCCTGCGCGGCCCATAGACCCCGCCGGCCCAGATTGTGAGCGGGGTGACGAGCATCTGACCTGCGGATTGTGCGGTGGTGATCCAGGCGCCATCGTCGAAGCCCGCGTGTACGGCGCCTCTGATGTCGGCAAGGCCAAAGGTCGACAGTCGCCCGGTGAGAGTGGAGATAAACGCCCCGCAAAGAACCGCAGCGATTCCAAGCCACGGTCTTACTCGCGGCGGGCTGGAATCCGGATTCGGATCGCCGGTTGTCTGGGACGTCATGGGTGCGGCCCGGTATCGACCGTCACGATCACCGACATCCCAGGACGCAACAGCGAGCGGAGGGTGTCGGGATCGTCAATCGCGATCTTCACTGCGAGCCTCTGCACGATCTTGGTGAAGTTGCCCGTGGCATTGTCGGGGGGCAGCAGCGCGAACTGGGATCCCGTCCCAGGCGCGTACGCGGCGACATGCCCGGCGAGGGTGTGGCCCGGGTAAGCATCGACGGTCACGCGCGCGGCCTGACCCGGACGTATGTGAGTCAACTGGGTTTCGCGAAAATTGGCGATCACCCAGACGAGGGGAAGCGGCATCAACGTCGTGATTTGAGCGCCTGTCGCTACATACTGCCCCGGCTTCACCTGCCGTTGACCGATCGTGCCCGCACGAGGCGCCCGTATGCGGGTGTACTCGAGATTTATCCTGGCTCCGTCGGCGGCCGCCTGAGCCGCCTTCCGGGATGCTTTCGCCTGTTCTACCTGCGATCTCAGCACCGCCAGCTCATCCAAGGCGGCTTGATGCTCCGCGCCCGTTCGTTCGACGTCGGCCGCCGCCGACGCGTCGGCCGCGTCCGCGATCTCCTGCTGGTCCTCCGACCCCGCGCCGCTTTTCATGAGGAGGCGTTGGCGACGAGCGGCGCTGGCGGCGCGGATCGCGACCGACCTGGACGCCAGTTGTGACGCGGAGGCGGCTCGGATCTTCGCTAGCTGTAGATCCTGCTGCGCCAACAGGTTGTTGATCGAGGCGCGTGCGACCAGTTCGTTCGCCTGCGCCTGACGATAGGTCGCCAGATAGTCCCGGTCGTCGATCTCCGCCAGCAACTGTCCTTCTCGCACAATCTCGTAGTCCTGCACCGGAACTGCGCGGACGTAGCCCGCGACGCGGACGCCGATGGGAGTGGGGTCGGACTGAAGGTACGCGTCTTCCGTTCGCTGATAGCGACGGCTGCCGATCCAACTGTTCCAGTAGAAGATGCATCCTACAAGCACTGCGGCGGCGATCCCAAAGGCCAAGATCGGCGCCGCGGACGCGATCCACCTACGGCGGGGAACGCTGCCGCCTTCTTGAGGCGCAACGGGTGGCTCGGATGACATCGACGACTGGGCCTCAAGAGAATCGCTTCGGCTTTGCCAGAAGACGCGGCAGCCGTCTTGCACAGCAGCGACCGAAATTGGATCGTGTAAGCATGCAGAACCGGCGCTCGCCACCAGAGCGGGATTTCTTTGGAGCACGCTCGTCACAAAAGTGCGTGCAAGCGACAAGAACCGCTTCACTTCTGTCGCTATTGTGGTGCCATGACCCAAGATCGGCCGGACGGCATTCGCGAATACGACGAGCCAGCAGGGGGCTGGGATGCCCTCAAGGCAGTTGCTGTTGCGCTCAAGCGCGAACAGATCGTCGTGCAGGGCACCAGAACGCTGCTGAAGAACAATCAGCCCGAAGGTTTTGACTGCCCGGGGTGTGCTTGGCCCGACCCCAAGCATACTTCTGCATTCGAGTTCTGCGAAAACGGCGCGAAAGCGGTGACTTGGGAGTCGACGGCAAAGCGCGTCACGCCGGACTTCTTCGCACAGCATCCCGTATCGGACCTGTGGGAGCGTCCTGATCACTGGCTCGAGGGTCAGGGTCGCCTGACCCACCCGCTACGCTACAATGCCGAGACCGATCACTACGAACCCGTCGGCTGGGATGAAGCGCTGGAGGATATCGCGAGTCGACTGAACGCGCTCGATCATCCGGATCAGGCGGAGTTCTACACTTCGGGCAGAGCCTCCAACGAGGCGGCGTTCTTGTTTCAGCTCTTCGCGCGCGCGTTCGGGACCAACAACTTCCCGGATTGTTCGAACATGTGTCACGAGCCAACGTCGGTCGGCTTGCCGCGTTCGATCGGGGTGGGGAAGGGGACTGTGAGCCTCGAGGATTTCGATAGCTGTGATTTCATCCTGTCGATCGGGCACAACCCGGGAACGAACCATCCCCGGATGATGACCTCGCTGCACAATGCATCGCGCAGAGGGGCCACCATCATTGTGATGAACCCCTTCAAGGAACGTGCGCTCGAGCGGTTCCAGGCTCCCCAGGTCCCACTCGAGATGGCTTCGATGACGTCGCAGCCGATCGCCTCCGCCTATCACCAGGTCAGGGTCGGCGGCGATGCCGCCGCGCTGAAGGGGATCTGCAAGGCGGTCGTGGCGCTGGACCGCTTGGCGAAGCGCGATGACGGCGCGCCGGTCCTCGATTATGCCTTCATCAAGGGGCACACATCCGGTTTCGAGGAGTTCGTCGCCGATCTGGATGCTGCCGAGTGGGAGGACATCGAGGCCTCGAGCGGTCTCCAGCGCGAAGATCTCGAGGGCATCGCGCGGGCATACGCGAACTCCAATGCCGCCATCGTCTGCTACGGCATGGGCATAACCCAGCATCGTACCGGCACCTCCAACGTCCAGCAGATCGCTAACCTGCTTCTGCTGCGGGGAAACATCGGGCGTCCGGGTGCGGGGATTTGCCCATTGCGGGGCCATTCGAACGTGCAGGGGAACCGTACCGTCGGGATCACCGAATTGCCTTCTCCGGCACTGTTGGACGGGATCAGAACCGCATTCGGCTTCGAACCGCCCACGAAGCCGGGGCACTCGGTCGTGCACAGCATCGCGGCGATGAGAGACGGGGCTTCGAAGGCGATCATCTGCCTCGGGGGCAACCTCGCCGTGGCGGCGCCCGATCCGCAAGCCTGTTTCTCTGCGTTCCGGAGCCTCGATCTGGCGGTCTCGATGGCGACCAAGCTCAATCGCACGCATCTGCTGACCTGCGGCGCGACCTACGTCCTACCTGTGATCGGACGGACCGAACTCGACGTCCAGGCGAGCGGCGCCCAATCGATCACCGTGGAGGACTCGATGTCGATGGTGCACGCGTCGCGGGGCTTCCTCGCGCCGCCGTCCGGAGAACTTCGATCCGAACCGTGGATCATCGGGCAGCTTGCCAAAGCCACGCTTGGAGAAAAGGTGCCGGTCGACTGGACGGGTCTGATCGGCGACTACGCTTCGATAAGGGACAAGATCGAGATCGTTCTACCGGATTTCGAAGGCTATAACGCAAGGGTCGCGCAGCCCGGAGGCTTTGCGCTACCGAATGCCGCCGCGATGCGAATCTGGAATACGCCGACCGGCAAGGCCAACTTCCTCATTTTCAATCACCTGGAGGAGGACGAGACCACCAGGGATCCGGACGTGCTTCGGCTCGCCAGCATGCGTTCGCATGATCAGTACAACACCACGATCTACGGCCTTGATGACAGGTATCGCGGGGTCTTCGGGCGTCGCGATGTCCTGTTCATCAATGAGAAGGAGATGGAGCGCCTCGGCTTAGCCGAAGGCGACCAGGTGGATGTCGAAGCCGCGCTGCAGTTCACGAGTCCTGAACGCATCGTCCGGGCCCTGACAGTGGTCCGCTATGCGCTGCCGGATGGTTGCTGCGGTGCTTATTATCCCGAGACTCAACCGCTCATCGCGCTCGATCACGTCGATCCGGAGTGTCTCACGCCCTCCTACAAGTCGATTCCCGTCCGGCTCCGCCGCGCCACCGCAGCCGATGAGGCGATCAGCACCGTTACGCGGGAGGGCCTCGTCGGCGCTCGGCCCGCGACACCACAGCAGGTTTGAGGAAAGCGCCGTGCCCACTCTCATTCTCTCGCGCCTGCAGTTCGCGTTCACCATGGGCTACCACATCCTGTGGCCGGCTTTCACGATCGGTCTTGCCTGGTTCATCGTCTTTCTTGGTGTCGCCTGGCTCCGCACCGGCGACCAGGCCTATCGCGACCTGCAGAGGTTCTGGATCCGCATCTTCGCGCTCGCATTTGGAATGGGCGTGGTGACCGGCGTGGTCATCTCCTACCAACTGGGCCTGAACTGGTCGACGTACGCGCGCCTGACGGCAGACGTGATAGGACCTCTTTTCGTTCTGGAGGTGCTGACCGCGTTCTTCCTTGAGGCAGGCTTCGTCGGCATCATGCTGTTCGGTCAGGGACGCATAGCTGACCGCCTGCACGTCGGCGCGTGTGCTATCGTCGCGATCGGCACGATGATCTCGGCCTTCTGGATCATCTCGGCCAACAGTTGGATGCAGACGCCGACCGCCTTCCGCATCGCGCCGGATGGACGTTTCATCGCCACCAGCTTCTGGGGCGTCGTTTTCAACCCGTCGATGCCGTATCGCCTGGCGCACATGCTCACGGCGAGCTTCGTTACCGGGTCCTTCGTCGTAGCGGGTGTCTCCGCGTTCTGGCTCTGGCGTGGAAGAGCGAAGGAGCAAGCTGCGGCTCGAGCATGTTTCTCCCTCGCGCTGTGGATGGCGATCATCCTCGTGCCGATCCAGTTCGTGATCGGGGATCAACAGGGGCTCAACACACGGCAGTACCAGCCGATGAAGCTGGCGGCTATCGAAGGACGCTGGGAGACCATGTCCCGCGCACCCTTGAACCTCATCGCGTGGCCCGATCAGAAGGCGCAAAAGAACGATGTCGCGGTCGAGGTGCCGCTGCTGGGGAGCATAATTCTAACCCACTCCCTCGATGGCACGATACGTGGCCTGAAGGAGGTTCCTCGCAGCGAGCAACCACCTGTGCTTCCGGTGTTCTTCGCCTTCCGGATCATGGTGGGGTGCGGTGTGGCTATGTTGGCGATCGCCGCTACCGGGTTCGTGCTGCGGCTACGCAGGCGCCTCTACGATTCGCGCTGGTTTCTGTACATGTGCATGCCAGGCGTGCCGCTCGGCTTCATCGCCACGCTTGCGGGGTGGACGATCACCGAAGTCGGTCGACAGCCATATGTCGTTTATGGGCTCCTTCGGACCGCCGATGCCGTGTCGCCGGTCGCCGGCGGTGCCGTCGCAGGCACGCTGACGGTTGCTCTTCTGCTCTATAACGCGTTGCTTGCAGGCTTCTTCTTCTACGCTGGCCGTATGGCGTTCAACGGGCCCGGGGATCTGACCCCCACCGTTCCGGTCGGACGTCCGTCAGGCGCAAAGGCACTATCCGGCAATCTATCGGATAAGGGGAAGATCTGATGCCTTCCGTGTTCGACTACGATGTCTTCTTCGCATGCGCCGTGGGGCTGGTGGTTTTCCTCTACGTGACTCTCGACGGCTTCGATCTTGGTGTCGGGATCATCTTCCCTTTCGCGCCTCGTTCTGCTGATCGCGACGTGATGATGCGCTCGCTCGCTCCTATGTGGGATGGCAACGAGACCTGGCTCGTCCTGGGTGGAATGGTACTGCTGGCCGGCTTCCCTTTGGCCTTCTCCGTTCTTTTGCCCGCCTTCTATGTGCCTTTGGCGCTGATGCTTTTCGGGCTCGTGTTGCGCGGGATAGCTTTTGAATTCCGATCGCAGCGCGGAGCCTTCGAGATCGCATGGTCGATCGCATTCGCCGCAGGTTCGTGCCTTGCGGCCTTTTGTCAGGGTGCCATCCTAGGTGCATTCGTCAGCGGCAGCGTGCATGTGGCGGGGGACCGGTTCGCCGGTGGCCCGTTCGATTGGCTGAGCGCCTTCTCGTGCGCGACCGGCCTGGGCGTGCTCTCCGGCTACGCGTTGCTTGGCGCTGGCTGGCTCATCTGGCGCACGGAGGGCGCAACGCAGACGTTCGCTCGTGAGATCGCACGGCCGGCGCTGCTTGCCACGGCCGGCGCGCTGCTCATGGTGAGCATCTGGACCCCGCTGATGTGGCATCAGGACACCACACGATGGTTCGCGTGGCCAACCGCAGTGTTGCTGGCCCCCTTACCGATCGTCGCGGCGCTCGCCTGGCTTGTCGCCTGGCACGGACTCTGGAGGCGGCGCGACTGGGTGCCGTTCGCCGCCTCCGTCGTCCTGTTTGCGGTCTCGCTGGCAGGCTTGGCAGCGAGCATCTGGCCAGCAGCTGTTCCCGGTTCGCTGACCATTTGGCAGAGCTCATCCTCGCCACGGACACAGGCGATCGTTGCGCTTGCGCTCGTTCTGATCGTGCCGGTGATCCTGAGCTACGTCGGCTACAGTTACTGGGTCTTCCGCGGCAAGATCGGCAGCGACCGAGCAGCCGAGTGACAGGATCAACCGCCCCGCTGCTTCGACCTGCGCCAGGCAAGTGGAGTCTGGCCGACGTGCTGCCGAAACAAGCGAGTGAGATGCGACTGATCCGAAAGGCCACAGGCGGATGCTATCTGGCTCAAGCTTTCCTCCGTGCCGAGCATCATCGCTTGTGCTCTTTCGATCCGCCTCTGCTGAACGTACGCGAGCGGAGTCACTCCCATGCTGATCTTGAACGCGCGGCACAGGTGTCCGGAACTCAGTTGCCCGGCTTCGGAAAGCGTTCTCAAGCTGATTGCGTCGGTCAGATGCTCGTCGATATATCGGCAAATCCGGCGTATCTGCCAGGGAGCCAAGCCTCCCTTTGCGGCCATCCCTAGATTGCCCTTTGGGTTCGCTCCGGAGATCACGTTCGATACCCGCGTCGGCTGCATCGTGAGTACGTTGGATATCTGGTCCAGGCAGGCGCGTGCGACATCCAAATCCGTGCCCAAGGCGGCACGGGCCTGTTCTACGAGGAGCGTCACGTCGACGCTCTCGGCAAAGGTTTCGCGGGCGTGCTCTCGTGGATTTCTGAACACTTCGACAGCAGCGACTGCGTTCTGAATCATGAGAGGCCTTCCTTGCGGTGTACTGCACAGCGGGCGGTGAGCTCGCCATCGAACGGGCGCAAAGTGGCCCAGCACCAATAGCGGCCGTAACCATACGAAGGTTTAGCAACGCCCGCTCACTAATGGCCGGGCCGGAGGGCCCGGCCATCGCACGACAACCGCCGGTTCCTGAACGGCATGCTGCATGTGTTGCGCGTCGGCCGCCCCTGGTGCGACATGCATGAGCGCTAAGCCAAGCGGAAGTCGGTCTATGTCCGTTTCCGGCGTTGGGCCGAGCAAGGTGTGTGCGACGCGATGCTGGCCACGCTGGTCGATCTCGGGTTGACCGACGACTGGCAGCACATGATCGATGGCACGATCGTCCGCGGCCATTCTCAGGCAGCGCGCGCTCAAGGTGGACTGTAAGGAGGGCTTCGGTCGAAGCCGCGGTGGCATTACGAGCAAATCCATGCCTGCTGACCGTCAGGGCCGCCCTCTTGGCTTGTCCTGACAGGCGGCGAATCTACGATTATAGGACCGTCCCTGCGCTTCTCGACATGCCCGTGGCCAAGCCCAAGGCGCTGCTCGCTGACAAGGGATTTGACGGGGACACGCCCGCGAAGACCTGCTCTGGCGCGGTACCTGCCGATTATCCCGCCCAAGGCGAACCGCCGAGCCGCTAGCCTGCGACTTCCGACGTTACCGCGAATCGCAATCACGTCGAGCGCTTGTTCAACCGACTGACGCAATCTCGACGCATCGCAACCCGGTACGACAAAACCGCTGCCTCGTTCCTTGGCTTCCTCTCCCTCGCCGCCGCTAAGCTCTGGCAAGCGACTATGTCAACAGAACCTAGCTCGCTCCCGCGATTACGCCAAGTTCCTTCATATGGCGACCGGAGAAACTTTGTGGTTGTCGGTGAGGACCAGCGGTTTGATCGTTTTTGAGAAATTATACGCTACGCCACCATTGATTTGAAATCGCAGAAATCCTGAATGTAAATCTGTAATATAGTCATCGAATCTCTGGATATCAGAACGATGTAAAGCCAAAACGTTGTGTTGTGTCAGATGGTGAATTCATGTGTATTGACGATTCGGCTGCGTCCGCGGAACAGAAGTTTTCGGCGATATGCGTTTGATGATTTTTTGCGCAATTAATCAGCGATCGTGAGCCATGCCATCGCCTCTGCGACGCGGGAGGCCGGCTCGAGCGGGATGCGTGAGAGTTCTACGTCGAAGGGGGCGAAAAAGGCAGGTTCTCCTTGCCATTCGATCAGCCGCGCCCGAGCTTTTTCGATCGACCATCCACCGAGATGGATGCCGAGATCGACAAGCGCGCGGGTAACGCGAAAGAGGAGCCAGTGGATATGGCCAAGTGCGTCGTGCGGGTCTGAATAGCATCCCGTACTTTCCGCAAGCTGCTCGGCGTAGATGCCCCAGCCTTCGACGAAGGCGGAGGCGTATTCCATGCGGAGCGGATGGGGCGGGATGACACCCTCCAGGCCGAGCTGGATCATGTGACCAGGGAGGAGTTCGTGCGCGACGACGCTGGGAAGCGTCCATCGTGGGCGACGGCGGATGTCCCCGAGGTCGACGACATACGCGCCGGGGCGGGTCGGGGTTGGAACTTCGCGATAGCCACCGCGGCCTCTGGCGATCTCCTGCGAGGATAGCGGGCGAACGGTAGCGTTCAGGCACCACGGCGGGAGGTCGCGGAACAACGCCGGGATATGAGTGCGGGCGGTTGCAAGCATGTGGTTCATGTCGGCAAGCGCGTTGGTGCGGCCGGCGTCGGTGTCTGGATAGAGGAAGCGCTCGTCGCGCCAGAGAGCGGCATAGCGATCTGCGATCGAGCCCTCTGGTGTGCCGATTTTGTCGAATAGGGACGCGGCGCGGGCGTGGAGGTGGCTCAGTTCGGCGAACAACCGGCGTTCGGCATACGCCGGCTTCATCGTGCCGAGCGAGCGTTGGAGCTGGAGCGCGTACCAGTCCGCGCCGCCGCGGAACCGGCCGACGCCGGGCGCGGAGGGGGCGATGTCGCGCAGACTTTCCAGCGTGGCGATCTGGCGCTCGATCGCAGCGTTCCGAGACGCGGCGCGAATGGCTTCGAGGGTGCGGTCCAGCGGCAGGCCAGGAAGGACTATGCCGGCTTCGGCATCCGCCAGAATCGCGGCGGTGTCCGCGTCGATCCTGGCTGCATCGAAGGGCGTGGTCTTCCAAGCACCCGCCGTTGGGGTGACGCGGTAGGGGCCGCGTCCGGTGCGGCCGAACGCGGAACGCGTAATAGCGGCGTCGATCGTCAGACCAGCCCGGGCAACGGTCAGGTCGAGTCGGTCGCCCGGTTGCAGGCCGCCAACGTCGAAGGGGGCGAGCAGGCGAAGCGCTTCGTCTGGATTGGTTGCGGCGGCTGCATCTAGAGCTTGCCGCAGGGACGTGGCGGATTGGGCGCGGAGTTTGGCAGGGATGAAGGCTGATATTCCTAGCCCGACGAGAACGCTTCTGCGATTTGGAGTCATGGGCGTTGCTGGCGATCAGACAGGCGGTGCACTCGCGTCCTCCGTTCGCCGTGAGCGACGTCAAAGGGTGTGTACAAGAACAAGGTGCTTTGATTTCGCTGAAGACGAGTTGGCACGGTGGTAGCGCCCCTCCAAACCGTGAGCGAAATGGCATTCTCAAAAGGCGTCACCGGGTCAGCGATCTCGATAGCGGGATACGGTTGTTGGCTTGCGTGATCTCGGGCTCGCCGCCGGTGAGCGCAATTTGGACGGTCAACGTTGCGGGATTGAGCTGTGTCGGGATCGCCAGCTTCACCATCGCGGTTTTGGGCTGGAGGTCGAGCGGAGCGGCTAGCGGTGGGATGCTCGTGGTGGCGACGACCTTGCCGGTCGGGTCGATCAGTTCTGCGAGACCCTCTCCTGTGTTCTTGGCGCCGAGACTGTGGACGGTGACTGTGACGCTGCGACCTTTCACTGCGATGTCGTCGGAGCCGATTCCCAGGTCCGCGCGCGTGTCCACCAGAGGGCCGGGCTCGACCAGTGCAAAGTCGAGCACGGTCATACCGGGCGCGAACGTCACGTCAGTACTTGCGCTGCGTTCGAGCGTCATGGCCTGCGCTCTGCCGGTCGGAACAAGCGTTTTGCCGCCATCGGCGCTGCTCGACGCCTGCATCGACCAACGGCCGGCGGCGACGGTCCAGGTGGACATCGTTGCCCGCTCGGCACTGCCGGCCGTGTTGTACGCGAGCACGCGGAACTTGGTGGGCGTGGCGCCGGGTAGCAGGATCGCGACACGTGTCGCTGCATCCGGCTCGGCGAAGCGCCAGCTTACCGTGTTGCCAGGCCAACTCTGGTTGCGACGGAGCGCGATGCCGCCGAGGCGTTCGCGTTGCAGAATCTCGTTCGGCTGGTCGACGCGGTCGCTCCACCAATGGCCCTCGGTGTACATATCCATGTGTTGCGACTTGTCGGCGATCGCGTCGGCGTGGAGCGCTTCCAATGGCGTGGTGTCGCCGGTCGCGGCCCAAGCGGCGTAGCGCGCGAACGGGTCATCGGACGTGGCATTCGCGAGTTTCGCGCGGGCCGTAGTTCCGCCGGGAAGCGCGTCGAACGTATTCTCGTTGAACTCCGCGAGCGCGCCCGGACCGGCCTTGACGAGGCGCGCTTCGATCGGGCCGAGGTATTTCGCATCGCCGGTGAAGCGCCACGCAGCCCAGGTCGCCTGTAAAGGCGTGGTGATGCCACCGCCGTCGCCGGTGCGCTCGGCGTCGGTGCGCCAGTTGATCTCGTTGGGATAGCTCCAACTGCCGTCCGCAGCCTGCTTGCCATGCGCCAACCAGCCGTCGATCACGCCGGTGACGAGGCCGCGCGCGGCGGGGTTGGCGTTGTAGAGACCGATGAGCATCGGGCCGTGCATGACGGTGAAGGCATAGGGTTTCTGCCATTCCCAGGCGCCCTCGCGGTACATTTTCCGGCCTCCGTACCAGTTGCTGGCGAAGTGCATGTGCCCGGCCGGGTTCTTCAGGATCACGGTCTGGAGCGCGCGCGTGGTGTCCATCAGCCGTTCGACCGCCCGGGGTTCGCCCCAGTTGAGGTAAAGGCGTTCGGCGTTGCTATTGAGCCCTTCCTCGTACGCGTGGAGTTCGTCGGTGGTGATGTAGCCGAGGCCGTTTACGATCATGCCGTTCTTGTAAACCGCTTCGGAAAGCGCGCGGAGCGAGGCATTGATCTTGTCGGGCTCGACTCCCATCAGCGCGAGGCCGGGCCATTGCTGCGTCAGGTCGGTATCGTCGGAGATGCCGCCGCCGAAATCGCCGTACGGAACCTGGCGTTCGTCGATCCACCACATGACGAACTGGCGGACGCGCTTGAGGTCTTCGAGCTGGCGGAACGCCCATAGCGGAACGCCGGCCGGGGCGACCGGCTGAACGAATGCGGCCAGATTCTCGGGGCGATAGTTGATGTCTGCCCAGTAGGCGCGTGCGCGGGCGTTGTCCGGGTCGACGCGGAGCAGGTCGGAGATGTCGGCGAACAGGCGTTGGTAGAGCCCGGCGCGTTTCGAGGCGGTGTGTTCCTCGACAAGGAAACCCCAATTATCCTTCACCTCAGCGAGGCGGTCGGCGACGTGCTCCGGAAGGGCTTGCGCGCGGGGTTTGAAGACGAGGCGGATCTTGGCACCGTTGAGCGCGGTAGCGCCGAAATCGGGCGCGGCGCTGGCAACCGTAAGATAGAGGCTGTCGGTGGGCAGGATCCGGTCGCGCAGGTCCAGCCACAGTGTGCGCGCTTAGTTGGGACGGACCGACACGGACAGGTCGATCATGTCTCGGCCCGGCCAGATCGGGTCTTTCACCCGGATGTTGAGCGCGATCAGGCCCGCGGCGTTGGGCTGGGCTTTGAGAGCGGGGATGTCGAGCGCGATTCCGTCGAGGCCATCGTGAAGGTTTTGCCAGCCATAATCGAACGCGCGGGCGAGCGGGCGGTCGGGGAGCGCGTCGCCAAAGCTCGCGGGGATCAGGATGTGGACGATCGGCGCGGCGTCGCCTCGGCGGACAGTGGCACCGGCCGCGCCGCCGGTGCCTGCGCCGACTGCCGCCTTGAGGCCTGCGGAGGGCATGGCGACGACGGTGCTACGTTCGTCAGGCGCGAACCGCCCGGCAATGTAGGTGTTGAGCGCAGCGAGCGCGGCGAGGTTGGCCGAGGCCGCAGTGTCGATGGTGTAGGAGAGCTTGAAGCTGCCGGCGGGTTCCGCGCCCGCGTCGATGTCATAAGCCCAAAGTTCCTGGATCGGCTGCTCTTGCATAACGTTCGTGAAGCTCAGCTTGCCACCGGTGCGGGCGGCGAACTGGTTGACGCTGCGGACGACGCCTTTCGGTCGGGTGGCGAGCGGGGCGGTCTTCGTTCCGTCGCTCCAGCCGAGGCGGCCATATGCGGCGCCGCGAATCTCGACGCGGTTGACGCGCTCGCCTGGGGGGATCGTCAGGTCGTAGCGCTTGCCGCCTTCGACATAGGTGTTCCAGTCGGGCAGCTCGAAATAGTCATCGCGGCCGGGCAGGCGGGAGCGGTTGTAGACGCCCGGCCACGTGGTTTCGGCGATGCCGTCGACGCCCTTCCACATCGATTCCTTCAGATCCTTCGCGTCGGCGAACTCGACCTTCCGCACGCGCGTAACCGGGGCGTCAAGGGCGGGCGGCGCGCTTTTCTCCCAACCATAACGGCGGAGCCAGGCGATGCGTCTGGCGGTCACGTCGGTCGTGAGTGCACGGGCAGGTTCGCGCTTCGCTGCCAATGCAGCGACATCGGCGGAAGGAAGCAGGCGGTCGTAAACGCGGATTTCGTCGAGGTCCGACCCGCGCATGAAATTGTAGCGGCTCTGGACCTGGTGCGGAGACATGACGCGGCCGGCGAGTCCAAATTGATCGAGCCCGCTGTCGAGATCGGCCTTCTGGTCTTTCCGTGCGACCAGCTTGCCGTCGACGAACAACTGCACGCCGATCGTTTCGTCCCAGCCGAAGGCGATGTGCGACCATCTATCGGCGGCGGGGGGACGCGGGATCGTCCAGGACACGCGTATGCGCGAAAGGTTGGCGTCGGTGACGAAGGCGTCGAAGCCGTGGCCGTTCCAGTCGATCCGCAGGAACGCCATGTCCCAGCTCGAATGGTCGGCGAAACCCGTGCGGAAGATCACGAACGGCGCCTCCCCGACGGGGGTACGCGACCGCCAGAAGAAGGCGAGCGTGCCGCGATCGGCGTGCATGTTGCCGGGCGCCTTCCACGCGACATAGCCATCGTCAGCCCAGCGCGCTGCGCCGCCGATCGCGCCGTCGGGGGTGATCTCCACGCCGCTGCGGAAATTGGGGACGGGGTCGCCGGTTGCATAGTCGGCTGTGAAGCTCTTGTCGGCGGAGGCGCGGAACAGGAGTCCGGTGGCGTCCTGTGCGACGGCGGGCGCCGCAAGTGCTAGCGTCAGCGCTAGGGCGGACGTCATGGTCGAACGCTTCACGGCTCTCTCCTTGGGGCCAATCAGCGTTGCGCGATTTGGCCAATGCGTTTTCATCTCAAGCGCCTCGCCAGCGTACGACGCTTGTTCTCCCGCGAGCGCGTGAGGACAAAGGAGGTAACGTCAGCCGGCGTCGACCCTCGCCAAACGCGGAGAGAGCAGGTGGACGACGGTGATCGCGATCAGATACGTGCTGCCCGCGACCGCGAAGATCAGCGTGTAGCTGCCCGTCGTCTGCAGGATGTAGCCGGTGAACTTCGCCATCATCATGCCGCCGATCGCGCCGACCGTGCCGCCGATCCCGACAACCGAGCCGACCGCGCCGCGCGGGAACATGTCCGACGGAATCGTGTACAGGTTCGCCGAAAAGGCCTGGTGCGCTGCGGTCGCGAGCCCGACGACGCCGACCGCAAGCCAGAGATTATCGACATATTGCGCGAAAAAGATCGGCATCACTAGAAACGCGCAGATCAGCATCGTGACCTTCCGGGCGAAGTTGGCGGTATAACCACGCTTCATTAGCTTCGACGATGACCATCCCCCTGCAACACTGCCGAGATCGGACATCAGGTAGATAGCGACCAGCGGCGGGCCGAAGCTCTTGAGATCGAGATGATAGGTCTTGGCGAGGAAATCGGGCGTCCAGAACAGAAACAGCCACCAGATCGGATCGATCAGGAACTTGCCGAGCGCATATGCCCAGGTCTCCCGGTAGCCGAGCAGCTTAATCCAGCCGATCTTCTTCGCCGGGTCGGCCGGATCGCTCTCGATATGCGCAAGTTCGGCAGGCGACAGCTTGGCGACTTCGCGCGGGCGACGATATATCGCAATCCACGCGACCAGCCAGATCAGGCTGATCGCGCCGGTGATGATGAACGCCATCCGCCAGCCGAACGCGATAGTGATGATCGGCACGATGAGCGGGGTGACGACGGCGCCGATGTTGGCGCCGGCGTTGAACACGCCGGTTGCGAACGCGCGCTCCTTGGCAGGAAACCATTCGGAGACCGCCTTGATGCCTGCCGGAAAATTGCCCGCCTCGCCTAAACCTAGCACGACGCGCGCGCCGGAAAACTGGAA
>Ga0265780_10003131_pt1 | contig 21950 bp, 25 predicted proteins | sample P1T30metagenome_FD_192432 | JGI IMG/M metagenome (GOLD analysis project Ga0265780, IMG submission 192432) | Plant litter microbial communities from East Loma Ridge, Irvine, California - P1 T30 | ecosystem: Environmental > Terrestrial > Plant litter > Unclassified | place: USA: California...
CCGACGCCTCCTCGCGACGTTGCCGCCCGCCGAGCACGCGCCCGACCCCGCCGACCGACACGACGACGGTGCCGCCGTCGCGGCCTTCCGTCGGCTGGCGGTCGCCGACCAGCAGGTCCTCGCACTCTGTGTCATCGCGGGGCACCGCGAAGCCGAGGCGGCTGCCGTGCTCGGCGTGCCGATCGGGACGGTCAAGTCCCGCCTCTCCCGCGCTCGGAAGCGCCTCGGCGACCAGTTCACGGAGCACCCAGCCGTCCCGACGACCAGCGGAGGACACCGATGACCACCACACCTCGCGACCGCGCCCTGCGCGCCCTGCTCGTCGACCGCGTCGAGCGGTCTGTGCGTCGCCGCCGCTGGCTCATCCCCACCGTCGGCGTCGGCGCGTTCGTCGTGGAGGGCGCACTGACCGCCGGGGCCCTCGTCGGGACCGGGCTCCTGCAGCAGTCGCTGGCGCCGGAGGACGCGGCCGCCCTCGTCGCGACGGGCGCGGCCGGTGACGTGACGCTGCTCGGCGCGCCGGTCGTTCGGGTGTCGGACGGTCCGACGAGCCTCACGCTGCCCGAGCGGCCGTCCGGTGCGCAGCACGTGGCCGTCGGCCTGCAGTGCGCGCCGACCGGCACCGCGTCCGTCGCGGTCGCCGGCGGAGTACCGACGACCGCGGACTGCGGCACCTCGGTCTCGCTGCCGGTCGGCGCGGACACAGCAGGTCGGCCGACCGTGCGGGTCGAGCACGACGGGCCGATGACTGTCTGGGCGTCGTGGGCGCGCCACGACCCGATCCCGGGGCCGTCGCCCGAGCAGCAAGCCGCCCTCGAAGACGGTGTCGTCACCCGTTCCGAGTACGTTGCGGCCTGGGACCGGTACGTGGGGTGCATGCGAGCATCCGGGCACCCCGTCGACCTGGGCCCTCTGCAGCCCGTCGTGTTCGTGAGTGGGATCCCGACCGAGGCCCTCCAGGCCGACAGCCGGTGCGGAGCGTCCGAGCTCCTCGACGTCAACGCGATGTGGCAGAACGAGCACCCGGACGCGGAGCCGTACACGCCCGCTGCGGGAGCACCGTACGACCCGGCGACCGACCCCGAGTACGCGGGCTAGGTGCCGGCGGCCGCGTGGTCGATGTGCCCAGCTGCTGCTCTCACGGACATGCGTTCGGGGTGGGGCCGGTGTTCCTCCTGTTGCTCTCGCAACTGGGGAGGCACCGGTTCGTTCAACCAGGTGACCGGTAGTCGATGGCTCACCGGGCAGCAGCCACCCATCAACGTCTCCGACGGTCTTCCCGTCTCACCACCAGCGAGAAGGCGATCACGTAGATGGCCCAGCAAACGAGTTGCACCAGATGGCCGACCGACGGTGTGCCCACCAGCCCCAGAATGGCAAAGAGCAACGCGAGTGCCCCGAAGATGATCGCGACGAGGAGCCACCGGCGCGTCTTGCGCCAAGACCGCTGATTCGGTGACCCCTCGGGCTGACTCACCGCGACACCACCATGTCGGCAGTGTACCGGCAGCACCTATCCGGTAGCGGACCCCTTCAACGGGCGCGAGCGAGTTGGCTCGTGGCTCATGGAAGACGAACGACGAGGAGCCGGAGGACCTGCTCGCATCGCGCTGACTGCGGCACTTGTCGCCTGCATCGCTTGCTTGGTCGTCGGGATTGTCGAGGTCGTTTCGCCGACCGAATGGACTTGGCTCGGCGTCCTCATGTTCGTCCTGGCCGCTTCGGCTGGATGGCGCGTGACGATCTACTTGCTGCTGCTCAGGCGGTCTCAGTAGACGATCGTCAACCGGGCACTGCGGCGGGCTCTACCGGTCGGTGTGCTCGCTGATGTGTGGGGCGGCAATCCAAGAGCTGAGGATGCGGAACTTTTCTTCCGTGGCACTCCCGGGTTGCGCGGACCAGACGATGAGTTGTTGGTCGGGGTCGCCGGCCCAGGAGAAGCCGTCCCAGTCGATGACGAGGTCGCCGAGTTCTGGGTGTCGGACGGTCTTGGTGCCGAACTCCTGCCGGGTGACGTTCCGCGCACCCCACCACTTCCGGAACAGCGGCTGCGTCAGTGACAGCTCCCCGACGAGCGCCGCGAGGCGGGGGTCGTTGGGGTTGTCGAGGGCCTGCATGCGGAGGATCGACACGGACACCCGGGCCATGCCCTCCCAGTCGTCGTAGAGCGCCTTCATCCGGGGGTCGACGAAGATCATCCGGACGAAGTTCCGCTCCGCCTGGGGGATACGGCCCACGTCTGCGAGGAGCGCGGCTGCCATGTCGTTGTAGGCGAGGAGGTCGAGGTACTTCCCGACGATGAATGCCGGGGTCGCGGTGAGCTGGTCGAGGAGGCGTTGGAGTTGCGGACGGGTCGGCACTGTCTTCTTCGGGGCGGGTCCGCGTCGGTCGGCTTGCCGGGCGAGCGCTTCGGCGTAGGTGCGTTCATCGGGTGTGAGGCGGAGGACGCTGGCGATCGCGTCGAGGACGGGTTCGGAGGGTGCGAGGCGGCCTTGCTCGATGCGGGTGTAGTAGTCGTGACTGATCGCGACCGCGGCTGCGACCTCTTCGCGGCGGAGTCCGGACACGCGGCGTGAGCCGGGCTCACCGGGGTGGAGGCCGAGGTCGGACGGGTTCAGTTCGCTGCGTCGCGCTTTGAGGAACTGGCCCAGCTCTTCTAGGTGCGGGTTCTTCTCGGTTACGGTGGCTGCTTTCGAACGTAGTGGGACCGCGCTCCCCCACCCGAGGGGAGAGCGCGGTCAGCTTGTGGGTCCAGCCTGCACCAGCGGGTGCTGATGCAGACGGGGGTTGAGGTGTTCTAGCCGAGGGTGGCGGTGAAGAACGGGGCGAGCCGGTCGGCGGTGTGGCGGACCTGGTCGGCGTGGTCGTAGAAGCTGAAGTGCTGCCCCCGAAACCACTCGAGCTCCTTCTGTCCGGCGAGCTGGTCGTGGACCTTCACGGCCTGGTTCGGCGCGGCGGTGAGCTTTGTGTGGATCATCAGGGTGGGTGCGATGACCTTGCTGGCCTTGGCGACCGCGTCGGTGCTGATGAACGCGGGGTAGGACATCACAGCGAACTCGTTGCGCCACTCGGCGACGTTGCCCCGCTTCGCGGAGAGGTAGTACGGCATGGGGATGGTGTTCACGGCTCGCGGGTTGACCGGGTGGTACGCGGGGACCATGTCGACGACGCCGGTGGTGTCGTACTTCTCCTGCGCTGCCTCCGCGGTGGCGAGGCGACGCTTCACACCCGGCTGGATCGCGGGTTCGTAGAACGCGCCGGCGACGGTGGCGACCGCCTGGACGCTCTGGTCATTGGCGGCGGCGTGCATGACGGCGCTGCCGGAGGTGCAGATGCCGAGCAGGCCGGCACCGGCGACGTCCGAGCGGCTTCGGAGGAAGCTCAGCGCAGACGACAGGTCGACGGCCTTGCTATTGGGGTCTTCGTACTGGCGGATCGCACCGCTGCTCTGGCCGTAGTTGCGGTAGTCGATCGCGAGACCGATCAGGCCGCGGCGGGCCATCTCGCCGCCGTAGATGCCGCCCATCTGCTCCTTCACGGACGAAAACGAGCCCGCCATCGCCACAGCCGGGTACCGCTTTGAAGCGTCGTAGTCGTGGGGCAGGTAGAGGTGCGCGACGACGGTGCCGTCGCCGCTGGGGAACTCGACGGTGATTGGTGTGAAGCCGTTCGAGTGGGCGCTGAGCGTGGTGGGCATGGGGTCTCCTTGGCGGATGCCGTCGAGGACGATCTGGAGCTGGGTGCGGGAAAGGGCGGGCGCCACGTCGCCGGTGGCGAACCGGCGGCGTGACGCCCTGTGGTGTTGTGCTGCTGCGCTTAGGCCGCGACGTGGGTGTTGAAGAACCGGCTGATGTTCTCGACGGCGAAGTTGATCTGCTTGTCGGAGTCGTAGTAGTCGTAGTGGTTCCCGTCGCCCCAGACCAGCTCCTTCTCGGCCGTGATGGACTCGAAGTACGCCTTCGCGACCTCGGGCGAGGCGGACTCGTCGGAGTGCACCACCAGCACCGGTGCGGTGATCTGGGGTGCCGGGCTGACGCCGTCGAAGGCGAGGAACGCCGGCCAGGACTGCACGTCCATCTCGTTGCGGTACGTGGGGACGTTGCCGCGCTCGGTGTTCTCGTAGTAGTCGAACGCACCGTCGAAGGGGATGTAGTTCACGGCGGTGGGGTCGGTCTCGCTGTAGACCGTGATGAGGGTCTGCTCACCGGTCTCGTCCCACTTCTGCTTCGCAACCTCGGCCTGGGCGAGACGGTCAGCGAGGACGTCCTCGCCGACCGCGGCCTGCGCCTCGGGGGTGAACAGCGCCGCGGCGACGGTCGCGTACGCCTTGATGCGCTTGTCCTTCGCGGCGAGCTGCGTGCCGTTGCTGGCGGAGGTGCACACGCCCACCATGCCGGTTGCGTCGACGAACGGCTGGTCGAGGAGGTAGGTGACGGCTGCTTCGAGGTCCGCCAGCTTCTCGGCGGGGTTCTCGAGCTGGCGCGGGGCGCCCTCGGACTCGCCGTAGTGGGCGTAGTCGAAGGTGAGGGCGACGAAGCCCTCGGCGGCGAGCTTCTCGGCGTAGGTGCCGGCCATCTGCTCCTTGACGGAGGAGAACGAGCCCTGCACGAGGACGGCCTTGTAGTGGCCGTTCCCGTCGAAGTTGGCCGGGGTGAACAGGTTGCCGACGAGGGTGAGGCCGTCGCGGGTGAAGGTGACCTTGCGCTTCATGGTGGTGCTCCTAGATCAGGTGTGGAGGGGAAAACGGTGGTTGTGGGGTGGGCGTCAGCGACGCGTCAGGTCAGCCATGGCCTGTTGGACGGCGGCCGGCTCAGCGGCGAGGGGTAGATCGTTCAGATCGTAGGAACCGTCGAGGGCCCCGCCGTGGTCGGGCGTGAGGGCAGCGAACTGGCTGTCGAGGGACGCGGGAGCGTCCCCATCGACGGCGCGGAGGTCGAACGTCTTCCGGTTCGCCGCCGGGTTCCCGATTGCTGAGACGAGGGTGCGTGCGATCTGCTGGCGTCCGATCGCGGCGGCTCCAGGGCTGATGTCCCAAACCTTGAACTCCTGGTCGAAGCTCACTGCCTTGTGCTCTCGCGGCTGCGCATCGAACCATCCGGGGCGAACGATCGTGTAGTCGTTGCCGCTTGCGCGGACGAGGCGTTCGCCGCGGCGCTTCCAGTCGAGTACTTCCAGCCGGCCGGCGTTGTTGACCGCGATCGAGGACATCAACGCGACGTGCACATGGCGGCCGTTCAACGCTTCCAGGACGTTGCGGATGCCGTTGAACTCGGTGCGCTCCGGGTCGCCGTCGAGCGTCGAGACGATCCCGTCGATCCCGTCGAGCGCTTCGTCGAGCCCGGCCGATGTAGTGACGTCGCCCTTCACGATGCGCGTGCCCGACGGCAGCGCGAGAGCGGCTCGGCGGGGCTTCCGAGTGAGAACAACGACGTCGTGTCCCTGCTCGCGCGCTTCGCGGACGACGAGCTTGCCGACGCTGCCGGTTCCGCCGAGGGCGAGGACGCGCATGAGGACTCTCTTCCTGTCACTGCCGAGCACCCGAATCGGTGCTCCTTTCCATGCGGCTCAACCGCCGCAGATACAGAATCTCTCCACCGCCACAGCCCAACAATGGGAAGGATTTGTCCTAGGCAACGGCTGCACTACGCCCAGCCGCGGCGCAGCTCCGCGACGTGCTGGGGAGCCCGATGCTGACTGCTCAGCTTCCGGCGACAACGGCAAAGCGCACAGCCCCACCGAGGTCATCCAGGTCGTTCAGTCCTTCGGTGATCCGGCCGATAGGGATGAGGCCTTCGTCGTAGCGGGGGCTGTCGTCGTAGAACATCGCGATGTCGCCGTAGGGGGCGTAATAGACGAAGTCCCTCGTGCTCGCGTCGAACCCGTCGGGCGCTCCGGCGGTGGTGAGCTTCCGGTCCGGGTAGCCAATCTTCGCCGAATCGGAGTACGTCTCGATGTCGATGGTGACGGGCAACAGGGATTCGAAGTCGCGTGCCGTCTCAGAGGTGTTGAGCGTCGCGACGATGGTGTGACGGTCATCGGTGATGCTCACCTGCGTCCCCGTCGTCGACGACGTCGAGGTGCGCTCCGGGCGTCGGTCCGCGTCGCTGATGGTGCACCCGGTGAGGGTGGCGACGATGGCGGCGGCGAACGTGAAGCCAATCGCGCTACGAGCGGTGTGCATAGGGGGTTCTCCTTGCGATCGGTGCTGCGGTGCGGGCTTAGTCGGCGGTCTGTCCGCCATCGATCAGGTGTTCTGCGCCGGTGATGTAGGACGAGTCATCGGAGGCGAGGAACACCACGAGCTGCGACACCTCGGCTGGTTCGCCGAACCGGCGAAGGGGCAGGCCTGCACCGGCATCGGCGGGCATGTTGGCCACGAGCATCGGTGTGAGGATGCCGCCGGGATGCACCGAGTTCACGCGGACCTTGTTAGGGCCGAACTGCACCGCTGCTGCCTTGGTCAGGCCGCGAACGGCGAACTTCGCGGCCGTGTACGCGGGGTTCGGAACGTCGATCTGGTGGACGAACCCAGCGATCGAGGAGATGTTCACGATCGACCCGCCGCCGGCCTCGACCATGGTCGGGATCACCGCGCGCATGCCGAAGAACACTCCGTGTTGGTCGATGTTGATGGTGCGGAGGTAGTCGGCGTCGGTCATCGTCGCAACGGTGGCAACAGGGCCGGCCATGCCGGCGTTGTTGACCAGCACGTCGACGGTGCCGAAGGTGGACACAGCCTGCTTGACGACGTCCACCCAGGACGCCGGGTCGGTGACATCGTGGTGCACGAAGAGCGCTCGCTCACCGAGTGCGGATGCCAGGACGCGGCCGGGGGCGTCCGCGAGGTCCGTGAGGACGACGTTCGCACCCTCGTCGACGAAGGTCTGCGCGTGAACGGCCCCCATGCCGCTCGCGGCTCCCGTAATGATCGCTGTCTTGCCCTGCAGTCGTCCCATGAGAAGGCCCCTCCCGTGGCGTGAGGGCCACACCGAAGGGCAGCACACGACGCCGTGTCAGAAGCTCGCCCAGACGAACGAGCCACGTTCCAGGCTCGCTCGACGCGCGACAGCCGACAAGGGGAGGAATCGTTCCTAGGCAGGGCTCTGGGACGTGGTCACCGGCAGGTTTGTAAGGCTGGCCGTCGCACGAGCACCTCGGCGTGGGCACGGCTGTTCAACAATGCACTGGACGACGCAGTGGTCGACGTCACCCTGGCGCTGAAGTCAGGTGGATGGGTGGCCGGCACCCTCTATGAGTTCGACAACGACCCCGACTCCCACCCACACACCGAGCGATCGTGCTCACACAGCGACGGTACCGACCCGAAGGCAGCGCCGAAGCTGTCCCGATCGAGGGCGCGGACTACGTCGTCGTGGAGGCGGGCGAGATCGAACAGCTCCACGCACCTTTCGTGCAGGTCGAAATCCCGGCGGACAGCGACGACCCCGCCGAACTTGACCCGAGCGTTTAGTACCCCCGGGCGCATGCATCGCATCGCAGCGCCGTCATTGGGCGTCTCGATAGCCGATGGCTACCCGAGAATCCGGCTGATTCTCACTTCGGATCGGCGCGGTGAACGGCTCGGTAGACGGTTGCTCGCGCGACTCCGAACAGCTCGGCGAGGTCACTGGTGGTGTGGGTGCCGGCGCGGTGTAGCTCGACTAGGTGCTTCTCCTGAGCCTTGTTGAGCTTGGGCTTGCCACCGCGGAGCTTGCCGGCTGCCTTCGCGATCGCCATGCCCTCGCGGGTACGGGCCCGGATGAGGTCGGCCTCGAACTCGGCGACCATGCCGAGAACGTTGAAGAGGAGTCGGCCGACCGGGTCGGTGGGGTCGTACACCGATCCCCCGAGGTTCAGTGCGACGCCCTTCTTGGTGAGCTCGTCTGCGATGTCGGTCGCGTCTCGGAGTGATCGCGCGAGTCGGTCGAGCTTCGTCACGACGAGGGTGTCGCCGGCTCGGACTGCAGCGAGGGCCGATCGGAGGCCTGGCCGTTCTCGGGTGGTGCCGGACATGCCGTGGTCGACGTGGATGTCCTGCTCCGCGACTCCAAGCGCTTGCAGGCCGTCGCGTTGCGCCGCGAGGTCTTGTCCGGAGGTCGAGACGCGGGCGTAACCGATGAGCACGACGGTAACTGTACTGTCAGCCGTACCCTCCCCGGGCAGTTTCCCGGGACAGGCTATTGAGAATCGCGGATCTAGATGTTTCCTGAGTTCTCGATCCCCTCCCCCGGGGTCGCGGATGCGTCCGGGGAGCGACCGGTTACCGGGCGAGGCCCTGGGCCTCCGTGCTCACGCCAGGAGCACTGGATTCTGGCTAGTTCCACACGGGCAGGTGCCCTTCGGCATAGCGGGCTCCGAACCCGCCATCGGGCAGAATGTCTGCGATCTGGGTCAGGTCCGTGTCGGACAGGGCGAAGTCGATCGCGCCGACGTTTTCCTCGACGCGGTCCTGGTCGCGGGTACCGGGGATTGGCACGATGTGCTCGCCCTGCGCGAGGAGCCAGGCAAGGGCGAGTTGTGCAACGGATGCGTCCTTCGACTCGGCCAGCTCGGTCAGTTGGTGGGTGGCGGCGACGTTCTTCTCGTAGTTCCCGGGCTGCCACCGCGGGTCGATACGCCGCATATCAGTCTCGTCGTATTCGGTAGCGGGCTTCGCGGTGCCGGTCAGGAAGCCGCGACCTAGCGGGGAGTACGGCACCAGACCGATACCGAGCTCGGTCAGGACTGGGAACAAGGCCTCGACGTCGCGTTCGAACAGGGAGTACTCCGTCTGCAGTGCCGACACCGGCTGTACCGAGTGGGCACGTCGGATCGTTTCCGGGCCGGCTTCGCTCAGTCCGAAGTACCGCACCGTACCGGCGTCGATGAGCTCCTTGACGGCGCCGGCGACGTCTTCGATGGGGACCTCCGGGTCAACGCGGTGCTGGTACAGGACGTCGATGTGATCGACACCGAGATAGCCGAGGCTGTTGTGGACGACCTCGCGGATGTGGTCGGGTCGGCTGTCCTGACCGAAGTCAGTGGTGAACCCGAACTTGGTCGCGATGATGACGTCGTCACGGAACCCCTTCACCGCCGCGCCGACGACCTTCTCGTTCGCTCCCCAGCCATACATCTCAGCGGTGTCGAAAAATGTCACCCCGAGGTCGTGCGCTCTCTGAATTGCGGCGATGCCCTGCTGCTCGTCGCTGGGGCCGTAGGCGGTCGAGATGCCCATGGCGCCGAAGCCGAGTGCGGAGACTGTCAGGCCCTGCTGGCCGAGTGTGCGCTGCTGCATAGTGGTGTCCTTTCGTGGGACGTTGAACGGGACGGATTACCGCTAGGAGGTGGTGTGGGTGTTCTCGTCCTGCGGCGGATGGAAGCGAAGGGTGGCGCGGAGGCCGCCTTCGAGTGGGGTGTCGAACTGGAGGTGGGTGTGATGAACTGATGCGATCCACTCCACGATCGCAAGTCCGGTCCCGGTGCCCTCGCTGGAGCCGTACCCGGCTTGCCGGACAAGGCGTCGCTGCGCGGTGGGTATCCCCGGTCCGTGATCCGTGACGGTGAGCGTTGCGTCGCGCACCTGGACCGACGGGGTGTCGCCGCTGTACTTCAGCGCGTTGTCGACGAGGTTCCGGAGCGCTTGGGTGAGGAGTTCACCGTTGCCGAGGACGACGGTCGGGGTTGTCTCGAGGGGAATGTGATGGTCCGGGTAGTCGTCGAGCGCGACGTCAACGAGTTGATCGAGACGGATACGGGTCAGTGGCACGGGGGCGTGGCCGGCGTCGGCGCGAGCGCGCATCAGGAGCCCGTCGATGAGGTTCGCCATGCTCGTGAGGCGTGACTCGGCCCGCTGCAACGTTGCCGACGCTGTGCCGGGTTCAGCGCGAGCGTGCTGGATGGTGAGGGTGAGGGCGGCGATCGGGGTGCGGAGTTCGTGGGCGGCTTCCCGGAGGAACTGCTCCTGTTGCGTGAGCGCTCGAAGCGCTGGCTTCATCCCCCGGCCAGAGAGGAGGTGCCCACCGAGCGCTGCGAAGAGCGTCAAACCGATGACCGCCGCGATCAGGAGCCGCACGAAGTCGTTGTGGGCCTTCGTGTCGGACAATGACGCTCCGACGATCACGGCCGGACCATCCGGAGTCGACGACATCGGCGTTGCAACCCACCGGTACGGAACCCCGGAGGGACCCAACGCGGTGGTGAATACCGGTCCTCGGTACTGGTGCGCCGCGGATGTGAGCCGGGTGATGACTGCAACGTTGGGCATGGCCTTTTGGTCTGGGAACGCCACCTCGACGCCGTCACCGTCCACGAACCCGACGGGCTGGTTCGGCGCATCGAGGGTGGTCGGACCGAACGTCCCGAGGTCAAAGGACCCAGCCCCGTAGTACACGATCTTCGAGTAGCGGACCGCCGCCGCCGCGAGATGGGCATCGGATTCACGCAGCCGGCTTCGGGCATCAGCATCGATCGCGACACCAGCCAGCACCACCAAGCAGACGGCCGTCGCCAACGTGAAGAACACGGTCGTGATCCACCTGGCACGACGGAGACGCACCACCGCCGGCGGGATCATCGGGGCCCTGGTCACGACGGTTCGGCATCCAGCCGGTACCCGACACCCCGAACCGTGCTGATCGGATCGGGCTCGCCGAGGTGCTGTCGAAGATGTGTGATCGTGGCGTCGACAACGTTCGACATCGGATCGAGGAACTCGTCCCAACAGGTCTCGATAAGGGTGGACCTGGACACGACGTGACCGGGGTCGCGAGCGAGGACCTCCAGGACAGCGAACTCCTTCCTGCGGAGGACGAGTTCGACACCGTCTCGCGTCACCCGGTGGCGGGGGACATCGATGGTGAGATCCCCCGCCTGGAGGATCACAGGCCGGACAGTGGGACCGCGGCGGGCCAACGAGCGAACCCGTGCGACGAGCTCGGGGAACGCGAACGGTTTCACGAGGTAGTCGTCGGCACCAGCCTCGAAGCCGTCGACGCGATCCCCGACGGTGTCGCGAGCGGTCAGGATGAGAATCGGCGTCTGACTTCCTCCCTGTCGAAGCGTCTCGAGCAGCACGAGGCTGTCTCCATCGGGGACGGTGCGGTCGAGGATCAGGACGTCGTAAGGGGTGATCGTGATGGCTTCCGCAGCCGCTGCCATCGTCTCAACACTGTCGACGCTGATCCCTTCCCGCCGAAGGCCGACACTGATGTCCGTGTTGAGATCGGCATCGTCTTCGAGGAGCAGCGTTTTCACTCCTCCACCTTCCTCTTCGGTCTACGCCCCAGGGTGCAGCGCGAACACCGTCATGATCTTGTGCTGCGCCGACGAGCACGCTTGCGTCTTGTACGCGATGAACAGCGAGTGCGTCTCCCCGGGCGGGTAAACCCGGAACCCGTCAGCGTCCGTCGGGTTGCACTCCGACGCGGGAATACTCGAGGGGAACTTGATGATGAGCTGAGCATTCGCAGCGTGTCCGGGCTGCAACGTCACGGTCGGGTGAGCGTCGTTCTTCTCCTGGTACCCAGCCGCACCGAGCTGCTTTCCGCTCCCCTGGCCCACGAACGACACCCCGGGCCAGCCTTGGAGCGTGCACGGGCGGGTGGACGTGTTGGTCAGGATCAGGATCGGCTCGATCGTCTGCTGCCCCGACAGGTGCTGATCAACCGTCCCCTTCAACTGACTCGTCGCGCACCGCGCCGTAGGACCGGTTGCCGAGGACGCCTTCGGTGCCGTGGCAGCGCTGCTGGTCGTGGTCGCGGGAGAGGTGGTGCCGTTCGCCACGGGCGGCGTTGACGCAGTTGGCGATGCCGACACGGAGACAGGAGTCGACCCAGCCGGTGTGGCGCCGGCAGCGGGAGTGACCGAATCAGAGGATTGTCCTGCACAGCCGGTCAGCAGGACCAGACCGAATACCAGCGGGGCACCGAGCTTCAGTGGGAGGTTCGAAATCATGTACTCACCCTCCCGCAGGAAACGTGACAAGAAGATTACGTCCCAAAGTAACAACAGCAGCCGATAGCTCCCCTCCGACACTTGGCCCTGATGCGTGGCGCACGCCACTAAGGGAACTATCGGCTACCGGACGGTGTGAACGTCCTCGACGGTCATCGAGTGACCTGTCGCCCGATATCGCGCGAGCGCGACTGTAGCTTCGGTGATGTCGCCGAACCAAGTGCGCCTGTGCCGTTGGACGTATTTGGCCGCCCGGGGTTCGGGCACTGCTTCCCGGTGGACGCTGATCGAGATGTGCGCGGTGTCTCGGACGAACGCCATCGGCGGCGCGACGCCGTCATGTAGGTTCGCTGCTGCCTGACGCATCTGTCGCCGGATCGGAAGCAGCGTCTCGTCGTCGAAGCCCTGAACGAAAACGCCGGAAGGCGAGCCACCGAGCCCAACCAGCCGAACGTGCACGTCCAACAGAGCCCGGGCACGCTCGATCGCGTCGACGTAGTGCTCAATCGTCGCCTGCGAGATGTTGTCGCGGTAGGGCTCCAGGCTCGTGGCCGTCAGGTGCAGGTCGGCGGCGTTGTAGATGTGGTGGGTGCCGGCATAGAGGCTTCCGAGTTCAGCGGCGGCCGCGCTCACCGCGTCTGCGACGCGCGCCGGAGGAAGCAGGACGAGGCTGAGGCCCCAGCGTGCGTCACCGTCGACAGGCGCGTGGTCCACGCGGAGGGTGCCCCTGTCGAATGACCGGTGCGCTTCCTTCCACAGCGAGTCGTACTTCACACCGGTTGCCATCTCGTCACGCTATCGGCCCGTCACCCGAGGAGGAGCTGTACCGATAGCCGATCCTCTACCGGGACCAGCCGAGGTAAGGGTGATCAGAGGCGTACGGTGTCGTGATGGCTGCTTGGGAAGTCCTCTGGAACGATCAACCGACTTCGGATAAGCCGTCGATCACCTCCTGCACGTTGACTCGCCGGAACGGCCTGGCCTACGACGTCGACATCGCGTTCTCGACCACTGACTCTCCGGACCGTCAGCTGCTGCACCGTTCATCGGGTCGACAGCGCCCCCTGGCCGACGGAGGTACTCAAGAGTTCTCCGTCACGCTCCCCGGTGCTGACCACACGGATGTTCCAAATGGACCGATCCGATTCAGCGCACCAAAGGCCACCCCAATAACAGCGCTCGTCGTGACCGTAATCTGGGCGGACGAGGCAGGTGGTGCCCGTCAAGAACAGTCCTTCATCCACGGACACAGCTAGCGGCTGGCACGGGCTCGGTATAACGTCGCGCGCATGATCGAGACAACGCGGCGCAGCCTTCTCGAACGACTCGTCGGGAGGCCGCTACCGTGGCTTGTCTGGGCCTGGGTCGTTCTGGCCGCTATCTGGATCGTCCTCGCATTCGCCGAACCGTCCGGACTCCACACGTTCCTAGCGATCGCTTGGACGGTCCTTGCCGCCGTCCAACTCGGCACGGCCTACTACCGTCGGCGGCAGGAACATCGGCGCATCCGCGAAGGTCCCGACACTCACTAGGAGCGTCACGGGCCTTCGGGACGGCACTCCGTCACATGGAGACCTGCCGCGGCAGGTTACTGATCGGTGCCGCCGCTCACCTCCGAGCAGGCGCTCATTCCGTCCGATAGCCGATCGGCTACCGGACGGAGGTGCTGCCTGGCCACACAGACCGCGGACGTAGCTGCGCTGTCCACGGTCGCCGCGGTGGGGCCTGGTCATCGTGCCAAGGCCGGCTCGATGCCGTAGAAGTGCACTCCGATGGAGGCCGCGGTTTCCTGCTCGGTGCGGGCATGCATGCCTGTCTCGAACACGTACAGCGCTTCTGAGAGGGTCGGATGGGTTCCGGTGAGGGCCTCGGCCAGCTGCAGAGCGTCGAAGAGGGCGCGGCTCTGACCCCCGCTCAGTACGGTGGAGCGGTGTCCGCCCGCCGCCCGCTCCGCCCGCTGTTCTGGACCCTGGCGCAACTCGGATCGCGCATCCGCGCTGGGGCACCCCGTGGCCTTCCGGGCCCGACCACTCCGCTGCCCACTCCGACGAACCTGCAGATCCCGACGAGGCACGGCTCGGTCCGTGCGGTGGTGCAGCGCCCCGCTGTCGAGGCCCCCGGCGCACCGGTGGTCCTACAACTGCACGGCGGCGGTTTCGTCAACCGGTATCCCGAGCAGGACCTCCACATAGCTCGAGCGATGGCTGATCGGCTCGGTGCCGTCGTGGTGCTGCCGGACTACGACACCGGGCCGCGTGTGCAGTACCCGGTCGCCGAAGAAGAGGCCTACGACATCGCTCGGTGGCTGCAGGCCGAGAACGATGCCGGGACGCCTGGGGGCCAGCTTCTGCTCAGCGGCGTCAGCGCCGGAGCGAAGCTCGCGATCAACATCTGCCAACAGCTCCACGCCGCGTCACTGCCAGCCCCGATCGCCGTCGCGCTCGTCGTCCCGGTGACCGACGTGACGCGCACGGACCGGACGTCGAGCATCCGTCGCCCGGCGATCAGTCCGTTCGTGCAGCGCTTCGTCGGCTGGGCGTACTTCCCGGACACGATCCGACAGCAGGAGCCACTCGCGTCACCATCTCGCGACGACACGCTGCCCGAGGCGATGCCTCCGACGCTCGTACTGACCGGCGGTGACGACACCCTCGCCCCCGAGGGGGCAGAGCTCGTCGCTCAGCTCCGGAGCGGAGGCGTTCCCACAGAGCACCACGTCTTCGCCGGCTCAGACCACGACTTCGTCGCCGGCCGTGATCGCGCGGTCATCGCCGAGACCCTGGGCCGAATCACCGATTTCTTCGCCAGGCACCTCACAGAACCTCACCCGGGCGCAAGGACCGCCCGGTAGCCGATCGGCTAACGGGCAGCACGAACGTCGTCTCAGGACAGCCGGAACCCCCGTGCCCAGACGTGCTGTACCTGCAGAGTGGGAGACAGCACAACGATGTCTGCGGTGAATCCTGACTTGAGTAGACCGATTTCACTTTCCAAGCCAAGGGTCCTCGCCGGAACGTTGGTGAGAGCACCTACCGCGGTGGAAAAGTCGAGACCAGCGGCGGTAACGGCCATGCGGAGCGCCTGGTCTTGGGTGAGTGTTGACCCAGCGATGGTGTCGGAGCCCGCAAGTCGAGCAACGCCACCTACGACCTTGACATCGAGTGAGCCGAGCTCATACGACCCGTCGGGAGCGCCGGCAGCCGCCATGGCGTCAGTGATGAGGGCAATGCGGCCTGGTGCGAGCCGGAACAGCCCGCCCGCCACGGTTGGGTGGACGTGCACGGCGTCGAGGACGAGCTCGAGCGTGATGCGTGGGTCGCTGGCGGCGGCCATGATCGGCCCCGGGCGACGGTGGTGGATGCCGGGCATGGCGTTGAAGGCGTGGGTCAGGATGCGCGCCCCGACATCGAACGCCGCCGTGGTGAGCGCGTAGTCGGCTTGCGTGTGCCCGACGGCCACCGCAATACCGTGCTCGGCAAAGGATCGGATCGCTTCCAGGGCACCCTCGAGCTCGGGTGCGATGGTCACCTGCTTGAGGACTCCTTCTCCGGCATCGATGAGTCGGTCGACGAGATCAGGTGTAGGTGCACGTAGGTGCTGCGGGTCGTGTGCACCGCGGTTGTCGGCAGCCAAGAAGGGGCCCTCGAGGTGCGCGCCGAGGATGAGCTCGTCGTCGAGCATGAGGGCCCGAATCTGACTGAGTGATTGCTCGAGGGCGTCGATCGGTGCGCTTACCAGGCTGAGCACGGATCGGGTGGTCCCGCGGGAGCGATGCATTGCGAGGGCGGAGCTGCCCGATGACATGTCGGCGTCGTAGGACTCGCCGGCTCCCCCGTGGCTGTGCAAGTCGATGAAGCCCGGGGTGAGTGTCGCGTCGCCGAGGTCGACCACGGTGTGGGCGAAGGGGACGGACTGTCCGGTTCCGGTGGCTTCGATTCGGTCGCCGGCGATGAGTATCCAGGGGTCGGTCGTCGTGCCGCTGGCATCGACGGCTCGGCTGGCCTTGAGAAGCGTTCGCGCTTGGTCTTTGCGCGCAACGTGGCGTGAGCTCATGCGGGTTCCTACCGGTCGGTCGCCGCTCGAACGGTGAGCGGCAAGCGGGGTGAACTAGGGATACGGCTGCCAGCCGACGCCCCCGAAGACGTCGGCTGACAGGTATATGAGAGCGGCGTGGTTCGCTCGCTTGTTGAAGTCAGTTCACGCCGGTTTGCGCCAGTGGTGGACGAGGGAGCCGTAGCGCTCGGCGGCTCCGTCGCGGCCGAGATTCATCGCTCCGGCGAGGCCGGATGCGTCAGCGGTTCGAAGGATCGTCCTGGGTGATTTCCGGCGGAGGTCCGCATCGAAGAAGCGCCGGAGGACTGTTCCTGGGGCAAGCAAGTTGCCACCGACGGCGACGTTGACGTGGTCTTCCCCGATCCAGGTGGTGGCTGCTGCGGCGGTGGCGGAGAGCTCGTCGGCGGCGGTTCGCAGGATTTCCTCGGCGACGAGATCACCTTCTGCTGCGATCGCGAGGACGTCCCGAGCGAATTGCGCCACGGCGTTGACTGGTCGCGCTTCGGCGAGGATCTGCTCCCGAAGGTGCGGGATGGGGCCGTAGCGGCGCTCGGCAGCGAGTTCCAGGTCGGTGGCGGGGCCGATGCCGTCGTGCCGCCGCAGGACTGTCGCGACGGCGGTCTGGCCGATCCAGAACGCGGAACCAAGGCAGCCGAGAAGATAGCCGTTGCCGTCGAAGAGGCGGGGTTCACCGGTCGCGGGCAGTGCAAGGCAGGCGACGCCGGTACCCGGAACCAGGGCCACGCCGGTCGATCCGGAGAGTGCGCCGTAGTGCGCTGTGACGGAGTCGTCCGCGAGCCAGACGTCCTGTGCGCCGGTGGCTTGACCCACGAGCCGGCAGATCGCATCTGCTCGTTCAGCATCCGGAGGGGCGGTGGTGAGGCCGAGCATGACGCGGTCGGTCTCGGGGCAGTCGGCGAGGCGCCATCCTTCGATGATCGCGTTCGCGGTAGTCATCACCAGGTCGCCTTCGAGGCGGCCGACGCCCTCGACTTCCACAGTTCGGTCCAGCTCTGAGTGCCGGATGCGGGTGGTTGACTGTCCGCCGTCAACCGCGAGGATTCGGGTCATCGTCCGGCCGCCGGTTCGGTCGCTGATGCGTTGCCTGTTGCTACAGCGGTGATGGCGTTGACGAACCAGCCGCTGATCGCTGTCGGGTCGGTGATCGCTGCGCCGATGACGACGGCATACGCCCCCTGCTGAATCGCCTCCGCTGCGTGTTCCGGGGTTCGGAGGCGTCCCTCCGCGAACACGGGAACGTCGACGCTGGATGCGAGGCTACGGACGAGTTCGAAGTCCGGGCCATCGTGCTGCTGGCGGGTGTCGGCGGTGTAGCCCGACAGGGCGGTGCTGATCATGTCGGCGCCGGCCTCCGCGGCGGCTTCGCCATCGGCGACAGTCGCGGCGTCGGCCATTACGAGCGCGCCGGTGCGGTCGTGGATTGTCTGGATGGTCTCACGCAGCGTCAGCCCATCAGGTCGGGGCCGTCGGGTGCCATCGAGCGCGACGATCTGCGCGCCGGCATTGGCCACAGCAAGGGCGTGGGCGACGGTGGGAGTGATGAAGACGTTTTCGGTGTCGTCCGTCTTCCACAGACCGATCTGCGGCAGCGAGATCTTCTGGTGGATGTGGGAGATGTCGTTCAGGCCTTCGATGCGGAGGCCGACTGCCCCGCCAGCATGGGCGGAACTTGCGAACTTCACCATCGAGGCTGGGCTGTAGAACGCCTCGCCGGGGTTTGCTTGACACGACACGATGAGGCCGCCGCGGAGCGTACTGAGGAGCTGTTGCTGAGTCGAGTTCATGGTGTGGTTCTGTTTCTTGTTCTACCGGGCGCGGAAGGGCTGTTCGGCAGTGTTGTGGGCGGCGTCGGTGGTCCCGGGGTGCCGTGCCCTGAGGGTAAGCGGCACCCCGGGGACGGTTCAGTGCCGAGTTCCGAGTGTGGTGTCGTCATCCAGCGCCGGCGTCGCGCCGGTCATGGCATCCCCGGCGGCCTGCAGTGTGCCGAGGTGTCCTCGTGCGGAGAGGACGGCGACGATGACTCCGCCGATGATCAGCCACACGATGGCGACGATTGGCGCCCAGGCGTTGGTGCCGGTAGGGAGCGGGAAGAGGGTCTTGTAGCCGACGTAGAGCAGCAGCAGGCTCGACGCGATCGGGATGATCAGGTGCTTGAGGACGCTGAACTCGTTCGGGTAGCTCGTCCGGTAGAGCTTCCACACTGCGACGTTGCCGCTGATGTAGACGACGATGATCAGGATCACGGTGACGATGCCGGCGAAGGCGAAGACGCCCTGCGTTCCGAGGAGGAAGCCGCCGCCGATTGCAACGATCAGGGTCACGAACGACTGCAGGAGCACGGCGTTGGTGGGGGTGCGGCGCTTGGAGTGCACCACCGCGAGGGGCTTTGGCAGAACACCGGCTCGGGCCATGCCGAACAGCACGCGGCTGGACGCACTCTGCACAGCGATGCCGATGCCGATGACCGAGTTGATGAATGCGATCAAGACAAGAACCCACCAGCCGCCCCAGAGGCGTTGTGCGAGCTCCAGCACGGGGGCGCCGTTGGCGACGAATCCGGCGACGTCGTTGGTGCCCCAGCCGACCAGGACGCCCCAGCCGACGAAGAGGAAGAACGCGATCGCGATGACGAGGGAGAGGATGACCGCTCGCGGGAGAGTCTTCGCCGGGTTGGCGCTTTCCTCCGCCAATGGTGCGACCGACTCGAATCCGGCGAAGGTGAAGATTGAGAAGACCACCCCGAGGAACAAGCCGTTGAAGCTGACTGCGTGGGTGGGCAGGAAGGGCTCGAAGTTGAAGCCGCCGTTGCCCGGGTGCAGCAGCCCGGTCAAGGCAAGTGCCAGTCCGACGAGGACCTCGAACGAGCCCAGCGCGACGACCACACCGATGGAGAGCTTCAGCCCGAACAGCGACAGCACGGTCAGCAACGCGGTGCCGACGAGAGCAATGATCCACCAGGGCAGGTAGAAGCCGGTGGTGCTCTTGAGGATGTTCTCGATGATGCCGCCCATGAACGCCAGGTTGATGCCGGCGCCGATCGGCTCAAAGAGCAGGAACGCCCAGGCGACCATGAATCCGGTGCGTGCGCCGATGATCTCGCTGACCCAGCTGAAGTAGCCGCCGGCCGAGGAGCGCTTCTTCGACAGTTGGATGACGGAGACCGCGACGAGGCTCATCGCGAGGCCTCCGACTCCGAGCGCTGCGGAGACAGAGACGCCGGTGACGGCGGCGATTGCCTGGAACGTGAAAAGCAGACCGACTGCTGGTCCGATGTGGGTCAGCGCCTGCATGAGCACGCCGGGAAGAGTGATCGCTCCCGCTTCCAGGGTGGAGTTCTCGGTGGTGCGTGTGCTCATGATCGGGTTCCCTCGGTCATCGGGGTGAACGTGGGCGACGTTGCGGCAGCACGGCCGCACCCTGTCGACCCAGCGGCTGCTTCGGGTGGGGCGGTCTGGGTGAGAGCTTCAGCGATCTTCCCGGGCACGACATCTCCTAAGTGGTCTGTACCAGTTGAGTTGGCTCACCATGCCATTCCGATTGCAGTGCTGTCAAGCCGCTTAGGATGCCGTTTGAAACTTGTAACAAGCCTGAAAAGTGGTACGGTCCACTCTGTCCGCACTGCAGTCGAACCGTCGGCGTCGTATGGCGGTCTACAGATGGAGGAGCAGCATGGAGTACGAGTACCTGGCCCTGGCGCGGAAGACTCTTGACCGTCTCGCCGGCACGCAGTTGTCGAACGTGGATGACGCCGTGGATCTCATTGCCGACTCGATGCTCGCCGGCGGGGTCCTGCAGGCGTTCGGTACTGGCCACTCCCGGATCGTCGTGCACGAGATGAGCGGACGCGCCGGCGGTCTCCTACCGGTGAACCTGGTCCGCATCAGCGACCTCACGACCTACGGCGACTTGGACCCCAAGGAGCTCCTCGACCCGACCCTCGAGCGGAACCCTGGATTCGCGCAGTCGGTCTACGACCTCATCGGGGCCAAGCCGGAGGATCCCTTCCTCATCGTGTCCAACTCCGGCATCAACGGCTCCGTTGTCGAGATGGCGAAGCTGGTCAAAGAGCGCGGACACAAGCTGGTCGTCATCACCTCCCTGCAGCACAGCTCACAAGTCGACACGCGTGCAGCCTCCGGCAAGCTCTACGAGTTCGGAGACGTCGTCATCGACTCCGGCGCTCCTGCCGGGGACGCAGCACTCGAGCTCGAGGACGGGACACGCACCGGCGCGATCTCCAACCTCGCCGGCGTCATCATCGTGCAGCTGCTCACCGAGGGCATCTGCCGCCGCTACATCGCCGCCGGAGAGCGTCCGCCCGTGTATCGGTCGATGAACCTCCCCGACGGCGACACCGTTAACAAGGCGTTCGAGGCGCAGTACGCCGGCCGCATCCGCCCGATTGAGCCGTAGGAACACGATCGTGGAGGTCATCATCCTGCCCACGGCCGAGGAAGTCGGCCGTGCTGCGGCAGCGGCCATCGTGTCCGTCATGCGCAAGAAAGCGTCTGCGGTCATCGGACTCGCCACCGGCTCCAGCCCACAGGGCATCTACACAGACCTCCGGCGCCGCGTCAACGCCGGCGACGTCAGTTTCGCCAACGCCTACGGGTTCGCATTGGACGAATACATCGGGATCCCCCTCGAGCACCCCGAGTCGTACGCATCCGTGATCACCCGAGATGTCGTGGAGCCGCTCGGTTTCACGCCCGACCGCGTGCGCGTACCGGACGGCCGGGCGGCAATCCCCGCCTTCGCTGCCAAGGAATACGACGCCGCGATCCGCGCTGCCGGCGGTATCGATGTCCAGATCCTCGGCATCGGGACGAACGGGCACATCGGGTTCAACGAGCCCACCTCCTCGTTCGCCTCCCGGACCCGGATCAAGACGCTCGCGCCGTCCACGCGCGAAGCCAACGCTCGGTTCTTCGACTCCCCCGACCAAGTCCCGACGCACTGCATGACCCAGGGGCTCGGCACCATCCTCGAAGCCGAGCGCCTGGTGCTCGTCGCGCAGGGCTCGGCGAAGGCAGATGCGGTCGCGGCCGCGATCGAGGGGCCGCTGTCCTCGTTCGTGCCCGGCAGTGCGCTGCAGCTGCACGAGCACGCGACCGTCATCGTCGACGAAGAAGCGGCCGCGGGTCTGCGACTCGCGGACTACTACCGGTACACGTACGCCAACAAGCCGGAGTGGCAGCAAGTCTCGTGACGAGCACTGCGGAGGTTGCGAGCAGAAGTAGGGTCTCGCTTGACGTAGTTCCGGGCAGCGATGAGAGACCCGGAGCCGATACGCGCTCGTCGGATCCCACTCGCTGGTCTGGTGACGGGCAAGTGAAGCCGAGGAGGATCTTACGGATGGCGCACAAGTACGAGGCGGTCGCGCAAGCAATACGTGACACCATCGCGTCGTCGCTGCGCCCCCATGACGCACTCCCATCCGAACGCGACCTGATGACGGTGCACAGCGTCAGCCGTCAGACCGTCCGCGCGGCAATCGCACGACTCATCGACGAGGGTCTGGTGTACAACATCCATGGCTCTGGAACCTACGTCGGCTCCCGAGACATCTTCTCCAAGGCGCCGAAGCTGACCTCCTTCACCGAAGACATGGCCAGCCGTGGATTCACCGCCTCATCCCGCGTCCTCGCCGCATATGCGCTCGACGCGGAAGAAGAAGTGGCACGGCGCTTGGCGGTGCCGGTCGGGTCCCCCTGCACAGTGCTCCGGCGGCTTCGACTTGCGGACAACAAGCCGATCGCCATCGAAGAGGTCTTCCTACCGACCACGGTGCTGGACCTCGATCAGCTCCGCCTCGGCGAATCGCTGTACGCGCAACTCGCTGACCTCGGGCACGAGGTCATCCGCTCCGAACAAGAGATCACCGCGACCGCACTCGACGACGAACAGTGCCGGCTCCTCGAAGTACCACCGGGATCAGCAGC
>Ga0265780_10003132_pt1 | contig 21949 bp, 51 predicted proteins | sample P1T30metagenome_FD_192432 | JGI IMG/M metagenome (GOLD analysis project Ga0265780, IMG submission 192432) | Plant litter microbial communities from East Loma Ridge, Irvine, California - P1 T30 | ecosystem: Environmental > Terrestrial > Plant litter > Unclassified | place: USA: California...
CGCCAAGGCGAGGTTCGTCGGACAGCGGGCACCGGCGCGCGCCGCGCGCAGCAGGGCATCGTAGACGACGTCGCGGGACTGTGCAGCTGTGCGGCGCGCCTTGGTCATTATGCTGCGACCTCTGCGATGCCACGTCCGCCAGCGAGCCGCGTCTCGGCGATCGCGGCGTAATCGGGGTTCAGCTCGATCAGTGTCGCGTCGAGACCGACCTGCTCAGCGACCAAGCCGACGGTGCCGGATCCCCCAAACGGATCAAGGACATGCCCGCGCGCACGGCCGAAGGTCGCGCAGATCCCGCCGCAATCATCTACCGCGCCGCACGCTGCGCACGTCGTCGGCGGGCAGCCCGCGGCAATGCACCGGCGCGCGAGCTCGCGCGGGAAAGTCGCAAAGTGCGCCTCGCGGCAGCCCTCGATATTGAAGGTCCAGACATTGCGGCCGTTCCGGGTCTCGGGGACATAGGTCTCGACCCAAGTGCCCGCCCGGTTCTGCCCAGCAGTCGAGCCCTTCGCAGGCTGGTACTGACCATCCTTGCGTCGCGCGTGCGCGTTGCCAGTGACCGGCTCGCGCAGCGCGTCCGGATCGAAATAGTAAGCCTCGCTGCGGGTGAGCAGCCAGATCTTCTCATGGACTGCCGCCGGCCGATCGGTGATCGACTCGGGCTTGGGGTTCGTCTTGTTCCAGACAATCTCGGACCGAACCCACCAGCCGTCATCCTGAAGCGCGATCGCCAGGCGGTTCGGCAGCATGCACAGGTCTTTCGGCTTGAACGAGCCGCGCCCGTCGCCAACCGATCCGACGGTGCTGAACGGCTTGTCGCGAAAGGTGCGGTCATCGCTACCATCAGCCTTGTACGCCGCCGCTGATTTTCCGTTGGGCGTCGCGGCGTGGCAATCGCCGTAGTTGATCCAGACCGTGCCGTGCATCTTCAGCACGCGCCGGACCTCGCGGAACACGTCGACCATGACTGCGAGATGCTCGGCGAAGGTCGGTTCAAGGCCGATCTGACCGTCGACGTCATAGTCGCGCAGGCCCCAATATGGTGGCGAAGTGACCACACAATCGACCGACTGAGACGGCAGCAGACGCAGCTGCTCGCGAACGTCACCGATCATGACGCGGGTCGCGCGCGCTGGCCGAAGAAATCCATCCGCAGAACCGGGCTCAACCGGCACTGCGCTATTGAGCGCGTCCATAGTCATCTCCGTTGCGGGGTTTTCCGCGTGTTATTCGTCGGTCGTAGAGGTCGTCAGGGAGCCGCGAATGGCTCCAGGATTTGGATCATCATCACCGCGTCGTCGCGCAGCTCGGCGCGGTCGATGTGGCAATATCGGCCGTCGGCGCCCGCGCGGGCGAACTCGGCCGCACCGGTCATCAGCTTCGAGATCACCATGGCGGGGGCATCGGCGGCCGGATCAAGCTCGCGCGCACCCTGACCGATGACACTGAGCACGCGGTCGGTGAACTCGACGCCGAAGAAGCTGGCGAGGATCAGGAGATTGCAGCCGCTGGGGCACCGGCGATCGCCGCCGCTGGCGATCATTGCCGACAGGGTGCGCGTCGGGATCTTCGTGCCCAGCGCGACGTCCTCGACCGAGTGCTGCCGGCCGCGGCCCATCAGCAGGCCGATCGCCTTGCAGATTTCGTCTTCTGCCGTTTCCGGCGAAATCATCGAGCTATTCATCACGGACATTGCCTTCCAGACCGAGGAAAGAGGTTTCATGGAAACTGAGACCCTGATCACCGCCCCGAAGGCTGTTCGCCTCGCCGTGGCGCGCGCGCTGCTCGAGCATCGCAACCTCGTGACGGCAGCAGAGGTCGATGCCCCAGAGCAGCACAGCCGAGCCGACCGTGATGATGATCACCATCGCGACGATGGACCAGTGGTCCGTCACAGGACGTTCCCTTCGGCGTCGCGGATGACCCGGCCGTATGCCGCCGCGTCCCTGCCCGAGAGCAGCGACTGGATGAAACGGTGACGCTGCCAGACCGCATGGGCATGGCCCAACAGGAAGCAGGCACAGCACGCGACGCAGATCATGATGAAGGTCATGCAGCTTTCCGATCACGAGAGGGACAAACCGGCGCTTGGCATGACCGAACCGCAATTGCGGCTCGGCAACCGCAGGCCGTGCAGTGCGTAAAGTCGAGGACAGGCGCCTCGATGTGCAGCGCTTCAGAAACGGCATGCATTGCGTATCGCTCGCCATTGGCGAGGATCAGCGCGCATGGCTCGCTGGAAACCCGAGCAGGTTCCACAGAGGGGATGGAGAGGACCATCTACGCGACCCCACGCGTGCAAGAGGCGTCAGCCATTGTCGGCCTCCGTGACAAACTTGAGCAGAGCGCCCGCGTCGTTGAGGAGGTCGCGGATCGTCATCGTCGATGGCGTCCAGCAGTCGTCGATGCACTGAAGCCGCACCTTCCGTTCGTCGAGCGGCGTCTGATCGACCCACGCGATGATCTCACGAGCACCGTCTTCGACCCGCAACGGATGAAGCGTCTTCGCAATACGGATCGCCTTGAAACGCAGATCACGATCACGATCCCTGCGGCTGCTCTCCTGGATCTTCGTGATGTGCTTCTCCCACGGTCTTACATCCTCAAGCCGCGTCGAAATGGCAGAAGTCGGCTGGGAGGAAGTCTCGTGCGTCATGCCGCCTCCTTCCGTTCTGTAGGATTGGAGGGGACGCCAAACAGGTCGTTTGGCGTAACCGTATTGGCCGTCGCCGCCGCGATTGCGCGCATCACATCGGGCGATGGAATTTGCCCACGACGGATGCGGTTAACGGTGGACTGGTCGACCCCGATCAACGCGGCAAACGTCGCTTCGGTGATCCCATGCGCGGACAGGTAGGCGTCGAGTGTCATAGCCACAATATGTGTCACACGCATATGCACGTCAAGCATATTTATGCGCGGCCAGATATGGCTGGTTCTTCACGTTCGGCGCATAATGCTGCCATGCAAAAGCGTCGGCAGAAAACGTATCTGCGCGAGTGGCGCAGGCTAAAGGCGGGGCGCACGCTCGCTATGGTCGCTGAACATCTTCATATGTCGCAGCCGCAGTTAGGCCGAATTGAGCGAGGCGATCAGCCATACAATCAGGACCTACTCGAGGCTCTCGCTGATCTGTACGGTTGTGGGGTGGCGGACTTGCTTATGCGCGACCCAACGGATCCTGAGGGCATGTGGTCGATCTGGGACCAGGCCAAGCCAGGGCAGCGGGTCCAAATTGCGGCGGTTGCTAGGACGCTTGCTGGTACCGGGACCGACGGGTGAGCGGATTCCACACGCCGTACAGCACGCCGACGGACGAACAGGCTGCGCTCGTTGGTCACATTGTAATGGCTTGGGCCATAACGGAGTTCAATCTACGACATCTCGCATCACGACTGGCGATGATGCCCGATATGCCAGGGCGCTCAATAACTGAGGGCATGACGGGACATGCCACGATTGAGCGGATTGAGTGGCTGCTACACCTACACGCGCATCACTACGGTGATCAGGTGATCGGAGCCGAGCGGCGGGTGGCTATCGCCGATGCCGTACAACTCGCTAAATCGGTCAGGGGCGAGCGCAATACGTTCGCGCATCACATTAGCTTTCGAACAAGCGATGATCAGCTCGACTTTTTCAGCCTAGGCGGCAAGCAACCAGCGCCTTCGTCATACGAGAAAGTGTTGCAACTCCACGAATTGAAAAACTTGCGCCGAAAGATTGTAAGCGCGAATGACGCGCTGGAAACGGCGACGGGTCTTATTCCTGAATGGACCGAGCGGAAGTCGGAAGCTTCGGCATAGGCGCCCAGTACGTTGGGCATATCTCTGCCGGCGCCGCACCTCCCCACTCCCCTGCGTCCCAGCTCGACAAATCCGTCTGCCACCAGCTGGCGCCGTACTCCGTACGCCAATAGCCAGATTGGATGCAGGGCACTCCTTCCATTGCACATTGGCGCCCAGGCAAGCCCGCCGCGGGCGTGTACAGTAGCACCTTCGTTCCGTCGCGCGGCGCAGTCAGGATTAGCTGCCAATCCATAGTGATGTGCATATCATGCATATTTGTTGTTGACCAGCATATGCACTAGGCGCATATTAATCGCAACAGGCCATCCCGGCTTGTTGGGAGACGATCGTGGCCGAGCAGGCTTCCACAGATTGGATCGAGTGCGATGGGGCAGGGTGCCCTGTCTCGGATTGCGCCCGTGTCCAGGTGCAGTTCCGGTACGATCTGGACCGCCAAGCAGCGGAGCTGAAGAACCCCGCCATCGGCGTCCCGGCGCACGTCTACAATGACTGCTGGACCCATCAGGGGGCCAAGTCCGACATCGTAGCTTTCCGGGTGGTCGCATGACCGTCGCGAAGGCAGCACACACCCCGGGGCCTTGGAAGGTCTTTCGCGTCAAGGACGGCGCGAACAAGGGCAAGATCATCGGCATCGGCGATGCGCAAGCTAACGGGGTCACTGATCCGTTCGGCGGGCTCTGGCGCTCTGGCAAAGAGCTTGAGGCTAACGCCGAGTTGATCGCCGCCGCGCCCGATCTGCTCGACGCCTGCATCAGCGCTCGCATGCAGCTTCGTGTGGCGGTCATCGCGCACAGTGGTGGTCTCTATGATCACGAGAATGTCGGCGAGCACATTGGTGTCGCGAAGCTGGACGCCGCTATCGCAAAGGCAACCGGAGCATGAAGGGCGCGTCTGTCGGCGAGCCGGGCTATCTGCCGTACTGCGGTGGTTGCTCGACCATGATGCGGATGCATCGGGACGAAGTGAAGCAGGTGTTCGCCTGCCGTTTCTGCGGTCTCGAAACGCGCCGCGTAAACGGCGAAGACATGTTCGACCGCACCGCTCCGGTGCTCTCAGCATGATCCGCGTCGACACCCGCCCGCGACACCGCAACAGCGGCAAGGCTGACGCCGATCGCCGCTTCCCTAATCATCTTGCTTGGCTGCGGAAGCGCCGCTGTCTGATCGAGGGCAGGGCGGGGCACGTCTGCGAGGGCCGCATGGAGGCATCTCATTCCGACGCCGACGGCTCGAAGGGAATGTCGCTGAAGTCGCACGACTTCACGGCTGTGCCGCTCTGCACTGCCGCGCATGTCGAGAAGGACTCGATCGGCCTCGAGACGTGGCAGGCGAAGTACAAGGTCAATCACGCCGAGGCGGGCCGCGCGTATGGCGCACAGTCGCCGCACAAAGCGCGCTGGGCTCATGTCGAAGGCGCGCCGCGATGACCGGCCGCACGATCGCTTCGCACGATCCAGATCTCGCCCAGACGATCACGGATATGGCCGCGGCTTGCCATCGGCTCGCCCTGGCAGAGGAGCGGATCGTTCTCGCGCATCGAGCCGATAATGCGGCTCACCTGCTGCCCAACGCCGTCGCGCACGCCGGGGCAATACGTGACACTATCGCCACCCGCGCCGCGCGGCTGAACATCAAGCCGTTCGGACTGCGCCTCATCATCGAGGAACACGAGCGGCTGCGGCTGAAGCAGGGCAGGCGCCCGACCATGGAGCAGCTCGAGCGGGCGGTAGAAGCCGCAGCCGACCAGCTGGCCCGGCGCGCCCAGGCCGATGAGTCCTACAAGTGCGAGGCCGAGTTCCACGCCCGTCGATCAACCCAGATGGCCGAGGCGAGCGTCAATGCCGTCGCATATTTGAGGGCCTGCGCATGACCTATGCCCCACGCCCGCGCCCCATGGGCGAGATCCTCGGCCGTCAGCCGGTGAAGATCCTCTGGACCCCTTCGAAGCCCCTGAGCCCATGGTGCGGCGCGATCCGTGGTGGGCACAAGACCGGTTTCGGCGATCACAGCATCGCCGGGGGAGATCGGTTTACCGAGCAGCAGGTCGAGGGCCTGATCAGCCGCGGCATCGATATCCTGACCGCGCCAGCGATGACCGTGCAGCGCAACGCGCCGGACGCTGACATCGCCAGTGGGACCGGGCTCCCCGGTGTTTATCAGTTCGAGTGCCCGATTATTTCGCGCCGTGCCGATGGCCGAGTCCGCGTCATCGCACCGGACGGCAGCGAACGGAACGTCGAGGCAGACGGCTGGACCAGCCCGCGCCGCTCGCGCCGCAGGATCACGTCGTGAGCTACCTCGACCCGGCTGGCGCGGCCACGCGCGCACCTCTTCCCCCAATCCCAGATCTGATGGGCGTCGTCTCCGCGGAGATTCTGATCGACCTGATGATCGCCATCCTCACCCTTGGAGATCGCCCATGACCTGGAACCTGTTCATGTACGGCGCCGGCTGGGCGTGCCTCGGCGCGATCGCGATCATCGCGGCCGTCATCTTCGTTGAGAACCTCTATCACCGCTGGCCCCAGATCATGACCGCCCTGCGCGGCAACGATCGGCCCGGCTTCGTGCCTCTCTCCCCGACTGCCTCGGTCCGTCCCCTCCGGACACGTCACCCTCAGTTGCTCGTCGTCGAGGCCGACGTGCAGCCAACCCTTTTCCACGGGCGTGTCGCATGATCCGCCATCTGATCCCGCGCGTAAGCAGTAGCCGTTGGAGCGGCGACGCCCTGACGTTCGATCCGAACGGCGCCGCTGAGCTCCCCGCTGGGCTGACGCGCAGCATGCGCATAGCGCTCGGCCAGCCCACCACCACGCCCGAACGGGATGAGGTTGAGGGTGGGGTGCTCTGCATCCAATGGCTCGGGCTAATCATCGAAATCGCTGTTGGGAGAGTGCGGTCGTGAGGATGCACAGCCAGATCGGCCGCAACTCAGCCGGGCCCCGCGAGAGCCAGCGTGTGCTCGACCAAGCCGAAGTCCTCGGCCGCCGCGACCGCCTCATGCAGCAGCCGCCCTCCGCCGAGCGCAGCGCCGCCCTGACCACCATCCGCGCCCAGCTGCGCAGCATTGATCGGAGAGTTTCCCGTGGCTGATGTAGCCGACATGGCGAACGACGTGGCCCAGGCCGCGCTCGACCGCAGTATCCGCGCCGCGCGCGCCCCGATCGCGATCGGCGTCGCCGGCATCTGCGGCGAGTGCGGCGATGATAGCTTGAGGCTCGTGATGGGCCGTTGCGCGCCTTGCCGCGAACCGAAGAAAGGAGCGCGCCGTGCACCCGCCTACTGACCTTTCAAGATTCTGGCAGATGATGGACGCCTCGGCAGGCCCGGAAAAGTGTTGGCCATGGCAAGGCGCTTTCTTTGGGCGCACGGGATATGGCTCAGTCCAAGTGGATCGTCGTGCGCGGGGCGCGCACCGGGTGGCTTGGCAGATCCATAATGGCCGCCAGCTTCGGCCCTCCGAAGTCGTGTGCCATTCTTGTGATAATCGCGCCTGTTGCAATCCTGCCCACCTATGGGTCGGGTCTCAACGGGATAACGTCCAGGACATGATCGGAAAGGGGCGCGCGGAAGGGGCCGGGCACCGCAATACCCTAAAGACCCATTGCCCCCGTGGGCATGCATATGACGCAGCCGGCCAGCGTGGGAATGGCGACGTTTTTCGGGTCTGTTCGATCTGCAGCGCCGCCCAGAAGCTTGCTTGGAAGCGCCGGCAGCGGTCGACGTCGGCTCATGTTGCCGAAAGCGCTCCCTGCCGTGAACCGAAGAAGGGATATGCCCGATGAATCCGGCAGAGATCAACGCGATCGGCGCGCTGCTGCAGAGCATCCGCCACCCCGAAGAGCGGTTCGTCACCGTGTCCTTGACCGCTCACGCGCCGGGCTTCGACACCTTCGAGGGCAGCATCTCCGCGACCGTAGCCGCCGACGGCGAGACGGCGACCAGCGAGGCGGTGACGCTCGACTGCGCCCTCAACATGGCCCGCGCGAAGCTGCGCAACCAGGCAGTCGCCCGCGATGCGGCCGCCGCCAAAGCAAAGGATACCGCGTCGTGAGTGCTCCCACCCTACATGAAATTGCCGCTATGCCGTTCCCGGCATCGATGCTCGCCATGCGTAAGCACTACAACTCGGACTGGCATAAGCCCGAACCTGATGGCGGAGACGCTCGCCCATGGAAGGTCAAGATCAGCTACTCGACCCGCATAAGTGAAACGGTCTCCTATTCGGTGGAAGCCGCCAGCGAAGACGAGGCAATCGCTGAGGCCGAGAAGCTCTTCGATAACGACCCGACAATCCAGTTCGAAGACGCCGACATCGACGACGTTGTCGCGAAAGAAGCGGCATGACCACGACAGAACAGAAGGCGGGCGACCGCTACCTGATCCGCAAGCGCGGCGCGTTCTACCGACCGAACGCCGAAGGCTACACGAACAACAAGGCCGAGGCCGGCCGCTACACGCTCGCGCAGGCCATTTCGCACAGCCATCCGAACGGCCCCGACGGTCCGCGCGACGGTATCGACTACGTGCTCGCGGACGAACCCGCCGCACCTTGCCTCGCCTCTGTATCATCCGCGAGTGCAGAGGGCTTTGTGCTGGTACCGCGCGAGCCTACCGAAGCGATGCTCGAAGCTCTGCATCGGGATATCCGGATCAAGGTCGATCCGGCTCTCAAGATCGCCGATATTATGAACGAACGCGAGGTCTGGTCCGCCATGCTCGCCGCATCCCCCGAACCTGTACCCGCGAGCATTCAGGCGGGAGAGGTGGAGGCCGCAGGCCGCAACCTGTATTTATTGCAGGGCGACAACTCGCGCATGGCCGATGCTTTGCGCAAGTGCCGCGACCAGTTCGCTTTTTATGCCCGCGAGCATTACGCGGCAGGAAAGAGCGACAAGGGCGACACCAACACGCGGTTCGCCGGTATCGCCACCAAGGCGCTTGAAGCGGTCAAGCCCTATGTTCCCGCTACCCAGCCCGCAACGTCGCAGCCCGAAGAAACATGGATGAACGATCCGCGTTCACTGGATGCCGGGTTGCCCAGCGGCACGTTCGCATGCCCGATCTGCGGCGATGATAAGCCGCATCACCATACCGCGCCTGTCGTCGATGCTTACCAGACGAAGGGATCGCGCAAGTGACCGAGATTGCTAACGGAACCGCCCGATCGCGCCCGCGTAATCGGGGTGACAGGGCGGTGTACGAACCCGGCCAGCATGTTGCGGTCGAGCCCGTCGAGGGGCTGGGCGCGCGCAATCTGCACGCCCTTGCAAACGGGCCGATCATGGATCCGACCCAGATCTTCCTGCCCGCCGGCAAGCTCTCGATGGCCGAAACCCGCGCGCGCGAAGCCGCAAACCTGGAGCGAACCGCATGACCGACGCATCGAGCAGCAAGGGGCAGGGCGTTATGAGCGAGGAAACAAGCGCCATGCTCTACTATCTGGACGACTTCGCGGACGAGATAATGCCCTGCGATTGGACCCTGGAGTCTTGGGCTGCATGGCTGTCGAAGCCGGACCTCGCTTGGCATCGCCCTGAGCCCGCCAAGGACGGACAGCAGTTCGCTTGCACGGCACAGCGCGAGATGCCGGACATTATCGCAACCCGCCGCGGCTCGGACTGGTCGTTCAGTCGTGAGGTCAACGAGGATTGCTCCCTTATGGCCGTCCGCTTTGGCGAGGGCCTTGGCTGGGATCCGGAAAACATCATCTGGGGCGAGCACATGATGACCGCCCTGCGCGAATGGTTCACCGAGAACGACGCGTTTTGCGAGGATGTCGAGTTCGTCGCGATCGCGCTCTGTGCTCCGAAGATGATCGCGACCTATCACGCCGCGCCTGTCCCGCGCCTTGTTGTGAGCACCGTCCAATGACCTCCGCATCGCGCAGCAAGGGGGAGGATGTGGCGAGCATCGCGGCGGGCTTGGCAGACGGAATGCGCCGCGCGCTTCTTGCCATGACCGAAGATGCGCAGTTCCCCGGCAAGGCGACGTTCAACGCGAACGGCGCACATTGTCTGACCTTCATGCGGAAGCCTCCGATGGCAGAGCAACTCCAAAAGCTTACGAGCAGCAGAGCTAACGGACGCTGGCGTACCGCTTATCGCCTCACCCCGCTTGGCCTCGCCGTCAAAGCCCACCTCACAGATCAGGAAGGACAGAACCGATGAGCGCGGTCGCGATCGCACAATATCCAGACTGGCCCGCCGGGATGACGCGCGACCTCGCGCTGGCGTACACCGGGGTCGCCGAGACTCAGCTTCGCGAATGGGAACGACGCGGCCTTGTTCGGTTCTGTCCACGCGGCCCCCGTGGCGCAGCGATCGCAGCACGCACGTCGCTCGATGCCGCGCTGTCCACCTTGTTCTCGTCGGCTGCGGTCGACGACAGTGCGATCGAGTGGGATTGATGGCCCTGACGCGCCTGCCTGCCTATGTCCGCCCCACGAAACTCGCTGATGGGAAAACCGGGCATTACTGGGAACTGCCGCCGTGGGCTCGGCCGATCAAGGACCCGAAGACCGGCAAGCTAACGCCAGCGATGCGTCATGGTCAAGCATGCCCGGTTCAGTCCGAGGCGCTGGGGACTGATCTGGCGGTCGTCCACACGAGGGGCGAGACGCTGAACGCCGCGCTGCGCGAGTGGCGCGTGGGCGAGATGGGCGCGCGCAAGCTGACCGACGGCAGCGTAGCCTGGCTGTTCGTCTGGTACCGGGATCAAGAACGATTCAAGAAGAACAAGGCGAAGACCCGCAAAGACTATCGCGCGCTGATGGACATGCTGGTTGCGTTCGAGACGAAGGCGGGAAGGCCGCCGCTCGGAACAAAAATGGCATCGAAGGTCGACGCGACAGACGCAGACAAGCTTTATGCGAAGCTAAAGGAAAAGGGCGCGCGGCAGGCGACCTATGCGATGCAGGTTTGCCGGCTGGTCTGGACCTGGGCGGCGCGGCACCACCGGGTGACCGGCGTGAAGGAGAATCCGTTCAAGGGAATGGGGCTCAAGAGCACCGCTGCTGCCGGGAACCGCGAGACGAGCCGCGCCGAATACAATCTGTACCGCGAGACCGCGCGCAAGCTCGGATTCCAGTCGATGGCGACGGCCGCCGCACTTTGCTTCGAATGCTGCCAGCGCGTTTGGGATGCGTTCGGCTTCGAGGATCCGGACGGCGTCGAGCGCCGCGGTATCGAGTGGGCCGGCTACCAGCCGGGCGTCGCGATCTCGCTTATTCAGTCGAAGACCGGCAACCCGGTCGTCCTCCCGCTGTCGATCGACGTCGCTGGGATCGGTGACGAGCCGGGCGAGCGGGTCTCGCTGTACCCCGAGCTCGAGGAAGAGCTCGCCTGGTCGCGCGCGGTGGTCGCCGCCGGCGCCGAGGTGATCGTCCTCGAGGAGCGCAGCGGCAAGAAATACAAAGAGCGGCGCATGTCGTCAGTCCACCGTAGGATCTGCACCGAGGCTGGGCTGCCCAAGGACATGACGTTCACCGGCTTCCGGCATGGCGGCATCACTGAAATCGGTGACGCAGGCGAAGACGACGTGCGCGCGGTGTCCGGTCACAAGACGCTGGCCGTCACCCAGATCTATAACAAGGCCAGCGCAGAGAAGGCCCGGCGTATCGGCGCAGCGAGGCGCGAGCATATCGCCGCGCTGGGCGGTGAGAAGTGATGGGAAGGGGCTATTTGCCGCGCCGCTCCAGCTCGCGCTCTACAGCCGCGCGAATGAAGCCGACTTGGTTCTCGCCTTCGCCCAATGCCGACTGGACACGCGCGAGCGTGCCAGCGCGAAACGCCGCCTCCCGCTTTTCAGGGTATTCCATTTTGCGTCCCACGCGGGGGCCGATAGCCGTGACCTGATCGGCTGTCGAGATATTTCGCATATGCTCTATTGACCCCAAAGACATATGCTTTAAATAGAGCATATGCTTTACGGAGACAACCCCATGCTCACCGCGCTCGACCGCATCGCCGCCGCTCGCATCGCACCTCTCACGCATCGCGTGACGACGACTTATGCCGATGGCGCGACGCGGACGCATGACACCCGCAGCGCGGCGACTGCCGAGGTGTTCGCGGTTGGTGAGCGTCGCAAGATTGGCCGCGACCTCATCAGCCGGAACGCCGACCTGTCCGCAGGCCCCGTGGTCCGCGTCGTGTCGGTCGAGATTGCTGAAATCGCATGATCGAGGTTCTCGACCTTTTCAGCGCTGCCGCCGGTGGATGGTCTCTCGGCATGCATCGAGCGGGTTTTACCACCATGGCCGCCTGCGAGGTCGAGGCTTGGCGGCGCGCGCTCTATTCCGAAAACAATCCGAACGTAAAGGTCTATGACGATGTCCGCACCCTTACGGCAGACCGACTTCTCACTGATTTTGGACGGCTTCCGTCCATCGTTGTCGGTAGCCCACCCTGCCAAGACATCAGCAGCGCCAACACCAAAGGTAAGGGTGTCGATGGCGATAAGTCGTCGCTCTTCTTCGAAGCCGCGCGTGTCATCGGAGAGGTACGACCTCGTTGGTTCGCTCTTGAGAACAGCGATCGCGTCCGAACTCGAGGATATGACCGGATCGCGGCCGCGCTGGAGGTCCATGGATACGACTGCTGGCCGCTCGTGGTGGGCATTGGAAATGCCGGGGGCTCCCATCAGCGCAAGCGAGCCTGGATCCTTGGCATGGACGCCGACGCCGAGAGCACACAAGGGCGGGCTGCCGGACAGCCATGGATGGACCCCGACGCCGACAGGGCAGACGGGGCGATACCGCGGCCAGATCGGGGGAGGCGGTGCGGGAGCGAGGAAGCGAGTGGAAGAACTAGCCATCCTTTGGGCACCGACGCCGACGGCAGCGAACTACGGGTCGAATGTGGCGCTGGGTCCGGATGGGACGAGGTCGGGAAAAAAGCGGTCGTCGCTGGGCTCTCTCGCGTCTTCCGTGGGCCTGTCGGGTCGGCAGACCTTGGCAGCCATCTACGAGCATATGATGGGGTTCCCGGTTGGTTGGCTGAGCGGTGCCGGGAGGCATATGGCGATGCCGTCTGCCCGCAGATCCCCGAAGCCATCGGCCGAGCAATCCTGAGAACCGAGCGCGCGCTGGCCGAGATCTACGGGCGGGAAGCCGCGTGACTGCGCTTCGGCCAGTCCAGCGCATCGAGGCGCGGCAGTTCGTCCTTGATCATCACCGTCACCATGGATGGGTGTCGGGCTTCCTTTGGCTTCACGGCTTGGCGGGGGAGGGTGGTGCGCTGGTCGGCGTCGCTGTCGTCGGCCGCCCGGTCGCCCGTGCCCTGCAGGATGGCCTGACCATGGAGGTCACCCGCCTATGCACCGACGGGGAGCCGAATGGCTGCTCAATGCTGTACGGCGCGGCGCGGCGTGCCGCGATCGCCAAGGGATACCGGCGGGGCCTGACGTACATCCTGGCAAGCGAGACCGGCGCGTCGCTGCGCGCGGCGGGCTGGCGGCGCCTCTGGCGCGTTACTGGCCGCAGCTGGGACACGCCATCGCGCCCGCGGACTGACAAGCATCCGACCGAAGACAAGTGCGCCTTCGGCTGGGGCGACAGGCCCGCCGCCGAATCATCAAATCAGGCACAGGGAATCGCGATATGATGACCAGTTTGTCGGAATGGCTTGTCGGAACATGTCGGAGGAACATCTGTCCAACGGCTAAAAAAGCCAGCATTACCAACGTTGTGAATGGTGGACGCACTTGGGCTCGAACCAAGGACCCGCTGATTAAGAGACAGCAGTTCTCCCAATGTTTTCAACGTCGTTTCCGACAGATTCACGATATACCCCCTGTAGCCCTGCCGAGGGAAGCTGTCATTTGTCGGAATGCGGGAGGCGCGATTCTTAAAGCTCATTCTGACCCCCAGTTAAGTCAGCTGCACTCAGCGAATTGGGCTGCGCAATGGTAGCCTCCATCCGTCGAGCGAAGGCCTCCCACGAGGCGATCCTGACCTTCCTGGAGGCGGAGCGCGGCGCCGAGGTAGAGGCTCGCTTCTGGGCCAAGGTCGCCGTCGGCGAGGCTGGCGACTGCTGGGACTGGACCGCGGGCGTCAACGCCAAAGGCTATGGCCGATTCAAGATCGCATCTTGGGAAGTCCGCCATGCCAACCGCGTAGCTTGGACGATCGCCAACCGCTGCGAGCCCGGCAAGCTTATCGTTCGGCATAGCTGCGACCGGCCTGTCTGCTGCAATCCTCGGCATCTGCTGATCGGGACGACGCTGGACAACACGCGTGACATGATCGAGCGGGGCCGGGCGCGCCTCCCTGACCAGCGCGGCGCGAACAACAATGCCACCTGTCTGACGCTCGCGGATGTCGGCGAGATCGTCGAGGCGTTCCGCCGGCGGGAAGACAATGTCGATATCGCTGCGCGCTATCCGGTCGGGCATTCGATGATCAGCAGGATCCGCACCGGACGATCCTGGCAGACCGAGGCTGCGCGATTCGGCTGGGGCCCGGCGATCGCGGCGCTCAGTCAGGAGGACGCGGCATGACGCGGCTGTATCTCGAAAGGCCTCTGCCTTCGGAGGGAAGGGGACGGCACGGATTTGACCCGTTTTTGGCGATTTCGCGGGGTCTAAATAGCGGAACACGCAGGGAACAGTGCGCGAACAAGCGCACTTTGCACCGGACCGTCACCGGGGATTGGAATTTTGCGAGGGCGGCCGCATGACCGAGCTGCATATCCTCCAGCACGCGCTCGGCGTCGATCAGTTCGGGCGAGGCGAACAGCACCGTTCCCACTTCGTCACCGGTGCGGGCAGCGACGATCATCCGATCTGCATGGCACTGACAGAGCGCGGGCTGATGAAGCGCTGGGACGGCGCGTCTCTCCAATTCGGCGGCGATGACTTCTTTCGCGTCACAGATGCCGGCCGCGCCTTCGTCGCGGAGCATAGCCCGCCGCCGCCGAAGCTGACCCGATCGCAACGACGATACCAGCGATACCTCGATGCCGACTGCAGCCTGACGTTTCGGGAATGGCTCGGCACCTCCTATGCGAAGGAAACCGCGGCATGACCCGCTACACGCTCTATAGTGGCGGGCAGGGTTCGTTCCGCGCCGCGAAGGTTGATCGCGCCCAGCATCCGGACGCCGATTATCGCCTCGTCTTTACGGACACGCTCTACGAGGACGCCGACACGTACCGGTTCCTGATAGAGAGTGCAGCCAACGTCTTCGGTCGCACGCTCAATTGGATGATCGATGCCGAGGCAGTTCCCGACTATCGCGCAGCGGCGGGCACGCTGATCGAGGAATATTGCGGCAATCCGGATTGGCGCGCGTGGCTTGCGGAGATTCGCGAGCGCACGATGGCCGATATCCCCGAACTGATCTGGCTGGTTGAGGGGCGTGATCCCTGGGAGGTGTTCCGCGACCGCCGCTACTTGGGGAATAGCCGGATCGACCCCTGCTCAGAGATGCTCAAGCGGAAGTTCTTTGCGCAGTGGCGGGCAGAGAATTGCGACGCTGCGGCCGACACCTTTGCGATCGGCATAGGGGACTGGGAATCGCATCGCTTCGACGATGGTGAGGGCGGGGGCGTCGGCCCGCGGATGGCTGCTGAGGGATGGGCCTATTGCGCGCCACTTTGCGGCGACCCAACGGAGCACCCCAGCCTGTTCTATGCCCCTGTCGAGCAGCTGGGCGTTGCGCCTGCGCGCAACTACGGGCTCGGCTACGTGCACGACAACTGCGGGGGGATGTGCGTCAAGGGTGGTCAGGCCCACTGGCAGAACCGCCACACGAAGCAGCCCCTGCGGTTCGCCTACGACGCCATGATGGAGCGCAAGGTGCGGGCATATCTTGGCGCGGACGTCTCGATCCTGACGGACCGCCGGAACAAGGAAAAGAAGCCGATGACGCTCGACCAGTTCGCGCGCCGGATGCGCCGTCGCCCCGATCTGCTGTTCGACTATCTGCCCGGCGAGAGCGGCTGCGGCTGCATGACGGGGGCCGCATGACCCTCGTCATCCTCGCGCTGGTCAGCTTCGTCCAGGTCTTCGCCCTCGGGTTTCAGAGCAGGAACGTCAACCACGGCAATTATGGATGGGCCGCCGGGACGTCGTTCTTCATTGGGATCTCGCAGGCGGCGGTCTGGCGGCGCATCACTGGACCTGACGCCGGCGCGGCCGAGGCGTTTGTCTACGCCCTCGCCGGATCGATCGCGATCGTCAGCGCCATGGCCGTCCATCAACGCTTCATTCGAAAGGCAGCAGCATGACCTCTAGAGATCCTATCGCGCTTATCACCGGCGCCCATGGATTCGGCATATCCGCTGCCCTGATAGCGTCGCTCGGCGCTGCGGGGGTATGCGTTACCAACCTCGAAGACGATAGCGAGATAGCGGCACGCCGCCACAACCGCGAGTTACTGGACCGGCTCGACATACTGAATATGCTGATCGGTACCGGCGCGCGTAGCAGCCGATACCCCGACTGCCCGCCGTCCGCGCGGAAACGCGAGCTCCACTTCAACGACACCCCGAAGCCGCTTTCGAAGCGCCGCGCGCGCCGCCTGCGCGGGAGGGCTGCGGCATGAATCTGCGCATCCTCAAGAAGCTGTCCGCGCGCGCTGCCCCGTACCTCGTCCCGCTCGGCGATCGTCGGCAACAGTTCCTGTCGGAAAAGCATGACAACTATCATGGGCTGCTGATCAGGGACCGCACTTGCTGGGACCGATCGCGCTGCCATGCGACCTACACCGGCCACGGCGACGAGATCGTGTTCGACACCCGGGCAGGGTTCCGTGTCGTCATGCGCCCTCCCTCTAACCCACTGAAGGGCACGGCCATGATTGGCGGGGTGTCCGGCTATTACGAGCCCGAATGGGACGAGGAAACCGCGTGGGGCGCGCTCAACACCTTCGTGCGATATCACTTCTGCGACTGGACCGAGAGCGGCGGCAGGCCGACGCGGAAGATCCGCAACCCTAGCGACGTCTTCCGATGCGCCGACGAGATGCTCGGCGCATGATCATTGACACCCTCAATCCCCGATACAGGAGCGCTGCATGACGCGCTACACGACGCGCTACACCTATAGGTTGACTGACAACCTAGACCCCGAAGAGCGGCTTGAAGAGGCCGCGTTGTGGAAGGCAATGCATGATCGGTTCGGTGATGCGATCGTGCCGGTCACGGGTGACGTCCATGCCGACTATGGAAGGTTGCGACGCCAAGATACGAAGCCGGGCATGCCTTATTGGAATGATCCGGCGTTCTTGCGCGAAGCTCGCAGAAGCTTTGTCACGATGCCGTATGACGATGCGAAGAGCGAGGTCGCCCGACTGCACAATCTAGGGCAAAGCGCCTTCGTGAAGTCCACGCGTGACAAGCACGCAATTTTCCGGTGCCCGGTCGGGACTTCACTCAGCGAAGCCATGGGCGATTTCGTTTATTCGTTCATTGATGGCGGCCCGGCGCTGATGGTGCAGGAAATGGTCGAGATGACTTACGAATGGCGGTTCTTCGTCATGGATCGTCGGATCGTCACGGACAGCACCAATCATCCCGATCTGACGCCTTTAAACTTCCCTTGCCGGGTCGCCTACCGGACCACGGAAGGGCATGAAAGCTGCGGAGTAGGCGGCTTCATGCGCCAACCCCTTTTTGACGTCGCTCAACGGATCGCCGCGTCGATGGCGACCCCGACAGCCGTGATCGACTGCGCTTACATCAACGGCAATGCGGGGTGCGTCGAACTTAACCCGCTGCACCTGGGCAATGTTGGCCTCTTCGCTTGCGACGTCAGAGCGCTTGCTGACGCGGCTTTCAATCTGCGCACCAACGCCCCCAATCCGGAGACCAGTAATGGCTAAATATGGCGTCGATTCTATCGCGAACGACCATCGCCGTGTCGTCTTTAAGGAGAGAACACCCATCAGTGCGCAGATGCTTTCGGACTTTTCAGCCGGCCGGCCTGTCGCAGGCGCGATCGATGTTGGAAGTGCGATTGTTGAGTCGATCGAGCGCTGGCCAGGATACGATGATCAATCATGGTCAGAACGGTTTGGCGAACTAGATCGACGCTATCAGTTGATGGCCGCTCAGTCCGCCAAGGCAATTATGGCGCTCGCCTCGGCCGCAAAGCATTCACGCGCAGCGCATGACGAGGCCATTGCCCCTCTTGCCAACACACAGGGGTACATATCGTGAGCAACTTCACTCGCGGAATAGACCGCGCGGCGTGCTTGTGTGATCTGCGCGCTCACGCCCTCACGACCAAGCTAGGACGTGGCAAGATGCTTGATCAGGTAACGCAGGGGATCATTGACATCCTTCGTGATACCACCCGCGAAATCCGTAACATTACAGATCCAAGTGTGGACGTGACTACGGGGCCAAGCGAGGCCGCCGAAAGGGTCGAGCTGCGCGTCGCGTTGCGAAGCGAACTGGAGCGGCAATGCTCAATTGGCGCAGGCACCTTCGTAATCGACGACGGCTTCGCACAATCGGGGCTTTGGCAGGTCAACGCTGATCTCGACTCTGGATCGCTGATCGCCGCCCTCGCTCAAGCGCAGCCGCAAGCTTCGTGAAGTCCGACACCCTCAATCTGGAGAACGCCCGTGCTGACCCACGCTGAAATCGACGCCGCAGCTTCGCGCCTCCAGGAGGAATGCAACGCCGCGATCGAGCAGGGCTTCCCGACATGGTCGCGCTTCGCAGTCGATCAGATGGTCGATGCGATCATGCAGGATCGAGCGCCTGACTGGTCATGGATGAAGCGCGGCACTTACAACGGCGTCCCGACGATCGTCCTGACTTCCTACAACGGTCCGGTCGCTGGCCTTAATCTGGAGAGCGCCCGTGGTTGAGCAGGGCCAAGTCGAGATGCTTGTGCGAGACGCGCGGAAGATGCGCGAGGCGGGAGGCGCACTGGCGGTCGCCGCGGTCCAGGTGATCCACGAATACGATGGGCTGCACCGACTCAGCTTGGCCGTTGCCGAGTGGCAGAAGGTGATCGCGTCAGAGGGTGATCGAGACACGTGGCACAACGCGCAGGTGAAGCCGGCATCTACCGAGCCGGTCGCCCGCACCTGCGCGACTTGCGAGCATTCATGGAGATGGGGGAGGCCGCAGTCAGGCCGGAGGTGCAGCCGACCCGGCGATGGCGGGTATGACCTCGTCAACGGCCAGAAGCCACGGCAGCCCACGTTTTGCAGCGATGAAAGAACGCGCCTCTGGCGTTGGTTCGGCATCGAGACATGCGGTCCTGAGGGGCGTTACTGGGAACTACGCACCAAGCGTTTGCCGCCCATTGGGGGTTCTGGCGTTAGCAAGCCTGCGAGGCCCAGCCGATGAACGGGATGGCCTTCGAGGCTGCGAAGTCGGGCTTCGCTGCGGTTGGACTGCTGTTCGCTGCGTCTGTCGTGAGCGGGGGCGTGACGCCTATCGAACCCCATGGAGGCTGGACTACGTTCGTTTCTGGCGCGCTCTGGCTAGGCCTCCCGCTTGTCGTCGCGATTAACCGCTATCGCAAGGCGCCTGCCATAAAGACGGCGGATCGATCGTGGGCGCCCGATGACCCGCGCTGGCTGATCGTGCGCGACTGGTACACCCGACACCTGCGCGAGCCGAGTGCAAAGGGTATCGATACTATCGAGACCCCTTCGTGAGCGGCCGGAAGCGCTGGACCCACCTCGACCAGATGGTCGGGGAGGGGACTGTCTCCGCTGATTCGCAACAGCCACCGCAGGGTGGTATACCTGACGCAGCCTACCAGCCTTTAGGAATTGACGATGGACACGCCGAAGAGGATCATTCGCCTGGCGCGTCAGGAGAGGCGAGCAGGGACATTCAACCAGGCCAATAGTATGGCTCAGCATGAGCGCCGGGGGCGGTTCGCTATGGCGATCCATCAGCGCTGGCTGCGCATTATGGGCGGCTCAATCTCGACCTGCGCCTAAGCCCCGAACTCCGGCCCTTCCTCATCAGGATAGAACGCGTGGGGATCGTACACCGGTCGCGGCGCCGGCCGCGCCTGGCGGGGAGGCGGGCGCTTCGGGACATCGGGGACCGGGTCGGGCAGGGTAGGCACCCCGCCTCCAAACCGTATCCGGATGTAGGCACCGCTCCCGTGCATCGCCTGGAGGACGGCGATCGCCTCGCCTTCCTTCATCCGCTTGCCAATCAGCGGCGCGCGCTCGGCGCTGACATAGCCCAGCTGCGTGCCGCGCTCGCTGAAGATGGCCACGGCGTTCTCGTCGTATGGGTTGGTCGGCTCGAGGCGCAGCTCAACCGCGTCGCCCGGGGCGCAAAGCATGCACTCCATACGTCGGTTGCTCTTGCTCTTGTCCTCGTTCGGGAAGTCGATGCCGACAATGGAGGTGGTCAGTTCGTCCATGTGATGAATGTATCCGCGGGCGTCAGATGGCGAAAGGGCGGCCCGGTGACGGACCGCCCAGGAGCTAAACGCGAATTACAGGTAAATCGAAGTCACGAGCATCCGTAACGGCTTCGGTTTCCAAAGCACGATCAGACACGATCATTTTTCCGCCGTCGAAGCAGTGCTCGACAAACCACCGCGGGCTTCCGTCCAAACGACCGAACCATACTTCGACCCACTCCTTACGGAGTGCGACAACGTTCATGCCGCACGCTTCAGTTCGCCTGCGAACACCGTCGCGAGCTTTGCAAGCCCCTTCGGAGTGATGTGACAGTAGGGCCGGCAACACGCCATGCCGGTCTTCTGGTCTGTATAATTGGCCTCCTTGTATTCAAGGCGACCATTTTCAATTTGCGGTCGATACGCGACCCAGCTTCCGTTCTGGCGATATGCCCATCGGTTGGCGTTCAACCAAGCCGTCAGGACTGCCATCTTGATGCCAAGAACCTTCGTCGCCTGAGTGAAAGTGACGCTTCCGTCACTAGCGGCGATCAGATCGAAAGCGTCAGCCTTGGGCGCAAGCTCCGCGTTGACGACTTCAAGCTGCAAGCGCTGACCTCTTTCAGCTTGAAGTTCCTGCTCGGCCGCGAGTGCCAGTTGGATCAGGTCCAATCGAGACAGAGCGGCCGGCGCTGGCTGAAGCTTTTGCGTTTCGAGCTCCTGCCACCGAACGACGATCTTGTGACGGGTTTTCACGTCGTAGCCAGAGACCAGTGTGATCGCCAAATCCTTGGGCAGCGCCAACTCCCGGTAGGTTTGCCCATTTTGGGGGTGTGTCCAGTTCTGGACATACCCCTCGACCGGCAGATCGAGCGCCTTGAGCATGACTTCGCCGTCACGCAGGACGTGCCGATGCTCCTTGCCGGCAAGTTCGGCGATCTCGCGGCTCGACATGGTGGGGTGGCTTTGATCGCATTGATCGAACGAGCGCACGACCATGTCCTTGTCGACTTCGCCCATCGCCGCGGGTTTCGGAAAGCTCTTGTTCGGTGTATCGAATGATTCGGGCATGGTGATTTCATGTCCTTCTGGAGCGCGGTGTCGAATACCGCTGTTGCTGGGAAAGGTGACCGAGAGGGATGCTTCTCAGGGCGAATGCCCTCTCGGTCGTCCACGGCGCTGGAGTTCCCTGCGCCGATTACCAACGCGGAAACCGCGTGGCGAAGGTCTGCCCGTCATGATGTACGGGCCTTCAATCGGTCTGAGCAAGCGCCCGACCAGATCTTTGTGCACCATCCGGCACTTCGGCTGTCAAGACGCGCGCGCCAATGTTGCGAGCTGTGAATAAGTAGCAGGGTTCGATGATGACGCTCCTTCGTGGTGCGCTCTTGCATTACCGCGCCGGGATATGGTCCCGCCACCCTGAAACCTTTTTTGCAGAATTCCTGCTGGCATGCTTTACATGACCCATGACCGATCCCGCACCCATGGACCTCGAAAACATGCGGTCCCTCGGTATCCGGACCATAGATCTGATCTGTGGCTGTGGACGGCATAAGGAGGTCAACGTCGACGCCTATGCGGGGTCAGAGGCTGTGCCGTCGATGACCCGGTTCTTCCGGTGCGGGGAGTGCGGCATGCGCCCGAAGACCGCGCGGCCTGGGCGGCTGCATCGGGGGCCGGTAGGCTCGACGACGACGATCCGATCAATGAACCTGAGCGAGGAGCGCTACCTCCCCGGGGACGAGGCGCTGCTGCTGCGGTAAAACGCCCGGCTATTTCGAACCGGGCGCCTTAGTCACATCGCGTC
>Ga0265780_10003133_pt1 | contig 21948 bp, 25 predicted proteins | sample P1T30metagenome_FD_192432 | JGI IMG/M metagenome (GOLD analysis project Ga0265780, IMG submission 192432) | Plant litter microbial communities from East Loma Ridge, Irvine, California - P1 T30 | ecosystem: Environmental > Terrestrial > Plant litter > Unclassified | place: USA: California...
TGCGGTTTTGGATGTTAGTGCGCTGCCGAGGAGTTTGGAGGGGTGTAAGTTTGTTTTTGTGTGCCCTGGGAGAGATTGTGTGGAGCTGACGTGTGTGGATGGTAGATGCGCACATCAAGTACTTCGCGTGCGACGTCACGGATCCAGAAGCCGTGTATAGAGTCGCAGAGGACGTGAAGAAGACGCTCGGCGCGCCGACTATCTTGATTAACAACGCGGGTATCCTATCCTCGCATACCATACTCAACACGCCCGACGCTTTCCTCCGCAAGATCTTCGACGTAAACGTGCTATCCAACTGGTAAGTCAATCCCAATCCCCATCCCCATCCCAAACCACCCACCACTAACCCACCCCAAGGTACACAACCAAAGCCTTCCTCCCCTCTATGATCGCCGCCAACAAAGGGCACATTCTCACCATCGCCTCAGGCGCCTCCTACGTCTCCGTCGCCGGCCTAGCAGACTACACCGCGTCCAAAGCCGCAATCCTCTCCTTCCACGAGGCGCTCAACCAGGAACTACGCCACATCTACAAGGCGCCAAATGTACTCACAACGTCGGTGCACCCAAGCTGGATCCGCACGCCGCTCATTGCAGGCGTAGAAGATGAGCTGAAGAAGCAGGGCGTGAGCATCATTGAGCCTGAGGACGCGGCGCAAGCAGTGGTGGATAGGGTCTGGGGGTGTGAGGGCGGGCAGGTGTTTTTGCCGGCGGAGGCGGCGAGGGCGAGTTATATTAGGGGGTTGCCGGGTTGGGTTGCAGAGAGGATGAGGGATGGGGTTAGTAAGACGGTTATGGAGGTGGTCAAGAAGGCGTGATGGTGGAATATGAAGGATGAGTAGTTTGTATGAGTCTGGTTAGTAGGTATGTTGTATTGATAGTACATGTTTGTGGTGTGTGCAGGTGACGTGGATGTGTAGATATGGGCGAAATGCATAGCTTATGTAATGACGCGTAAATTGAACGCGTAGATCGGACGCGTCTTCCCATGATTGCTTCACGCACCAAATATAACTTCACAATTCATACAGCTTCAATCCAACCATGGCCGAAACACTCGAAGACGTACAGATGGACGAACAGGAGATTGAACAGGAAACACCGCCGGCAGACGTCTTCATGGCTCCGTCCATCTCGAAGCCGGACATCCTGGCTGGGAAATCATATTCGCACTTCTCCGCGGTGCCGCAATTGATAGCGGACGACATGAACAAGGAGGTGGTATTGGGAGTGGACGAAGCAGGGAGAGGGCCCGTACTGGGTACGTTAAACCTACATGTGTACGTAGTAGCTACTGACGAGGGCAGGCCCCATGGTGTACGCACTCTTCTACCTCCCCGTCGAGCTGCACCACTCGCTGCTCGCTGAGACACACCACTTTGACGACTCCAAGGTGCTGACTGCCGACTTCCGCTCGAGCCTGATGCGCACGCTGTGCACCAAGGGCTCCGACCTGTACGAAGCCGGCGGCTGGGCCACACGCGCACTGTCTGCACAGGACATCTCAGCGCACATGCTGTCTCCCTCGGTCTACAACCTCAACGCACAAGCCATGGACGCGACCATCGAGCTGATCAAGGGCGTGCTCGCCCAGGGCGTCAACGTCACCGAAATCTACATCGACACCATCGGCAAGCCAGAAATCTACCAGAAGAAGCTCGAGCGCATCTGGCCAACAATCCGCATCACGGTCGCGAAAAAGGCCGACAGTTTGTACCCGGTAGTCAGTGCCGCGTCCGTGTGCGCCAAAGTAACACGCGATGCCGCGCTGGAGGTCTGCTACGAACCGTACCACGACCGTGCCGTGAGCGCCGGAGAGTTGGCGCAGGACGCACAGGTCAGCATACCGTGGGGATCGGGCTACCCTTCAGATCCACGCCTGAAGGAGTGGCTGAAGCACAACATGGACCCGATGTTTGGTTGGGGCAGCGAGTGCCGCTTCTCGTGGGGCACCGCGAAGGAGCTGCTCGAAGGCAAGAAGCCACCTGTCAGCGTAGACTGGCCCGTCGAGGACGACGGCAACGACATGCGCATGACCGATTTCTTCATCGGGAAAAACGAGACTGCGGGAGACGAGATGGTGGACTGGTTCGGCAAGCGAGTCACAGCAGAGATGGACGTGTTTTGAGCACGCGCACAGTACAACCAACTCTGCGCTTCGCTTTGCATCGCGATCGAAGTGCAAGCACAGAGAACCTAACATGCGGCGTGCGACTACTAGTTGTAGGCTGACGTGTGAGAGTCGTGTCCGGGGAACTACACTGGCAGGTCGCCAATGGGGTCTTTCCCAGCATTGGCTCGCTTCGACCGACAGGGGTCGCCGGGCATCAATACAATCCCGACACTCCAACAGCCAACGGCGCGCACGCGATTTCGACTACCTCGCAGCTGGCGATCACTTTTCGAGGCACAAACTCGAAAGCCATGCCTCTTATCATGTTATGTTGGCCCGTGGCACGGGGCCGGGGTTCAAGTATCAGTGATGCACTGTCAGATATTACACCCAGCTTGCTCACTCACCTGTATCGTCACCTCTCACCCAGTCCTTCTTTTTCTTGTGCTCCCATTGATGTGGGTCGTTAGTGCCTTTGCACGATTGTCGACAAACGCTCGTCTGGTAACAAAGTCAACATACGTGCGGAGGACCAGTCAGCAGCAGTCGTAGCGTGGCTTCATTCATTCGAGCCGAGTCTCGACCAAGTCATCTACAAACGTCACGGAAGACATTCGAGGCGATTACGCAGCCTGTTGAGGCCACAATCGTGCGTTTGTCGAATTACCTCACGCCTAGGCTGTCTCCGTTCGTAGGCACGTCGAGTCAATAAGGAGCACAGTATCGACCGAAGCCACGACACAGCCTACCCAACCCAACGACTGGAGTTTAAACCATACAAAGCTCACAAAATGTGCATCATCCTCCCCGTCCTCCACGTCTCATGCTCCCACACCGTCGCCATATGGCAGCACTGTCCCAAAGCCACACCAACCGGCCCAAAAGACAAAAAGTCATGCATGAACGCCCGCCAACACGAGCGCCCCATCCTCACCCGCCGCCTCTGCGAAGCCTGCAGCGGCGAACGCACCTTCTCCCGCAGAGGCGGCGTAGCAGAACGCGGCAGCGGCGCCCTCACCAACATCCCCGAAACCGACACCAAATCCGAAGGCGACTCTTCGGCCGCAGACTCGGGCTACCACAGCGACATCATCTACGAGGAAGACGAGTGCTCGAATTTCAGCGACCGCTCTTTGTCGCCTAAGACTGTGGCGCCACGGCGCGCGCAAACGCAGCGCAAACATAACTCTACTGGTCACCGCTCGCTCGCGCGCAAACATAGCTGGAAGCCCAATCTCAAACGCGATTTGTCGCTCGAGCGTGGACCTGTGAGGCGGGATAGTATTGATTCGTTTCTGGGCCATATTGATGATACTATCAAGGAGACGCTGCTTGTCCCTGGTCCTACTACCAGTACTACCATGGAGCGCAAAACCCGCAGATCAACAACGCCGAATCCACACACAGACCCAAGGAAAAGATACTCGACCCTCCTGCACCCGTCGCCCCCCGAAGCCACGAAAACAAGCCAAGCACAATTCGCCGTCGCCTTTAGTGCCCCGCAGATCGTGACTGTGCGTCGCCCTACAAGCTTACAAGTCGTTCCCCATTCCCATTCGCGCAAAGGCTCCACTTTATTACACCCCTCGTCCCCCACGGACGACAAAAGCGTACGACGCAAGACTTCGTCTTTATTACATCCTTCAATAACAACGACGACGACAACACACACCGCCCACCCCGCAACAATAATCTCCATTCCCCCGCATGAAATCAGCGTCAAAAACGTACGCCGCAAGACGTCATCCTTATTACATCCCTCATCAACACCCGTCACAAGTACACTCAACGCACTTCCTAGAACGATCATTTCTGTTCCGCCGCAACATGCGCCCCGGCCGAAGTTGGGCCGTACGTCGAGTTTGTTGTGGAGGGCGGGGGTGCTGGACGGTGGGGTGGGATGTATGGCGGTGAGTGGGAAAGTGAGTGGGATGGTAGGTGAGATGGTGGGGGAGGGGGAGGGGAGGAGGGTGAGTGTGTTGCATAGTTGTTTTTCGGATGAGGAGGATGAGAATTGAGAGTGGGCATGTGTGGTGTTTTGAATGGGGTTGTGTATATATGTGCTTGGGAAGGGCGATACCCATTCTTTCCTCTTGTAGTATTCATGTATGAGTCTTGATATACAGTGCTGCCTTGAGTCTGTACGATTACGATGATTTGCATGCCGTGTTGCTGCGTTCATTGACTACCGTTCCATCCTTAGTACTCCGCCAATCTCAGCCGCCGCCCAATATTCCTGCGTATAACATCGCGCTCCGCAGCCGCGGGTTCGGCCTCGCCCCGGTTCGCCTTGAGCGCTTGTTGCAGCATGCCTGCGTCGAAGAAGCCATCTGGGAAAAGGGGATGAATCAGCTTAGTGAAAAGAAATGGTAGGTAGTACAAGAAAAGGGAAGTAAGTGTTTGGGAATGGATGAAGTCGAGCGTCTATACAAAGATAAAGAAATGGAATGCCATAAAGAAATTATGTGGGGAATTGGGACAAAAGCAAATGTCAGACACGCCCAACAATCACGCTCTTCCCCTCGCCCAACCGCACAGTCTTCATCGAGCCGCGCCGCCGCGCATCACTCGTAAACACAGGCGTCATAGGCTTGAAAGGCGGACTCGAAGGCGGCGTCGGCGGCAACGCAACGCGCGGAAACAACAGCTCGACGTCATCCAGACAAGGCGGTGTACGAGGGAATTGAGAAAGGGGAGTCCTACATCCACCGAGCCCGTCGTCATCTTCTTCCTCCTCCGCTACACTTTCGTTCTTGACTGTCTCCTGCAGCAGAATGTTGCGGCCCCTAGACTTGAAGCGCCCTCCGGCTTTGGGTCGGTCTTCGGCTTCGCGCGCACGGGAGGCTGTTTTATCCGCTGATGTGCCGCGGCGCTTGACTTGGCGCAGCAGTTTTCGAATCTCCAGGAAGTAGGATTCCAGCGCGTCGATGTAGCGGCGCGTTTGTCTGTGCTTGGATGAAGCGCAGATGGATATGCTGCCGTCTTTGATAATGTATCCGATTCCGAATCCCTCGCCGGATGTAGGGCCGAAGCCGAACTGGCGGAGTGAGGGATTGCCGCAGTTTGAGGTGGAGAGTATGGTCGTGTTGATCTTGTCCCAGCCGCCGTCTGCAAAGAGCGCGGGCATGGTGTGCTGCGTCGTTGGCGGTGGCGGAGAGTTGCCAGATATGCTTTCCCCATTTTCAGACAGCACTGAGCTGCGGTTCGGCGACGTGACGCCCGATGCATCGGGGCTGGACGGGCGCGTAGAGTCCCAGCCGTCGCTGCTGGCTACCTCCGCCGACTCGTCGATGGCGCGCTGCCAGATGCAGTACAGTGCGTACAGGTGGCGGTCGGGTCCGTCGGCTTTGGCGCATGTCTTGGTGTTCTCAGTGTGCTTTTGGCAGGCTTTGCGGAGGGCTTCGACTTTTTCGGCGGCGGGCTTCTCGCCCCAGAAAGTCTTGAGGAAGTCGGAGGACTCCTCGGTGACAGAGCGGATGGCCTCGGTTCGCCCATGGTAGTAGATCTTGGTCATAGCGGGCTCGTAGACGCACTCGATGCGCCCGTATAGGCCGAAGTAGGCGGCTTGGAATGCCATTTGTACAAAGGCGTCGGGGGAGAAGCCCATAGAAGTCATGAAGTTCTTTCCGTAGTGTGGGAACTCCAGAGTTGCAAACTCGTTCTGCTGGATCAGGTCGGCCAGACGCGTCTCAGCAAATCGCAGCGCCGTACTGAGTTCCGGCACCATGTCCCACTCGAGTTTGTGAGGTGTTGTCTGAACGTCGCCGAAGCTTTCTGGGTCTCGTTTGGCTGGATCGGGGCTGGTCGACGCCCAGAGACTGGGTGCGCTGCCATTGATGGTTCTTGCGAAGCGTAGGATGGTGTCTGTGTACAGATCTGACGCAAAGCGCAGCACAGTGTGTCCGTCCACACCGGTATGTTCGAAATTGATCCCGGCGCTTCCGTTCTTGCAGACGATGATTTGCAGCTTATCGTACCAGCGGTTCGTGCAGGTACCGACTTGGACACCTCGATCGATCTTACTCGTTCCGCAAAGCATGTTCGTGCACAAGTCGGCGCCAGTCGTTGGCTCGGTGTAGTCCAAGCATAGTATGAACAGTGCAGAATCGACGATGTTCAGGCAGTCGGAGTTGTTGGAGCCCTCCTCCCGGTGCATCACATCTCGCAGTCCAGCCCAAATCTTTCGACCTTCTGTACTCAGCACGCCCATGGCTCCTTTTGCAGCCTCTTGAACAGGCACTTCTTGAGCATCTTCGACGATGACTTGCAGGTTGAGTGCGATGTCTTTTTCGGACATGATGAGGTCGCTGTTGTCGTCCAGGACATCAAACCAGTAAAATTGTCCGGAGCACATGACAACGACATGCTTGGACGTTGGGTCCTGGCCTATCTGACATCCATGATCGGTCGGTATCCGAGCTGTGCCGAATAGTCGTGAATACTGGTACATGCAAAGTGGCTGGCCTCGGATGGTATCAGGCGGTAGCTCTTCGCGACGTACGGCCCTGACAAAGGAAAGCGCAGACACTACTAGTGACGCTGCACGGGTGACTTGGTTATTGCGCGCCGGAGTGGGATCGTCCTCCAGAAGGAAGAAGGGGTTTAGATTGAGGACCACCGGGTTATCAAAGTTCAGATAGGAATCGTACCCTATCTGTGGTCAGTGCTGACTTGATGTTGGTAGTGAGAGTAAGGCTAGGTGGACGGCTTGTGTATCTTTGATATATATGAAGCTTGCATGGGAACGTACAAAACTGCTCAATGTAGTTGTCCCTCCCGCTAGCATATTTCTTGAGCTTCTCTTGTAGATTTGGGCCATCGGACTTGAGGAACTCTTGGATAGCAATAGTAGTATCGCTGTGCTCTTTTGGTGTTTGCAATGGTTTGAGTGCGGCGATGTACTTCTTGCACGAGCTTTCCAAGTCAGGTATTGGCAGTTTAGGCAGCTTGTCCTGAGCAGCAAACGTAATGCCTGGCTTCGAGTGCGGATTGGTAGAGTGTGCTAGTGGTTCCCTCGCTTCCGACGAGAAGGACTGAGCGCTGTCCTTTGCGGACTCTTGTGAACGGGCCGAGCCGTTGGCTTCTGTATTCGACATTTTGCTGGCTGTGGCTAGCGTTGCGTCTAGTGAGGACGGCTGGGTGAAGGTATGACCTGCCATAGTGGACGTGTCAGTTAGGCGTAGAGCGGCGAGATGGATGTGCTAATGGAGAGGAGCCGCAAGGCGCTGCGGAAGAAGTAGTGGCAGTCCTGAAGACAGTAGGCCGGCATGAGTATACGAGTGCTTCGCCGAAAGTGGTCGAAGGTATGGCACGAGTGGCTACTTATAAAGGACAGGACGAAAGGGGAAAACGAGCTCAAGTGGAGCCGCCGAGTAGCTAGGCATGTGAAACGGTCCATGGGCTTTGTAATAACGGACGATGTGATCCCAGAGCCTACTCAGGTAACCCGCCGCTGACTCGGAACGTGACCCGCAGTGGCAGACGAGTAGGGTGAATGACCCGACGGTCTGAACCAACGAGGCACGCATGCAAGGAATGGCGACTTACTCAGTAGCGTCAAGCCCACAACGAGCTGCAGGTGTGATATGCTTCCTGCTTGGAAACGCGGACTGGTGCTGCTGCGGTCAATGCAATTTCTTGGAGCCCACTTACCGCTCCGTGATGTGCCTTGTACTCGATGTCACCAACCCAGTAGAGTGGTGAATAGAGACCGGAAAAAGTCTGCCGCCTGTGAAGAAATGGTATGTTTGGAGTGATTCGGGCTTGAGGATACGGATATCGCGTAGAGCTGCTCCGAGGTGTTACTAAGGACCGCTACCAGTGCACGCGGACGAGTGGAAGCTGTGGCGGAGAAAGAAGGTCAAGAGAGGATGCAGCGTCACCAGCTAGCCGGCTAATCGGAGGCTTCCAGACTACGCGCCAGTAGCTGCTTGGTGCTCTAGTAGCAGCTATAGAGGTTCTCTCTGTCTATGAGCAGGGGATGTGGTCATAACGTTCTGCCTGGCCGACCTCGAGCGTCCAGCGTCCGAAGTGGCATGAGTGGCTGAAGGTTGGGGAAGCGGGGCATGACGTCGGGGGCGGAGAAAGGGAAGCCAAGAGACCCCTCATTAACAAGTTCTCGAACAGGTGGAGCCAGCACGCGACGCGCCACAACACCCGACCGACGCGACACCGTTGCAGAGCCGCTTCGATGCTCACATGAGGACCAGGGACACATGTCGGATTTGCTGCACGTGCTGCCGGATTTCGACAGCAAGCCCTTCTCGCACCTCCTGCCCTCGCTCGACAAGGCCCTCATCACCGTAAACGACATCCTCACCCTCGACGCCCAGGATGTCGCCAAACGCGCGCAGCTGCCGCCCGGGGAGCTCAAGAAGCTCGCGCCCGCCGTGGTAGACGCTCTGCACCGCCAGCTCGGGTTTGGAGGGAGTGAGGCGCCGGGCAGTGGCTTCTTGCAGCGGTCGAATGTTGGGTTAAGGTGCATTAGCACTTTGGATGAGGGGCTCGATGCTGCGCTGAACGGCGGCATACCGGCTGGATACCTGGCAGAGGTGACTGGCGAGAGGTATGCATTCCCTCGTAAAAGAAAGTCCTTGTACTAACAACACCAGCGGTGCCGGTAAAACGCAACTCCTCCTCACCCTCCTCCTCGCCGTGCAACTCCCCCCACCCCACGGCCTCTCCAAATCCGCAATCTACATCTCCACCGAAGCCCTCCTCTCCACCACGCGCCTCGCCCAACTCCTCTCCACCCACCCCCACCTCTCCACCCTGCCCACAAACCACCAACCCTCCCTCTCCCACATCCTCGGCATACAAACCCCGGACCTCGAATCCCAGGAGCACATCCTGCGCTACCAACTCCCCGTCGCCATCCAAAAGCACAACATCGGCCTCGTAATCCTCGACTCGGTAGCCGCCAATTTCCGCGCCGAATTCGAGAAGAAGGGACAAAACGGTGGCGCCGCGTCGATGGCTAAGCGCGGCACGCAACTCGTGCAGCTTGGCGCACTACTGCGTGATCTGGCGCGCATGGAGGGTATTGTCGTTGTTGTGGCGAATCAAGTCGCTGATCGATTTACGCGTGCGCCTTCAAATAACGTGTCGCGCACTACGTCGGCGAATAGCCAGGGTAACGCACGAGACACAACGCCACAACCAACACAAGATCTCGACCTCATTCTCTCGCCTGATCCCCTCGCGCTGGACCACCAGCAGAAATGGTTCACGGGCTGGGGCGACACGCAAGACGAGCCTGAGCAGTCGCAAAAGACGCCTTCGCTGGGACTAGTCTGGACGAACCAGATAGCGTGCCGCATCGCACTTATAAAAAAGCCCGTGTTTGGAAACAGACAGCCGGTTGGCGATGAGCAGTGGAATGGGGAGGATGAGAATCACATTTTGAAGTGGCGCCGCTGGATGAAAGTTGTGTTCGCGACGTGGGCGCAGCCGTCTGAAGGGAAGGGCGTGGAGTTTGAGATTAGGGGGAGTGGGATTGGACATGTAGAGAAAAAGACTTGAATACCTAACAACATGACGAATGCGAATCTGATGTGTGAAGATATTGGGTACTCGGTCTGCATTATTGCTACCAGCCAACGTGATATTCGTTCACCTCCAAAACAAAACACCGTGCTTAGTCCGCCAGAAGGCATATGCAAACTCTATCCATGTCCTTAGATCCTGTTCCGAAGAAGCCTCTCGAAAAAAAGTAAAATATTGTACACTTCGTACCCCCACTCCGTCTCCCACTCCCAAGTAGACTCCATAACGCGCACACTCTAACCACACCAACTAATCCGTAATCTTCCAGCTCTCAAACCACTTCAAATGCCTCCACTGACTACTCGGCCCCACCATGCCAAAGCTAATCGCCCTAAACGCCCAGTAAAGCCCGATAATAACCACATACAACACCGAGAAGATACCCCACTGGACCTTGCGATCCAGACGGCGCGTCGCCCAGTCCGCGCAGAAGCCCATGACGATAATGGCGAACCACAGCGCGGGGTAGTAGTGGTGCACGTATGTGACGCGGCCCATGGCCAGGAAGGGCAGGTAGTGCAGCGCCCAGCCGATGATGGGGTACACGCCTGAGTAGTGGATCTGGTCCATGTCGGCGGGCTTGAGGTCTGCGTAGCCGCGTTGCCAGCGCACCGTGTAGAAGAGGACGAGGAGGGTGAAGATGCCGAGGGAGGCGGTGCTGGCCCAGTAGACGAAGGGGTTGCCGAGGAGGAAGTACTTGACGACTGGATTGTGTTAGACATGTAGTACTATGAATGAGAGAAAGGATACTTACTGTCGTCGTTCCAGCCACACATACGGAGTCCGACGTGGAGGAAGGGCCACTGCCAGAAGGAAGATGCGAGATCGTCCTGCTTGTCGGGGTCAGGCACCAGGGCATTGTTGGAAGTCATCATGGCGACATTCAGATGAATGAAGTCCTGGAGGAAAGGAGACTTGTAGTCGCCAGGGTTGCCAGCCGGGAGCTTCTCGTTGACGTGGCTCTCGATATTCCAGTGGGTGTAGACATCGCGCGGGTTGTTGGCCTTGACGCAGGTAGTCTCAATCTGCTTGAAACCCCACTGAGGCAGATTGACGTTGCCGGCGCGAAGGTAGCAGCCAAGATCCACGTGCTTGAACCTCAAAGCAGTAGTGAGCGTTCGGATCTTCGTGCGGTCGTTCGAGGCCGCGTCACGGACGACCTGCACCTCCCAGTGGTCCTTTGTGTCTCCAACAGTGGTGTTGCCGTAGCAGGAAACTTCCCAGTCGGCCTTGGTCACCGGGGCAGCGACCGAGTGTGAGTGCAGGTTACGGCCGGTTTGAGCGTGGATCAAGCGAATGACTGACTTGTCGGCGGGGTAGCGGAGCTCCTCTTCTGGCACGTACTCGACTTCGCCGCGGTTGGGGTAGAAGAACCAGTCGTTGTTGGCGTCCTTGTGGTGGTAGCATGTGATTTGCTGCTGGGTAGAGCCCTCAGGGTATGTCTGGACGTGAGAATGAAGGAGACCTCCGCCGTAGCCCATGTTCTTCAACGTCACACGCGAGCCGTATGCTACCTCGAGAGGGCTGTCCTTTCCAACTTCCGTTCCGCGCAGATTGGCCTGGAAGAGAGAGCTCATCTGGGCATCACCAGGACCGCTGTTCTCGAGGATCAAGAAGTGGAGGTAGAAGGAGAAAACGTAGACCGCCAGGGGAATCATGATGAGACCAAAGACGCGGAAAGCGACGTGCGTGAAGAGCTCCATCTTGGGCATCTTGAGGTCGCCAAACTTGTTCCAGAGGTCCTCGATGGTGTAGAGTCCGACAAGCGCAGTGACGAAGAAGCCGATCCACTTGACACTGCAAACGCATCCGATAGAAACACCAGTCATCATCAGCCACAGACCCCACTCAGGCGAGAAAGGGTCCTTTTGCTGGCGATGGAACTTGGACCAGCAGAAGACGGTTGTGAAGGTGAAGCAGAGAAGCATCGAGTCGAGCAGAATGAAGCGGCTGATGGTGGTGTACGAGTTCTCGCAGAGCACTGCCAGGGTGACGAACCAGACAGTGGGCCTCCTAAAGTTCAGCTCCTTCGCGGTGAAGTATGCCAGAGGTACGCAGACGGCGCCGAAGGCAGAGTTGAAGAGGCGCATGAAGGTGTAGTTCAGTTCTTCCGGGTACGTCTCGCCAGACTTGAACTCAAACGATCCGTTGTATCCTGCGAGGTAGCCCGAGAGGCCGACGAGCATCTTTCCGAGCGGAGGGTGGACATCGAAGTAGAATTCGCGCTTGAGGTAGTGTGAGCCGAACTTGCCAAAGCTGTGTCGTGTCAGTCCTTGCCTGTATTCAATGGAGGCTACACCTACTGGGCTTCGTCCCAGGTGACGATTGGCGAGAGGCCGATCTTGTACATGCGCGTGAAGAAGGCGAAGAATGTGAAGATCAGAGGCGCCCAGACCCACTCGTAGTCGTCGAGGAAGGTTATCACATCGAACGGCTTCTCCTTGGACTTTTCCTTCTCCTTTGCGGGCGTCGCTGGCACTGCGGGGGCGGCGTCTGGTTGTGAGGATGCTACATTTCTCCGCCGTAGCTCCTCCGGGTGTCCATCTGCGCCTGTGACGCGCGCTCCAGTCGCCATGGTTTCTGGTGTGTCTGTAGAATGGTACTGCGATTACGGGGTGTCGTGCGCAGTGAGATCGGTGCCCGTAGTTGTAGCTTGTCGGAGGCTCTTGGTGGCTCCTGGTGGCTTGTCGGGGGTTCGAGGACTGAGGCCGCAACTGCAGGCCGATAGCAGCAGTAATGAGGGGACACTCGTGAGAGTAAGAGGAATTAAAGAAGGAGGGCGAGTCCCAAATGAAGTGTAAGGGCAAGCTGACTTTGGGAGCAAGGTACAATTACCCCCTGCCGTTGCTGGTTGAGGACGTGGGCGTGAGCCTAGTTCCGTGCAGGGAAGGGCCACCTATCATCAATCCAGTCACGTGCAAATATTCACACTCGATGTCTACATATGTAAGGGTTGATGTCGTGTTCTACAGACTTCGATGAGGAAGTTTGTAAGTCACATAAAGCGCATGTTTCAGAGCAGAGACTTGAGTCAGGCAATAGAACGTCTAAGAGCAGCTATGAAAAGCTTGAGAGAACGAAATTTGTCCTTTGCTCGACTTGGCCAACATTTGTTATGCAATGAAAAACAGAGTGCCCAATGAGGCGTTATACCCTTTCTAAGTAGCCACAACACAAGCAGCGCGTTCTGCCCGAAGCCTTCATACAATACAATAACCCAAATCACCTTCCTCGCAAACAATGCTCTGGGGTTTCACTACGCTTTCAATACTGCGTGCGGAGCGGTATCGCTCGCTGACATAACCAACGACGCTGCCATGCACATGATGCGAAAATTTCTACAAATGAGTTCAGTCCCTCGTCTAGTCCTCATCCTCGTCCTGTCCGACTCTCTTGTACTGTCCACCGGAGCTGTCGCCTTCTCCGTTGCCCTTCGATCTCTTCACCATGTTGGAGATCCAGCCGCCGATGCCTTCGCTGTTCTCGCGCTCGGCCTTTGACATGGATTTGGGGTCGTCAAGATCGGGGGGATCGATGTTGAGCCCGGGAATGGCTTGGTCTGCTGCACGACCAGTGGACCGGATGTCGAGGGAGGGTACTGGCGAGCCGCGACCGTGGCCGCTGAAGAGTGATTCTGCTTCTGCGAGCGTCTGGGGAGTGGGCATTACAGATGTGGCGTCGCCGAACAATGAGTTCATGTCCTCGAGACGCACGTTCGCGGTCTCAGGGTAGATGAAGTAGACTGTGCATGTTAGCAAGAGACCGACAGTCTGAGAATTTTGGACTTACCAATGACGAAACTCGCTGCACAGAAGAACGCGTGAATGAGATAAAGACGCCACTGGATGCGCTCTTGCAGTATAGGCGTCATTTCCCCTACAAGCCAATTGAAGGCCCAGTTCGTAGCGGTACTCAGACTGGCTCCCTTGGCACGAATACTGAGAGGCAGAATCTCTGGTGGGTATAACCATGGAATAGGACCCCATGAGTATCCAAATGCGGCGTTGTAAATCATGACTGACACGACAACCATATTCGGGGTCCAGCTCGCTTGCAGGAAGATGAAGTACGAAATCGCAGAAAGTGATACAGTCATCATCAGTGCTCCGGACAGCAAAATCTTCCGGCGACCTAGGGTATCAACAATGTACCACGGTGGTATGGTCGACAGCAAGTATGTGATAGCGTTGATGCCAGTCATGAGAATAGCCTGGCGGCCGTACCATCCAGCTTCTTCGAACACGAGAGGCGCATAGTACGAGATGACGTTGATGCCGTTGAGTTGCGCGAGGGCTTGGGCAGACATGGCAATGAACACGCGCTTGGAGTATCGTTTGAACATGTCGGTGTAAGATCGCTCGCCTTCTTGACGACCAAGGAGGACGTTCATCTTGATTTCACGGTACTCGTCGCGAGCTTTCGGGTTATGAATGTCGCCCTTGCCATACAAGTTCGCAATAACCACGATTCCTTCCTCGTCATGATCGTTGTCTAGGAGCCATCTGCGTCTGTTAGCGTGGCTTCGATTTGATACTCTCATGAAGTACAAACCGTGGTGACTCGCAGATGAGCAGACTGCCACACGCAAGCAAGCCTCCCATGAAGATCTGCAAGGCGAGCGGGATGCGCCACGCCCAGTCGTTTTTGATGTAGCTGCAGAAGTAGTCGACCCAGACACTGGCAGCGTAGCCTGTGATGTTGCCAGTGAACTCAATGCAACCCATCTTTCCACGATTGTGAGGCGGCGAGATCTCGGATTGGTACACAGGAACGATGGTCGACAAAGTTCCTACGCCCAGACCGGCAATGATTCTCCCGAGCATCATCATGGGCATGCCGTTGGCAAACGTCTGAAGGGCGCCGCCAATAACGAAGATGAGCGAGCCATACAAAATGGTCCTACGTCTCCCCAGCACGTCGCCTATCCGGCCGACCACCAGCGAAGAGACGAAAGCTCCCACCTCGAGGATAGCAACCATGGTGCCCAGCTCGGCAGCTGAGGGCTGGTTGAAGTAGTCCTTGAAGTATATGCCCCTGTTCTGCGGTATCAGATATGTTCGAGCACGGGAGGGTTCGGGGCGGCGCACGTTATGATTCCGGACATTACTCCCTGATCGTAGCCGAAGAGAAATACACCTAGTGACACGAAAATACTCGTGAAGTAGCTGTTACAAGTTAGCAACTACTCTCCTCATGTATAGAGCTGGTCACAAACATGAGCTTTTTCCCGTGAAGCCCGTGGATGCGGGACGGGCGATCGTTGGGCGCCATGACGGCAGCAAGGATCTTCTCGGCCTTGGAGATAGTACGCGGTCCAGGATCTGGTATTTCTATGTCCTCCTTTCTGAGGCCTCTGTCCTTCTCGTTCAGGCCCTCCTGCGATGCAAAGCGAGCTCGCTTTTGCTTTTGTCGGTGCCGTGAAGGCTGGCCGCCTTCGAGAGAGTCCCGCAGGCGGATGCGGAGAGGGTCTTCCTGGTCAGCAAGCTGGTCTACGAGGTCGCCGGTATCACTCCAGAGCGAAAGATCGGAGTCTGAAGACGGTGTATCGAAGGATGAGTCCTTATCGTGCTCGTCTATGACATAAGCGGAATCCTGATCTCGCGGCGAGAGGTTGTGGAGCGGGATATTGGCTGGTCTCCGGTTGTTGCGCGAGGAGAAAGGAATCTTGAAGATTGCAGGCTGTTAGAGCAGCCCCCTCCGATGGGTTGTGAATCGGTGAAGAAACGGGGTGCGAGGTGCGGCCGGCGGACGGACGTCACAGGGTCGATGCACTGGCACTGGTATCAAGGCCTAGAGCGAAAACGATCACGGTCGGTCACATTTGACGGCGGGAACAGCTGCACGTAGTGCTTCGAGATCAGAAAGCTAGAACAGAACAGAACGAAGCATGCATGCACTCAGCTCTGGCTGTCGATTGCCGCATGTGCTTGGCGGGACTGTGGACCCTGCTTGGCGCTCCAAATCGAGCTTCGAGCTTGATGGCCGTGGGTTGTGCTGCGCGATACCAACAGCTGCAGCAGGTACAGATTGGCTGCGCAATTATATGTAGGTACTCGACTGTCGACTTTACGACCGGGTCTAAGTCTGTGGCGCTCTTCCTGGTGAAAAGATTTTGACATTTAGACACGCTGCCATTTCGTATCTCTCTCAGTCTGCCATGGACCCTGACTTTGATACACCGCCGACGGAGAATCTGTGGCGACTTTCCAGCGGAGCGGACTGCGAATCACGACCATTATGAACAAACAAGCCTCGAGCTTTGTTGCCTCTTACTGACTACATACGAGCGAAAACGATACAGATCGCAGACGCTGCATACATGAAGGGATCCGAAGTGCTTTTCGCGGCTCTATTCTGAGTCCTTCCCTTCCTCCTTCGCTCGGAGCTGGCACTGAACAGCAATTGTGCAGATCAGCCCCGACCTTGAAAACATAACATGGTCAACGGTCATCACAGGAAGACTTCACACATGTTCGCGGATGCATGAGTTCACGGGGCTGGTGCGTGTGCCATGTGCATTCTGCCATGTTCCGCGTGAAACAGGCGTGAAGGGCACTGTCGTTCTCGAGGCCGCATCGCGTGAAGCGCGGAACGAAACAATTGAAGAACCGCCTGACGTGTAACATCTCCACCGACTTCCCTTTGCTGTTCCGCCTTGCTTGCAAACATACTCGAAGACGTGTCGAGGACACTCCCTAGACAATCGCGTAATGACATTCATTTCGTTCCCAGACTTTGAGATATGATAGCATGGACTTAGCATTCTAAGTCAACCATCGCACAAAGAATGCGCTTTCATGAAGCTATTGCTTGGGTCTGCCTGGTTTAGAGTGTCACAAGCGTCACGCTGCGGGAGAATAGCGCGTTCCAACGCTCGCCCTCGCATGGCAGAGGACACGATCAAGACAAACGCCCATGGAAGTTGTGAAGTGCTGGGTGAGTGAATTGCTAAACAGATTCGTCATTGAATACATTGCACCGTCACCGTGATGCCCAAGCCTGTCATGATTCCTTGGAGTTTCATGCGATGATGCGCTGTGCTCGGTTGCAGGCAGATAAGTGTGGCTGGCCCAGTCTGCCGCGGAGCGTGCAGATCGACATGAAACCAACCCGTTTTGTATCAGGCCGCGCGATGATTGGCTGTGACTTTGATTACTCCTTCAGTTCGCGCAGTGCCTCCTGATGAAGCCTGAGGTTGTCGTGCTGATTTCAGTGAAACAAAGAAACCCTCTCTCACCTCTCGAGCTGCAGCAAATTCAAACGTAGCGCCTTCAATTGTCTAAGCGCGTTCGCCTTGTGAGTAGGGGTGGTCACGACACGACACCGTAATTGAAGCCACACGATCTCCGTGGCTTGGCAACTTCCCTGTTCTGTGTCCCAGCCTCGCATCGTCTTTCGCGATTTGCAGAGGAAACTCTACACATTCAGTTCACGACCATTAATTATCCTTGGACGCCACGCCTCTCGACAATCGTTGCCGAACACCACCAGCTCCACTTATACAACACTCGCTCTTCGCGCTCGTACGCCTGCCCTGAGGCTGCGCGCTGCTGTAATCAACGGACGTCTTCCACGCATCATCTACCGCGCACGGCGTCCACTCCTCTACGACCTCGCAGCACTCGCTTGTAACTAGCCATGAGTCGATATGGGAAGTTTGGTAAGAAAGTCTATATACAAACTGCATGTGCAATAAACACTGACATTATACGTCTTTCTCTAGATGACTTTTGTCGCGATTCGGGGAACAGGCAAGTTTAATATACGAACTGCATTGAGACATACACTGACTTGGTACATTCACCTCAAGTTGGTCGACGCTGCCGAGTAAGTATCGTATAACACTCTACTTGGGCCTCTACTGACATTCTACAGTCTGCTATGTACGTCGCGATACCCCGTCTCCACCCTACCATTGCTAGCGAACGCGACGCTAACCGCCATAATTCATACAGCTCTTCAGAGAGGCATCCACATATACGAATAGCGGATGGGAGAACGGGTGCACGCTCGAAGGGTTCAGCGTCGGCGGTGATGATAGACTACGGAATCTTGGTTAGTCGTCGCGACGCGCTTCTACTTGATCATCGCTCACGATCGCAGGGTCCATCTTGGTCGACGGTATCGCAATCATAATCACCGCACTCCTGCTATGGCGATCGCAAAGAAAGAAGGCCGCTGTAGGGCGGAGGTGAGATAGATCGCGCTACTCGTCGGCATACTTCTAACGGCGTTCAGGGAGATGCAACTATTCCTCGTCGGCTTCATCATCATCTCAATCTGCGAAATCCTTACCATTGGCGGTTTCCCGTTAGATCCCACTGTGCGCAAAGTACGTCGACGAATTTCAGTTGCTCATGTGGTTGTGCTAACATCGTTCTGCAGGCTTTTGTCGCAATCCACATTGCCGCGATCACTGCAACGTCCTGGATACTCATGCTGAACGGAGCCGTTGGATACCAGCTTCTCGATGACGGCACTGCAGTCTCGATCGGTCTGCTCCTGATTTCCTCGCTCCTCATCTTTATCGGAACTGGATACATCGCCCTTGACACTGCATTCGAGTGGACGGGCTACTGGAACGACACACTTGAAGCCCCCAACCAAGCCTACGCTCTATACACGCTTTACCAGCTCGTCCCCTTGATCTTCTTGGTCATATTTTTCTTGTTGGAGGCCTTCCTGGTCCTGCGCATACTCGGAGAACGAAAGCCAATGCGTAAGTTCCGGCGGCTTCATCCCCAGACATGTGACTAACTTCTTCATTAGTCTACCTTCTCGGCGCAGCTCTCCTGTTTGCCATCGGCCAAATCTTCCAATACGTCATCAGCGTACACATCTGCAATGGAACAGATGGCAAGATTAACGGAGGCCTGTTCGAGTCGCTCTTCACTCTACTAGCGGTGGTAATGGTATGGGTGTTCTGGTCGAGCATCACGGAGGACGATTGGCCAATGCCGGCCGTAGCAGGTAGCGGCGCATACAACTGATGCGGATGTAATGGTGGAAGGGGAGGTGCAAAACACACGGCGTAATGTTTCATGATTTCCAGCATAGCGTATACCATCTTTGGGATCCCTGGACGCACAATGCGTCTCGCTGAATACACAAATAATGTTTTAGGATGAAAAGTCATCATCAAACAAGTTTATGCAATGTTCCGTCTTCACATGTAAAACGCGTCGAGATGATCACGTGCTGTCGCGAACTGCGAATTCGAGCTACTTGTTCAGCGCCACCATCGACGTCCACTGTACACTTGCAAGCTGACAACTTTGGAGTGTACACCAAATGCGTCAGCAATTACCTCTAGGCATATAGACTCCAGTTTCTTTGAATCACTGAGCCTCCTACGTCACCTCTCAAATCGCAACCTGTCGCACGCGAAGCCGAACGCGCTCTCGCCACCCAGCTTGCCTCGATGCAACCGCCCTTGCTCTGGCCTCGCACCGCTTGATTACGATAGGACCAGTTCAAACCCCTCGGCGCAACGGTGACCTGGACGTCTTCTAGTACGGCTGATAGAAGACGTGCGAACAAAGGATGGTGGACTCGGACTACTCGTTCGAAGGCGAAGACGGGTCAGAGGACGAATACGTAGCCTCGCGCGCACCGTCGGCGAGGCCCGGTCCAAGCAGCCGCGCACAAGGAACGAGCAAGCGACGCGCCAAAGACGACCAGCCGCCATCGAAGCGCCATGCATGGGAGACGGAATACTCGCGGACGGTGGAGAAGACAATGGTACCTATAGACGACGGCTCCTTGGCTCAAAGCGTGCAGGAAAAGGAAGAGGAGCGGAAGCGCAGGCGACTCAAGAAGGACACAAAGCCGTTTCAGCGTGGCATCATACGGCACGTGGTCTTGGTGCTGGATCTCTCAGAGGCAATGCTGGAGAAGGACATGCGGCCGAATCGCTACATCGCCATGATCAACTACGCACAAGACTACGTCCGCGAGTTCTTCGAGCAGAACCCCATCTCGCAAATGAGCGTGCTCGGCATGCATGACGGACTGTGTATACGCGTGTCGGAGCTGTCAGGCAACTCAGCTGAGCACGTTGCCGCAATACAAGGCTTGCGGAGTAAGGATGAACACGGCAAGGAGCCCAAGGGCGCCCCAAGTCTGCAGAATGCGCTGGAGCTGGCGCGGGCAACGCTATACCATACCCCGGACCACGGCACACGAGAAGTCATCGTCGTCTTCGGTTCTCTACTGTCACTCGACCCGGGCGACATACATCAGACGGTCAAGAAATGCGTGCAGGACAAGATACGGGTCAGCATCATCGGCATGGGCGCAAGGCTCAAGATATGCGGGGAGATTGTGAAGCGAACGAACATGGGCGACGAGGGCGAGTACACCATCGCTACAGACCAGGAGATGATGAAAGAGCTTCTGATTGCTACCACGACGCCTCCGGTCGTGCGGCAGACAGCCACAGTCGCGAATGCACCACCACCAGAGTCAGCAGCCGCGCTCATGATGATGGGCTTCCCGTCTCGAGTAATCGAGGACAAACCTACCATGTGCGCATGCCACGGTAACCTTACAATGGGCGGATACACGTGCTCGCGATGCAAGGCAAAGGTCTGCAGCTTACCCATCACATGCCCCAGCTGCCAGCTCACACTCCTTCTCTCCACACATCTGGCCCGAAGCTACCACCACCTCTTCCCACTGCGCAATTGGGCAACGGTCAGCTGGGCGCGCGCACGCGAGAAGGGAAGCAAAGAGTGCGTGGGCTGCATGTCGCCCTTCACCAAGCCACCGGCTTCAGACAAGGACCGCACACAAATCGAGCAGGATAGAGAAACAAATGGCGCGAGGCGGGATACAGACGACAGCGAGGAGCAGAAGGCTAGTGAGTCGGGGAGGTACGAGTGCAGGGCGTGTGAGAACCACTTCTGCATCGACTGCGACATGTTTGCGCACATGGTGCTGCACAATTGCCCGGGGTGTTTGAGCACTTTGGATCCAAGTGCGATTGCAGCCGCGAGCAATGGAGATGTCGAGATGAGTGGTTAAAGCTCATGAGGAGCAGTTGGCTAGAACGAATATACCCCAGGAGCATTGGCAGGTAGTGAGCATTTGGCAATTGGAAGAGCATTTACCCTACGCATCGGAATTAGATCCGTCGCCGACACTTGACGCGCGATCCCGTGCTCGCGCTTCTAACGACGCAATTGCCGGTACTTAACCCCGCGTTGTGGACAGGACGTGGGGCACTCATGGGTCCGGCTGCACCAAGACTGGGACAGTCGTGACTGAATACTTGTCTATCTTCTTCCTTCTCATGTTTGCTAGATCGGCAGGTCTCCGCTTCGTCACATCCCGCGCTGCATTGAACAGCACGCATACAATCCGGCCTACAACCACGTCCAGAGTCACATATCTCAAAACAGCATCAGCAGCCTTCTCGACAACAACATTCAAGATGTCTTCATTCGACCGCCTCATCCGCTTCGAAACCGCAGACGGAAGCATCAAGTACGGCAATCTCGAGCGCGAAGTCCCCACTCGCGAAATCGAAGGCAGCGAAGTCCCCCTCCTAGACGGCAGCATAAAAACCGGCTTCAAGAAAGCCACTGGCACAGCGAAAGTCGCAAAGCTCCTCTCCCCAATAGCGCGAGAAGAAACAAACATCATTCTCTGCGTGGGCCTCAACTACAGACAACACGCCGAGGAATGCAACGTAAGCCCTTCCCACACACATACCACAAGCCAACAAAGCATGCTGCTAATCTCAAACCACAGCTCACCATCCCCACCCACCCCGCAATCTTCACCAAGCCCCCCGACGCCCTCGCCTCCCCCCTCGAACCCATCCCCATCCCCCTCCCCTGCCAATCCCAACTCGACTACGAAGGCGAACTCACCGTAATAATCGGGCGCGACTGCAAAAACGTCGCCGCCGCCGACTACGCACAATACATCCTCGGCTACACCGTCTCCAACGACATCTCCGCCCGCAACTTCCAACTGCCCGCCGCCGTATCCGGCGGGCAATTCGGGTACGCCAAGTCGTTCGACAAATTCGCGCCAATGGGGCCGTGTATCGCGCATCCAGACGTGGTTGGTGATCCGGGGAAAATGCGGTACTGGACGAAGGTTAATGGCGTGACGAGGCAGGAGACGGGCACGGATGATATGATTTATAGTGTTGGGCAGATTGTGGAGCATCTTTCGAGGGGGACGACGTTGAGGGCGGGGACGGCGGTTTTGACGGGGACGCCGAGTGGGGTGGGGTTGTTTATGGAGCCGCGGGGGTTTTTGGGGGATGGGGATGAG
>Ga0265780_10003136_pt1 | contig 21934 bp, 11 predicted proteins | sample P1T30metagenome_FD_192432 | JGI IMG/M metagenome (GOLD analysis project Ga0265780, IMG submission 192432) | Plant litter microbial communities from East Loma Ridge, Irvine, California - P1 T30 | ecosystem: Environmental > Terrestrial > Plant litter > Unclassified | place: USA: California...
CGACTACTTTTCTTCCAGCCGCCTAACTCATTTTTTCATCCCGCACACCTCCACATTCCCACCTCCACTTTATGCTTGCGACCTCCACTCTTGACATCCAGCCGACTACGGCCTCCCGTATCGCTGAACTCGACCCCAATAATATGGTTTTTGGGCAGCTCTTTGCCGACCACATGTTCGTGGCCGACTACGCCGATGGGGCCTGGCAGTCGGCGCGCATTGTGCCCTACGGCCCACTGCAAATAAGCCCGGCTACCTCGGCGCTGCACTACGGTCAGGCCATTTTTGAGGGGGGTAAAGCCTACCGCCAGGCCGATGGCAGCGTGGCGCTATTTCGGCCCGATGCCAACTGGCAGCGTTTTAATGTCTCGGCGGCCCGCATGGCCATGCCCGAGATACCAGAGGAATTGTACATGCAGGGCCTGCATGAGTTGATGAAGCTCGACGCGGCCTGGGTGCCCGGCGTGCCCGGTAGCTCGCTCTATCTGCGGCCGTTTATGTTTGCTACGGACGGCTTTTTGGGCGTGCGGCCCTCGGCCACGTATCATTTTGGTATCATCACTTGCCCGGTGGCGGCCTTTTTCAATCAGCCGTTGCGGGTTCGCTTCGAGCAGCAGTACGTGCGGGCGGCTCCCGGCGGAGCTGGCTACGCCAAAAACGCCGGCAACTACGGCGCGGCTATGCTGCCCACCAAACTGGCGCAGGACCAAGGCTACCACCAGCTATTTTGGACTGATGCCTCGGAGCACCAGTACATCGAGGAGTCGGGCGCGATGAACGTGATGTTCGTCCTCAATGGCGTGCTGACGACCCCGGCCTTGTCCACGTCCATCCTAGATGGCATTACGCGTCGCTCGGTGCTTCAGCTCGCCCGCGACTGGGACGTGCCCGTGGAAGAACGCCGCGTGTCGAGCCGCGAGATAATCGAGGCTGTGCAGAATGGCACGCTCACCGAAGCCTTTGGCGTGGGCACGGCGGCTACGGTGGCGCCCATTGCCATCATTGGTCACGAAGGGCATGACTATAGCCTGCCCGCCTTGGAGGCCGATGCCTTTTCGCGTCGGGTAGGGGCGGCTCTCGATGCCATCCGCACCGGCCAGGCCCCCGACCCCCACGGCTGGATGGTGGCGGTGAAATAGTGAAAAGTGAACTGGTGAGTTGGCACTTCTAGCGCACCATTTAGCAGCAAAGGCTGGCCGGAATCCCCGGCCAGCCTTTTTTGTTCGACCTTTGCCCGGTGAACACGCCAACTCACCAGTTCACTACTCACCATTTCACCACATGACCCAAGACCAGATAAAGGACTTGAAGGGCCGCGCCGAGGCTCTGAGGAGGTATCTTTGACTACGATACTCGCAAAGAGCAAGTAATTGCTGCTGAGGCCGAAACGGTAGCCCCCAACTTCTGGGACGACTCCAAAGCGGCTGAAGCCAAGCTTAAGGAAATCAAGGGTATCAAGACTTGGACTGACGACTACGAGGCCGTGCAGCGGGCCGTAGCCGATACCGATGTGCTGTTCGACTTTTATCGCGAAGGGGAAGCCACCGAGGCCGAAATTCAGGCCGAATACGATGCTACCCAGCAAAAGGTCGAAGCGCTGGAATTCAAGCGCATGCTTTCGGACGAGGAAGACCAACTGCCGGCCGTTATCGACATTAACCCCGGCGCCGGTGGTACCGAAAGCCAGGACTGGGCCGAAATGCTCATGCGCATGTACATCATGTGGGGTGAAAGCAAAGGCTTCACAGTGAAGCAGCTGAGCTACCAGCCCGGCGAAGGTGCGGGTATTAAATCGGCCTCGCTCGAAATCGATGGGCCGTTTGCTTACGGCTATCTCAAGAGCGAAATTGGCGTGCACCGGCTGGTGCGCATGTCGCCCTTTGACAGCAGTGGGCGGCGGCACACATCGTTTGCCTCGGTGTTTGCCTATCCGGTGGTTGATGATACGATTAACATCGAAATCAACCCCGCCGATATCAGCTGGGATACCTTCCGGGCTGGTGGTGCGGGCGGCCAAAACGTGAACAAGGTCGAAACGGCCGTGCGCCTCACGCACGCGCCCAGCGGCATCATCATCGCGGTGCAGATTGAGCGCTCGCAGCTCATGAATAAGGAGCACGCGCTACGCATGCTTAAATCGCGTCTTTACCAGCAGGAGATGGATAAGCGCAACCTGGAGCGCGATAAGGTAGAAGCCGGCAAGAAGCGTATCGATTTCGGCTCGCAGATTCGTAACTACGTGCTACACCCTTATAAACTTATCAAAGACCTCCGGACTGGTATCGAGCGCACCGATGTGCAGAATGTGCTGGACGGGGATTTAGACGAGTTTATTAAGGGTTTCTTGATGCAGAGTTAACTGCTCCCAAAGCGCATAAAAAAAGGCTGCCAATAATGGCAGCCTTTTTTTATGCGCTTTGGGAGCAGTTAGAATTTGTCCCAGAACAACTTTGTCGCAACATCATCACCACCGATGGAAGCAGAGGCTTGCGTGTAGTTAGCATTGTTGAGGTTTTGCTCAACCGTTGGGTACAGGAACCGCCGTGGGATAACCGGATAGATTGCGTTGCTTACAAGCGGCAATTGTGGATAGTCCAGTCTGCGCCACTGCGTCCAGGATTCGGCAGGCTGGTTATACGATGCCACCCAGTATTGATACCCAATTTTCTGCTTATATGTGCCCGAAGCAGAGTAAGCCACTGCAGGGGCAGCTAGGTATGTGCTAGCTTCGGCAGCAGTGCCACCCCACTCCAAAATGGAAGCGGTTACGCCTGCATTATAGTGCGACGCTGCGGTGCCACCAACGGCAAAACCGCGCTCTACTGCTTCAGCTAGCAGCAACTCAACTTGTGCGTATGAAATGAGTACTCCTGGCAGCGTCTGCGCTCGCAGCTTAGAGCCGGGTTGCGACAGAGTTGTTTTAGCATTACCAGTGCCCACTACACCTCCGGTGTAGGTGCCGGCAGGCACAGTAGCTGAGCCGACTGCATTAAAATAGTCGTTCAATCGGGGGTCTACCACTGAAGTTACCGGTACGCCGGTTGATGGCCCAGCAACCCCTTTCAAGGCGTTGATGAAGATGTTGGACCCCACAAAGTCAGTGCGACCGCTTCTTACCAAGTCCTCGTATAGTGGGTTGGTATTTGGGAAAGTACCATTGAAAGCAAGGTCAATGGCGTCAGCGTTAGAGGTAGGCAATTTGCCAACAGTAGCCTCAGCCATCGTCTTGGCTTTGGCCGGTTCGGCATCAGCAATAACGAGTGCCATGCGCAGCTTCATCGCGTTGGCAAACTTTATCCACAGGGCAGTGCTATTGTTATTGACTAAATCAGCAGGAGTCGTACCGGTGAAAAGACCTGTGTTTTGTGCTGCATCAAACTTGCCGATAGCAACATCCAAGCGGGAAGCAAGGTCCGCGTAAACAGTTGCCTGTGCGTCATATTTGGGCTGTGGGTTGCTGAAATCAAGCGCCTGCGTATACGGGATGTCGCCGTAGGTTTCTACAAGGACGGTCCAAGCGTAGATTTCTAGTACTTCCGCTGCTGCCAAAGCGTTATTCTTACTGGCAGCTGGGATAGTAATGTCAGTCGGGATAGTCGTTTTTGCTTCTCGCAGGTCGCGGATGCAATCCCGATATAGGGCATTCCAATAGTTGCCAGGTATGGAACGGGTGATAAGGTCGTACTGCGACTCATTGGGATAGTCGGTAGCGGCCCAGTACTGCACATAAAAGCGCAAGGGGTTGAGGTTAACGCTGGAGCTGTTAACCGTACGAACCAGTGTACGCTCGGCGTTGGCAATAAAGCCAGAAGCCAAGGCACTGGTAGCAAGCTTGGGATTGACGTTATAGTCGTCACTCTCATTGCTCACGCAGGAACTCATCAGGGATAAAGCTGATGCACTGAGAAGAAGTAGCTTTTTCATATTCGATTAGAAGCTGAGACGAATGTTAGCACCGAGGGTGCGGACAGCAGGATAAGCACCAGTAGAGTAACCCTGGCCAAAGTTGCCCGAGCTAGCGGCGTCTTCGGGGTCAGCATCGGGCAGGTTGTTGTGCATAATCCACAAGTTACGGCCTACAATGGAGAAATCAACGCCTCGCAGGCCACCTAGTTTCGAGGCTAACGTTTTGGGCAGCGAGTAAGTTAGCGATAGCTCACGCAGTTTAACGTAGCTGGCATCGTAGACGAAAGCAGCGGCCGGGTTGAAGGAGATACCGTAAGCCGTAGCGTTCGTATTCTCATACGTGCCGTCCGGTTGGAGCGCAAGGCCGCTGTTTTCGGCGCGCACGGTGTTCGGCGAACCATCGGCCTGCACACCCGAGAAAATAACCCCGCCACCAGTAGCAACCGTGTTACGGGAAGGATTACCGAGCTCGTTGAGGCCAGCGGTTTCCACGGGTAGGCCCGTATCCAAGCCATAGGCCCGGTCAAGCGAATAAATAGAGCCGCCCTGACGGACATCAACCAGGAAATACAGCGAAACCCCTTTGTAAGAGATAGTGTTCGAGATGCCACCCGTCCAGTTGGGGTTAGGGTTAGCAATTTCCTGGTTAGAATCAGGCGATTTGAGGTAGTAACCATCCGTACCAACCTGGCGCTGACCGTTCAGGTACACGAAGTTTTGACCCCGGATGCTGTTGATAGGACGGCCAACGGTAGCATTGGTAGAAATGCCACCCTGGTAGGTGGCCAGCACGATGTTGTCAACACCACCAGTGAGCTCCGTAACCCGGTTCTCGTTTTTAGTCCAGTTGGCGTTAATCGTCCAGGTAACGTTCTCGTTGCGAATGGGAGTGATGAAGCCCGACAACTCGATGCCGCGGTTGCGTACCGTACCAGCATTGATGAATCGGCCGGTGTAGCCAGTAGTTGCCGAAGTGGTGATGGCAATAATCTGGTTAATGGTTCTCGACTCGTATACGTTGGCTTCGAGGCCAATGCGGCTGTTCAGGAACGCCGTTTCTATGCCAATCTCAGTGCTCTTAGTGCGCTCAGGCTTTAGGTCAGGGTTGTTTTTAGTGTTTGGCACCGAGAACAGGGCCGCCGAACCAAAGGCAGTCGGCTTGTCATAAACGTCAGTGATTTGGTAGGGGTTAGAGCTGCTGCCTACCTCTGCGTAGTTGCCCCGTATCTTGCCGTAGGAAAGCCAGGGAGCAGTTTCCTTGGTCAGTTCAGAAAAGACAAAGCCTAGTGCTACCGAAGGATAGAAGTAAGAATTATTAGCTTTGGGTAGCGTCGAAGACTGGTCTCTTCTAGCCGTTAGGTCTAGGAATACCATATCCCGAAAACCGAAGGTGGCATTAGCAAATACGCCATCAACTGCTTGGCGAACATCGGTTTCAGTGGGGGCCGTTATTGGCGAAACGCTGTTCGTCAAGGCGTAGAAGTCCGGGATGACAAGGCCACTATTAGTAGCGGCATATATAGATTTGGTCGACTGGCGGCGCAGGTTAGCTCCGAGTAGACCCGTAAAGCTGAAATTTTCCGCGATACGAGCTTTAAAGTTGCCAATCAAGTCGAAGTTGGCTTCACGGTAGGTGCGGTTGTAGCGGTTGTAGCCAGCCACGCCTACGGTACCAAATGCTAAGCGCTCTTCCTGAAGGTCATCGTTTGAGTCTAGGGTTACCCGGCCCAGTATGTTAAACCAGTCGGCTACTTTGTACGTGAGGGCAACGTTGCCGAAGGTGCGGTAGCGAGCGTCAGTTTCGAAACTCTTGTGTCTCGACCAGTAAGGGTTGTTCCAGTACTGTGCAGTAGACGAGCCCGGCTCAGTCAGGTTCCAGCTGGCATTCAGGCCCTGGTAGTTGTAGGCTTGCTCCAGCTCTTTCATGTCAACGTTGGTCTGCCACCACTGACGGAAGTTGGTCATCTGGTTTTCGCTGAAGCTACCGCTATAGCCGGTGCCGTAGCGGCCTTTTCCGTTTACTACCGAGAAGTTGACCGTAGCGCTAGCGACCAGTCTCGGAGTGATGTTGAGGGAGCCCGCAAAGTTGATTACGTTTTTATTAACCTGGCTGTTAGGAATTACCCCCTTGTCGATAACGCTATTGTAGCCGAGCTTGAATGTGCCTTTGTCGTTGCCTCCGTCAATGGTAACGCTGTTATTCAGCGTCAGGGCCGTTTTGAAGAAAGTGGAAGGGTCATTCTCAGCTGCTACCCAAGCAGTCTGTTGGCCAAAGTTGTTGCTGCCGGGCTGAAAAGCATTCCACTGGTACACCCGCAGATTGGGGTCAAAGCGCGGCCCGATAGAAGCATCAGCGCTCAAGTCGTTATAGTTATCTGGCCGGCCATCGCCGTCGATATCTTCCTGCAAAAAGAATGGGCTGTAGCCAGCGCCATATTCTTTCTGGTATTTGATAAACGTGCTCTTGTCAATCCGGCCGGCAGTGATGCCAGCGTTGATGGTAACGCCAAGGCCCTGGCGGCCTTTTTTGGTAGTAATAAGAATAACCCCATTGCCAGCCCGCTCGCCGTAGAGAGCAGTAGCAGCGGCGCCCTTCAGAACGGTCATCGTAGCGATGTCATCCGGGTTGATGTCAGCTGCTGCGTTGCCATAGTCGTAGCCGCCGCCACCCGTTTGCTGGCCCGACGAGTTCGTGTTGGCGTTGCTAATGGGCACCCCATCCACTACGAAAAGCGGCTGGTTGTTACTACCTATCGATTTGGTGCCGCGAATCAGGATGTTGGTCGAACCACCCAGGGTATTGCTCTGGCGGATTTGCACACCCGCTACTTTACCCGATAGACCATTCAGGGCGTTGGGGTTACGAGCAGCCGTAATTTGCTGTCCCTCTACTACCGTAGCGGCATAAGCGAGCGAGTTACGGGTCCGCTCAACGTTTTGAGCCGTAACTACAACGTCGTTCAACTGGTTAGCGTCTTGCGCTAGCGCCACAGTTATGTTGCCGCTGCCAATAGGCTGCTCAACACTCTTGTAGCCTATGAAGCTGAAGGTCAACGTGGTGGCAGTGGCCGGCACGCTTAGCGTAAAGGCCCCGTCGGCATCGGTGGAAGTACCAATCGTCGTACCTTTCACCAGCACCGTCACCCCGGGTAGGCCTTGGCTATTAGCCTGTTCAGTAACCCGGCCGGATATGCTCCGGGTCTGGGCCATAGCCACTTGGGAGAGGCCAGCTGTGAGTAAAATAGCTAAAGGAGTAAATTGTCTCATGTGGAGGGGAAAAAGTGATAACAGCAGAAATAAACCCTTCAATCGACCAGATTGAGCGGGCAAGTTATTCACAAAAAGTTAAACCATTACTAGCCCGGTTGAGCAAAAATGTGATGAAAAGCTAATATTTGAGTACTCCACAGGGGTAAATCTTTTAAGCAACGCTATCCCTGCTAGTGGCACTTGCCAGGTAGCTCCCCGGCACAGTTGAGCTTGCATCTGTACTTCTAAAGCTACTTGCGAAACAATAAATAGTAGACCCTGTGAACAAGCAGTGCACCACTAGCGACGTTAAGTGAATACAGCGGTGAGTTGTGGAAGTAAGAATCATCACGCTTCAGTTGACCTAAGCTAATGGCCAGTCACAAGCGATTGATTTTTAAGAAAGTATAATATGCTTCTTAATTGAGGTACTGCCCGATGGGTTGACGCTTATAACCACAAGATAAGCATTTTGGCGCGTAGCAAGTTGGGCTATTGGTTTTCCAGCATATTACTTGGGATTATAAGTATTCTGAGCTAATCTCAAGAGAAAATTGACGGATAACATAATTGTTAGCCAAGAAGATAGAAGATGTAAGAATTTAGCATACTGTCTAAAAAATAATTTTAAACTGGTGCTTACTTAAATTTTAAGACTTATATTGTGCCTTCATTTCTTTTTAATTAAAAATTCACACTTTCCTACTTTTAACCCCTCCACTTTTTCACTTTTTTTAAATGAGAAAAACCATACTATTGAGCATGTTGCTCATGGTTACCCTCTTTCAGATGGCGCTGGCGCAAACGCGGTCAGTATCCGGACGGGTAACGGACCAGAAAACCGGCGAAGGCTTGCCGGGTACCACAGTACTGCTTAAGGGCACTACTAACGGGGCCTCTACCGATGCGAATGGAGCGTTTAGCCTGACCATTCCGGACGGGAACGGCACCTTGGTATTTAGCTCGGTGGGCTATGTACCTGAAGAGAAGATTATAGGTAAGGAAACGCAATTCAATGTTGCGCTAACGGCTGATATAAAGCAGTTGAACGAAGTAGTAGTGACGGCACTAGGTATTGAGCGCGACACACGTTCACTAGGTTACTCGACACAGCAGATTACGGCCGGACAAATTTCGCAAAAATCTGAACCCAACGTGCTCAATGCCTTACAAGGTAAAGTTTCGGGGGTAACGATTACGAACTCAAGCGGCTTGCCTGGTTCCTCTACCAACATAAATATTCGGGGTATTACTTCTTTGCAGGGTAGCAACCAACCGCTGTTTATAGTAGATGGTATTCCGATTAGTAATAGCCTAGACCGTACTAATGGTGGCTCTTTGGGTACATTGGGCGGTGCGCAAACTTCCAACCGGGCACTGGATATTGACCCTGAGTCGATAGAAAGTATCAATATTTTGAAAGGACCAGCCGCTGCTGCTCTTTATGGTTCGCGAGCGGCTTCAGGCGCTGTCATTATTACAACCAAGTCGGGGCGTAATGCCAATAAGAAGCTGGAAATTACTGTGACGTCGGGCTACTCGCTACAGCAGGTGTATGGCATTCAGAAGTTTCAGAATGACTATGGCCAAGGCTTGAACGGCACGAACCTTACGTCGCTGCCAGCTGCTGGCGGGGTATACGGGGACATAAATACCGGGAGCACCGCCTCGTGGGGACCCCGCTTCGGCACTACGCCTACCATTGCCAATGGCTTGCTGCTAGGAGACGGTAGCCTGCTCCCCTACCAAGCCTACCCAGATAACATTAAGGATTATTTCCGTACGGGTCACCTGCTTACTAATGGAGTAAGCTTGCGCGGCGGCAATGCCGAACAGAATTTTATTCTGTCAGTAAACAATACTAATCAGAAAGGTATTGCTGAATACAATGACTTGCAGCGCCTTAACATCCAATTGGGTGGTAACACGACCTTACTGAATAAGGTGAAAGCCGGCGCGTCCGTCAATTTCATCAACAGCGACCAGTTAGGTTCTGCCATTGGCAACGGCAGCAGCGCATTTGGTACTTTGGTAAGCATTCCGCGTAGCTATGACTTACAAGGATTACCTTATATCAATCCTACTACTGGTCGTAGCGTATTTTTTACAGGTACCGACAATCCGAGGTGGAATCGACAGTATGTGACGACTACTTCAAACCTAATGCGCTTTATCAGTGTCGCCAACGTTAGTTATGATGTGACCCCATGGCTGAACGTGTTGTATCGCGCAGGTCTAGACACCTATACTGACCGCCGCAAAGGAGTCTTCACGCCAGGTGCAGCTCGCGTACCCACAGGGCAGGTACTCGACCAAGTGTACTTTCGAAGCGAGTTCACGGGAGACCTAATCGCTACTTTAAAGAAGGATAACCTCTTCACGGATGGCTTCAACGCTAGCCTGCTCCTAGGGCAACAAGTAAATTCGCGCCGTGCACAGACGGTTACATCGCGGGCTGATAACTTGGGGGTTGCTGGTTTCCCCAACTCATCGGTAGGGGCAACCTTCTCTAATGGTACGGGCGAAACATCGTCGTTGCGTCGTTTGCTAGGTTACTACGGCCAATTGGACCTGTCGTACCGCAACTACTTATACCTGACTTTGACTGGCCGCGTTGACCAGTCCTCAACGCTGCCGCGTAACAATAACACGTTCTTCTATCCTTCGGTAAGTGCTGCCGTATCGCTCACCGATGCATTGCATATCGAATCGGACCTACTCTCCTATGCAAAGCTTAAAGGAGCCGTAGCGCAGGTGGGTAAAGACACAGACCCCTACAGCCTGGCCACCACTTATAACGTGGCTAGCTTCGGTAACAACGTCGCTAACCTGAATTTTCCCTTCAATGGGGTTGGCGGCTTCACCTTAGGCGATACGCAGGGAAACCCCAACTTGCGGCCCGAATTTACTCGTTCTTACGAAGCAGGTATCGTAGTAGGTTTTTTCAAAAACCGGGTTACCCTGGACGCTACGTACTTCTACCAGACTAGCCGCGACCAAATTTTAAATCTTACCACGCCAGCTACTACCGGTTTCCAGCAGCGCGTTGCAAATGCTGGTCGCCTCGATAACAAAGGTATTGAGGCCTTGTTGACCGTGACGCCAGTACAAACCGCGAACTTTAAATGGGATGTCACCGCTAACTATACTCGCATTCGTACGCGGGTAGTAGAGTTAACCGATGGCGTTACCCGCGCATCCATCGACGGTAATGCCTTCACGGGCACTATTCCTTCCATTGTGGTTGACCAGCCCTACGGAGTTATCGTGGGGAACAAAAAGGCTACTTCGCCTGATGGCAAATACCTCATTAACCCTAACACGGGTTTGTTTGTGCCGGAGGTAGCCGGGGAGATTATTGCTGACCCTAACTTCAAATGGCAAGCTGGTCTTACGAACACGTTTACCTATAAAGGCGTCAACCTTTCGTTCTTGGTTGACACCAATCAGGGTGGTGATGTAGTATCCTTTACCAACAACTTCTACAAGTCGGCGGGCGCGCTAGCCGAGACCGGTGTAGACCGCGACCAGCCCCGCGTGATTCCGGGCGTTATCGCTAATACCGACGGTACGTACCGCCCCAACAATATTCAGGTTAGCGCTCAAGACTACTGGCGTTCTTTTGGTTTGCAAAGCGAACTGGGGGTTTACGATGCAACCGTCTACCGTCTCCGGGAGGTTTCGATTGGCTACGCGCTGCCCAAGGCGTTGCTGAGTAAGCTGCCCTTTGGTGCGGTAAGCTTCTCCCTGTCGGGGCGCAATCTGCTGTACTACGCACCAAACGCCAATTTCGACCCCGAGTTGAATACGCAAGGTGCTGGTAACATCCGTGGCCTAGACTTGCAGGGCCCCCCGAATGCCCGCACGTATGGAGCTAACATCCGTTTTACGCTATAAGAACGACCTTTCGCAAGCATGAAATATTCTCTGTTTTTTCGTTACGCCACCGCTGGAGCGATGCTTCTGAGCGCTGCTAGCTGCAAAGACTACCTAGGCAATAACCTAGACCCCAATAACCCGCAGGTGGTACCACCAGGGGCAATACTGACCAACTTGGAGGCGCACACGGCCTTCGTTACTACCAACACCATTGGTCGCGTATCAGAGCTGTTTATGCAGCACTATGCGGGGGTTGCCGGCCAGCCTGCCTCGTATGACACGTATGCCATTCGGGGTGAGTTTGATAATGAGTGGCAGTTCGACCTGTACGCGGGTAGCCTAGCTGATGCACAAAACATCATCACCAATGGCGCGCAGAATGGCCCGGCTTACACTGGTATTGCCAAGCTGATAAAGGCTTACAACTTTGCGTTTGTTACTGATGTGTGGGGCGACGTTCCTTATTCCCAAGCCTTGCAGGGCTCGGCTATCTTGCAGCCTCGCTTCGACAAGCAGGAGGACATCTACAAAGGCAACACGGCGCTAAATATCCAGAGTCTGTTCGACTTGGTACGAGACGGCCTGAAAGACTTGGACCAGCCCGCCGGCACGACGATTCCTACTTCGGCCGACGACCTGATTTACGGAGGTAGACTAGCCAACTGGCGCAAATTTGGCAATACGCTGCTGCTAAAATTTGCGCTGCAAATCAGCAAGAAAGACCCTACGCTGGCAACGGCAGTTATCAAAGAAGTGCTGGCCAAAGGCTCGGCCAACTATATCTCGGACAATGCGGACGACTTTCAGCTAACTTTCGGTACGTCGGTTGGCAACCAGAACCCGTTCTACTCTTTCAATGGGCCGGCTAACAACGGGTCGTTGGCTACCCCGCTAGGCAACCGCCCGCTCGAACAGATGGCTAGCCGTCGGTTTATTGATAGCCTAAACCTTCGTAACGACCCGCGCTTGCCGCAGTTCTACACCACATCGCCGACCAACGCCGCCGCCGTGACCACGGCCTTTGGCATCTTTACTGGCTATAACAATGGCAGCAACGCCGGTATTCCTGCAGCGGCCAACCGGTCGCGCTACAACACTTACATCGTAGGTACTAGCGGGGAGGCCCCCGTGCGAATGCTAACTAACTTCCAGACGAAGTTCATATTGGCAGAAGCTGCCTTAGCACTCAACTCAGGAGAGAACGCGCAAACACGCTTTACAGAAGCCATTACGGCCTCTATGACAAAGGCTGGCGTACCAACGGCTACCATCACCGCCTACTTGGCTAATCCGGTCAACCAGCCTTACGTCACACTATCAGGCAGTATCGAACATCAGCGCAATCAAATCATTACGCAAAAATGGATTGCGCTATTGGGCAATGGGTACGAAGCTTGGAACGACTACCGCCGCACTGGCTACCCTCGCTTGGCCCCCGTAGATAACCCTAGTTCAGATAGTCCGGTCATTCCGCAGCGGTTTTTCTATACGCTAACGGAGATTTCCTCCAATAGTAACAATGTGCCTAACCCTCGTCCAAATATTACGGACCGAGTATGGTGGGCCAACTAGTCTGGCAGCGTAGCCTAGCTTCTACCTTTCATTTAGTTTCAATCTTGATATGAAAAATGCTTTAACACGCTTTTTTGCGTTAGCTCTGCTAGCGGTCAGTGCTTTCTCGTGCAAAAAAGATTACGGGGATAATTTAGGTCCTCTGCAGGACAGCCTGGCTGCGATTCCAGTAACTGTGAAGAACGCGGTGTTTTTTGAACGCATTCCCGTCGTTACTACTTCTGTTGCCAATGGCGGCGCGGTAAGTATTACGTTGCAGATACCAGCCGATAAGGGTCGGATAAAGCAAATTACGCGGGTAGCTACCGGCACCACGTTAGCTAATCTACAATCGAACCCAGCGTATTCCCTGAACTATAGTACGGCTACTTCTGCTCTTGTGCCCGTTGCTGGTACTGGTAGCAATGAGATAACGTTCACTTCTACGCTGGCCGCTTATTCTACCTACCGTGCCAGAATTGCAACAATTCCCGGCTATGTGGCCGGTCTAAATAGCGCAGGCGCTGCACCTACGGTTACTACTACCGGTACCCCTGCAGTGGTTGACGAGCGTAATCCCAATTTTATCAGGTATTGGTTTCTGATTACCTTAGAGGATAATACCGAGATTGTTACCACCGAAGTACGGGTACGCATCTTACCCTAAGCTGCGTTTTTGCAAAATGCCAAGCACCGTCCATAAAAAAAGCGCTTCCTCAATTGGGGAAGCGCTTTTTTTATGGACGTGCTTGGCGTGATTGAGTATGTATGCAAGGCTAATTATACTGGTCAGATAACACTCCGCACTTACACAGTTATGCATAGCCAGTTATTTGGTTTGGCTTTTGGTTAAGCGTATTACCCCAGCTTCACCAGTAGGCCAGAGCGCAGAATTCGACAACCACTCTAATAGCCGAAATGCTACATCTTCAGAGCTTCGTAACTCTCCTTCTGCATAATAATCCGCGAACTTATCCTTTTCGCTAAACTGTCCCACCTCCGCCGTGCGAATGTGCGCCTGCATAGCCGTGTCGACCACGCCTGGCGCCAATGCCCACACGCGCACGCCCGAATTGCGCAAATTCTGCTCTTTCTGCGCAGTTTCCGATAGCGCATTCAGCGCGGCCTTGGAGGCGCAGTACGCAGCCCAGCCATCGACCGGACGCTGGGCAGCGCCGCTGCTGATGTTGAGTACCGTGCGCGGAATGCTGGTTTGGCCGCCGTAAGTGCTCAAAAAGGTATTCATGAGCATAGCCGGGGCTACTACGTTGAGGTCGAATACAAACTGAAAGTGCTCGTTAGGCAGTTCGCCGACGTAGCCGATTTCGCCCAGCGTGCCCGCGTTGTTGATGAGCGTGAGGCTTTGCGCATCGGGGCGGAGCGGGAATATTTTGCCCAGGTTATGCTCAACGGCTTCGATATCGGAGAGGTCGAGCGGCTGGTGCTGGTAGCGCGGGTGCTCGATGGTGGCGTGGCGCGAGATGCCCAGCACCTGCGTATCGGCGCGTTTGAGAATAGCTTCGGCCAGCGCCCGGCCCAGGCCTTGGCTGGCGCCGGTGATGAGGTAGTAGTGCATAAAAAGAGGAAAAGCAGACGATTTGGGCTAATGCAAAAGCCGGTAGTTAGCTACGTGCTAACTACCGGCTCCGTTGATGCGGCTCAGACAGCTAATTATTTTATGCCCGTCAGATTATCACAAAATATACTGGCTCAAATCGCGGTTTTTCACCATGTCGCGCAGGCGCTCTTCCACTAGTTGCGGCGTCACGGTGAGATGCGTGCCGGCCGGTAGTTTGTCAGGCACGTCGAAGAGCAGGTCATTCAGTAGCCGGCTCATCACCGTATGCAGGCGGCGCGCCCCGATATTCTCGACCTCCGAATTGACATCGAACGCGATTTCAGCGATGCGCAGCAACGCGTCATCCTCGAAGTCGAGCTGCACGTCCTCGGCCGCCAATAGCGCCTGGTACTGCTTGGTAAGCGCGTTTTTGGGGTCTTTTAGGATGCGGTAGAAGTCGTCTTTACCCAAGCTTTGCAGCTCCACCCGGATGGGGAAGCGGCCTTGTAACTCGGGAATGAGGTCGCTGGGCTTGCTCACGTGAAAGGCGCCCGCGGCGATAAACAGAATGTGGTCGGTGTTCACCACGCCGTACTTGGTGTTCACGGCCGAGCCCTCCACGATGGGCAGCAGGTCGCGCTGCACGCCCTGGCGGCTCACGTCGGGGCCGCCGCTTTTGCCGCTGCCGCTGGTGGCTACCTTGTCGATTTCGTCGATGAAGATGATGCCCGCGTTTTCGGCCTGCCGAATGGCTTCTTCCTTCACCTCGTCCATGTCCACGAGCTTGGCGGCTTCTTCTTCGAGCAGCAGCTTGCGGGCCTCGGCTACCGATACCTTGCGCTTACGCGACTTTTTGGGCAGCATATTGCCCAGCATATCTTGCAGGCCCGACATGGTGGCCTCGTCCATCATGCCCGGCGCACCCATAATGCCCACGCTCGGGCTGCCCTGGGCCACGTTTATTTCGATGCGCCGGTCTTCCAGCTCGCCATTGCGGATTTTCTGGCGGAAGCGCTCGCGGGTGCGCTCATTCAGCTCCTGGTCGGAGGTGGGCACGGCGTCGGCCGCGCTGCTGTCGCTCCCATTGCCGAAGCCCAGGCTGCTGCCATTGCTGGCGGCGGGCGCTTTCATGGGCGGAATGAGCGCATCCAAAATAAGGTCTTCCACGGCCTGTGCAGCCTGGGCCTTTACTTCCTCCTGGCGGCGCTGGCGCAGGCGGCTCACCGACTGCTCGGCCAGGTCGCGTACCATGCTCTCCACGTCGCGCCCCACGTAGCCGACTTCAGTAAACTTGCTGGCTTCCACCTTCACAAAGGGCGCATCGGCCAAGTGGGCCAAGCGGCGGGCTATTTCCGTTTTGCCTACGCCGGTGGCCCCAATCATCAGAATATTATTGGGTACAATCTCCTGCTGCATATCGGCCGGGGCGTGTAGCCGCCGCCAGCGGTTGCGCAGCGCAATGGCCACGTGGCGCTTGGCCTCATGCTGGCCGATGATGTACTTGTCAAGCTCGGCCACTATTTGGGCCGGAGTAAGAAAATCTTTCATAAAGCAAAATTCGCGCAGTGTCGCGGGGTGTTAACGCCCCGTGTTCCGCCGTGTTCTTCTTAACAACACTACGCAACCCTGCGTTTAAACGCAACACGGCTCGAAATAAATCAGGGCTTGGCGCCAAAGCGCCGGCTGAGGGTAAAATAATTGCTCGACCCCGCCGCTTGCAGCGTGGCGTGCGTGTAGTCGAGCTGAAACTGACTGATTTTGAGCATGGCCCCGAAGCTAAAGCCCGCCGCGCCGCTCGTGTTGTCGAGGCGCAGCTCGCGGGCCTGCAAATGGTTGTAGCCCACCCGCGCCCGAAACCCCGCCCCGAGTATTAATTCGGCCCCTACTGTGAAGTGTCGGGCCAGGTTATCACCAAAATTCTTCCCGGCCCGCACCGTGTCGCCGGCCGCATTGGTAGTGCCGCGGTCGTTGGGGTCGAGATACTGGATATTCCACTGCTGCAAGTGGTGCGCCGTGAGCGTGAAGCGCAGCGGCATGTGCTCGGGCTTGATGGTGGTGCCGAGCTGCACATCCACGGGCAGCGGCTGGCGGCTCATCGCCACGTAGGGCTTCAGCATGTAGCCCGCGTTTTTCACCACGAGGCCCACCGTAAAATCCTGGTCGGCTTTAGGCTTATAGAGCACGCCCGCATCAGCAGCCAGGGCCAGCGCGCGGTTATCGGCAATGCTCGACACGGCAAATTTGGCCGCTAGCCCAAACGTGAATTTGCCCTTCGTGTAAGAATCGGCTGCCGTAAAGGCGTATTCATTCACCCCAAACGTGCCCAACGAGTTGCCGGCCGCGTCGAAGCTCTGCAAGTCGCCGTAGTTCAAATACGTAAAGCCCAGCCCAAACCGCCCGCGCTTCTCCGTAGTAAAGGCGTAGGCGGCGGTGCTTTGCTTGATGCTGCCCACGTAGGCTACGTAGCTGAGGGCCGCCACCTGGTCCATGTCTGCATTCAGCAGCGCTGGGTTGCCATAAAATTGAGTGGGGTCGCTACTGCGAGCTGAGGCACTCATGCCGCCTGATGCCGCAAGCTGGGCTGAGGGCGGCAGACTGAGGAAGGGAAAAGCGGCCCGCCCCCCGATTTGGGCCTGGGCAACCGGAGCCGAGAGGCCAACCACTAGAACAGCGAAGATGCGAGCGGAAAAGTGCGTCATACAGCAGGCTAAATTACGGCGCTTAAACTTGCTGGAGAGCTGATTTAGTACACCTCGCAAAACCTTTTTACTGCCTAAAAGGAGATAAAAAGTAGTAGCTGCCAAGAAAAAACGGCCGTAGCAGCAGCTTTTAGAAGCGGGGTAGTGGAAAAAGCTATAAGCAGAGGAGAAAAAGCTGCCTCAGCCAGTGCATTTAGGCTTAACAAAGCCCTAAAAAGTGGGTCTGACCTACTTTTTAGGGCTTTGTTAAGTGTAATAATTGGGTCGGACCCACTTATTAGGGAATTGGCCTGGGCGCATCGGCAAGCTAAAGCTTACCGCACAAAACTTATTGCACCTCTACGCTCGGCCCCACCGGGGCGGGCGCTTCGTCGCGCACGGGCAAGGCCTGCGGGCGAGCCACTTTCTCTTGTAGTAGCGCCACGGTTAGCACATCGTCCACGCGCTCGGCGTAGTGAATTTGTAGGCCTTTGAGGTATTCGGCCGTGATTTCCTCCACATCCTTGCGGTTTTTGGGCGAGAGTATCACGTCGCGGATGCCGGCGCGGCGAGCGGCCAGCAGCTTTTCCTTGATGCCGCCCACCGGCAGCACCCGCCCGCGCAAGGTTATTTCGCCGGTCATGGCGAGGTGCGGGCGCACCCGGCGCTGCGTGTAGGCCGAGGCGATGCTCGTGAAAATGGCGATGCCCGCGCTCGGCCCATCCTTCGGAATGCCGCCCTCCGGGAAGTGAATGTGCAGGTCGTACTGCTCGAATAAGCGGTAGTCGATACCCATTTCTTCGGCCCGCGCCCGCAGGTAGGAGAGGGCCGTAATGGCCGATTCCTTCATCACGTCGCCGAGCTGCCCGCTCAGCGTGAGCTTGCCCCGGCCGCGGCTCAAGAGGCTTTCCACGAACAGAATATCGCCGCCCACGCTCGTCCAGGCCAGGCCCGTCACCACGCCGGCCGTGTCAGCCTCCTGATACAAGTCGCGGTCGAAGCGCGGCGAACCCAGGATTTTGAGCACGTCCTGCGGCTCTATTTGGGCAGGTAGCGTTTCTTTGCCGGCCTTGCGGCGGGCGAGGTTGCGGGTGAGGGCGGCGAGCTGCCGCTCCAAACTGCGCACGCCGCTCTCACGGGTGTAGTCGTCGGCTACGCGGTGCAGGGCCTGGTCGGTTATTTTGACCTCGGTTTCGCCCAGGCCGTGCTCGCGCAATTGCTTGGGCCAGAGGTGCTTTTTGGCAATCTGCGTTTTCTCCTCCTGCGTGTAGCCGGTGAGGTCGATAATCTCCATCCGGTCGCGCAGCGCTGGCTGAATGGTCTCCAGCGAGTTGGCCGTGGCGATGAACAGCACCTTGCTCAAATCGTACTCCACCTCCAGGTAATTGTCGGTAAAAGTCGAGTTTTGCTCGGGGTCCAGTACCTCCAGCAGCGCCGACGATGGGTCGCCTCGGAAGTCGCTACTCACCTTGTCAATCTCATCCAGAATAATAACCGGGTTGCTCACGCCGGCCTTCTTTATCTGCGCGATAATGCGGCCCGGCATGGCTCCCACGTAGGTTTTGCGGTGCCCGCGAATCTCCGCTTCGTCGCGTACGCCGCCCAAGCTCAGGCGCACGTATTTGCGCCCCAGGGCCGTGGCCACGCTGCGGCCCAGGCTAGTTTTACCCACGCCGGGCGGGCCGTAGAGGCACAAAATCGGGGCCTTCAGGTCTTGTTTCAGCTTTAGTACCGCCAGGTATTCCAGGATGCGCTCCTTCACCTTTTCGAGCCCGAAATGGTCGGCATCCAGGATTTTCTTGGTGTTCTTGAGGTTGAATTTATCCTTCGTCACGTCGCCCCAGGGCAGGTCGAGCAAATACTCCACGTAGTTGAGCGTCACCGGGTAATCAGGCGACATTTGGTTGATGCGCGCCAGCTTGCTCAGCTCTTTTTCGAAGTGCTTGCCTACGGATTCAGGCCACTTCTTTTCCTGGGCGCGGGCGCGCAGGCCGGCCATGTCCTGCTCGGGCGTGCCTTCGCCCTGACCCAGCTCGTCTTGCAGGGTTTTGAGCTGCTGGCGCAGGAAATATTCGCGCTGCTGCGCATCAATACCCGTGTGGGTTTTTGAGCGAATATCGTTTTTGATTTCCAGTAGCTCGGCTTGGCGCAGCAGGGCTTCGAGCAGCTGCCGGGCCTGGGCCTCGGGGTCGGCCAGCTCCAGCAATACCTGCTTGGCGGGCAGCTCCAGCTGCACGTTTGAGGACAAGAAATGAATCAAAAACGCCGGCGACTGAATGCCTTCCAGCATGGCCCGCGCCTCAGGCGGAATCTCGGGCGTGAGCTCCAGCACCTTGCTGGCGGCTTCGCGCAGGCTTTGCAGCAGCACCAATTCGCTGTCATTGTCGGCATTCAGGCCGCGTTCCTCAAAGTACGAAACCTTGGCCGTCAGCTGGGGCGAAAACGACACTTCCTCTTCCACCCGAAAGCGCACCTGCCCCTGAATAATAATGGTCACCTGCCCGTCGGGCTGGTCGATGAGCTTGAGAATGCGGGCCAGCGTACCAACGGGGTACAGGTCGTCGAGGCCGGGCTCATCGGCGTCGGGGTTGCGCTGAGCCACCACACCCACCAGCTTCTCGTTTTTCGAGGTCAGCTTCCGAATCAGGCGGATGCTTTTCTTGCGCGTCACGGTCACGGGCAGCACCACGCCGGGGAAAAGCACGGTATTGCGCACCGGCAGCAGCGCCAGGGTAGTGGGCGCATCGTCGCCAGAAATCAGGTGGTCGGGGTCAGCCGCCATTATGGCAATGGCTTCGGGGGCCGAGTCGGAGCCGCCAGCCAGCGCCTGGCTGCGGCGTGAAGTAGCAAAGGTCATTAGCAGAAAGAAGTAGGCGCGGCAAAAGCGCGCGGCGGCTGCCAGAGTGGCAGCTAAAAGCCCGCGCCTAAGGTACGGGCGAGGCGGGAGAATACTGGTTCAAGGTACGTGCCAGCACCGTAGAGGCGCCAAAGCGTCGTTTTTTCGGCCCTCGCGGCTGGTAATTACGAATGAATTCTTTGGTTTTTGAGCCATTACCCAGAGCCGAATGATTAGGGATTGCTAAGGCAGGGCGTCATTTTACCTCGTTTTTGGCTTCACTTGTAAAAACAGTCTAACGTGGGGGAGTACAACTACCTAAGTAGCGACTACGGGCGCGTTGCCCTGACATAAACATCCTGAAAGCGAAAAACCGGAGAGCCGCTTGTTCGCTGGCCGTTATTCTGTAAACGTTATAAGTACAGGGAAAAGGGCTTAAAAGCGGAAAGTAAACTTTTAAAATGCAATTTTATAGGCCACTGCAAGTGGTACTGAGAATTATTTGCGAACTTGCGAGCGTATTGTGATTATCTACTATGCTTATATGGGTTACTCAAGGTTTAATTATATTTTTTGCAGTTGTGCCTGTTGGCTGCTGCTTTTGCTAACCGTGCAGCAGCTGGCCGCCCAGCAGCGCTCGCCCCGCGCTGCGCCAGCGCGAGCCACTGCACCTAAGCCGCCCGCCCCAGCCGATACCGCCCGGCGCCCCGCCTACCAGGCCCGAGCCCTGAAAGGCCGCATGAGCCGCCGCCTGCGCGTGCGCCCCGACGGTACGCCCGACTTTGTAAACGTGAATAAGCTGCCGTTTTACGAAGACAAAAAGGCGCTGCAAGCTATCCGGAAGGCCGAGCGGCGGCACCACTATGCCGAGGCCCGCACGCTGCTCACGCAGTACGTGGCGCAGTTCGGTATCGAAAATTTCTACCGCAATACGGATATGCTCTGGCACTTAGGCCAGCTGTGGCAGCGCGATAGCACCCAGCAAGAGCGCGCCAAGGCGTATTTCCGGCTGGCTCTCAAGCACCACCGCACCGACGTGACGCGCGTGCAACAGTACTACGACTCGCTCGATGCCAAAAACGTGGACCTCTACGTGCCCCTCAAGGTGTACTACGACATCGTGGAGTACCGCAAGGGCATCAGCACCTTTCACCCGCCCAAAAACGTGTACACCAACATGGGCGACCTGGTGAACTCGAAACTCGCCGACTACGGCCCCACGCTGGGCGGCGGCGACTCGCTGCTGCTGTTCAGCAGTAAGCGGCAGCCGCGGCGTGGCAGCTTGCAGGAGCAAAGCGACGAAAACCTATTCGTATCGCGCCGCGACGGGGCCATTGGCTGGTCGGAGGCCGAGCCGCTGCCAAAGCCCATCAACTCGCAGTACAACGAGGGCTCGGCGTGCTTTTCGCACGATGGGCGCACCATTTTTTTCGCCCGCTGCGAGTGCCCTACCTGCCACGGCAACTGCGACTTATACACCGCCAAGCTGGGCAAAGACGGCAAGTGGAGCGTGCCCAAAAGCCTGGGTCCGCTCGTCAATTCGGTGGCCTGGGACTCGCAGCCCACGCTCTCGCCCAAGGAAGACACGCTATATTTTGCCTCCGACCGGCTGGGCGGCTTCGGCATGTCGGATATCTACTTCACGGTCAAGCAGAAAAACGGGCAGTGGGGCCGCGCCCAAAACATGGGCCCGGTCGTGAATACCCGCGAGAGCGAGGTGAGCCCGTTTTTCCACCCGCTCTACCAGGTGCTGTATTTCAGCTCGCGGGGCCAACTGCTCAATTTTGGCGATTTTGACATCTACAAAACCTACCGCGTGGGCGGCCGCTGGCAAGAGCCACGCAACATTGGCCCGCTGGTAAATGGCAAGGGGTCAGAGTATTACTTCACCATTGACAGCCAAAGCAAAAACCTCTACTACGCCCGCTCCGAGGCGCAGGAAATTGGCAACCTCGACCTATATTCCTTCCCGCTGCCGATGGAGGCGCAGCCCCAGGCCACCACGCAGGTGGCCGGTACGCTCATCGACTCGGTGAGCAACAAGCCGCTCAAAGGTCTCATTAGCATTATCGACTTGGATAATGGTATTGAGGTGGCCAGCAAGTACTTGCGCGCCGATGGCTCCTTCGATTTCGAGCTGATAGAGGGCTCGCACTACGCCATGCTAATCCAGAGCCCCGACGCCTTCACGGTCGAAAAGCAGTTTGCCCTGAAGGGCGATACCGTGATGGCGCTCATCACGAACAGCATCGACTACAAGCTGCCGCTCATCTTCAA